>Ga0070717_10001066_pt1 | contig 18407 bp, 12 predicted proteins | sample LARL113metaG_FD_71366 | JGI IMG/M metagenome (GOLD analysis project Ga0070717, IMG submission 71366) | Corn, switchgrass and miscanthus rhizosphere microbial communities from Kellogg Biological Station, Michigan, USA - LAR L11-3 metaG | ecosystem: Host-associated > Plants > Roots > Rhizosphere ... | reverse complement strand
CCCTACTGCGAGGCCCCGGCTATGGGGGTCGTGCCAGAAGGCGAACCAGCGCCACGGGCTGGCACCGATGCTTGCTGTCCGCCTCCTGACCACCACCTTAGGCGGACTTCGGGAGTGACTTGGTCAGCCAGACCCCTCATTACTTCGCTCCCCTGTCTTGCCCGGGCACATGCAGCACGAGCACGGTGACATCGTCATCTTGTTCATATCCGGCCAGCATCCGGTCAACCAGGTATTCCAGAAGGCGGTCGGGATGCCCGATCACCTCCGGCGGCGCCTGGCCGGCGACGGCGAGCAGCTCATCCAGGCCGGTATCGAGACCGCGGGTGCGGTTCTCAACTAGTCCATCGGAGTAGAACACCACAGTGTTGCCGAGCGGAAGCCGGAAAGAATGCTGCTGGCGGGGACTGGCCCAGCCGAGCGGGGTGCCGGGCTCGATCGCGTCGAGCACCGGCGGGCCGTCGGGGCTCAGCCGAAGCGGCGGCAAATGGCCGGCGTTCCCGGCCAGCCCTTCACCCGTCGCGGGGTCGATGACCAGGTAGGCGACCGTGGTCACCTGCTCGTCGAGCTCGGTGGCGCGGAACAGCCGGTCCAGGCCGGCCAGCACCGCGGCCGGCCGCGGATCGGTCAGCGCCAGGGCGCGCAGCGCGTTGCGTACCCGGCCCATCCCGGCGGCGGCGGTCAGGCCCTTGCCCATGACGTCGCCGGCCGCGATGGCGAGCCGCCCGTCCGGGAGCTTGAAGGCGTCGTACCAGTCGCCGCCGATCTCCATGTTCCTGGTGACCGGCAGGTACCGGGCCTCCAGGATCACCCCGGGAACGGTCGGCAGCCGGTCCGGCAGCAGGCTACGTTGCAGCGTCTCCGCCGTGGTGTGCTCGCGCTCGAACATCGAGGCCCGCTCCACCGCGAGCGCGCACTGGCCGGCCAGGGCCTCGAGGAATACCCGTTCCTCTTCGGTGATCCGGCGCGGCCTGGTGAACGAGAACCTGATCGCGCCCAGCGGCGCCCCCGCGGCCAGCAGCGGCAGCCCTACCCAGGCCTGCTCGTCGCTGTGCCTGAGGTAGAGGTCGACGTTCGACTCGGGCTCGAACTGCCTGCGCAGCGCGTCCGGATCCTCGACCAGCACCGGGCGTCGGCTCGTGATGGCGGCGCTGATCACGCTGGGCACCTCCAGCGGGAGCTCGCCGGGCGGGCCGCCCGGGTTGACGGTGCGCAGCCGCAGCCCTTCGTGGTCAAGCAGCGCCACCGCCGACCGCTCGGCCCCGACCGCGGACCGCCCCACCTCCGTGATCACCTCGACGACCTGCTCCACCGTGAGCGCCTCGGCGAGCATCGACGTGGCCTGCTGCAGCCTGGCCGTGCGCAGGGCCGCGGCGGACAGCTGCTCGGTCAGCCTGCCGCGCATCTCCTCGGCCTCGCGCTGGGCGGTGACATCGGTACTCGCGCCCACCCACTCGACGATCGTCCCGGCCCTCTCGATCGGGACCGCGCGCACGTCGTAATGCCGGTAGGCCCCGGCCTTCGTCCGCACCCGGTACCGGTTGTCGAAGACTCGCCCAGCGCCGACACACTCCCGCCACGCGTGCTCCACCCGCTCCCGGTCCTCGGGGTGAATGGCGTCCAGCCAGCCGTTCCCGAGGTACTCCTCGAGCGTCTGGCCGGTGATCCAGCGCCACTCGGGTGAGTCCTCAGCGACCTCCCCAGTGGGCGTCGTGACCCAGACCACCTGCGCGCCGGCCTGGACCAGCGAGCGGTATCTGGCCTCGCTGCGCCGGACCGCCTCGGCGGAGTGCTGCCGGTCGGTGATGTCGTCCGCGATCAGCACCACGCCGGTCATCGTCGCCCGGCTGTCGTGGCAGGGGAACCAGGAGAACGCCCAGTGCCGCTGGCGGTCTGCCGGGGCCTCCTCGGCGGGTGCCTGCGGCGCCTCGGCCGCGATGACCGGCTGGTACGTTTCGAGCACCGGCTGGTCGTCATCCAGCACCCGGCGCAGGGCCGCTTCGGCCCTGGTCGCGAGCGCGGTCGGCCAGACCTCCGATGGCTTGCGTCCCAGGTGATCCTCGTCGCGGATCCCGTGCAGCCGGGCCAGGGTGCGGTTGACGCGGCGGAACCGAAGGTCGGTGTCGAAGAACGCGAAACCGATCGGAGCCTCACGGAACAGCGTGTCCAGCAGGGCGGAGTCTGAGGCCTCCACCCCGGACACCCGCGGCTTGGGCACAGATGTGTCAGTACTCATCCGTGGCCACCGCGTCGCATCCGGGCGCCTGCCATAGGGGCGGCTCCTTCCCCGCACTTGCCAACACAAGCAGGCTAGCGGCCAGAAGCTTGTGCCGGTAATCATTCGGCCGGCCCGGTGCCGGCCAGGCGGCTGACCTGGTGCACCACGATGGTCGCGTGAACACCCTGAGAATCATCCGGTGACATCGTGGTTGCGCGTAGCATCGGGGCGTTCCGATCTGAAAGGCTGTGCCCGTGAACCCGCAAAGCCGACGAGGCAGTCAGCCCCCCGGCGGGCGGGGTCACGCAGCGGCGCGGTCTGGGACGTATGGGTCACCCCCGGCGGCGTTGTTTGCCGAGATGCTGCGCGCGGCCCGCGAGCTGCTGGCCGTACGGAGTCCCCTCGATGCCGAGCTGCTGGTCAGCGAGATGCTCGGCACCTGGTGGGAACCCCGGCCGCGGCGGATGGCGGCCGTGCGCGGGCGCGCCGGGATAGAGGAACTTGTCGGGGAGGGCCTGGTCGAGTACGCGGCGCAACAGGCCACTCCGGCCGCGCTGGCCCTGCTGTCTGGCATCGCCTGCCTCGGCACTCCGGCCCAGGCGGCCAAGGCCGAGCGGGCGGCGCTCGACCTGATCGAAGGGGGCGTGGCCCGTCCTCGGTGGGCGGACCACCTCGGCGCCGTGACCTCGGGCGATTGCTACCTGAACTCGGACGCGTACGGCGACAGGGACGAGGTGGTGTGCCTGTTCAGCTACGCGGGCGAGGAACCGCACGCGCTGGTCACGGTGGTGGACTACAACTCCGGCGGCCTGCTCCGTGACGGCTGGGTGACCACGCAGGTGGGCAAGCTGCTCGATCGCTGCCGTCAGCTGCACGGCGGGACCGGCCCGCAGGCCGGAGGGTCGTTCGGCCCGCTGGACCCGCCGCAGGCCAGGCGGATGCTGGCCCGCGCGCTCAAGGCCACCCACGAGAGCGCCGATCCCCCGGTCAGCGAGTCCTTCCCGGCCTATCACGCGTTCATCAGGACGAGGATCCGCACGCTGCCGCCACGGGGCGGTGACCCGCTCAAGGCGAGCCCGCCGGCGGCCTCCGCGGAACGCGCCGCCCGTCGGCCCTGGGGCGCGGACCGCCGGGCCATGCTGGTGGCCGAGTTCCTGGCCTCAGATGAGGCCGAGGACCTGTCTGACCGCAGGTCGGCCAGCCACTGCGCCGATCACATCGTCGCCTACGGGTGCGACCGGGATTTCGGCCGGCCGCTGCGGATGAGCCCGGTGAAGGCGGACACGTTCCTGCTCGACTGGCTGCCGCGCAAGGTCATGCTGTCGCCCGCCGAGCAGGAGGCCATCCCGCATGTGCTCGCCGCCTGGACCCGGTGGGCCGGCCGGCGCTCCGGCATGGGCAAGCGGGAGATCGCCGAGACGCTGGACGCGGTGTTCGACTCGACCGAGAAATTCGCTGCCGCCTACCGGGATCCGACCTCGTTCGGCCTGGACGCCGCGCTGCTATCGCGGCTGCTCCCGGACTCCGACCTGGAGGCGCTGGCGCGCCGGGCGTTCGCCTTCCCCTTGCTGAGCGGCTGGTACGGCGGCGTGGACCTGGGCATGCTCAACCCGTCCGACCCGGCCGACCGCCGGATCCTGCTGGCCGCCGACCACGACGGGCCTGCCAGGCATGACGGCCAGCCGCACATCGAGCGGCACCTGGAGCTCGCTGACCGGCTATGGCGCGGCGAGCCGCCCGAACTCTGGGAGGCCGCGCAGCGCCTGCTCGACCTGGGTGAGGACCGGCACGCGGTGCTGCACGCGCTGATGGACACCATCCGCGGGGCCGGCTCAAGGCCGACCGATATCGCCGACGCGCTGAGCGCCCTGCCGCCGATCGAACCCTGACCGCGGCCCGCTTGATCCGTTAGCCGGAAGACTTAGTCGTGCTCTAGCAGCCCTAATGCTCCGCGTTAACGGATGAGACGGTTGATGGTGACGAGGCGGGGCCCAGTCAGGCGCTGGCGGGCTTGGTCAGGCGCCGTCGCGGGGCGCAGTCAAGCGCTGGCGGGCTTGGTCACACGCTGGCCAGCTCGTCGTACGCGGACCTCAGGTCGTCGGCGGTGATCGTGGTCAGCACGGACGCCGTGGCCGTCTCGCCCAGGTGGGCGACCCGCAGGTCGCGGCAGGCGCACGCGCGCTCGAACAGGGACCGGGCGAACCGGCCGTTGCCGAGCTCGTCGATCAGCCCCTCGGCGCAGGCGTGACGGAAGACCTGGTCCAGCACCGGCAGCGCCTCGGCGTCGAACGTGTCTCCGGCCTGCTGGGCGATCATCTTCGCGATCCGCGACAAATCGGCCGGCGAGTAGCTCGGGAACGTCACCCGCATGCTGAACCGTGAGGCCAGGCCCGGATTGGTGCGCAGGAACCGGTCCATATCGTCGGTGTAGCCGGCCAGCACGACGACCAGCCGGTCCCGGTCATCCTCGGCCCGCTTGAGCAGCGTGGCCGTCGCCTCGGCGCCGAACGCGTCGCCGCCTGAGTAACCCTGGTTGTAGAGCGAGTACGCCTCGTCGATGAACAGCACCCCGCCGAGCGCGGAATCGACGAGCTTGTTCGTCTTGATCGCGGTCGCGCCCAGGTGCTCTCCGACCAGGTCGGCCCGGTGCGCCTCGACCACCGCCGGCCGCGCGAGCAGGCCGAGGGCGGCGAAGATCCGGCCCAGGATCCTGGCCACCGTGGTCTTCCCGGTGCCCGGCGGCCCGGTGAAGACGAAGTGCCGGGCCGGCGGCTGGCTGGTCAGGCCCTGCTGGTCGCGCAGCCGCGCCACCCGCAGCTGCGCGGCGATCTCGCGCACCTGCCGCTTGACCGGCTCCAGGCCGATCAGCTCGTCCAGCTCCGCCAGCGCGCTTTCCACCGTCGGCGTGTCCCCGTAGCCACGCAGCCGCGCGGTCAGCTCCGCGTAGGCCCGCTGCAGGTCCGCCGACCTGATCGTGACCAGGTCGTCGGCCGTGGGCTCGGCGGCGCCGCTCATCACCCGCACGTCCCGCGCCTGGCCGGCCTTCTCGATCAGGCTGCGGACGAACCGGCCGTTCCCCAGCTCGTCGGCGATCCGGCGGCGGCCCACTTCCTCGAACAGCCGCCACAGGGTCGGCCGCGCGTCCGGGTCGAGCCGGTCCCCGCGCTGCTCCATCGTCCACTCGGCCAGCGAGAACAGCTCGGCCGGCGAGTAGCCGGGGAACATCACCCGGGTGGCGAACCTGGAGGCCAGGCCCGGGTTGGTGGCCAGGAAATCCTCCATCTGCTTGTCGTAGCCGGCCAGGATGACGACCAGGTTCTCCCGGTCGTCCTCGGCGCGCTTGAGCAGCGCCTGGACCGCCTCCTGGCCGAACCTGTCGGTCTGGCCGTCTCCCTCGTTGACCAGGCCGTAGGCCTCATCGATGAACAGCACGCCGCCGAGGGCGGAATCGACCAGCTCGTTGGTCTTGATCGCGGTCGCGCCCAGGTACTCACCGATGAGGTCGGCCCGGTGCGCCTCGACCACCTCGGGGGTTTCGAGCAGCCCGAAGGCGTAGAAGATCTTGGCCAGGACCCGGGCGACCGCGGTCTTCCCGGTGCCCGGCGGGCCGAGGAACACGAAGTGGCGCATCGGCTTCTCGGTCTGGTACCCGGCCAGCGCGCGCCGCCGCGCCGCCTCGATCGAGGCGGCGATGGAGCGGACCTGCTCCTTGACCGCGGCCAGCCCGATCATGCTGTCCAGCTCGGCCATGGCCTCGCCCACCGAGATGTCCGGTTCCTCCCGCTCGGCAGGGCGCGCGCCGCGAGCCGGGACGGGAGCCGGGATGCGCGAGTCGGTACCGTCGGCCATCGCCCGGCCAGACCGCACGGCCTGGCCATGCGGCGCGGCCAGGGCCTGCGCGCGCACCTGTCCCTGCCCGTAGCCGCGCACCTCCTGCCACGCCTTGGCCAGCCGCCAGCAGAGCACCAGGCCGGCCAGCAGCACGGCCACGGCTACGCCGATGTACGGCTCGGCCGGCCAGAGCCGGAGCGCCAGGCCGCCCGCCGGCATGGACCACAGAAGCGCCCAGGCGGTGGTGCGACAGGGCACGTAACAGCGGTTGAGCACGCCCTGGTGTGCCGCGGCGGCGACCAGGAGCGCCAGCACGAACAGCACCATCAGCCCGGTGCTCATCCCGCCTGCCGCGAGGGTGACGGCCAGCCAGCCCCACAGCGCCACGCACGTCGACGCCAGCCCGCTGCGCCGTTCGGTTATCACCGCTACGGGGGCATAGGCCAGCCCGGCCAGGAGCAGGATGGGCAGCGCCGGCGGGACGCAGACGAGAAAGGCGAGGACGGCGACGATCCGCAGCCATAGCGGCAAACGGGCCAACGTTCCGCGAGCGCGGGCGAGCCAGTCCTGCACGGCTCGGCGATCGCGCGCGGGCGTATCGGTTGACGGCATATTGCTCCCTAGCACTGCTTCCCTGTATAGCGCATCACCCCGCGCTTACGACAGCGCACAATCGGAAGCAACCGGAGGTGAGCGCCCCGCTCGGACCGGGCTCTGCACGCCCTCCAGGGGGATCCCTCCCGGACATCCTGGCATATAAGGGGACGGAACGGATCAGGTCAAGCTCATCCCGCAGTGGGATGCCGTACTCCCCTGTCATGGGGATCTCCGGCTTGGCCCTGCGCGCCCGGGTGACCGCGCCGGGCCGCAGCTCGACCAGCCGGAAGCCGCGCCGCTGGTAGAACCGGAGCGCCCCGACGTTGTCGTTCGTGGTGGTGAGCCTGACCTCGCGGCAGCCGCGCCGGGCCGCCTCGGCGGCCGCCGCCTCAACCAGCGCGGTGCCGATGCCGGCCCGGCGCAGTACGGCGTTCAGCGTGACTACCTCGAGCACGGCGCCGCGGACCTCGTAGGTCAGCAGTCCCGCCATCGGCTCGCTGGGGGTCTGCGCGATCAGCCCGGGCAGCTCGGCCGGGCGGAACACCGTGCCGTGCGTCACCTGCACGGCCGAACCCCATTGCTGCTCGAGGAACCGGGCGACGGTGCCGCGATCGTCGTCCCGCAGAGACCGGATCTGAACCTGGCCGGACCGGTCTTCGTCGAGTCCGTTCGGTAGCGCTCTGCGGCCTGGCCCCGCGGGCGGTAGCGGGTCCGTCATCGGCGGCGCTGCTGGTATTCGTCGTCGGTGACGTGCTCTCCCCAGTCCGCCTCGGGCCGCTCGTCACCGGGGACGGCTTCGGTGATGGACAGGTGGGTCATGAAGTGGGCGGGCGCGGCGCCGTGCCAGTGCCACTGCTTGGGCTGGACTTCCACAGGTGCCTCCTTGCTGATGGGTGCAACCTACCGCCGCGGGCTTGCGGGTTCGGGCCGCCAGGCCTAGCTCGCCGAGCCGGGCCGGGGCAGCAACTGCACCAGTGCGGCCGTGGCCACGGTGAGTACCGCGAGCACGACCAGGCTCACCGCGAAGGCGTGCGCGATGCCGCCGCCGACCGCGCCGAAGAACACCACGCCGATCACCGCGACCCCGAGCGCCCCGCCGACCTGCTGGCCGGTGGTCAGCACGCCGGAGGCGGCGCCCGCGTGCTCGGCGGCGATCCGGGCCAGTGCCGTCGCGGTCAGCGGCACCAGCACCATCCCGATCCCGAACCCCACGGTGACGAGGCCAGGCGCTAGCTCCAGCGCCGTTCCCGCCCGGGCCGCGCAGGCCGCGAGCAGGCATCCGGCGGCGACCACGGCCGCGCCGACCGCGAGGATCTGGCGGCCCATCCGCCGGGTCATCCGTTCTGCGGTCAGCATGGCCGCGAAGAAGCCGACACCGACCGCGCTGAACACCACGCCGGAGACCAGCGGCGACAGCCCGCGGCCGTCTTGCAGGTAGAGCGCGAGCACGAAGAAGAACGACGCGGGAACCGCGCCGAACGCGATCCCGGTCAGCGTTCCGACGCCGAAGGCACGGTCGCGGAACAGGGCCAGCCGGACCAGCGGGGCGCGGCCACCGGCCGCGCGCGCCCGCTGGTGCGCGACGAAGACGGCGAGCAACACCGGCGCAGCGGCCAGGCACAGCACGGTCCAGGCCGGCCAGCCCTGCTGACGACCCTCGACCAGCGGCAGCACGATCCCGGTCAGCGCCGCGGTGATCAGCACAGTGCCGACGAGGTCCACCCGGGCCCGCTCGCCGCGCGATTCGGGCAGGATGCGCCGCGCCAGCGCAAGTGCAGTGATGCCTACCGGCACGTTGATCAGGAAGATGCTGCGCCAGCCCGCGCCGGCCGGGTTCAGCGCGATGAGCGCCCCGCCGATCAGCTGGCCGCCCACCCCGGCGATGCCCATGGTCATCCCGTAGGCGGCGAAGGCCTTGGCGCGACGCGGGCCGGTGTAGATCGTGCCGAGGATCGCCAGTACCTGCGGTGTCATCATCGCCGCGGCCCCGCCCTGCAGCACCCGGGCCACGTCCAGGAACCCCGCCGTTGGCGCCAGCCCGCAGGCGGCACTGGTCACCGTGAACAGCGCCAGGCCGACCGTGAACATCCGGCGCCGCCCGTACAGGTCGCCGAGCCGCCCGCCGCTGATCATGCCGACCGCGAACGCCAGCCCGAACCCCGCCACCACCAGCTGGATGGCCGCGGGCCCCGCGTGCAGGCGGCCCTGGATCGATGGCAGCGCGACGTTGACGATGAAGAAGTCGAGAAACGTCATGAACGTCCCGGTGAGCACCACGAGCAGCGGCGCCCAGCCGAACCGCTCCCGCGGTCCGGCCGGGGCAGCCACCACCAGGTCAGCGGTGCGCGTGGTCATGAAAACTCCTTTCGATCCGGAACAGACTCAAGCCGGGACCTGGTCGAGAAAACCGAGGACAGTCCGCAGCCGGCCGTCCTCGGTCACGACCGCGACATCGAATCCGATCACGACCGGCTCGGCATCGGCTGGCCCCAGGGCCCAGGTGAACCGGGCCTGCTGGTGGTGCGCATCGACCGGCCCGTTCAGGGTGAAGATGAAGCCTGGGAACTGCGCCTGCGCGGCGGCGATCACCGCATCGATCGCGTCCCGCCCGTGCGCCTCGGCCAGCGGGTCGATGTAGCTGGCCTGGTCATCCCAGAGCTCATCGACCAGCTTGCGGCGGCGCTCCGGGTCGGTCTCGTTCCAGGTGGCCATGTAGCGCTGCACGATTTCCTGCATCGGAATTTCCCTTTCTTGCTGCCGTTGCGTCATCTGACCCAGCCGATTCTGGGACGCGGAAATCGGGCTGTCGATTACCCGGGAGGTAATGCCGAGGCCTTTACCTCGCACGTAATCGCGCAGGCCCGATGGGGTATCTACACTCGCTGGCATGACCGTGATGTCCGTCCGTCCGGCCACCTCCGGGGTCGGCGAACTGCTCCGCGAATGGCGTCAGCGGCGTCATCTCAGCCAGCTGGATCTGGCGATCGAGGCCGACATCTCCGCCCGGCACCTGAGCTTCGTGGAAACCGGCCGGTCCAAGCCGACCAGCGCGATGATCCTCCGGCTGAGCGAGCAACTGGAAGTGCCGCTCCGGGACCGGAACACGCTGCTGCTCGCGGGCGGCTACGCCCCCTGCTACCCCGAGCACGGCCTGGATGAGCCGGAACTCGCGGCGGTTCGCGCCGGGCTGCGCCGGATCCTGGACGGGCACGACCCGTATCCGGCCGTGCTGGTCAACCGGCAGTGGGAGCTGATCGACCAGAACGCGAGCGTCAGCACGTTCACCGACGGCGTGGCGTCGTCGCTGCTGGAGCCGCCGGTCAACGTGCTACGGCTGAGCCTGCATCCCGACGGCATGGCCCCGCGGATCGCCAACCTGGCCGAGTGGCGCGCCCACCTGCTTACCCGCCTGCACCGCCAGGCGGCGGCCACCGCCGACGCCCGGCTGGCCGCCCTGCATGAGGAGCTGCGCGGCTATCCCGGAGGCGAGAGCGAGCCGCCGCACGTCACCGACGTCATCGTGCCGCTGCGCTACCGGCGCGACGGCCGTGAGCTGTCGTTCTTCAGCATGACCGCGGTGGTGGGGGCGCCGATGGACATCACGGTCGGCGAGCTGGCGCTCGAATCCTTCTACCCGGCCGACGAGATGACGGCCGAGGCCCTCCGGAACTCGCCGAGACTGCAGAGCGACCGGCAGAGCGGGGGCTGACCGCGGCGTGCTGTGTCAGCTGCTCCGCTGGGCTTCGAGCAAGGTTTCACCCGCGGCCGTTCGGTAGTAGAGCACCGAACGCCCGGCGCGCCTGCGCCGTACCAGCCCGGCACCGAGCAAGACCTTGAGGTGGCGGCCCACCGATCCCAGCCCCTGGCCGGTCAGCGCCACCAGCTGCGTCGTGCTTTTCGGCGTGTCCAGCAGGACCAGAACGCCCGCCCGGGCCGGCCCGAGCAGCGCGCCCAGCGCCTCGGGCACCGATGCCACGTCCGCCTCGGCCAGCACGCCCGAGCACGGGTAGATCAGGGCGTACCGGTGCGGCTCGTCCCACGAGACCCAGCCTCGGCCCGCGGTGATCGGGACGAAAAGCAACTGAGCCCCGGCAATCTTCCGCGGCGGATAGTCGTACGCGTTGATCTGCAGGCGGCCCTCCCCCAGCCACCGCATTCCCGGGCGCATATCGTCCAGCGCCGCGGCCCAGCCGCCCTGGCTCAGCTTTCTGGTCCGGGCGACGACGTCGGCCTCCATGATCTGCCGCCGGCGCGGCCAGTACGGCAGCACCGTCTCCGTCCATATCCATTCCAGCAGGTCCGCGGCGCGTTCCGGCAGATCGGACCGGTGCAGGCTGGCCGGCAGCGGGCCGTCCAGGGACACCGTCAGGTCCGCGCGGGCCGCCTGCGGTGACCTCTCCCGCATCCGCGCCAACTCCTCGCCGAACGCCGGTTCGCCCTCTCCGGCCGGCGCAAGGGTGAGGAAGTCCGCTATCCAGCGGCGCCCCAGGGCCGCCCGCACCAGCAGCGCGGTGACCGGGTCACCGGCCAGCCGCTTCCGGTAGGCGGTCTGGTGCGCGTCGAGCCAGGCGCGCTCGCCCGGGTGCGCTGCCGTTCCTGTTTCCAGGGCGATCAGGCTGGCCGTGGCCTCGGCCAGCGGGGAGATGACGAACCGGCTCCCCGCGAGCGTGTCCGCGTTGACCCGCCACCAACCCATCGTTTCGCCTCCTTGCGAAACAGTAACGCTTGCGCGCTGGGGCCGGTGAGACTCCGTTCCATGCGCACCTACCGCGAATTGCTGCGGACGCCGGAGTTCACGCCGCTCTTCCTGACCTCCTCGGTGCAGGTGGCGGCCAGCACGATGACCGGGCTGGCCCTGGGGACGCTGGTCTACGCGGCGACTCGCTCACCGCTGCTGTCCGCCCTCAGCATTTTCGGCCCCTCGCTGGCCCAGATGATCGGCGCGACGGCGTTGCTGTCGGCGGCCGACCGGCTGCCGCCGCGCGCCGCCATGACCGGCGTGGCACTGGTCTTCGGCCTCGGCACCGCTGCTCAGGCCATCCCCGGCCTGCCGGTATGGGCGATCTTCGCCATCCTCGCCGGCCTCGGGACCATCGCATCGATCGGCGGCGGGGTGCGCTACGGGCTGCTCAACGAGATCCTTCCGAGGCAGGGTTACCTGCTCGGCCGGTCGGTGCTCAACATGTCGGTCGGCATCACGCAGATCTGCGGGTTCGCGGTCGGCGGCGTGCTCATCGCCACCCTGTCGGCACGCGGTGCGCTGCTCGCCGGCGCCGGTGCGTACCTGGCCGCCGCCGCCATCGCTCGGTTCGGCCTCAGCCACCGTCCACCGCGCGCCGCCGGACGGCCGTCGATCACGCAGACCTGGCTGAACAACGCGCAGCTATGGTCCTACGCGCCGCGCCGTTACGTGTATCTCGCTCTGTGGGTGCCCAACGGCCTCATCGTCGGCTGCGAATCCCTTTTCGTCCCCTACGCACCCCGCCATGCGGGACTCCTCTTCGCTTCCGCCGCCCTCGGAATGCTGGCTGGCGACACGCTGGCCGGCCGGTTCATCCCTGCTCGGTGGCGAGAACGGCTCAGTGCCCCGCTGCGCCTGCTGCTCGCCGCTCCCTACCTGGTCTTCGCCTTGCACCCGGAGCTGCCGGTGGCGGTGGCCGCCGTCGTGCTCGCCTCCGTCGGCTACTCGGCGAGCTTGCTCCTCCAGCAGCGCCTGATGGCACTGACGCCGGACGGCCTGAGCGGGCACGCCCTCGGGCTGGCCTCCTCCGGGACACTTACCATGCAAGGCGCCGGCGCTGCCCTGGCCGGTGCGGTGGCCGGGCTGACCTCGCCCGGCGCGGCGATGGCGGTGATGGCCGTGATGTCCGTCACCGTCACCCTGATCCTGGCTCCCGGGCTACGGCCCGGCCGCGCAGCTGCGCCGCCCTACGAGCCCCGGGATCTCCCGGCCCGCGATGGTCCGGAGCATGCCCGCAGCGCCGCCGCACAGTAGCCTGCCCGCCCCGGTGGTAGCCCGGGTCAGGTGGGGTGCTGCCAGGTCGCCGCACCCCATCTGACCCGGTCATTCATGGCAGGCCAGCGCCCGACGTCAGCTGCAGCCGCTGGTGGCGCCGCAGCCTTCGCAGACGTAGCAGCTTCCCGCGGGCCGCATCTTGGTGCCGCAGGTCAGGCACAGCGGGGCGTCGGCCACCCGACCCTGCCGCGACTCGATCAGCTCGGTCGAGCTGCCGACCTGCGGCGGGGCCGGGTCGATCCCGGGATCGACCGGCTTCTCGCGTCCGGCGGGAAGCTCTTCCACCACGGCCGACTGGGCCATCTCCTCGGTGTCCGGCTCGTCGGCCAGCCCCTCACCTGAGTTCTCGCCGGCCAGGCTGGCGGAGCGCTCGGCGGCCGACAGGATGCCGAGCGCGGCCCGCTGCTCGTAGGGCAGGTGATCGAGCGCCAGGCGCCGGAAAATGTAGTCCATCACCGAGCTGGCAATCCGGATGTCCGCGTCGTCGGTCAGGCCGGCCGGCTCGAACCGCATGTTCGTGAACTTCGCGACGTAAGACTCCAGCGGGATGCCGTACTGCAGCCCGACCGAGATCGCGATGGAGAAGGCATCCATCACCCCGGCCAGCGTGGAGCCCTGCTTGCCGAGCTTGAGGAAGACCTCGCCCAGGCCGTCGTCCGGGTAGTTGGACGCGGTCATGTAGCCCTCGGCCCCGGCCACCGAGAACCTGGTCACCATCGCGGGCCGCTGCCGGGGCAGCCGCTTGCGCACCGGCCGGACCTCGCGGCCGCCGGCCGCGTCCCCGCTCTGCTCGGCCCGCGCGGCCGCTCCGTCGGCCTGGGCGGCCGCGCTGTCGGCCTGGGCGACCGCGCTATCGGCCGCCGCCTCGGCGGGCTTCTGCCTCGCGTTGGATAGCGGCTGTCCGACCTTGCAGTTGTCCCGGTAGATGGCCAGCGCCTTCAGGCCCAGCTTCCAGCCCTGGAAATAGATCTCCTCGACGTCCTCGACCGTCGCGCCCTCCGGCATGTTCACCGTCTTGCTCACCGACCCGCTGAGCAGCGGCTGGACGGCCGCGATCATCCGGACGTGACCCATCGGCGCGATCGCGCGCTCGCCCATGGCGCAGTCGAACACGTCGTAGTGCTCGGGCCGGAGGCTCGGTGCGTCCACGACGTGGCCGTGCTCGGCGATGTACTCGGTGATCGCCTCCGCCTGCTCGGGCTGGTAGCCGAGGTTCTTCAGCGCGCGCGGGACGGTCTGATTCACGATCTGCATGGACCCGCCGCCGACGAGCTTCTTGAACTTGACCAGCGCCAGGTCAGGCTCGATGCCCGTGGTGTCACAGTCGAGCATGAGCCCTATAGTGCCTGTAGGCGCGATTAGCGAGGTTTGTGCGTTTCTGTACCCTTTTGTCTCACCTAGCTCCAGGCCTTCACGCCACACAGCAGCTGCAGCGGCGAGAATGTCGCCGTCCATGCCGCCAAGCGTCATGATCTGGGCGCTGGCGTCCGCGTGCTTGCGCATGACCCGGTTGTGCGCGGTCCGGTTCCGCGCATACCCGTCGTAAGGGCCGACGACGCCCGCCAGCTCGGCCGAGCGCCGGTACGCGGTCCCGGTCATCAGCGAGGTGATGGCCGCTGCGATCGCCCGGCCGCCCTCGGAATCGTAGGCGTGGCCGGTGGCCATGAGAAGCGCGCCGAGATTGGCATAGCCAATGCCAAGCTGACGGTAGGCCCTAGTGGTCTCGGTTATCTTCGGCGTCGGAAAATCGGCGAAGCTGATGGAGATGTCCATCGCCGTGATGACAAGCTCGGTAATGCGCTCGAACCGTTCCGTATCGAAGGTATCATCATCGCGCAGGAACTTCATCAGGTTAATGCTAGCCAGATTGCACGACGAATTATCCAGGTGGACGTATTCGCTGCATGGATTACTTGCGGTGATTCGACCGGATTCCGGACAGGTGTGCCAGTCGTTGATGGTGTCGTCGTACTGGATGCCGGGATCGGCGCATTCCCAGGCGGCCTGCGCCATCTTGCGGAACAGCGACTTGGCGTCGACCTTGTCCACCACCTCGCCTGTCCGCCGGGCGAGCAGGTCGAACTGACCGCCATTCTCCACGGCCCGCATGAACTCGCCCGACACCCGGACGGAGTTGTTGGCGTTCTGGTATTGGACGCTCGCGATGTCCTCGCCGCCGAGGTCCATGTCGAACCCGGCATCCCGGAGCACGCGGATCTTCTCTTCCTCGCGCGCCTTGGTCTCGATGAACTCGCCCACGTCCGGGTGGTCCACGTCGAGCACCACCATCTTCGCCGCGCGCCTGGTGGCGCCGCCCGACTTGATGGTCCCGGCTGAGGCGTCGGCGCCGCGCATGAAGGACACGGGACCGCTCGCCGTCCCCCCCGAGGTCAGCAGTTCTTTGCTGGAGCGGATCCGGGATAGATTAACGCCTGCGCCCGACCCGCCCTTGAAGATCAGGCCCTCCTCCCGGTACCACTCAAGAATGGAGTCCATCGTGTCGTCGACGGCCAGGATGAAGCAGTTGTGGACGCGCAGGCTGCCGGAGAGGTACTCACCGCTCTCGGTTTGGATGTCATAGACCTTCATCGGGCCCAGTTGCTCGATCCGGGTGATCTCCAGGTGCTTCGTTTCGCGGGCAGGCAGGCCGGGCAGATCGAAACTCCGGTCAAGCTTGGCCGTCTTGACCGGATCGAGGAAGCCGATCTCGTCGGCGAATATCCGACGATCGCCCGCGGTCTGGATCCGAAGTGTCCAGCAACCCTTGCGGTTCGCCCGAGGGTCCGCCTTGAACCCGACCCGCGAGTAGATCCCGAACCTCAGCAGGAGACGCTGCATCCCCCGGATGAGGTCCTCGGAGATCATGTCGACTTCCACGATTGTCGAGGCCTGACGGGCCGAGACGAACCCCTCGGCTTGGAAGATGCTCTTGAGGTAAATGGCGACGACTGGTAGCGGTGCCGTGAAGAGGCATTCGGGCACCACCATGTCCACACCGCGAGCACGCAGGCCCCATCGCTCGATGAAATCGGCCAGCGCTTGGCCGTACAAACGGATGCGCCTGCAGTCGAGCCGGACATCCTGCGTATCGACCGTCCGGGTGTGCCGGTGGACATCCGGGAAGACAGCGTCGAGAGCGGAACTCACCCAGGTGAGCTCCGCATCGTTGACCGTCATCGCCTCGATGGTGAGCGACCGGTTCGTGCCCTCATACTGGCCGACGAAGCCGTCGGACTGCAGCCAGCCAGCGAGCGCGGCCTCCGCGACCTGCTTCATATCGATCTCGGACTCGCCGTAAGAGGATCGCCTGCACCATTCCAGCTTGTCCCCGGCGCGCAGCTCGCCGGCCGGGACGAACCGGCCCGTATCCCACCCGGAATTGCGCCAGACGAGGTGATCTGCGGTGACATCAAGGCTGTACCCGGCCGAGGTGTGCACCCGCAACACGTCTTTCACACCGTTGACCTTGGTAGCTATCACGCGGGTAAGACCGCGGTGGTCATAGACCTTGGTCCCTATCGCGTTGTCGTCGACTAGGCGCCCGATCGGGACAAGTCCGCGGGGTGTGTTGACCAGAGCCTCATAAGGCTGACACGCGCTCACCTGCTGCGGCGAGGTGGTGCCGACATTAAACCAGACCGGCGAATTGAAGCTGAAGATCTGATGGATAAGGGCGTAGGTGAGCTCGTGCTCGAAGATCTGGGCGTCTTCCTCGGTGGCAAAATAGCCGTGCTCGCGCCCGGCGGCTCCGTAGGTGCCCACGACCCGGTCCACGAGCTGCTTCAGGCTCCACTCGCGCTGCGGGGTACCCACCGCGCCGCGGAAGTACTTGGTCGTGACGATGTTCGCCGCGTTGACCGACCAGAAGTCGGGGAACTCCACCCCGCGCTGCTCGAAGTTGACCGAACCGTCCCGCCAGTTGGTCATCAGGACATCGCGGCGCTCCCACGTCACCTCGTCGTAGGGGTGCACACCCTCGCGGGTGTGGATCCGCCGGATCTTGAGCCCCGCGCCTCCCGGCTGACCGCTCTGCCCGGACTGGCCGCTCGCCGTCTCGGTCATGACATGCCCCTTCCGGGATCCGCCCGGATCCCTCCCGGGCCCGGACGGGCCCGCTTCGGATGATTCGTGCTCGCGGGCCGACTCCGCCCGGCCCATGGCTGCCAACGGTGTCCGTCCCGCGTCATCTCGCCGGTTCCACTTCACCGGATCAGCTCACCTTGTTCCTTGTGTGCATCGCGCAGCGATGCGATCTCGTCCTCGAAGTCGGCCAGCGACTCGAATCCCCGGTAGACCGAGGCGAAGCGCAGGTACGCCACCTCATCGAGCTCGCGCAGCGGTCCGAGGATGGCCAGCCCTACTTCATGGGAGGGAATCTCCGCCAGACCGCGGGCCCGGATCACGTCCTCGACCCGCTGGGCCAGGTTCGCGAGCTGGTCGTCGGTCACCGGGCGGCCCTGACAGGCCCGGCGGACGCCCCGCACGATCTTGTCCCGGGTGAACGGCTCGGTGACGCCGCTCCGCTTGCCGACCATGAGGATCACGGTTTCCTGGGTGGTGAACCGCTTACCGCACTCCGGGCACGACCGGCGGCGGCGGATCGCCGTGCCGTCATCCGCCGTCCTGCTGTCGATGACCCGGCTGTCGTTATGCCGGCAGAACGGGCAGTGCACGTGATCGCCCCCTCTCGGCCGTCACCGTGAGTCTTCCCGAGAACACAACCTATAGAAATACTACACGGTTGTAACTACTAGATGTTGTGGTCACGCTAGACCACCGACTCCCGGCGCGCAAGACCAAACCGCCGCCGGGGAAAAGTTGCTGGTGGAAGCGGTCATCGCAGCTGAGGTCGGCGTGTCGCGGCTTCGGCCGATTGCCGCACGTGCGGCTGGGAGGGCCGGAATAAGCGCCGGAGCAAGCGTCCTTGCCGGTGCGGCTCTGGCGCAGGTCCTGCGCCGGAGCATTTCAGCCCCGCGGCACCAGGAGGCGCTGACCAGCTTGAATACTGCCGTCGCGCAGCGCGTTGGCCGCGATGATCTGCTGGACGACCTGCCGCGGGTCGGCCTGCGGGTCGGCCCGCATCGCGATCATCCAGAGCGTCTGCCCGGGCTGGACCACGATCCGGGTCATCGAGTGCCCGGCCGTACCCGCAGGCGCGGCCGACCCCTCGGCCGGTGTGCCGCTGGCCACCGCGAGCCCGATCAGGCTCACCACGACCGCGGCGAACACCGCGAGGACGACCCGTCCGCGCCTGGTAAGGCGCAGTCTCTGCGGGGCATCGCCGGCGAGGGAAGGCCTGGCCTGCGGAACGGGCAGGGCCGCGGTCGGCGGCTGCCCGCGCAGCACGTCGGAACATGCCCTCACGCCGGTTGGGTGGAGCCTGGTGCTGACCCTGCGCGGGCGCAGGCCGGCTGGGCGGGGCCGCCGCCGGGCCGGGCTGGGCATCAGGCCGGCCTGACGTGGCCTCACCGTGACCGGACTCAGGGCCCTCAGGGCTCGCCGGTGCGCCGTTTTGGCGGCCCCCGCCTCCGGAGTCTCGGTTCGCGTCGCCCCTGCCTCGACGATCTCGCCCTCCAGGATCTCGGCTTCCCCCGCTCCTGCCTCCGGGGTCTGTACTTCCGCGGCCTCTGCCCACGGGGGCTTCGCTACCCGGTCCTGCGCCGCCAGGGACTCCGGCGCCCGGACCGCACCGCGGACCTTTACTTCTGGGGCCTCAGCGGAGCGGGACTGTGGCGCCCGGGCCCC
>Ga0070717_10001065_pt1 | contig 18424 bp, 21 predicted proteins | sample LARL113metaG_FD_71366 | JGI IMG/M metagenome (GOLD analysis project Ga0070717, IMG submission 71366) | Corn, switchgrass and miscanthus rhizosphere microbial communities from Kellogg Biological Station, Michigan, USA - LAR L11-3 metaG | ecosystem: Host-associated > Plants > Roots > Rhizosphere ... | reverse complement strand
AGACCCTGCACCGAGTGGTTACCACCGAAAATCGAGCGCGACGAAAAAGGATTCATCAAAACTGGGATGAGCGTCGCCGGTGCACCAGCCTGGCAGGCGAGCAAACATCAACCCAGCTCGCTCGAGACCAGCCTTCCCAACATTTTTGCTGCAGGCGATGTGCGCTCCGGTTCGGTCAAACGTTGTGCTGCCGCTGTCGGCGAAGGCGGCATGGCCATCGCCGGCGTGCAAACGGCCCTCGCCGCGTCGGCTAATGGCGGTTAGGCCGCCTCTGTCATCTGTTATCTGTCCTCTGTCGGCGCGGCATTATTTGCCGATTAGAATAAAGAAGCCGGCGGCGAGCGCCACAATATAGAGCAGGAAAATGGCAGGCCCGATGTTCAAGCCGAACCCTAAAAGGCCATCAACGATCAAGTAAACCGCGAGCAGAAGCATGCCGATGTTTTTGGTGAATTTCATGATGTCATCTTGCACGCTCAGCACGTCGATTACTCGCTCAAAAACAACCAAGCACGTTCTTCCACAGATTCCCTCGGTCCCGATTGCACAGATTCAGCAAAACAAAATCTGCAGAAATCTGCGAAATCTGTGGATGTCTTGTAGATTTCCGCCATGAGCTTCATCAATCTCGAGCAGCTGCCGTTCGTCGGAATGTCGTATGAATTCTACGGCGAGAAACACGGCGCGCCTTTCTCGGCCTACATCGTCAATCGCTTGCCAAGCTGTAGCGCCTTGGCGAAGGCTGGTTCGGCGTTTTGCTGCTATCGCATTTAAAGCTGTGACTCCCGTCCTCGACGCACACGGACAAAGCTGGCCTCTCGGCAAACCTTTTCGCATTGCTCGCGGCAGTCGTACTGAAGCACGAGTCGTAGTTGCGACGGTGACCAACGGAAATTACGCCGGTCGCGGTGAAGCAACTCCGATCGCGCGTTACGGCCAAAGCGCGGCCTCTGTTTTGGCGCAGATCGAATCCATGAAAAGCGAGAAAAGTTTGGATCGCCAGCAAATTCAAAAGTACTTACCAGCAGGCGCTGCACGCAATGCGTTAGACTGTGCGTTGTGGGACCTTGAAGCGAAGGTCTCCGGCAAACGCGCCTGGGAACTGGCGAATATCCCGATCGTTCCCGAAGTTGAAACGTCGTTTACGATTAGTCTGGATGCGCCGGCGGCCATGGGGGCTGCAGCCAGGGCGAATGCAAACGCGCTGATTCTGAAACTGAAACTTGGAGGCGACGATGTCGATCTTGCGCGGGTCGAAGCCGTGCGGGAAGCCGCGCCCGCGGCTCGTCTGCTCATCGATGCCAACGAGTCATGGTCTCTTTCGCACTATCGCAACACTGCGCCGGCGTTAAACGGATTAAAGGTTGAGCTGATCGAACAACCTTTTCCGGCCGACGCCGATGAAGTCCTGGAAGAACTTGATCATCCTGTTCCGGTCTGCGCGGATGAAAGTTGCCATACCAGTGCCGATCTTCCGCGACTAACGAATCGCTACGAAGTGCTGAACGTGAAACTGGACAAAACCGGCGGGCTAACCGAAGCGCTGCTCTTGACGAAGCGCGCCCGAGAGGCCGGGTTCAAATTATTGATGGGGTGTATGCTATGCACTTCTTTAGGGATCGCTCCGGCGCGCCTTCTTGCCAGCGCCACGGATTATGTGGACCTGGACGGTCCATTGCTCCTGGCCGGCGACCGCCATTATGGACTCTCTTATAAAGGTGGAAAGATCGGCCTCCCGTCTCAAGAACTCTGGGGCTAAAATCCGAAGCTGGTCAGTCGTGGCGTTCGTCGCTCGCTTCTGCGCGGCCGAGTGGGATGACATTGTTCCCTACGATCGGAACCAGCACGCCTGAATCCGTTCACGCAGTGTTGTAGAGGCGCTTGTCCCAAGCGCCTAAATAGGACGCCGGTCCGGCTCGGACTTTCGCAGGCGAAGCGTGCAAATCGATTCGTAGTCTCGCAATCAACCTGCCGACAAGAGTGCGTTGGCCTCGTTCCAAACACGCTCGGTCACAACCGAAGCAGACTCGGCGCGTGCGAGCGCTGCGGACTGACCAGCCCAAGCTTGCATTCGTTGAAGGTCGCCAGTTTTTTGCGCGTCCGACCGCATTGCTGTCGTTAGGCCACGTTGCACTGGATACGGTGCCGAAGCCGGCGCGTCCGCCCCCATTGCGGCGCGCACATAATCCGTCGCAATGCTTCGACCGGGTTTGCCGCTGAACGCGCGGCTCAAAATCGTTTGCTCGGGTTTCGTGTTCGCGAGGGCGTCGGCCCATGCCGGATGTACTTTTGTTTCCGGACAACGCAAAAATGCAGTGCCGATCACCGCGGCGCTCGCGCCTAACGTCAGCGCTGCCGCAACACCGCGCCCATCGGCAATTCCACCGGCGGCGACGACGGGAATGCGCACGGCGTCAACGATCGCCGGAACCAGCGCAAACAATCCGACAAGCTGCTGTTCCGCTTTCGTCGCGTCGAAGGCGCCGCGATGTCCTCCGGCCTCCATTCCTTGCGCGATGATCACATCGGCGCCGGCAGCTTCCGCCGCCTTTGCCTCAGCGACCGTTGTAGCCGTCGCGAACCACGAAATTCGACGAGACTTCAATTCAGAAACAAACGACGGCGGATACAATCCCATAATCGAAGAGACCGCAGTCGGCGCGGTTCGCAGTAACGCCTGGCATTGCTCATCGAAATTCAGCGGAGTCATATCGCCGGCGTCTTCAGGAACTGGTGGACCCCAGCGCGATAAAAATTCACGGACGCGCGCTTCATGCGACCGATCGCGGATCGGCGGCGGATCGGGAATCCAAAGATTAATCTGAAACGGTCCCTCCACGTTCGCGAGCACTTCGCCAGCCCAGTCTTCGATTTCGTCCGGCTGCATCAAGAGTGCGGCGCATGCGCCGAATCCGCCGGCCCGCATCACTGCGATAGACGACGACGGCGGACAAGCGTCGGCCATCGGCGCGAGAAGAATCGGCAAGCGCAGACCAAACCGGTCGCAAAATGCTGCTGCGCGGCTACGCGGATCGTCCATAACATCGTCGGTCGCGACTGCTCCTAATCCTGTTCAGCTCATGTTCACGCGTATTCGCGCTTCTCGACTTCCGCGTCCCGTTGTTTGGGGACGCGGGCAAACAACGGTCCCAAACCCTCCGTCATTGTCGGGTGAGTGAACACGGCATCTCGCAAAAGCGTGTATGGCTGCTTTGCCAGCATTGCGACCTGAACGTTACTCATCAATTCCCCTGCCTCCGGCCCAAAAGCAGCGAACCCGAGAATGCAATCGGTGTGAGCATCGATGATGACCTTCATGAATCCGCGGGTCTCGGAGAGAGTCCGTGTCCTCAGGACGGCCTCCATAGGCAGCGACGCCACTCGATACGAGATGTTGTTTGCCCAAGCTTGTGACTCGTTGATGCCAACGCGACCGAGCGGTGGATCAGTAAAGAGACAGTAAGGAATCAGGCGGTCGCGCGTGCTGCGGCTGCCTCCGTTGAGATTCGCGTGAACGACGCGGAAATCGTCCTCGGATACGTGCGTAAAATATGGGCTCCCTGCACACTCTCCCACAGCCCATACATTCGGCGCCGTTGTTTCCAGGCGATCATTCACTCGTATGTGCCCAAGCGCGGTGATGTCGATTCCCGCCTTTTCCAGCCCGATTCCTTGTGTGTTCGGCGTACGTCCAAGCGCAGCGAGAATGTCCGTTCCTTCGACGGTTCGTGTGCCGGCTTCGTCTTCAACCTGCAGATCTACACGCTCTCCCGAAATGCCTCTGATCCTCAGAACTTGTGTGCGCAACAGAACCTCGATTCCCTCGTCACGAAATAGTTCGAGAATCGCTTGTGCAACATCAGCATCTTCTTTTGGCGCAAGCTGCGGCTCCCGAGCGATCAATGTTACGCGGCTACCGAACCGGCGCATCGCCTGCGCCAACTCCAGTCCCACGTACCCACCTCCCAAAACGATCAGGTGTTCGGGAAGCCGCTCCAGGTCGAGCGCCTCGACATGCGTCATCGGCTTCGCATCGGCCAGCCCAGGTATATCTGGTATCGTTGCGTGGGTTCCCACGTTCACGAATACGCGCTCACCGGCAATTATCCGTTCGCCGCCGTCGCGCAGAGCAACGTGAAGAGTACGCGATCCGGTAAATCGAGCATTCCCCCAAATCAATTCAGCTCCGGATGCCTGGTATTGATCGAGATGGACTTTGATCAAGTTGTCGACCATTTTTCGCTTTCGCGCGTAGACTCCGGCCATGTTGACGGCGATCGCTCCAGTCTCTATCCCGAATTCCTGGTGTCGCCCAAACAGGGAGGCGACCTTCGCTGTGTGAATGATGTTCTTGCTCGGCAGACAGGCGATATTTGGACACGCTCCGCCGACGTACTTCCGCTCGATTGAGGCTGTTCGGTTCCCTTCTCTGGCCATCGTCCACGCTATTAATTTACCGCCTGTGCCGCTCCCGAGCACAAGAACGTCATATCTTTCCGGTTCGCTCATTGCATTGATCTCCTTTCGTTCATCAACATAACACCCCTCAACGTGAAGGACCGACAAAGCCTCGGACCAATGCGGCGATCTCACCTGCGGCCGTGTCCAACGCGAAATGGCCCGCATCGAGGACGTGGACTTCGGCCTTCGGCACGTCGCGGCGATAGGCCTCCAGTTCCGAAAGCTCGAAAGACAGGTCGTATTTGCCCCAGAGGACGAGAAGCCGAGGCTGCTTCTCGCGCATCCATGCTTGCCATTTCGGGTAGGCATCCACATTGGTGCGGTAGTCGTAGAAGAGGTCGCTTTGAATGTCGGCTTGGCCGGGCTGATTGAGAAAGGCAAATTCATCGGTCCAGAGATCCGGATCATAGCGTTCCACATTGGGATCGTTCCCGACATGGCGGGTCCGCGTCGTCGGCAGCGACAGCAGATTCGTGCGAAGCGCGTTTTCGTTGGCAGCGCGATCGGCCCAAAAGGCGCGCCGCGTTTTCCAATTCGCTCCCAACCCTTCGTTGTGCGCCACCGCGTCCTGGACAATGAGGGCCTCGATCCGGTCTGGATGAGCCAGGGCCATGCGAAAACCCACGGGGCCGCCGTAATCCTGCATGTAAAGCGTGTAACGCGCGAGCCCGAGCGTTTCGGCGAAATGACTCATGATCTCGGCGATGTGATCGAACGTATACGCGAATTTCTTCGCATCCGGCCAATCGCTGTGTCCGAAGCCCGGATAATCCGGCGCGACTAGGTGATAACGATCGGAAAGCCGGGCGAATAGAGGCTCGAACATTCGCGATGAAGAGGGCAGTCCGTGCAACAGGAGAATCGTTGGCGCATCCTTTGGCCCGGCCTCACTGTAAAAGATCGAGAGCCCATCTATTTGCGTTGTGCGATAAAAAGTCGGGTGTTCCATCGGACGTTCCTTTCCTTGGGTTTGCGTCAGCAATTGAAATGATACGAGCAACACAGAAACCACGAACGCCATGCGGCAGACTTGCAAGAAATGCAGGGGATGGAGTCTGATCTTCACTTTCCACATTTCCTAACGACGTTTGGATCGGTTCGCCTCCTTGGCGCGTTGAAGCGTTGAATCGTGGAAGCGTTAAAGCGTTACATCGGCAGAATGCGGAGTCAAAGCGCTGACGAGTGACCCGCCGCTCAATCCTGCTCGCTCCATTCTACTTTCTACCTTCTACTTTCTAAATCTCTTCCCCCACCTCAAAGATCACCTCCAGCTCGACGGGCGTACCGAGCGGAAGGCTTGCGACGCCATACACAGAGCGGCAAGGGCTCTTGTCTTTTCCGAAAACGTCTTGCAGCAACTCCGAAGCGGCGTCAGCGACTTTCGGCTGATCGCGGACATCGCCCGAAGTAGCCACCGACACGCCGAGCCGGACGATCCGCGTCACTTTGTCGAGCGATCCCAAATGTTTTCTCGCGACAGCGAGGACGTTGAGCGCGGCGAGATGCGCTGCTTTGCGCCCTGCTTCTAAATCGAGCTCCGCGCCGAGGCGCCCAATAAATTTCGCGCCGCGACCTTCGGTGGGAAGCATCCCGGTAAGAAAAAGCAGATTGCCCGTCTGCACCGCTTCCACATAGGTGCCGAACGGCTCGGGCGGCGCCGGGAGCTTGATGCCAAGTTCTTTCAACCGTTGCTCGGCGCTGGTCGGCCGAGAGCTTTCGCCGGTTACCATTTGCCAAAGTGCGCACCGCCGTCCACGTGCAGCACCTCCCCTGTGATGTGGCGAGCTTCTGTCAGATAAACGACGGCGCTGGCAATGTCCTCAACGGTGGAGATTGAGCCCATCGGCGAAAGCGTTTTCAGAGAATCCTTCGAATCCCCGGCGTGAAGCGGTGTGTCGACGACCCCGGGAGCTACGGCGTTGAATCGAATGTGCTCTTTCGCGTATTCCATCGCCAAGCTTCGCATCACGGCGTTCAGACCACCTTTAGTGATCATAGAAAGCGAAGCGGTTACGCCAGCGATTGGGTTATCGGCCAGCGCGGCGCTGATAGTCACGATGCTGCCACCGCTCTTTTGGGACAGCATTTGTTTGACCGCAAGCTGCGTGATGTAAATGAAGCCTGTGAGGTTGGTCGAAACGAGAGCGCGAAAGTCGTCAGGCGTGTAGTCGGTGAACGGCTTCACTAAGAAAATGCCGGCGTTCGCAACCACGGCATCGATCGAACCGAATCTCTTGATCGCGAGTTGTGCAACTTTCTGCGCCGTCTCAAATTGACCTATGTCGCCGTCGATCAATGCGAGATGATCGGAAGCTGAAAGCTCTTTCGATTTCGTCGCACTTCGTGCTGTTCCGACAACATTGTAGCCACGCGCGAGAAACGCTTTGACGACGCCCGCGCCGATGCCTTGCGACGCTCCCGTGACGATCACTGTCTTCCGATTAAGGTCCATATATCACTACTTTCGCCAGCGCCAGCTTCCCTATGCTGAGCGTCTGAGCGTGCTCCGATAATCAGCCACAAACTTCTGAATGCCCACAGTTGTGAGTTCATGCGCGGTGTCGAAGCTCTGCCACGGACGCTTGAGATCCAAAGCCTTGTACGGAATGGCCTCCAGGGGCTTGCCACTCGCATCAACAGCTTTGTAGCTGAAGTCTTTATCCGGCATCGGAAAGTCTTTGGTGGCCCATTCCACCAACACCTTCGCGGGAACAGTCGCGAGCTCAGCACCCGTCGCAAATGAAGCGAGCAAATGATCGACGTGCCGTATGCTCGCAGCCAGAAGATACACGTGCCCATCGCCATTCTTGTACATTTCCTTGATGTTCTTGATCAGGTCGACGCCGTTTTCGCCGTGGTCATCAAGCCTCCCGACAAACGGCGATACGTACACCGGCTCCCTTGATCCCCTGGTCGCGGCATACACCGCAGCTGCCTGCTCTTGAGAGAAACACAGCGTCATATTCACACGAATTTGTCTCCGCACCGATATTTCTGCGGCTCGCAAGCCTTCGCGCGTGCATGGATATTTAATGTAGGCGTTGGCAATCCAAGAGAACATTTCCTCGCCCTGCGCGAGCATCTCCTCGGCTTTCGTGTCCATGTCCGCAAAAACTTCAATGGAAACTCCGGCATCGCCGACCAATGGCGAGATGGCCTGAACAATCTTCCTGTACTCGTCTTTCTCCTCCTGTGGGCTCAAGGTGTGGCCCGATGCAATTCGCTCCCGAATCTCCGGATTTTTCGCGATGAGGCTTGGGTTCGTGGTTTGACCATCAACAAACCCGATCAATTCCTTGACTCTAAGTGTCTCCTCAGGGTCTCCACCATCGACGAGTATTTTGGTTTTCGGTTTGTTGGCTAACATATTGTTACCCTCGCATAGGAGCTATCGATTCGTTAGGCACATCCCCATCAAAGCCATTCGTACATCAATAGCCGGCAAATTCATCCGTTCGGATGTCGTCTTCATCGACACCGCATTCAACCAGCATCTTTCTCATTCCACTGACCATGGCGGGAGGGCCCGCGATATAGTAGATCGGTCCTCGCAAATCATTCAAATGCTTGGACAGCATTTCTTTGTTGATCCGCCCGGTCTCGCCTTTCCAGGTTTTTTTCGAGCGCGGCATCTCCGTCATTGTGGCAATAAAACGGAAGTTTGGGTTTGTCTTCTCCAGATCCTGCAGGACTTCGATAAAGGGCGCGTCCTCGGGCCGCCGGTTGGAATAAAACAGATACAACTTGTGCGGCGCCCGGTCATGGTCGGCCTGCCGTACGATGCTGGAAAACGGTGTAATTCCGATTCCACCAGCAAGGAACACGGCCGGTTTGGCAGAATTCTTATGCAGCGTGAAGGAGCCCATTGCCGAGTCCATCTTCACGTCGGTGCCAAGCGGCATTTCCTTCAGCGAGCGCTTAAATGACGTGTCACGCATGCGAGTCGCGAACATTAGCAGGCCTTGGAATGGAGCGCTGGCAATGGAGAAAGTGCGGACATTTCCTTCCAAGTCCGTTTCTGGCGGATCCAACAATGTCAGGTCAGCGGATTGTCCCGGTTTGAAATCGAATCCCGCCGGTCTTTCGAAGTGGAAGGCCATGGTACCTTCCGCAACTTCAACTCTGTTTAAGAGCTTCGATTGGTAGCCAACTAGCGGGATTTCCTGAGTAGCCATCATGAGGTTTATGGCTGGTATCCGTCCTTCTGCCACCGGGCGAATAACGCGACCTGGTGTTCTGTCCAATAGGGCCCGCCGGGTGGCATTGACGGCGGGTGGCCATCGTGCGGCGAAACTGTTCGAAGCACCTTGTTGGCATGGTCCGGATTCGACATGTAGGTGTAGTCGTCCAACTTCACACCGTAGGACTTCATGTGTGAGACATCGACGGCGCGAAACAACGGCTTGATGTCACGCGCGAAAGAAACTTGATGCATATATTTTCCTTTCTCCCGATAGGAAGCTTTGGGCAGTTGGTTTATTTGGATTAAGACAAAATTCCATTTGCATTGTGGTTGATCTGATACATCCCGCGGGTGCTAATCGTGCGGAGGTCCCAGGTACGGGAACTCGTCTAGGAGATCGCCGTGCGGCCGAACCTTATCTGTCACGTTCCGGTTCGCGTAGATAGAGAAGAAAAGATCGACAACATCATCGGTTAGCGCTCGGCCACTGTTCGGATACCGCACGGGCTCGCGAGGGTTATAGGAAAGAATGTCTGGCAACAACTTTCGTGCGACGGCCTTTGCGTCCTCTGGCGTATAGCCGCCCGAGTGTTCCAATTCGTGTGCGAAAACGCCGATGAAGCGATCGTCATTTGCTGGCTCGCCGCTAAGGTACTCCTCTTTCTTTTCTCCCGGTAGAAAGACCGCCTGCAATGGTCTTCCACCTCGATCTGCCTGGATCCAGCCGTCGCCAGTATTGTCCACGGTGCGAGCCCAAATTCCGACCTTGTTAGTCCCAAGTTCTGAGTTGGGAAGTTCAAGCGCGATGCTGCAAACATTTTTGTCTTTGAAGAAATCGTCTCCGGTAAACTGCATGTGATTGAAATTGCCGTTCACGTCGAAAAAGAAGGGATCGCTGCGCCAACCGAAGAAAAAACGGAAATCGCCGACTTGCGTCACCAGGGCTTCCTTTCCGACGGACACTGGTGCTTGCTGGACCACAACTTCACCGTCGTCGCCCATCCCCGCGGCTTGTTTACCCTGAAGACGGCGAACTGTTGCAATCTGCTTCCCGTCTGCCGAAGATGCGAACTGTACACTGCAACCGAGATCGGCAACGGCATCGCCGTTCGTGTCGACCTTGAATTCATACAACGCTCCTGGTTTGAAGGGCTCACTTGTTGTCGGTTCCGGCGAATCCAACCTGAAAGACGGATGCACATTGAGGATTAGTATTGATTTGTCCGGGTCGCGTGGCTTGGTGAACGCATAGAGATCGGTCATGTCCAATCGAGCATCTCCGCGCGGAAACCCAAAGTTGGGACCTGAGGCATGATGTGACATATGGATTCTCTTTTCTTGAAACGGTTAGCGCCCAACTTGGCCGACGTAATATCCCAGGCGGTTTTCCACATCGCCCGGTTTGTGAAAACCTTGCTCCATCAACTTTTTGATTCGCATTTGCGCGGCTGGTCGCATGATCGAGGCGAAGCAAACATCCCATTCCGGTGCGATTTCGTAGTCCGGCGGCAAACTGGCCACGTCGACGAAGTGCTTGGTTTCGCTGATCACCCGTTTGTCGAACGATGCGATTCGGGTTGCTAACTCATCGACAAACTCATCAAGCTCAGCATCCGGTAACGAACGGTTAACGTATCCGTACCGTTCGGCCAGATCGCCGGGAAAGTCGTCGGCTACTAGAAACGCTTCCAGCGCGCGTCCTCTTCCGATCAGACGTGGCAGCCGTGCCATTGGGCCACCTCCCGGCACAATTCCAGCGCCAACTTCAAAGTGCGATAAGATCGCTTTTTCGCGACTTGCGAAACGCATGTCGCAGGCAAGAGCCAGCTCACTTCCGACACCAGTCGCGCGTCCACGAATTGAGGCGATCGACACAACCGGTGCGCGGCTCAGGCGAACGAGCATATCAGGCAACGGCTGCAACCCTGTGGGTCCGGGCGGGAGACTGGTTGTCTCCTCGATTTTCGCAACGAAATCGTAATGAGTCATGAAGAATCCGTCGATGGCACTGTCAAAGACAACAACCTTGAGCTCCTTGTCAGTTTCGATCGCAGTGATGATCTCGTTCAGCTGCGGAATCGTTTTAGGTCCGAAGATATTTAGAGGCGGGTGATTCAGCGTGACGCGCCAATACGCCGGCGAATGTTTAGTTAGGAAAACTCGTTTGTCGCTCATGGGGTAGTTCCTCGTTATCGACGCAGCGACTTAAATGCGGCGCGCAGCTCCTGCGTGAATAGCTCTGGTTGCTCCCAGGCCGCGAAGTGCCCGCCTTTCGGGAGTCGATTGTAATGAATCAGTTTGGGATAGGCTTTCTCGGTCCAGCTCTTCGGGGCGGTCGACATAATCACGAAAGCGAGCTTTGAGTGCATCCATTTTGCCTGCATTCACGTGATACATGCGCAGTTCATAAACGTGTCCGCCAATCGTGGTGAAGGCGATCATCGCGGCGGCGGCGCCGCAAGCAAACGAGACGGCATGGGATAGTTTCATATTAGGCGCGTGAAAATTGCTCGCTAAGACGGGCCAAAGTTAATGCGGCGAGCAACAGCCCGAAATCTCGCAACGCAACATCGAAGTAGCCCGGAATTAGTAGCAGATTGACGATAATTCCAGCCAACCATGCCGCGACAACGTAGGCGAAGATGCGCGGCTTCCACGCGACCCCGATCCCGGCACAGATCTCAACAACGCCGACGATCAGCATGAGATTGTGTCCGCCGATGGGCGACAGGCGCGCGACGATCGCGGGCAGGTATTGATCCCAATTGACGAGCACGTGGAAAAACTTATCCACGCCAAATAGGATCGGCGCTGCCACAAAGCCAATCTGGAGGATTCGGAATGCCTGATAAGCAGGGGACGCAGTGCGGATTGGGGCAGCCTGGTGAAATGATGCGTCTGTTAAATCAATGGTTGTATTCATGGTTTGGTAGAATGGTTGTCACTGCTATTTCCCGACTTCTAAGCCCGACATTTCAGAAAAAATTCGGGTTTTTGTGTCTTCTTGCCTCCCAGCCTTTGGGGTAAGGGTAGGGTCGGCCAGCGGGGTCATGCCTGCGGCGTTGCCGCAGAGTCAATTGAACGTCTCCCCTGCTGCCCACGCCTCTTTCATTTCGGGCGTCGTGATGCCATTCCGGTCGGCAGGTTGAATCAACTTGACAGGCTCTGGACTGCGAAGATCGACACTTCTTCGCCCGGCTCGACAATCTGAACGTTTACGCCACGCTTGGCTGCTGCCGCAAGAAATACCTTCTCGGCATCCGGCCATTCCGAATAGATTGGCGGATTATTCCACAATTTGTAGTGGATCGGACAAACGGTCTTCGCCCCGAGAATGTCCCCAGCGGCGGCCGCTTGAGCCGGCGTAAGGTCAACCGGAACTCCGCTCGGCTTCATCCCAGGAAATTCGATGGTTACGCCATTTATCGGCAGAAACGCAATGTCAACCGAACCAAAGCGTTCACGGATTTTCCACCAATTGCCATGCCAAAGGGTGTCACCACAGTGCAGGACCTTCAGTCCATCGAATTCGACCATGTATGACACTTGTGGTTCTCCTAAACCGCCGACCGCCGATAAGGCTGTGACGCTGAATGGCCCAACCTTTGTGGGTTGATCGATCACGGCGGCTCTGGCATGAAATCCATCGCCATTAATCGTCGCCTCATTTGCGACGTGACAAAGTACGTCAGCGTCAGATCTAAGTCTTCGGCGCAAGGTGAGCGGATCATAATGGTCAGCGTGAAGGTGTGTAACCAACGCCGCGTCTAACTGGTCTGCGGATGGTACCGCCTCTCCCCGCGGCGCCCCAACTAAAGACCGTAGCGCTTCCAAGTTTTCCAGCAGATCGATAACGATTGTGGACGAACCGTAGCTAATCTGTATGCCGGCCCACGATAAGCGCGAGATTCGTATTGTTGAGTTGTTCATACTTTTCCTTTGTGATATCTGTTTACTCATTGTCATGTGAATTTGTTGACACCTTACTTCCCCGAGTTTTAGGCGCAACATTTCAGGAAATTTGCCGCTCCGGAATTGTCACCGCGGTGACACTGCCAACGCTGAAGACCAATATGTTTTGGCGATACTTCGCTTCGCAAAAAATTGGATATTGCGAGAGCTATTACAGCTACATTTCAGGTAAGGAGAGCCGTTCGCTGGCGAATTCACCCCGCAGGAAGCGGGTCATGTGGAGCTCTTTCTACAGGAGACGCTTAACAGACTGTTTTTCTGTCTGTCAGATCGAGGTATCCTTGTTCCTCGCGCCGCCTCCAAATTCGAAACCGCGTCACGCAGGCGCGAAATCATTTCATCGAGACTGGCGGTATCATCACCGGACGCGCGCTCAGCGGCATCGCGGGCGCCGAGCGCATCTTTCAATTCGCGCAGGTCGCATCTCAGCTCGATATTCGCAATCACCAGGTGGCTGACAATTTTCAATGCCTCCGTTTGCGCCGGCGTCAGCGTGTGCGGCTCGCGATCAATCACACATAAGGTGCCCAGCAGATGACCGTCGCGCCCCGCCAAAGGCGCTCCCGCGTAGAATCGAATATGCAGGTCGCCAGTCACGTGCGGATTTTCCGCGAATCGCTCGTCGTGACTTGCGTCCGGAACGACGAACATTTCGGACTGCATGATCGCGTGCGTGCAGAACGCCTGGGCGCGGGGCGTTTCCTGAAGATCAAGACCGAACCGCGATTTGAACCATTGCCGATCCTTTCGATTAAACTGATCAACGAGATTGGCACACCACAGATGAGCGCGGCCAATCGGGTCAGTTCGTCGAAACGCTCCTCCGGTTTGGTATCGAGGATCTTGTACGAGCGCAACACACGCAATCTCTCGGTTTCATTGGCGGGGACCGGATAACTCATGTTCCCAATTTAAGGTTGGATTATTTGATCGACCTTGATTCGTTAGGCGTAGTGGCCGGTCGCGATCAGCGCTGGCCTGCTTTGTTAGCGGCGTCGATGATTACCGCAGCTACTTCCTTCGGCTTCGACAACATTGGAACATGGCCAGTGGGGAGAGTTGTCGTTGTGGCATGGATATGTTTTGCGATTGCCTGCTCATATTCCGGAGAAAGCATCCGGTCGTTAACGGCGATGAACCACGACGGTCTTGTCGTCCAGGCGGGGATCGATACTTTATCACCGAGGCATGCCGAATTCCACGGACCCTGAGTTGCATAGACGATGACTCTTTCGCCTGCCGGAACGTCAGGAACGAAGTCCTCGTCGATTCCTTTGCGGGTGAGCGAAAGGAATCCGGCAGCATCCGGCTTTGCTTCGGCAAGACCAGGAGGCGGCGAATAGGGCTTGAGCACGTCGTCGGCTGACTGATTCTCGTCGGGCACAATCGCCGCGACATAAACAAGTCCGGCAACCTTTGGGTCGTTCCCGGCCTCGCTAATCACCATGCCGGCCCAAGAATGTCCGACAAGAATTACCGGGCCATCCTGCTTCGCAAACGCCCGCTTGGTTGCCGCGACGTCATCGGCCAGCGAGGAAAGTGGATTCTGTACCGCGGTTACATGCAGACCCTTGGCCTCAAGTAGAGGAATCACTTTGGCCCAGCTTGATCCGTCCGCAAAGGCGCCGTGAACTAACACCACATTTTTCACAGTTGGCGCTGCGGCTGTCGCACCTCCTGCGCCGCTACTAGCTATTACCGCTATTATGATCGCGACCGCACCGATGAGCGATGGAACTGCATGAGCTCTGAGGATTCCTCTTAATAATAATGCGCTGTGTTTCATGGTTGATGGATTGGTTAACACCCCTTATCTCCCGAGTTCCCAGCCAAACATTTCAGAAAAAGTTTCGTAGCCGCGCTTATGTGATGGAAACCACAAGCACTGAGTTACTCGGTGGGGGCGAGGCATCTTCGAAATTGTAGGGCGTCTGTGCCAGACGCCGCGGCGTTTCACAGAAACGCCCTACAAATTAGCGCGTTAGCGGCTCTCTCTTCCAATACCGATGCCGAGCGCAATGCCGCCGGCGATGAGGAAGGCATGATGCCCGACTTCTGTTAGTCCGTCGCAGACGAATCCGCCTGCGATTAACACGAGCGCAGGAAGCGTCCAGTATGTTGCGATGCGTTTAATAGTTGCTGTCATAATCATTCATCTACCTCAGAAATCCTGGGCAGTGGGCCGGATAACTATCTCATCAATTTCCACATCCGCCGGTTGCTCGATTGCGTAAGCGATCGCGCTCGCGATTGAGTTGGCCGGAATAGCCATTGTGGCTTTGTAAAACTCGCGTAAATTCTTTCTCGTCGCTTCCTCCGAACTGCCTTCCGGAAGTTCGGTGGCTACCGCACCAGGCGAGATCATTGTGCAGCGGATATTTTGGGAGTGTAGCTCCATCCGGAGGCCTTCAGTCAATGCGCGCACCGCGGATTTCGTGGCGCAGTAAACGACTCCGCCGGGCGCGAACACTTTGATACCGAAAACGGAAGCGAGATTGATGATGTGACCCTGCTTTTGGTTTTGCATGATTGGCAGCACCTCGGCCACTCCGTATAAGACGCCCTTGAGGTTCACATCGATCATCCGGTCCCATTCTTCGACCTTGAGAGCATCGATCGGTGCGATGGACATAATCCCGGCGTCATTTACGATGACATCGACTCGCCCAAAACCGTCGACCGCCGCTCTGATGAGTCCTTCCACTTCAGCACGCTTTGTTACGTCAACAGCGACACTAATGGCCTTACCACCTGCTACGGAAATCTCTTTCACCGCTGCGTCTAGCCGGTCCTTACGCCGGGCTCCTAATACAACTTTCGCTCCGTGTCGGGCCAGGAGCTTTGCCGTGCTCTCTCCGATGCCGCTACTGGCTCCGGTGATTACTACTACTTTGTCTGCAATATTTGACGTTCCCATGTTGTTACCTCTATCTCCCGAGTTTCAGGCACGACATTTCAGCAAATCTGAGGACTTCCGCGCCGTGCATTGGGACACTGCGGTGCCTTGCGCGCACATTCTCAGCCCAGTCGTGCGGTAATTAGTAGCGGACGGGCGGCGGGTTTCTTAGGAGTGCTTGAAACCGTGGATCCTTGCCTAACGGATCCCAGAAAAGGGAATAGCCAAGACTGGTCGGATCAATTCCGCCTGGTGCGCCTGTTCGAGGATGCGAGACGTTTTCGCCGCCGATGCGCTGCGGACTCAAACCGAGGATAACAACGATGAATGGCTGCCAGGAGTTCGAGCGCTGTCTGCGGTCGCCTCGCAGGATCGGCAGCTAACATCGATTTCAACAATGCGGCCACCTTCGCCGGGGCGTGCACGCTCTTGAGTTGCTCCAGTGGAAGTTGCTGCGTTTGCTTTGTTCGAATTTCCTCAATGGAGCGGCTCGCGAACGGTGTGCGTCCTGTCAGCAAGTACCAGAACGTGATCCCCAAAGCATAGATATCGGAACGAGTGTCAATTTGCTGCTGACCGGCTTCGTCAAATTGTTCCGGGCTGGCGAAAGCAGGCGTACCAATAAATTCAGCTTGCGTTTGAATGGTCGCATCAGACGCCATCACTTTGGCCACGCCATAGTCGATTATCTTCACCATGGGTTGACCGCTGCGGTCCGACTCGATCATCAAATTCGACGGCTTGAGATCCCGATGGATCACGCCGCGCGCTTCTCCGGCGGCAAGGCCGCGTGCGGTCTGTTCTATTACCTCAAGAGCAAGGCTTACAGGAAGTGGTCCGTCACGTTTTACGCGTTCTTCAAGCGTGTCGCCATCGACAAGTTCCATCGCATAAAAACATTCACCATCCTGCTCGCCGTAATGGATGACCCGCGCCACATTCGGATGTTGAATCTGCGCAGCCGCGCGCGCTTCGCGCAGAAATCTCGCACACGCAGTCGGATTTTCCGCTAACTTCCGGCCGATGACTTTGAGGGCGACGATTGAATTCAGAATTGTATCCCGCGCACGGTAGGTTACTGCCATGGCACCTGCGCCCAACGCGATGGGAACCCCGTGAGCGTCCATTTCGATTTCGAAATGACCGTAGTTTAACGGGCGTGGTTCTACTCCACTGTGTGTCGGATCCTCCGATCCTTCCGTCTCGGACGTAAAACCCCAATCAAAGACACAGCGCAGACACTCTCCATCCGGTCCGACTTGTGTTAGCGGCCGGCCACACTTCGGGCAGACAGTAACTCTTACCGCTCTTTCCGCTTTCTGATGCTCGCTAATTTGGAATCTGAGTTCGTCGATGGTCGCCAGAGTTTGATAGGCCGTGGAGGCGAATTCGCTTAGCCTGGACAGAACCCGCTCATCTTCCGCGTCGAACTTGCGACGAGCATCGTGCATGACCACCCAAATGGTTCCGACCGCTTTACCTCCGACATAGAACGGCGCCAGCAGGCCCTCTTCAGCCGGAGGCGAGATAGGTGAGAAATAAGTATAACGCAGCTCCCAGTGCCGCATCAACAGTGGCATATTACGATCGAGTACGTCTCCGCAGGGACCGAAATCGCGCGGAGTCCCCCCGCCGATATGCGGTGTCCACCTGCCTGCGAGGGCTGGCCAATAGAACCTTTTCCCATCGGGGGTCAACAGACTGACGCCGGATGAGTCGGACTGGGTGATATCGAGGATCGTCTCGGCCAGAGTCTGCAGAATAGTGCGCGGTGAGTAGGCCAGGGCACGGGCTAGCGTCGCGAGTGCGCGGTTTTCCTTCTCGTAATCGGGCGGACGCGATGGGCGCCGACGCAATTCCTCTGTGCAAAGGATCGCCTCCAGAGGAAGCGCGTCAGCCGGAATTGACGTTTCGAGTGGCAGTGTATTCTTTGATTTAGCAGACTCGGTCACGCTCTCACCTCCATCTGTGCGGTCGCTCATTCGGTTCCCCATAGAGACTAAATTCACGCCATCAGGATGCGGTGAAGATAACGCAACTCCCCGTTGACGTCCGCCGGATTCGAAACTGTGTTCGCGACTTCCGCTCGCAATAATTCTCGGTAACGCTGACGCAGACGCGAAAGCCATGTGCGCAGTGTTGCAACCGGGACGCCGAGCCGAGCCGCCACTTCCTCTTGATTCGGTGGCGCTGCACCGACACCGGCGACGAATGGCTTCAGCTCATCGAGCCATTGCGCTTTTCCCTCCGCAACCAGCGTTTCATGCAACTGTTGCCACGAGCGTTTCGCGATCGTTGCCGCCCACGTCAGATCGTAACAACTGACTTCGTTTAAATGAGCCGTGGCCTGCATCGCCGCTTCGGTTTCGGGCAAGTGCAAATCAAACGACACAAGCTGTTGATCCCCGCCGCGTTTGATCGCGCTCATGCGTTCGCGCTGTTTCAGCAAAAAATTTTGCAATGAACCAAGCAGGAACGTGCGCAATCGACCCTTCTCCTGATCGGCCCGGCTCAATGTGTTTTGTTTAAATAGATGTTCAAAAAAACCTTGGACGATGTCTTGCGCGTCAGCCGGCGGGTAGCCGCGACGTCGAACGAAAGTGTAAAAAGGCGGCCAGTATGTTTCACTAAAAGTAGCGAGCGCTTTCCGCGCAGATTGATCCGCCTCGCCCTGCCCTGCCTGCAATACAACGGTCCAATGCGTCGTCTGGAACGGCGCGCCTCCTTCTTGCAAAGTGCCGGGCACGGGTTTCGTGACCGTTTATTATGACCACTACCCGCGGCTTTGCGACAAAAATCAATTGACGATTAGGTGGCTCGTCAGTTTCCACCGCTCTAATCGCCTCGTTAAGCTGCGGAATCGTTTTCGGGCCGAAAATATTCAGAGGAGGATTGTTCAACGTTACACGCCA
>Ga0070717_10001063_pt1 | contig 18434 bp, 18 predicted proteins | sample LARL113metaG_FD_71366 | JGI IMG/M metagenome (GOLD analysis project Ga0070717, IMG submission 71366) | Corn, switchgrass and miscanthus rhizosphere microbial communities from Kellogg Biological Station, Michigan, USA - LAR L11-3 metaG | ecosystem: Host-associated > Plants > Roots > Rhizosphere ... | reverse complement strand
TCCTCGCGGCGGTTCTCGACGCTGGAGAGGCGCCTGCCGAAGGGAACGCACGACAAGGACCTCGCAATGGCTGCCTCGGCGAACGCTCGAGCGATCGCGAACCTCCTCAGCGAGCAGCGGCAGCTCGCGAAGGACGATCAGCGCACCCTCAGCGAGTTTTCAGACGATCAACACGCCGAATACTGGCGATCCCGAGACCTAGAGGACTTCGATCGCTTCACCAACAAGGTGAAGGGCATCGAGCGGAAAGGAAAACTGCTGTGACCACGACGAAGGCTCTCTGCACGATGCACATCGATACGCTCCACCCCGAGGTGATCATCCCACACGCCGATGTGATGGGTTGGTTCCGGCCCGGCGACATCATCCGGCTGTCCGCAAGCGCCGAGGGACCACCTCGCGCCGGCCGTATCCGAATCACCCAGGTCGATCACGACTCTTTCGTCCTCTACACCGACGCCGCGGTGGTGAATGCGGTCCCATCCGCTTGCAAGGACGACTGGATCTTCGTCGAGGTCGAAGTTCTCGGTGGCGACACCGAACCGCGAGCACATCTCCGCAAGACGGCCGAGGAGTCGTTCGAGCGGAAGGCGATCGAGGACCTCGTCACCGAGGCGAATGCCCGCGACTTCGACAATCGCCATGCGCTGATCAGCGCGCTGCTCTCCGGCGTGCGGCGCGCCGACTGGCACCTCGTCTCGGACATGGCCAATGACCTTCGTGTCCTCGAGGCAAGGCGATGAGCGATCCCAAGATCCACTTCACCCGAGTGCAGACATGGACGGGCCCGGGCGCGCTCGACGCGCTCAACGCCGGCGAGCCGCCCGGCCACTACGGCGACCCCGATGATCCCGGACTGCATCTGGTCGTCGACAGGATCGACGACCAATCCGGCACGATCACATTAGCGACCGAGCCGACCGGGCCCGTCTACGTTCCGCTCCGCATCTGCCTCGACTACGAGTGCGAGACCTGCGGCTATCGGATGATCAGCGTGTTCGTCGATCGCGATCCGGTCACCCGGTGCGGGCCCGAGCACATGCCCTGCGACGCGTGCGGCAAGCCGGCGCGCCAGCTGTTCCCGATGACGCGGCTCCCCGGGAAGATGAAGGCGTCCGGGATCCAGGGCAGCGATCGGAAGTCGGACGACCCACGGATCCTCGACACGCGGATCATGGAGGAGGGCGGGACCTACCTCGAACAGCAGGCCTCGTGGGACAAGGCGGACGGCATCGTCCGCGACAAGCGCACCGGCGAGGTCCTCGACCACGAGCCGGTGAAGAAGCCGTGGCTCAAGTGAGCGACCGCCTCGCCGAGTGGTGGGACGCGGCCCGGCTGGTCCGCCCCGAGCTCGCCGAGGCGCCCTGGCTGCCGCACGATGGCGCGTCGTGGGTCCTGTGGGCTATCGAGACGAGCCTCGGTCGATGACCCTCGAGGAGGCACTCGATACCGGCGCGCTTCCGTGGATCCTCGAGGATGCGGACTGGCGGCACTACAGCGGCGGCCCCCCGCTCCCGGCCACCTACGATGGTTGGTGTCGCGCGTGGCGAGATGTCGCGTGGGTCCGGCTGCAGGCATTCCAGCGCGCCGGCGAATGCGAGGACGCTGCGAATGACTGGGGCTGCGCATGATCCTTCACCGCGTCGCCACCGCCGCAGATCTGCCGTTCATCCAGAGCGGCTTCCAGCGGTCGTATCGCAAGTCGTTCAACGCCGGCCCGATCGACGCCGCGAGCTGGCCGGCTATCGCGCACGCGCAGGTGGTGCGCTGGATCGAGCGGCCCGGCACACGCGCGATCGTCGCCTACGACCAGGAGCACGAGAACGTGCGCGCCGGCTTCATCCTCGTCGACCTCACGACCTACGAGCGGCCCTATGTCTACTACCTCTACGTGCCGCTGGCGTTCCGCGAGAGCAAGGTCGCGAGCGGCCTGTTCCGCGCCGCCGGCGTTCACCCGATGAGCGGCTTCGACTTCCAGTGCTGCACGCCGGCCTCACGACTCCTTCGAGCGAAGATCCCCAACGCTCGATTTGACCCCAACCTCGGAAAGCGCGATCCAAAGGAACCAGATGCCCCCGACGAATGACACACGCACCGCCCCCGAATCCCTCTCCACCCTCAAGACCAATGCGATCCCGGTCTCGGAGGTCCGCTTCGTCAAGGACACGCGCGTCCCCGGCAAGGCGCAGATCTCCGGGCTCGGCAAGGAGCAGCTCGAGCCGATGCCCGGTCGCGACTGGTGGACCGTCGTCTACCTCCGCGCCGATCGGCTCTTCGAGATCGTCCACTACCCGGGCGACACGTCGAAGCCGGTGAGCCAGCCCGGCTACGTCCCGCTCGAGCAGGTGTGGGACTGGACGCGGAAGCCGTGAGCGTTCTCGACGATCTCGGGCGGGCGATCCACGACGAGGCTGCGCGATACGACATCCTGGTCACGCGGGTCGAGCGGCAGTACCTCGACGACGGGATCGAGGCCGAACTCGCCTACCACGGCCTCTTTGGAGTGGTTCGGATCGAGGGCGAAGCGCTCTACAGCGCCGCGAGCAACGCGGCCGCGCGCGCCGAGCTCGTGCGCACGGAAACGCGCGCTCTCTGCGAGCAGATGCGCTGCGCCATTGCGGCGCCCGCCGGATCGGTCCTCGTAGAGCTCGGCGCACCGTGCCCGACCTGCGATCGCGCGCAGATCGTCAAGATCGTGCTCGGCGCGAACTTCACATGCACCCGCGGCACCGAGCACGAATGGCCCGAGATCGCACATCGCTATCGCCGCGGCGAGCCGGCCCGGTCCCTCGGGGCGCTGACGGAACGATTCGCGTCACCACCCACGGCGCGAGCTAGAAGCCGCCCAGGTTGCCGCCGCTGAACCGACCCGGCGCTAGCTGCTGCGTCCCGAAGTCGGTCCCGAAGTCGGCCGCCGGCTTCGGCAGCTTGAACGGCGGCGGAGCGGCGGCGATCGCGGACGCAGTTTGGTCGGCATTCGCCACCGCGACGCCACCGAAGAAGAAGTTCACGGCGACGCGCGCGTAGATCATGCAATCGGTGAGGTGGTTCGCCTGGCTCTTGTTGTCGCGCAGGTTGCCGAACTCGTCGGGCACGAGCTGCAGCTCGATCATCTGCTTGTGGAGCTTGCCGCCCTTGATGATCTTGAAGCGCCTGTCGGCGAGGTCGCCGTTCACCAGCGCGTAGGCCGGAAGCTTGAACTTGAAATTGTCCTTGTTCGCGGCCTCCTTCGCCGGGATCCCGTAGACCTGCAGGAGGTCGTTGATGATGAGTCCGCCGCCGCCGAGAGCGTCCACGACGATCGCCGCAGGGAAGCCGGTCACGCCCATGAGCGAGTTCGGCGAGATGTTCGTCGCGTCGTGCCCCTCGTCGCGCCGCCCGACCAGCATCGCCGCGAGCTCGCCGGTGTGCATGCCCGGCTTCTGGAACTCGTAGACCTGCCAGAGCGTCCGCGTCGGATCGTCGGGCTCGAACGCGAGGATCACGATCCCGAGCGGGTCCTTCACGCCGAGATCGATCCCGTACACGAAGAGGTAGCTCGAGTAGGGCTTGGGCAGCTTCGCGAAGCGCATCGCGTCGAGCTCGGGCTCCCACAGGTTGTTCTCTACGCCGCCGGTGAACGCGTGCCCGGTCGACTCAGCGGCCCACACCGCCATCGTCTCGGTGAGCCACTCGTAGTTGTTATCGGTCCACGCGTTGAGGCGCTTGCGCTCGAGCGCGGCGGTCCACAGATGCCGCATCGCCTCGACGGTCTTTGCGCCGTCCTCGAGGGTCCAGTGATGCGAGCTCCACCCCTTCCACTCCGCGTACTCGGGGAGCGCGCGATCGGCGTAAGGTCGATGCTTGTCGCCGCCGGGCCGGGTCGCCTCGTAGAAGTGCCCTTGCAACTCGTGGCCCGGCGTGCCGATCAGGATCACGACGCCCTTGCCGTCGCGCTCGCCGAGGCGCGGCATCACGCCGCGGTAGAGGATCGAGTGGACGAGCCGGCTCGGGAAGCTCGCGACCTCGTCGAGCGCGCAGAAGTCGAACTTGCGCCCGCGGAGCTTCTTGACCTGGTCCTGCTTGTCGCAGCCGTAGAGCCGGATCCGCGATCCGTTCTGGCAGAGGGTGATCTCGAGCTTGCTCTGGTTCTCGACGAAAGGGATGTCGAGTTCGGAGAGCAGGTCCCGGATCGGGTCCCACATCAGCGTCTCGGCGTTGTCGCGCGTCGTCGTGATGTAGACGCAGTCGGCGCGAACCAGGCGCAGCATGCAGTCGATCGCCTTGAGGGCGACCGCCGTGGTCTTGCCGCCGCCGCGCCCGACGAGCCCCGTGATCAGCAGCGACGGATCGTCGAAGAAGTCGCGCTGGTGATCATGGCAGGCCTCGCGGAGCCGCCCGCGCCGATGCTCGATGAAGGCGTCGGAGAATGGGGTGCGGCCGCGGAGCTGGTTCGCTCGCTGCTTCACGCAGCTGCGTGCATCGCCGTCGGTCCCGTCGGCACGCCCGGGGGCGGAGGTGGCGGCGGAGCCATCATGCCCTGCGCAGCGCCGAGCATCCCCTGCGTGGCCATCCCGGGCGGCGGCGCGCCCTGGAGGCCGAGCCCGGCCGGGCCGGCCATCGGCGCGACGTTGGAGTTCGCGGGCGCCGGCGGGTTGATGATCGCGGCGCACTGGTTGAGGTACTGCCGCATGTTCTCGACGATGCGCTCGGGGGCGTTGTCCTGGATATCGAGCAGCGCCTGCTGCTGCACCCGCCACGTCGTGAGCTCGAGGTTCGCGAGCGGCTCGGGCGACAGGACGTGCCCGTCGTGCATCAGCTCGATGTCACGCTCGGCCGCTTCCATCGCCGCGTTGAACAGCGAGGTCTCGCGCGCGACGTCGGGGTGATCGATCAGTCGCTTGCTCTGCTCGGCGGTGATGATCCCGGCGGTCGCCCACTCGGTGACGGTCTGTGCGCGCCCCGCTGGGGTCTGCGACAGCGCCGACGCGGCGACCAGCTGGATCGCGACGTCGTCCATGTCGACCTTCGCCCACGTGATCTTGTTCCGGCCGAACTTGGTCGACTTCATGATCACCGGGGCCTCGGCACCGAGGTCCTTGCAGCAGTCGATCATCAGCAGAAGGACGTCGAGCCACAGCCGCTCGAAGGCCGCCTCCTGGGTCGCATGTCGGTCGGTGGCCTGGTCGCGCTGCTCGCGCATCGCCACCGCTGACTCGATGCCCGCCGGCATGCGCCCCGTGGTGGCCGCCGGCGACACGCCGAACTGCGAGAGGATCTGCGCCTTCGTGGCCTGCAGGTAGTTGTAGATCTCCTGGTTCACCATCGGCGGATCGACGGTCGTCGGCACCGTGGTCTTGTAGATCCCGAACTGCCCGGTGCTGTTCTGCACGAGCTCGCTGGTCTGGGTCGCGAGGTTGGCGTCCGACAGGTGCACCCAGGTCGTCGGCGACGCTGCACGGTCCTGCGTGCGGTCGATCTGCCACGCGCTCTTGTTGTGGGCGCGTTGCAGGCCCGCGGAGCGCTCGGCGCCGCTGATCCCGTAGTAGCCGCTGATCGGCTCGTCCCACACGATGCGCGCGAGCGGGAAGAACTCCTTGTGCCAGTCTTCGTCGAGCAGGGTGTGCCCGTCCCAGTAGATGCAGTGCCGGCCGGCCTTGTAGCCGGGCTCGCCGTAGGTGCCGGTCGGCAGCCGCCATGACTCGAACACGACGATCTCGTTGCTCTTGACCGGGCGATACCCGGCCCACAGCCGCCAGCCCATGCCGGAGAACCCGGTGCCGGTCTGCGCAGCTTCGATCGCGGCCGCGCTCTTCGGATACTTCGACTTGAGGACGTCCTTGTCGATCAGCGTCCGGTGGTGCATCGACATCGGCGAGTTGCCATTCACGCACTCGAGCTCGTCGACCACGATGTCATCGACACGCACCGGCGAGATCTTGATCCGGTTGCTCGCGTCAAACGCGACCTTCACAAAGCCGGTGCCCTTCACACATGCGGCCTTGAACGCCGCACGCACGGCGCGGCCCACCTTGTAGAGCTTCGCGAGCGAGTTCGTGTAGTACTCGAGCCGGCGTGCGGTGCGCTGCTGCTCCCAGTCACCGTCGTCGGTCTGCACGCGCGCGCGGACCTCGGTGGTCGAGAACTCGGCGCAGAGCGTGTCGACCGCGCTCGCGATGCAGTTCTCGGTCGCCTGGTGCAGGCTCGCCGCCGAGCTCATCGAGAACTCGTTGGTGCGCGGGTTGGTGTCGTAGAGCGCCTCGAGCCGGCGGAACTTGTTGAACTGCTGCGCCTGGTACATGTCGATGGCGCGCACGTACTGCATCGCAGCGCCGTGGACCTCGTCCTTGTCGGCCTCCCACCAGTTCGCGTTCTTAAGCATGCTCGATCTCCTTGATCAGCTTCTCGACGCCAGAGAGGTCGAAGCCCGGAAGCGAGCCGCCGAACAGCGCCGGATCGCCGAGCGGGTCCATGTCGTGGTTCGGCTCGGGATCCTTGCGCGGAGTCGGGCCCGAGGCATGGATCAGCGCCAGCGGTGGCAGCTCGGCGAGCTGCACAGAGCAGTTGCCGACCGTGATCGTGGTGACCCCGGACGCGCGCAGGGCCTCGGCCTTCGCGATGACCAGATCCAACCATTGGTTGGCATCGAGTGCGGACTCGCTCATATACTCCACAGCAAATGGATGACGTTATCGCGGCTGTGTCAAAGGAATCTCAATCTGCCCCCGTCCCGCCCGCCAAACCGAAGGTCCCAATGAGCGTCAATGACCTCATTCGGGGCTCGGCGGAGCGCCGCGGTGACGCCGCCGCAGTCCCGCCGGCCGAGCTCGAGGCGGCGGTCGAAGCTGAAGATCCCGCCGATCCGGACGCCGAGCCTGCGGCCGAGGTGGTCGCGCAGGAGGCGAAGCCCGACAAGGAGACCGAGAAGCGCCTCGCCCAGGTCGCCAAGGAGAAGGCCAAGCTCCTCGCGCAGCACGACGAGGCGAAATCGCTGCTGGCCCGCGAGCGCGCGCAGCTCGAGCGCGAGCGCGCCGAGCTCAAGACGCAGGCGGACGAGGCCAAGCGCATGAAGGCGGAGATCGACGAGTGGAACGCGATCTCCCCGGAGGATCGCTGGAAGATCGACTACGCCAAGACCGAGGCCGGGTCGAAGGATCCCAAGTACAAGGCCGCCGCGGAGGCCGACGCCGAGCGCCGCAAGAACGCGACGCAGTACCAGGCCCTCGAGAAGACGGTCAAGGAGCTGCAGGAGACCATCAAGCAGCGCGACCAGGCCGCCGAGGCCAAGGAGTGGGTGACCGACTACTTCGGCAAGATCGACAAGGCGGTCGGCGAGAACACACTCGCCCACAAGCTGCGCGCGAGCGATCCGAAGGACTACCGCACCGGGATCGCCGCCACCGTGAAGGAGCTCCGGGACGAGAACGACGGCGAGTGGCCGGCCGAGGCCGAGATCGTCGAGCGCTTCGAGGCCAAGCAGAAGGCGCAGCTCAAGAAATACGGGATCGACCCGGACACGATCCTCAAGGCGGCGCCGAAGAAACCGGTCCCGCCGCGACCCGGTAAGACGCTCGACATCGCGTCGGGTACGACGACCTCCGTGCGCCCGGCAGGACCGCGAAAGCCGCCCACCGACAAGGAGCTGCTGCAGGGGCTCATCGACAGCCGGAAGACCTCCGTTAGCGAATAGCTGGACGGATTCCGGATCTCGGGTGAGGCTACGAGTGCTGCTGCGACTGAATACCGTTATCTGACTGCCGACAATACCAACGGCCCACAACTGAACGCTCGTGTTCGGGCACCCCAAGCTGGGTGTCGGGAAGTTGGATTGTCATGCCTCCGTTTTCCACAGTCGCTACCGCGAACTACATCTACAAGAACAAGTACTCGAGTGGCCTCGTCGATGTGGGCCGCAAGAAGCACGTCCTGATGAGCCTTATGGAAAAGAAGGCCAACCCGGACGACCTGACCGGCAACGGCCTTTTCTATCCGATCGCCACCGCGAACGCGCCCGGCACCGGGCCGACGATCGCCGCCGCACAGGCCAACTGCGACTCGAGCTCGGGCTCGCAGTTCCAGGCGGTGATGCGCCTGAAGTATGGCGTCGTCCAGATCGGCGGCCCCGCGATCGCGGCCTCGAAGAACAACGAGGCGGCGTTCATCAAGATCGTCACGCGCGAGACGGACTCGGTCCAGAACCAGATGCTGGCCGACCACGCGTTCGACCTGTACCGCACCGGCATCGGCCTGCGCGGCCAGATCTCCGCGATCGCCGGCAACCTCGTGACGCTCGTGAACCCCGACGACGTTCGGTTCTTCTCGCTGAAGTCCACGGTCTCCGCCGCGACCGTCGCCGACGGGACCGGCGCGCGCGTCGGCACGGCGAAGATCACCAACATCAGCCGCGGCGCCGGCACGATCACGTTCCCGGTCGCGAGCATCGCGGCCCTCGCGGTCAACGATTTCCTGTTCGCGTCGATCAACGGGATGGAGGGCCTTCAGGCCATCAATCCGCTCGTCTCGCCGTCGGCGACGCTGTTCCGCGGCATCGACCGGACCCAGGACATCGAGCTCCTCTCGGGCTCACGCCTGGTCAACACGGTGGGCAACACCGAGGACAACCTCATCTCGCTCGCCACCAACATCAACGCGTACGGCGGTGCAGTCGATGTTGGTGTCCTCCAGCCGCAGATCTGGTCCGCGATCGCCAAGCGGATGATGTCGAAGGTCGAGACGTATGTGCCCGCCGACGGGACCGCGACGTACGGCTTCCAGTACCTCACCCTGCAGACGAGCTCGGGCATGGTGAAGCTGTTCGCCGATCCCGACGCGCTGTCGGTCGAGGCGCGGCTCCTCCAGCTCGACACGATCGAGGTCGCGAGCGCGGATGACTTCATCCACGCGACCCTCGAGGATGGCGGGACCTACGCGCTGCGTATGCCCACCGACGACGGTGTCGAGTGCCGCTGGGCCTCGTACCTCAACCTCATCGCGCGCGACACCCGCAACCTCGGCGTCACGCAGACCTCGTAAGGAGCCGGCCATGAACGTCAACCAGGTCAACTCCAACTACCCCGAGCTGCAGCTGCACTTCGTCGATTTCGTCGGCGGAGCGGCGGCGGTGACTCGGAACAAGTACGGAGGCCCCGACGGGATCACGGTCACCTACGTGGGCACCGGGCTCGTCGACATCAAGTGGCCGCTCGGCAGCGGCGCGGTCGCTGCCGACAACCCCGGCCAGTTCTGCGGCTTCGCGTTCGGGTTCCACGCGACGGTGCCCGCGAACGTCAAGGGCTACACGTGCGAGGCCGGCGACTACAACGCCGCGACTCGCACGTTGCGCGTCGAGATCATGTCGGCGGCGCAAGCCCTCGTCGATCTCGCCGCGGCGCAGAACCTCTCGCTCGTGATCTTCATGAAGCGAGGCGCGGTCTGACCGATGCCGCGTCGGCTCGCAGCAGCTGATCTGCTCCTGAAGTGTCAACGCCGCGTTGACATGGAGAACCACAACCTCATTCAACCGAGCGAGTGGCTGGACCTGATGACCGAGGCTTACTCGGAGCTGTTCACCATCGTGATGGAAGCCGGACTCTCGTACTTCGAGTACTCGGTGATCCTCACGATGGACGGTAGCGGCACGCTGCCCGAGCCCGCGGACCACTTCTCCACCGTCGAGCTGGCCTGGCTGGCCGACGGCACACTCACCGGCCGCCGGCGCGATCTCAGGGAGATCCAGCCGCAGGAGCGGTCGCGTCGCGCGGGTCTGACCGGCTCGTGGCCCGAGTCGTTCATCTTCGTGGACGACGTCATTTTCATCTACCCGACCGTCCCGGCCGGGACGCTGTTCGAGCTGCGCTACACCGCGCAGCCGCCGACGATCGTGCTGACGGTCGGCCTGCTGACCTTTGAGGTCGACGTCGTGTCCGGCGACGGCCTCTCGTTCGTCATCGAGTCGGTCGCAGTGAAGGCGCTGCGCAAGAGCGGCTCCGACGTCAGCGCTGCGGTGCAGGCGCGCGAGGAGGCGCGCGAGCGCTGCCTCGAGTCGTTCACGCTACGCTCGTTCAACCAGCCCCGGCGCCGTGTCAACGCCGACCAGAGCGGCGGCGAGTACTCGTGGCTCGGCTGGGGTGGCGGCTCGTGGGACGGCTGACCCAAGCCCTCGCGGTGCGGCTCGCCGACCAGGACGCCGAGCGCGTCCGGGTGAACCACGAGCTGCAGATCGCCGAGCTCCAAGCGCTGCCGGTCGCCGGCTTCTCGATCCTTCCCGGCGTCACGCTCAAGAACGGCGTGGCCACGCAGATCGCACACAAGCTCGGCCGCACGCCGGCGTGGTGCCGCTCGAGCGATCCGCGTGCCTCGAGCTCGGTCGCGATCACAACGACCGGGCGGATCGTCATGCTGTCGCGTGACCCGCTGTACGTGACCTACGTGTCGACCGGCTGGGGCACCGACGTCACGATCGACCTGGTGGTGGGCTAGCCATGGGGGTCCAGTACCAGCCCATCCCGATCAGCTTCACCGCCGGTCTCGACACGAAGTCCAACGACCAGGCGAGCAAGCCGCCGACGATGGACATCCTCCAGAACGTCGAGTTCAACCAGGTCAACGGCTACCAGAAGCGCAAGCCGTTCAACGGGATGACGAACGCGATCCAGGGCGGCGGCACGCTCGCGAACATGCGTGGCATCTTCGAGCACCGCGGCGAGCTCTGCGTCTTCTCGAACGACACACTCTACACGTGGAGCCCCCAGCTCGCCGTCTGGGCGCCCCGCGGCACGCACCTCGCGATCAAGGTCGACGAGGTCACCCGCTTCGGGGGGCCGGACGAGCAGACCGACTGCGATCGCGCCGAGCTGACCGGCGTGGTCATGTACACGTGGGTCGACAACGGCTTCGTGTACATCGCGGCCGTCGACAAGGCGAACGGCGCCACCCTGCTCCCGACCACCGGCGTCACCTCGGCGACCCGGCCGCGCCTCGTCGCGCTCCAGACCAAGATCCTGCTGTTCTGCTCGACCGGCGCGGGCGGTCAGCTCTCGGTGTTCTCGTTCGACCCGACCGCCCCGACCGCGGCGCTCGGCGGCGCGGTGGCCATCCTCATCGGATCGACGACGATCAACTACGACGTCGTCCAACAGATCGGCGCCGATGTCGCCCTCGTTGCGACCCAGGACAGCATCGTCGTCGGCTACCAGATCTCGCGGGTCACCGCCGCGCTCGCGGTTACTTCGCTGACGAAGGCCCGCGCATGCGACGGACCGATCGCGGTGTCGTGCACGCCCGACGGGCTGAACGTCCAGATCATCCGCAGCACGACGACGAACCTCAAGGGCGACCTGCTGCTGATCTCGTCGCTCGCCGACGTGATCATCAACCAGGCGCTCGGCACCTCGGTCAACTCGATCAGCCAGATCACCGCGTGTCACCAGTCGGTGAAGATCGGCGGGCACTGGCAGTGTCACGCGTTCTGGACGTCGAACCTCGTCAGCGATGGAACGTACATCACCGCGACGAACTGGGTCGACGACGCCGGCACGATCGGCGTGCAGGCGACGCTGGTCTACGAGCTCGGCCTCGCGAGCCGCGCGTTCGACTTCAACGGCCGGGTGTTCGTCTGGCTCGCGTTCGGCAGCACCGGCACCTTCATCGGCGGCATCGTCACGAGCCTCGGGCGCGCGCTGCAGAACGCGTATTTCCTCTACCGGGACGACGGCTTCCTCTGCGCGAAGGCGGCCTACAACGCCGGCGGCGGGTTCGCGAGCTCGACGGGGCGGCTGCCCGGCGTCGCGCTGACCGGCGCGAACACCTACGCGTGGTGCGGCAACGTCCGCGGCCTGGTGCAGCTCGCGACCTCGCGGACCGGATACTCGGCGCGATCGCCGCAGGACATCACCTTCGCGTTCGACAGCAGCGCTGCGCGGCGCTCGGCCCGGCTCGGCGCCACGCGCTATATCGCCGCGGGCGAGGTCCTCGCCTACGACGGCGCCGGCCTGGTCGAGCTCGGGTTCCACATCTTCCCCTGGTACCTCTCGGCGATCGAGACCGGTGCCGGGGCGATCGCGAACGGGATCTACTTCTGGAAGCCGACCTTCTCGTGGGTGAACGCGAGCGGCGAGCGCGATCGGTCGACCACGGCGACCGTCGGGCAGCTGACTCTCGCGACCGGCCCCGACGCGGTGTCCTTCCCCGACACGCTCGCCTCGCACGTCACGCACAAGGCCGGGGCGTCGGTCGAGCTGTGGCGCACGCAGGCGGCGCCCGGGCCCGAGGCGTCGTTCTACCTCGTCACGTCGCTCGATCCGAACGCCGGGGTGAACCCGAACCGCTACCTCCGCAACGATCCCACGCTCGCGGCGGTGCCGACGTTCAACGATGCCCTCGCCGATGCGTCGATCGCGGCGAACCCGGCGAACCCCGAGAACGGCGCCGTGCTCGAGGTGCTCGCGCCGCCGGCGGCTTCGATCATCATGGCGACCGCCGACCGGGTGTTCCTCGCCGGCATCGCGGGATCGCCCGACAGCATCTGGTATTCGAAGCAGCGGACCGACGGCCTCGTCGCGGGCTTCAGCGACTTCCTGCAGATCGCGGTGCCGGTCGGGGGCGGCGCGATCACCGGGATGCACTTCCTCAACGAGACGCTGATCGTCTTCCGCGAGCGTGCGACGTTCGCCTTCGTCGGCCAGGGCCTCGACAACGCTGGCGGCGGCCAGAACTACGCGGGCACGCGGATCTCCCCGGACATCGGCGCCGTGAACGCCGAGGGCATCGCACGGACCGACACCGGCTTGCTCTTCAAGTCGAGCAAGGGCTGGTACACGGTCGGGCAGAACCTGCAGCTGGTGTATGTCGGCGGATCGGTCGCGAAGTTCGACGCTGACGTGCCGCTGTCGTGCGTGGTGATGGACGGCCAGCACCAAGTCCGCTGCCTCAGCGCGAACCGCATGCTGGTGTGGGACACGCTCGTGAACAACTGGGCCGAGTGGACCATCAGCGACGGCATCGCGAGCTGCATGTGGAACGGCGTCCACGTGTATCTCACCGCGACCGGCCCGAAGATCCAGGCGGCCGACTTCACCGGCGTCAACTACGGGATGGTCGCCGAGCTCGCGTTCCTCACGCCGGCCGACCTGCAGGGCTCGAGTCACGTGCGCTGGTACATGGTGCTCGGCGAGTACCGCGGCGATCACAAGCTGCAGCTCGACACCTGCCGTGACTACCTGCAGGACGGCGCCGGCAACTGGGTCTACCTTGCCGACGCGATCAACGTCTACACGCCGGCGACGACCGTCGTGGGATCTGCCGAGCAGGTGCGGCATGGCCCCTCGGTCGTGAAGTACCAGGCGATCAAGGTCCGCATCACCGAGCTGCTCGGCGCCGGCGGCGTGTGGACCGAGGGCTGTCGGCTCACTGGGATCACGTTCGAGGCGGGCTCCGACGGGAAGCTGTGGCCGTATCTACCAGCGAGCCAGAAAGCGTAGGTTGCTATGGGCATCGGCGATTACCTCGGAGCTGCAGCTGGGTATCTGACCGGCGCGGGACCGCTTGCGACCGCGGCCGGCTACGCCTCGCAGCACGCTGGCCAGGTCGGCGGCTGGCTCAAGGACGCCGGGCTCGACGGCGCGAGCTCGAGCGACCAGGCGAAGATTGCGGCGCTCAACGCCCAGGGCGGCGCGGCCGGTCAGTTCGCCGATCAGAACCAGGCGGCGTTCGGCCAGCTCGGCGCGCAGGGGCAGCAGGGCCTCGACTACCTGCGCCAGCAGATGATGGGCGGCAACTCCGTCTCCGCGATGCAGCTCGCCCAGGGCCAGCAGGCGAACGCGGCGCGCCAGCAGTCGATGGCAGCGGGCGCTGCGCCGCAGAACGCGGCGATGGCGGCGCGGACCGCGATGAACAATGTCAACTCGGGCAACGTCGGGCTCGCGGGCCAGCAGGCGCTCGCCGGTCTGCAGGAGCGCAACCAGGCCGCGAGCCAGTACGGCAACCTGCTGACCGGGCTGCGCGGGCAGGATCTCACCGGCGCGGACGCCGCGCGGCAGAACGCGATCGGCGCATACAGCGGCGGCCTCAATAGCCAGCGCGATCCAACGCTCGCGCAGCAGTGGATGCCGGCGATCTCCGGCGCCGCTCAAGCGCTCTCCGACGAGCGCCTCAAGGAGGACATCCAGCCCGGTGACGCGCTCAAGCTCGACGCCCTCCACAGCTTCACGTACGCGTACAAGGACGAGAAGCACGGCGAGGCCGGGGGCGGCCGCTACGGCGGGATCATGGCGCAGGATCTCGAGCGTGCGGGCTCGCGCGCGGTGGTGAACACCCGCGAGGGCAAGGCGGTCAACGGCGCGCGGCTCGCCACCGAGCTCGCCGGTTCGATGGCGCAGGTCAACGCGCGCCTCAAGGCGCTCGAGGGCAAGTAGATGGCCGATCCGATCCTCCCCGATCCGTTCGCGCCATCGCCGGTCGACCCGAACGTACCGCAGCTGCTCGGTCAGTACGGCGCGCTCGTCGCCCCAGTGCCGGATCCCGCGGCCGCTGTACCGCCGCTGCAGCCGGGCCTGGGAATCCCGCAGCCGACGCTCGATGCCGCGGTCGCCCAGCCGATGGGTCCGACCGATGCGTTCGACCAGCCGCCGCAGGGCGCGCCTGGGATGGCGCCCGTCGGTCCTGCGATCGGGCCGGGCGCCCCCGTCGAGCCTCCGCTGCCTATGCTTGGGCCGCCTGAGGCTACTGTTGGCGATTTCACGAACGACGGACCGAACGCGCCGTTTGCCGCGCCGCGCATCGAGTCGCACGAGGAATCGCTCAGCGGACACCCGCTCGACAACCCGTCATCTGTCGAGATGCAGGACTACCTCGACAAGCTGTCGGTGACCGACCCAGCGAAGTTCGCGGTGCTGAAGGAGGCGCACGACTTCGGGCGCGCCCAGGCCGCGCTCGGCAAGCAGGCGCTCGCCGACCAGGCGAACGCCGACTGGATCATGCGCGACCTGAAGATGCAGCAGGACGCGAAGGCGAAGGCGGACGCCGACTCGGCCGACATCGCCAAGCAGGCGCAGGCGCAGGCAGCGATCAGGGTCGACCCATCGCACTACATGAGCAACCGATCGTCCGGGCAATTCCTCGCGGACGTCATCGGTTCGATTGCCGGCGGCTTCGCGGCGGGCCAGGTCCCCGGCGGCAACGGCGTCAACCACTACGTCGAGGGGATGCAGAAGCGGATCGACGCGGACATCGACGCCCAGAGGGCCAACATCGCGAACGGTTGGAAGGGCATCGAGATGCAGAAGTCCGCGGTGGGCGAGGCCTTCGCGCGGACCGGCGACCTGTACAAGGCGACCGAGATCGCTCGGCAGGCGACGTGGGAAGCGGTCAAGGGCCAGATCGCGACGCAGGCCCAGCTCTACGATCCGAAGGGCACACTCGCCCTCTCGGCCGCGCAGGCCTACCAGCAGGTCTCCCAGGCGCAGGCCGCGGGCGTCTACAAGCGGGACCAGGACGCGATCAAGAACGGGATCGAAGCCGGCAAGGCGGGGCTCGACGTCGCGAAGATGCTGCAGGAGGCGAAGGACAAGCAGGCCGCTCTTGACGAGACCAAGCGGCACAACCTCGCGACCGTCGGCGTCGACTACAGCCGGCTCTCGGTCGAGCAACAGAACCAGCTCCGCCTCGACAAGCTCGAAAGGGACAAGATGGCCCAGGCCGCCGATCTCGCGAAGGCGAAGGCGAAGGAGGAGGCGGAGAAGGGCACGGATACCGTCGGCGGGTTCACCCCCAACCCCGACGGCACCGTGACCGTCGGCTCGATGAAGATGAAGGACGGCTCGGAGTGGCGGGTGAAGGACGCGCAGGCCCCCGAGATCAAGGAGGTGACCGGCGCGGTCATCAACGCGAACCGTCTCGGTAGCCATCTGATCGCCCTGATGAATCGGATGGGCACCGTCGACAAGGTCACGCGTACCGGGCTCGCCCAGGAGGCCAAGCAGACGGCCGAGGACTACGTGCTTCAGCTCCACGCCGCCGAGCACATCAAGAGCTTCAAGCCGACGTCGCTCGAGTACGTCGAGAAGCTGGGCGGCGCCGCCGATCCCGATGCGTTCATCACCCAGGGCCAGTCCGGCGTCCGCTCGGCGCTCTCCAACCTCAAGGAGAACTTCGGCACCTACCTGGTGGTGAACGGCTACGACGGCAAGCCGCCGACGCTGCCCGACACGAGCCGGCCGACTCCTCACTCGAAGACGGTCGACGAAGAGCGCGACAACGCCGTCCAGCAGCCGCAGGACGCGGAGGTCGGCGCGCTCGACCATGCGATCACAGCGACCGGTGGTCCGGTTGGCCGGATGCTCTTCTCGCCGTCGGGCATTCCGGACCTGACGTCTCTCCAGGATCCGCAGGTCCAGCGGGACACCGCCGCGGCGGCGACCGGCGGCATCGGCACGCAGGCTCAGACGGCGCTCGACGCATGGGTCAAGGAGCTCGACAGCAAGGATCCGAAGGACATCGCGAACGCGATCGCCCACCTCGGAAGCGCGACCGAGCTCGGTGGCACCCCGGCGATCAAGGAGCTCGCGCGGAAGGCGATCACCGATCACGGGCTCACGATCGCGCGAGACGCGACCGGCGTGTTCCGTGACGTCACACCGAAGGTCCCCGAGTAGTGGGCAAGGTCGTCACACTCGCGAAGGCGAATGCGGACGGCTCGCTGTCGACGACCGACGTCCCGATCGAGCAAGCCGCGGAATGGATCCAGGCCGGCTATCACCCTCAGACCGAGGGCGAGGGCCAGGAGGCCAACCAGGCCGCGATCGATCACGAGAAGTACGGCGGCGTGCAGGGCGCTGTCGCGACCGGCCTCACCGGCGCAGCGAGCGCGATCTCTGGAGGGCTCAGCGACGTCGGCCTCAGCGCTCTCGGCGGCGGCGAGACGCTGCGCGGACTACGCAGCGAGAACCCGGGCAGCAACCTCGCCGGCAACATCGCGGGCACTGCGGTCAGCCTCGGCGCGGGGGGCGGAGCTCCGGCGCTGTTCGGCAAGGCCGGCAAGCTCGCCGGCGCCGCGTTGGAGGGCGATGGGCTGCTGGCCAAGCTCGGCTCCGCGGCGGTCGCCGGGGGCACCGAAGGCGGGCTCTATGGCCTCAGCTCCGGCGTGGCCGATCTCGCGGACAGCGGCGAGCCGATCACCGGCGAGCACGTCGCCTCGGTGCTCGGTACGAAGATGCTGCTCACCGGGCTCCTCGGTGGAGGGCTGTCGGCGATCGGGAAGGGCGCCGAGCTCGGGCTCAGCAGGGCATCGGAGGCGCTGCGCGCCGGCGGCGCAGCAAAGGGCGCCATCGACAGCATCCCCGAGGACCTCGCCGGGCTGGACGCCAAGGGGCTGCGGGAGGCGGATGCGGCCGAGGTCGCATCGCTCAAGTCGCAGGCCACCGAGGAGAAGGCCAGCCTCGAGGAACTCCGCGTCTCGCAGCGCCAGGAGATCGCGAAGCAGGTCGAGGAGATGCACCACGAGCTGATGGAGGAGCGCCCTATCTTCAAGGCGGTCGCCGGCGACGACGTGCGAGCGCTCCCCGGGGTCAAGGACATCGCGAGCGAACTGAACGGATCCTACAAGGCGCTCCGGTCTGCCTTCAACGACCCGATCGGTGTCGCCGAGAACCCCAACACGTTGCTCAAGCCGCTCCGCATGCGGCAGTCGGCGCTCGAGGAGCTCCAGGCCAAGGCGCCCGAGGTCATGAGCGTCATCGGCGCCGATGCCCGCGCGGGCTCGCTGCAGCACGTGGATGGTGCGCTCGAGCAGACCCGCAACCAGATCGCCGCGATCAAGCAGCTCGACTCGCGGCTGAACCCGGTCACCGGTCAGCGCCTCACCGAGCTCGAGTCCGGCGTGTCCGCGCGCCGCACCGCGATCGCCGATGCGCGCGATGCGCTGGCGAACGCGCCGGACAAGGGCTTCGTTCAGAAGTCGGCCGAGGGCGCGGCGTTCGCAGGAGGGACCGCGTTCGCCCACATGATCCCGGGCGTCGGGATCGCGGCCCCGTTCGTCGGCAAGTACGCCAGCGAGGCGGTTGGCTCGCTGTTCGGCAAGCTCGCCGGCACGGGCGCGAAGGCGGCCAAGGCGACAGCCAACAACATCGACCGCTTCCTGAACGTGACCACGAAGCTGCCGTCGATCGCGCCACCGCTCGCGTCCGGCATCCTCTCCACGCTGCGCTACGCCGCGCCGGGCGCGGTCACGAAGGAGCCCGAGGGCGGCAAGTATACCTCGATCCAGGACTCCTTCCGCGATCGCTCCGCCGAGCTCCGGTCTAAGACGATGTACGACCCGACCGGCCAGGTTGTGATCAGGCCAGAGGTTCGACAGCAGATCGGCGATTCGCTCAAGGCGCTCGCCGCGGTCAACCCGGTGCTCGCCGACAAGACCGAAACCGTCGCCGTGCGCAAGCTCGAGTACACGTCGAGCATGATCC
>Ga0070717_10001062_pt1 | contig 18449 bp, 18 predicted proteins | sample LARL113metaG_FD_71366 | JGI IMG/M metagenome (GOLD analysis project Ga0070717, IMG submission 71366) | Corn, switchgrass and miscanthus rhizosphere microbial communities from Kellogg Biological Station, Michigan, USA - LAR L11-3 metaG | ecosystem: Host-associated > Plants > Roots > Rhizosphere ... | reverse complement strand
GAGCTCGACCCGCGGACGGCGGCCGCGGCGCTGGTCTCGATGCTGACCAACTTCGCGTACCACTGGCTCGCGATGGAGGAGCCGTTCGACGAGGAGCTGGCCAAGCGCACGCTGACGCGTCTTTGGTCGTCCGCGCTGGGCCTCCGCCCCTAGCGCTCGGTTGTATTCGACATGCGTGTCGAATAAGCTCCGATCCATGAGCGGAATCTGTGATGGCCGGGTCGTCATCGTGACCGGCGCCGGCCGCGGCATCGGCCGCGCCCACGCGCTGGAGTTCGCTCGCCAGGGGGCGCGTGTGGTCGTGAACGACCTCGGCGGCTCCCGTGACGGCAGCGGCAGCTCGCAGGTGCCGGCCGCGGAGGTGGCGGAGGAGATCCAGGCGCTGGGCGGCGCGGCCGTGCCCAATACCGACGACGTATCCGATTGGGAGGGGGCGCGGCGCCTCGTCCAGACCGCGCTCGACTCGTTCGGACGGCTCGACGCGGTCGTCAACAACGCCGGCATCCTGCGCGACCGGATGCTGTTCAACATGGAGCCCGAGGAGTGGGACGACGTGATCCGCGTCCACCTGCGGGGCACGTTCGGGCCCAGCCGCCACGCCGTCGCCTACTGGCGCGACCTGGCCAAGGCCGGCGAGCCCGTGGACGCGCGGATCATCAACACCAGCTCGTCGTCCGGCATCTTCGGCAACCCGGGCCAGACCAACTACGGCGCCGCCAAGGCCGGCATCGCCGCGTTCACGGTCATCGCCGCGCAGGAGGTCGAGCGCTACGGCATCACGGTGAACGCGATCTACCCGGGCGCCCTGACCCGGATGACCGAGGACCTGACCCGGTGGCGCGGCCGGCCCGAGCCGACGGACGCCGAGCGCGAGCGCCGTGCGCCCGAGAACATCGCGCCGCTGGTCGTCTGGCTGGCCAGCGCCGAGTCGCGCGGCATCACCGGCCGCGTGTTCGGGGTCAGCGGCGGCCGGATCACCGTGGCCGAGGGCTGGCACGCGGGGCCGCGCGCCGAGAAGGATGGCCGCTGGGACCCGGCCGAGCTGGGGGCGGTCGTCCCCGGCCTGGTCGCGCAGGCCGCACCCAACGCGAACACCGCCGGCGAGATCCCGGTGCGGGAGGCATAGCCGATGCCGCTGAACATGGACGCCGTCGGCCGCACGTTCGGTCCCAGCGAGACGTCCTGGTCGTCGAAGGACACCCTGCTCTACGCGCTGGGCGTCGGCGCCGGCCAGGACGACCCGCTCGGCGAGCTGGAGTTCACGACCGAGAACTCGCACGAGGTCACGCAGCGGGTGCTGCCCACGTTCGGCGTGATCGTGGTTCAGCAGGGCGGCCCCAGGCAGGCGCTGGGCGACTTCAACCGGGCGATGCTCGTGCACGCGGAGCAGTCGCTGACGCTGCACCGGCCGCTGCCGGTCGAGGGCCGGGCCAGCATCACGTCCACGCTGTCGGGCATCTACGACAAGGGCTCCGGCGCGCTGGTCGTGACCGGGGCGACGGCCACCGACGCCGCGAGCGGCGAGCCGCTGCTCAGCACCACCTCGTCCGTGTTCATCCGGGGCGAGGGCGGGTTCGGCGGCGACCGCGGGCCGTCCGCCACGTGGGAGCGGCCCGAGCGCGAACCCGACCACCGGGCCCGGGCCCAGACCCGGCCCGACCAGGCGCTGCTGTACCGGCTCTCCGGCGACCGCAACCCGCTCCACTCGGACCCCGCGTTCGCCGCGCGGGCCGGGTTCCCGAAGCCGATCCTGCACGGCCTGTGCACGTACGGCGTGACGGGCCGGCTGCTGCTGCACACGCTGTGCGGCTCCGACCCGGCGCGGTTCCGATCGATGCGCGCGCGCTTCTCGCGACCGGTGCTGCCCGGCGCGTGTCTCACGGTGTCGATGTGGGTGGACGGCCAGCAGGCGAGGTTCCAGACCACGGACGACGACGGCCAGGTCGTGATCGACCACGGAGAGGTCGAGTTCGCATGAGCGAGACGTTCAGGGACCGGGCGCGAGCCTGGCTCGAGGCCAACGCGAGCCGGCGCAGCGACGACGCCCCGGTGTCCCACTGGGACCTGGCGTCGGCGCGCGCGTTCCAGGCGCGCCTGCACGACGCCGGCTTCGCCGGCATCAGCTGGCCGGCCGCGTACGGCGGCCAGGGCCTCACCGCGGCCGACGAGCGCGCCTTCGACGAGGAGGCCCGCGACTTCGAGCTGCCCACCGGCTACTTCACGATCGGTCTGGGCATGTGCGGCCCGACCCTGCTCGACCTGGGCAGCGAGGAGCTCAAGCAGCGCTACATCCGGCCCCTCCTGCGCGGCGAGGAGGTGTGGTGCCAGCTGTTCTCGGAGCCGGGCGCCGGCTCCGACGTGGCCAGTCTGCAGACGCGGGCCGTCCGCGACGGCGACGGCTGGGTCGTGAACGGCCAGAAGGTATGGACGTCGGTCGCGCAGAACGCCGACCTCGGGGCGGTCATCGCGCGCACCAACCCCGACGTGCCCAAGCACGACGGCATCACGATGTTCGTGATCGACATGCGCCAGCCCGGCGTGTCGGTCCGGCCGCTGCGCGACATGACGGGCGGCGCCACGTTCAACGAGGTGTTCTTCGACGGCGCCCGGATCGAGCCGGCCCACGTCATCGGCGACGTGGACCAGGGCTGGGCGGCCGCGGTCCGCATGCTCCTCCACGAGCGCGTCGCCATCGGCGGCCGCACCCGGGGCCGGACCAGCGCCGCCGGGTTCGAGTCGCTGGTCGAGGAGGTGCGTGCCCGCGGCCTGGAGCACGACCCGGTGGTGCGCGAGCGGCTGGTCGAGCTGTACGTGCGCGAGCGCGTCGTCCACCTGTTCGGCTCGCGCCTGGCACAGGAGGCGCGGGCAGGTCGCAGCCCCGGCTCGCGCGGGTCGGTCGGCAAGCTGGCCGGCGCCGAGCTGGGCCGCTTCAGCGCCGACGTCGCGGCCGAGCTGCTGGGCGGCGACGCCATCGCGTGGGACCCGGGCGACCGCGAGGCCCGGCGCTGGGCCGGCGCCCTGCTGTCCGCGCCGGCGGCGGCCATCGCCGGCGGCACGAACGAGGTCCAGCGCAACATCATCGGCGACCGCGTGCTCGGCCTCCCCCGCGAGCCGCACGTGGACCGCGACGTGCCGTTCCGCGAGCTGCGCGTCGGGACGCGGCCGGAGGAGCAGCGGTGAACCTGGTCCTGAACGAGGAGCAGGAGGAGCTCCAGGCGACGGTCCGGCGCTTCCTGGCCGACCGCTCGCCGCTGAGCCGGGTGCGCCAGGTGATGGAGACGGCCGACGGCCACGACGCCACCCTGTGGGAGCGGATGGCCGCCGACCTCGGCCTGCCGGGCCTGACCGTGCCCGAGACGTACGGCGGCGCCGGGCTGGGTCACGTCGAGCTGTCCGTCGTCATGGAGGAGCTGGGCGCCGCGCTGACGCCGTCGCCGTACCTGGCGTCGGCGGTGCTGGCGGCGACCGCGCTGCTGGAGACCGACGACGAGGAGGCCCGGCGGGAGCTGCTGCCGGGCGTGGCCGACGGCACGACGATCGCGACGCTGGCCGTCGCGGAGAACGGCGGCAGCTGGGACCCGAGGGGGATCGCCGCGCGGGCCCGGCTGGACGACGGGCGCTGGGTGCTGGATGGCGTCAAGACGCTGGTGCTGGACGGCGCCCGGGCTGACGTGGTCCTCGTGGCGGCGCGGGCCGGCGACGAGCTCGGCCTCTTCGCGGTGGACGGCGCCGCGGCGGGTCTGGCCCGGGCCAACCTGGCCGGGCTCGACCCGACGCGCCGGCTGGCGCGGCTGGAGCTGTCCGGGACGCCCGGCCGGCGCCTGGTCAGCGAGGACGCGGCCGGGGCGCTCCGGCGGACGCTCGACCTGGCCGCGGTCGCGCTGGCCGCGGAGCAGCTCGGCGGGCTGCAGCGGTGCCTCGACCAGTCCGTGGCGTACGCGAAGGCGCGCTACCAGTTCGGCCGCGCGATCGGGTCGTTCCAGGCGGTCAAGCACCTGCTCGCGGACATGCACGTGGCGATGGAGCTGTCGCGGTCGGCGGTGCGGTACGCGGCGTGGGCGGCGGACGAGGCGCCCGACGAGCTGCCGGTGGCGGCCGGACTGGCCCGGGACGCGTGCTCGGAGGCGTTCTTCCAGGTGGCCGCGGACACGATCCAGGTGCACGGCGGCATCGGCTTCACGTGGGAGCACGACGCCCACCTGTACTACCGGCGGGCGAAGTCGTCCCAGCTCCTGTTCGGCGGCCAGCGCGCGGAGCGGGCCCAGCTCGCGGACCGGCTCCGCATTTGAGCGGCCGGCAGGGGCCGCTGGCCGGGCTCCGCGTCGTCGAGATCGCGGGCCTGGGCCCGGGGCCGTTCGCGGGGATGATGCTGGCCGACGCCGGCGCTGACGTGATCCGCGTGGACCGCGCCGACGCGGGGCCGGGCGTGGCCGGCAGCGGGCGGCTCGACGTGGTGGGCCGGGGTCGCCGCTCGATCGCCCTGGACCTCAAGCGGCCCGAGGCCGTCGAGGTGGTGCTGCGGCTGGCCGGGCGCTCGGAGGTCCTGTTCGAGGGGTTCCGGCCGGGCGTCGCGGAGCGGCTGGGCATCGGGCCCGAGCCCTGCCTGGCCCGCAACCCGGCGCTGGTCTACGGGCGGATGACCGGCTGGGGCCAGGACGGCCCGCTGGCGCAGACCGCGGGCCACGACATCGCGTACATCGCCCTGGCGGGAGCGCTGCACCTGATGGGCCGGCCCGAGGAACCGCCGCCGCCGCCGGTCAATGTGGTCGGCGACTACGGCGGCGGGGGCATGCTGCTCGCGTTCGGCATCGTGTGTGCCGTGCTGGAGGCGCGCCGCACCGGCCGCGGCCAGGTGGTCGACGCCGCGATCGTGGACGGCACGGCGCTGCTGACCGCCCTGTTCCACGGCCTCCGCGCCGGCGGCCGCTGGCGGGACGCCCGGGGCGCCAACCTGCTCGACGGCGGCGCGCCGTTCTACGGCAGCTACGAGTGCGCCGACGGCCGCTATGTCGCGGTGGGCGCGCTGGAGCCGAAGTTCTCGACCGAGCTGCTCGACCGGCTGGACGTGCCGGCCGACGACGACCTCCGGCGCCGCCTGTACGACCCCTCCGCGTGGCCCGAGCTGCGCCGGCGGCTGGCCGCCATGTTCCGGACGCGGACGCGCGGCGAGTGGTGCGCGCTCCTGGAGGGCACCGACGCCTGCTTCGCGCCGGTGCTCGGGCTGACCGAGGCGCCCTCCCATCCCCACAACACGGCGCGAGGCACGTTCACCGAGGTGGCGGGCGTCGTCCAGCCCGCGCCGGCGCCGCGGTTCTCGGTCACGCCGGGGGCCGTCGCGGGCCCCGCCCCCGAGGGGGGCGCGGACACCGGCGACGTCCTCGGTGAGTGCGGCTACTCCGCGGCGGAGGTCGAGGCCCTCCGGGCCGCGGGCGCCGTCCGCTGAGCCGGCCCGGCTCGGCACCGGGCCCGAGCCGTCCACCTAACCTGTCAAGGCGTCCCGAGTGGACCAGATCGTCCTGGCGCGGGTCCCGAGGCCGCGCACGACCGAGGTGAACGCCGCCTCCCGGCGCAGCTCGGCCGACGGGCAGAGCGCGCGCAGCAGCCGCTGGAACGCGGGGATCTGCGACGAGCCGCCCGTCACCGCCACGACGTCCACGTCCTCGGTCCGCCGTCCCGCCGCGGCCAGCGCCCGCCTGGTGACGGCGTCGATCGTGTCCAGCTCCGGCCGGACCGCGGTCTCGAAGTGCGTGCGGGACACGGTGGCGCGCAGCGAGAGACCGGGCACCTCCGCCACCAGCTCCGCCGTCTCCCGGGAGGAGAGCTCGATCTTGGCCGCCTCGACCGCCTTGTAGAACTGGTAGGCGTGGCCGCTGAACAGGATGGCCGCGACCGCCCGCGACGCCGGTCCACCCAGGCGCTCCAGCAGCGAGCGGAGGTCGGGATCCGCCATCAGCAGCATCACCCCGGACAGCGACTTCAGCTCGTTGAGCAGCCAGCTCGGCAGCTCGTGCAGGCCGAGCTCGGGCGCGATGACGGTCTCGAACAGCACCTCGTCGAACCGCGAGCCGCCGACGTCCACGCCGTCGAGCGCCTCGACCGTCAGCCCGGCCGGGCTCCGGTGCAGCACCGCCACGTCGTACGTGCCGGCGCCGAAGTCGGCGAGCAGCACCGTGCCCGGCGCCTGGTCGCCGGCCAGGCCCGCCGCCTCCGGCTCGGGGCACAGCTCGACCTCCTCGAAGCCGGCCATCGCCGCCGCCTCGCGCAGCCGCCGGCGGCCGGTGACGTTCGCCGCGGACGCCGGGTCGCCGCCAGCGCCGGCGAACACGACGGGGTGGCCCAGCACCACCCTGGTCACCTCCTCGCCGCAGGCGCGCTCGGCCCGCCGCCGGAGGTGGGTCAGCGTCACGGCGACCAGCTCGGTCACCGGGAAGTCCGTCGCCCACGAGTTCGTGCCGGCGAACCCGAGGTTGGCCAGGTCGCGCTTCACGCTCCACAGCAGGCGCGAGTCGTTGCAGCTGCCGGCCCGGCGGAACTGCCGGCAGTCCGACACGCCGTACTCGGCGAGGCTGCACCGGCCGCAGATCGTGCGCTCGTGCCCGCTGCGGAAGAACAGCTCCGACGCCCGGGTGCCGGCCACGCGCCGGCCGTCCCGGTGGAGGTACAGGGTCGAGGGCGCCAGGGCCTCGCCGGCAGCGTCGTCCACGACCTCGACGCGGTCGGGGTACGCCAGCGCGACGGCGCTGTTGCTGCTGCCGTAGTCGATGCCGCAGCCGACGGGTATGCCACCTTGCTCGTACACAGGATGGCGGAGCCTACCACGTTCTGCAGAGCCCGTGTAGACACACTGAAACAGGCCTCTTGAGTGGGCCCGTTTGCAACTAGTCGACTAGCCTAGCAGATCGGCGGCCCGCGTGGAGGCTCGCGCGAGCGGGACGATGGCCAGGGCCAGCAGCACCAGGACGAGGCCGGCGGCGCCGACGGCGGTGAAGGCCAGCGCCGGCCCGAACCGGTCCACCACCGCGCCCGCCAGCGGCGCGCCGAGCGCCGCGCCGGCCGTCAGCGCCGACGTCTGCATCCCCATGGCCTCGCCGCGCACGGACGCCGGCACCGCGCGGCTGATCAGCTCGCCGGTGGACGCGAGCGTCGGCGCGCACATGAACCCGGCCGGCACCAGCGCCAGCGCCAGCGTCCACCAGTGGCCGGCCACGCCCACGGGCAGGCTGAAGACGCAGAGGAGCGTGGCCAGCGCCAGCGCCGGCAGCGAGCGGGGCAGCAGGCCGTGCACGAACCCGCCCAGCAGGGACCAGCTGCACCAGGCGGCGATCACGAGGCCGCTCCACGTCAGCTCTCCGCTCTGCCGCAGCGTGGCCACGATCGCCACGTCCGTGCCCGCGAGCACGATGACGGCGCCCGCGCTCGCGAGCAGCACCGAGACCATGCGGCTGCCCAGCCAGGAGCGGCGCGGCACGCGGGCCTGCTCGCCGGCCGCCAGCGTCTCCGACTCGCTCCGGATCGGCGGGTTGAGCAGGTACAGGACGAGGCCGGCCACCAGCATCGAGACGCCGATCCCCGCCAGGGCGGCGCGGGTCGATACCTGGGTCGCCATGAGCACGCCGGCCGCCGGGCCCACGGCGAACGAGGCCTCGACGGACATCGAGTCCAGCGAGAAGGCGGTCCGGCGCCGGTCCTCCGGGACCAGCGCGGCCAGCGACTGCCGGGAGACCGAGAACAGCGGCAGCATCAGCAGGCCGCCGAGGAAGGCCAGCGGGAGCAGCACCGAGTAGGGCAGGAACGGTGTGGCCAGCCAGAACGCGGCCTGCGCGGTGGCGGTCAGCACGAGCGTCAGGCGGAGGCCGTGCCGGTCCGTCACGCGGCCCATCAGCGGCGCGCCGATCGCGCCGCCCACGGTCAGCGCGGCGCCCAGGGCGCCGGCCGCCGCGAACCCGCCGTGCAGCGTCAGCACCACGTGCAGCGTGAGGACCACCGCGGTCGCCGTGGACGGGATGCGCGCCAGCGACGTGACGAGCACGAGCGAGCGCACGTGGGGAAGGGCGAGCACGCCGCGATAGGGGGCCAGCGGCGCGAGGACGCTCACGACCGTCAGCCTAACTTGCCCGGGAGAGCGCTTGCGCTGGGGCCGTCGAACGGGATACAACGTCGCACAACAAATGCCGTCTGCGATCTCGACGATCGGCAGCGGCCGCGGGTGGGACTGGGAGGCGAGCAGCGCTCGGGGGCGCGGGCTCGAGCTCCTCACGGTGCTGTTCGACGCGCACGGCCCGCTCGACGTCGGGACCCTGGCCCGGGCCCTGCGCACCACGCGCGGGGCGGTCCACCGCCAGCTGTGCGAGCTCGAGCGCCTGGCGTTCGTGGCGCGGGACGGCGGCGGCCGCTGGTGCCTCCCGCCCGGCGGCGCGATGACGCTGTCGCCGGCCCTGGTCGGCCGGCTGAACCTGCGGGCGGCCGCGCGGCCGGTGATCGAGCGGCTGGCGGCGCGGACTGGCGAGTCGGTCAGCGTCGACGTGCCCAACCGGGACCACCGCATGCGCATCGACGTGGTCGCGGGCCGCGCGCCGCGGCCGCCGCAGCCATTGGGCGAGGCGCTGCCGCTCCTGGCCGGGACCAGCGGCAAGGTGATCCTCGCGCACCTGCCGCGCGCCGTCGCGACCGCGGCCGTCGCCGGGGCGGGCCTCGACGGCGAGGACGGCCGTGTGGTGCGCGCCGAGCTCGCCGGGGTCCGCCGCCGGGGCTACCTGGCGGCGGTCGGCGACGGGACGCCGGACGTGGGCAGCCTGTCGGTCCCGGTCTTCGGCGCGTCGGGCGTGGCGGCGGCTGTCACGGTGGCCGGCCCGGCCGGGCGCTGGGGTCCCGAGGCGATGGCGTGCGCGGTGGCGGCGGTCCGGATCGAGTGCGCGGCGCTGTCCGCGGCCCTCGGGTTCCTGCCGGCCCTCGACTGACCCGCGGTCCCTACCATGACGCGATGATCGGGGCGGACGGCGGGCGGCTGGTCGTCGTCGCGCCGACCGGGCTGGAGGCGCGGGCCGCGCGGCGGGCGCTGCCCGGCGTGCGGGTGGTGCGCAGCGGCGTCTCGCTCCGGCGTCTGCCGCACGCCGGCGCCTCCCTGACCGGGACCCTGGTGACGTGCGGCGTGGCCGGGTCTCTGCGGCCCGGCGTGCCGACCGGCACGGTCCTGGTGCCGCGGCACGTGCTGCGGCCGGACGGCCGCCTGCTGGAGTGCGACGCCGCGCTGGTCGCCGCCCTGGCCGCCGCCGCCCGGCGGCTGGGCCACGAGCCCGAGCTGGGCACGATGGCGACGACGCCCACCCTGGTGCTCGGGGCGGAGCGCGCGGCGTGGGCCGAGCGCGGCTGCGTCGGGGCGGACATGGAGACCGGCCTGCTGGGCGGCGGTCGCGTGGCCTCGATCCGGGTGGTCCTGGACACGCCGGAGCGCGAGCTCGACCCGGCCTGGGGCCGGCCCCTGACCGTGCTCTGGCACCCGGCCGCGTGGGCCCAGCTGCCCTGGCTGGCGGCTCAGGGCCCCCGCTGCGCGCGCCTGGCGGCCGAGGTGCTGGCCGCCGCCGTCACCGCACCTGGACCGTGACGTCCAGGCCGAGGTACGTGCGGCAGACGAACTCGATCATGGGCAGGACCATCGAGTCCTCGGGCAGCTCGCCGACCATCGCGACCAGCTGCTCGCGCTGGCAGCGCATGGCCTCGCGGAGGACGCGGCGGCCGGAGGGTCGCAGCCGGATCCGGACATAGCGCCGGTCCGGCTCGGAGCGGAGGGCCTCGATCAGGCCGCGGTCGCCCAGCTCCCGGGCCAGGACCGAGACCCGGGCCTCGGGCGTGCTCAGCTCCTGGGCCAGGTCCACCTGCCGCATGCCGGTCCTGCCGGCCGCGCTGACGACGAGGAGCAGGTGGTACTCCAGCCCCGTGAGGTCGTGGACGGCGAGCGCCCTGGTCATGGTGGCCTGGGCGCGCCGCCAACCCTTGCGGAGCATGGCGGCGATCCTGATGTCGTCCCAGTCAGCCCTGGCCGGCGCGGACCCGCTCATCCCTGCGGATTGTGCCCGGGTATGGCCCGGGCGTCCATGCCGGAGTCGGACAGCGGCGCTACGGTATGTCCGAACGGGCGCCCCCTTCCTTACCCTCCGGGTGGACAAACTGCGTATGTCGTTATATGGATTGATCCGCGCATGAGCACCGGCCCCCTGTACCACCAGACCGCGGAGGTCCTTCGCTCCCGCATCGTGCAGAGCGTGTGGAAGCAGGGCGACCGCCTGCCCTCCGAGAACCAGCTCTGCGAGGAGTTCGGCGTCAGCAGCATCACCATGCGCCGGGCGGTGGCGACGCTCGTGGCGGAGGGCCTGCTCGTCCGGCTCCAGGGCAAGGGCACGTTCGTGTCCAGCGACCACGCGATCGTCCAGGGGCCGCCCCAGCTCACGTCCTTCACGGAGGACATGCACCTCCGCGGCTGGCAGTCCAGCGCGCGGGTGGTCGCGGTGCGCACGCAGCGGGCCCCGGCCGCCCTGGCCACCCGGCTCGGCCTGTCCCCGGGCGCGCTCCTGCACGTGCTCTGCCGCGTACGGCTGGCCGACGACCTGCCGGTCGCGGTGCAGACCGCGTACATGCCCGCGCTCCTGTTCCCCGAGCTGGAGTCGCACGACTTCCGCCGTGAGTCCCTGTACGAGGTCTTCGAGCGCGACTACGGCGTGAAGCCGGCGACCGCGACGGAGGTCTACCGGGCGAGCAAGCTGAGCGACGAGGAGGCGGAGCTGCTGGAGGCCGAGCCGGACAGCCCGGCCTTCCGGGTGGAGCGGCTGACCACGGACTCGACGGGCCGCCGGGTCGAGCTGGTCGAGTCGGTCGTGCGCGGCGACCGCTACACGCTGGTGCTGCGGCTCAGCGCGAGCCGCCAGCCGGCCCGCTAACCGCCTGGAACCAGGCACTCCGCCGGCAGCTCGAACCAGCGCAGGCTCTCGAAGTCCGCGCTGACCCCCGCCGGCGGCTCCCACTCGGCGCCGGCGGGACGGGCGGCGAGCAGCTCCCGGGCTTGGGCCAGGTGGCCGGCCAGCGCGCCCTCCGGCGCCCGCAGCGGGTGGCGCGGGTAGCGCAGCTCGCCGTCGGCGCCGTAGTGCAGGTCGTGCAGGCTGAGCGGCGGCTCGATCGGGCCGTCGCGGTGCCGCCACAGGCCCGAGGCGGCGTCGAACCGGTAGTCGGGGAGCAGCTTCCAGCCCTCCTCCGCGACCAGGTGGACGGCGTCCAGGAGGTAGCGGAAGACCGTCTCCGAGACGAAGTAGTTGAAGTTGACACGCACCCAGCCGGGCTTGATGCCCTCGCAGCCGCGCGCGATCTCCCGCTCGAACTGGTGCGAGCGCTCGATGTCGATGCCCAGCAGCCGGTGCCCGTACGGACCGGCGCACGAGCAGCCGCCGCGGGACTGGATGCCGAACAGGTCGTTCAGCACCGCCACCACGAAGTTGTGGTGCAGGTAGCGGCGGCCGCGGCGCACCACGAACGACACGATCGAGAGCCGCCGGGACGCCACGTTGCCCAGGATCTCCAGGTTCGGGTTCTCGCTCCACGACGCGATCGCGCGGCCGATGAACGCCTCCTCGCGGCGCCGGATCTCGTCCGCGCCCACCGCCTCCTTGAGCTGGAAGACCAGGCCGCAGCGGATGGACTCCACGATCGCCGGGGTGCCGCCCTCCTCGCGGTGGACCGGGTCGTCCAGGTAGCGGTGCTCCGTCGGGTTCACGTACGCGACCGTGCCGCCCCCGGGGACGGTCGGCACCCGGTTGCGCACGAGCTCGCGCCGGACCGCCAGGACGCCCGGCGTGCCCGGGCCGCCGATGAACTTGTGCGGCGACAGGAACACCGCGTCCTTGCGCGCCAGCGGTTCGGCCGGGCACATGTCGATCTCGACGTAGGGGCCCGCCGCCGCGCAGTCCCAGAAGGACAGCGCGCCGTGCCGGTGGAGCAGGGCCGCGACGGCGTCCGCGTCCGTGACGATCCCGGTGACGTTGGAGGCGGCCGAGAACGACCCGATCTTGAGCGGGCGGCCCGCGTGGCGCCGCAGCTCGGCCTCCAGGTGGCCGAGGTCCACGTGCCCATCGGCGTCCTCGTGGATGACCACGACGTCGGCGATCGACTCGCGCCACGGCAGCTCGTTCGAGTGGTGCTCGAACGGCCCGATGAACACGACCGGCCGCTCCTCCGCCGGGATGCGCTCGGCCAGCCGGTAGCGCGCGTCCAGGTCGGCGGGCAGGCGGAGGCCGAGGATGCCGATCAGCTTGTCGATCGCGCCCGTCGAGCCCGAGCCGCAGAACAGGACCAGCACGTCCTCGTCGCCGCCCAGCGCGTCGCGCACGATGCGCCTGGCGTCCTCCCGCAGCCGCGTGGTCTGGAGGCCGGTGCCCGAGCTCTCCGTGTGCGTGTTGGCGTAGCGGGGGAGCACCTCGTCGCGGATGAAGTCCTCCAGGAAGTCCACGGCCCGGCCCGACGCGGTGTAGTCGGCATACGTGATCCGGCGTGGGCCGTACGGCGTCAGCATCACCTGGTCGTCGCCGATCACGCCAGCGCGGATCCGCTCGATGAGCTCCGCGGTTCCCAATCCACCTTCGAGGCTACTCCGCCCCGGGCCGGATCGGGAGGGTCAGCGCATCCGGTGGCCGTCAGCGGTCGCGGCGAACTCGTCCAGGTTGGACGGGTCCCGCGCCAGCTCGCCGCGCTCCAGGCGCTGCACGAGGTCCACCACCAGGGCGTTGGCCGGGGTCGGGATGCCGAGCTCCGAGCCCCGGCGCACGATCTCGCCGTTCAGGTACTCGATCTCGGTCCGGCGCCGCTTCATCACGTCCTGGAGCAGCGAGGAGAGGTTCTCCCGGCCGCCCCGCCGGCGCGCCTCGGCGGTGCCCACGAACACGGCTCGCACGTCCTCCAGCGCCGCCTCGTCGCCGGCCGCGGCGCGACGGAGGGCCTCGGGCGGGAGAGGCTTCGGGGCGCCGGTGGGCTCGATGGGCTCCATCTGCCGGCCGAGCGCCTCGGAGACGGCGACGACCTCGCCGCCGATGCGCACCATCGCCGCGAACCCGCGCGGATCGACCCACAGCCCGGGCGAGGTCAGCCCGGTGAGGCCGGTCAGCCCGTTGTTCATCGCGTTGATGCACAGCTTCATCCAGAGCACGCCCCAGATGTCCCTGGTCACCTCGACCGGACCCACGTCCCCCAGCAGCTCCGCGATGCGATCGACGCGCGGCGTCCGGCGGCCGTCCAGCTCGCCCAGGGAGAACGTCTGCCAGTCGGAGCGGGTGTAGCGCGTGGCGACGCCCGGCTCGAACATGCCGACCGAGAAGTGCACGACGCAGCCGATCGTGCGCTCCACGCCGACGACGCCGGCGATCCGGTCCTCGTTCAGGCCGTTCTGGAGCGAGACGACGCAGCCGTCCGGCGCCAGGTACGGGAGCAGGGCCCTGGCCATCCACTCGGTGTCGTAGGACTTGACGGCCAGGAGGACGACGTCGAGCGGCTCGGCCAGCCCGGACAGCTCGTCCAGGTGCAGCGCGCGAGCGTTGACGCGGAACTCGTCGTGCGGCCCCTTGAGCGCGAGGCCGTCGCGGCGGATGGCTTCGACGTTCTGGTGCCAGGCGTCCACGAGCAGCACGTCGTGGCCGGCCCGCCGTAGGTACGCGCCCGTCGTCCCGCCGACGGCTCCGGTGCCAGCGATCGCAATCACACCGTCAGCTATAGCAGGCTGCGCGACGCCGGTCCAGCCCGCGTCCGCCGGATTTGACAGGTCCGGACGGGCTGCGTGAGGTGGCGGTCAGCCCCGTTCGGGTGATGGCACGCCGAACCGGTCGGCCAGCGCCGACAGGTCCGTCCACGTGGCGTCCGGCAGCAGGACGCCCGTCCGGCGCCGCTCCGTCCGCGAGCGCCGCTCTGGCTCGCCCGGCAGCAGCACCTCGGTCCGGCCCGCGCCCGGCCGAGTGCCGGCGGCGGCGGCGAGCGTCCGATCGACCACCTCGCGGTAGCCCGCGCCCTCGCCGAACGCGGCCGGGTCCACCACCTGGACGAACACGCCGCCGGCGGCGTCGCCCGCGTCCTCCCCGCTCGTCGCCAGCGCCCCGAACAGCGCCGACGCGAGGGCCAGGCCCGTGCCCACCTGGCCCGCCACCGCGCCGCCCAGCGGCGCCAGCCCGCCGCCCGCGAAGAGGTCGTCCGGATCGGTCGAGGGCCGGCCGTAGCGGTCCAGCACGCAGTCGGGCGGCAGCCGCTCGCCCCTCGCCCTGGCCAGGCGCACGTCCGCCTCGGCGACGGTCGAGGTGGCGCCGGCGGCGATCAGGGAGCGGTCGCCGCCCGGCACCGCGAAGCACCACGGGTTGCCGCCGAGGAAGCGGTCACGACCCCCCTGCAGCATCGTCGCGCCCGCGCCCCGCCCCGCCGTGCCCGCGGTCACCACCGCCAGCACGCCGGCCTCCGCCGCGCGTTCTCCGTAGTCGCCGACGCGGCCGACGTCCGACGAGCGGCGCACGGCGGCCGCGGCCAGGCCGCTCGCCCGCGCCCGCTCCACGCACCAGGCCAGCGCGACCGCCGTCGAGTAGGCGCCGAAGCCGTGGCCCGCGTCGAACAGGGCGACCACGGCCGTCTCTCGGACCACGCGAGGGACGGCACCGGGCACGAGCGCGCCGGCGTCGGCCTCCGCCGCGTACTCGGGCAGTCTCGCCACGCCCTGTCCGTCGTGGCCGGACAGGCTGGCCCGCACCAGGTGCGCCGCCACCTCGGCGGCGACGTCGGCCGGCGCCCCCATCGCCGCGCACACCTCGTGGACGAAGCGGCGCAGCGGCTCCTCCCGCACGACCACCGGACTCATGCCGGTGGCAGCCTACACGCTCGCGGTCAGCCGGCGCGCGGCGATCCGGAGGTCGGCGACGAAGTCCCGGTAGGCGCTCTCGCGAGCGTCGTCGCCGGATGCACGCAGGATCGACGAGGGGTGCACCGTCGGCATCGCCGGCGGGCCGGATTCGAGGGGGAACATCCGGCCGCGATCGCGCAGGACCCGCGGCGTCGGGCCGAGCACCGCCAGGACCGCCGTCGCCCCCAGGCACACGACCAGCCGCGGCCGCACGGCCTCCAGCTCGGCCAGCAGCCAGGGCCGGCACGCGGACACGTGCGCGGCGTCCGGCTTCTGGTGGAGCCGCCGCTTGCCCCGCGGGACCCAGCGGAAGTGCTTGACGGCGTTGGTCAGGTACACGGCGTCGCGATCGATCCCGGCGTCGCGCAGCGCCCGGTCCAGGACGGCGCCGGCGGGCCCGACGAACGGCCGCCCGGCCACGTCCTCGCGGTCACCCGGCTGCTCGCCCACCAGCATCAGGGAGGCGCGCTCGGCGCCCTCGCCGAACACCGTCTGCGTGCCGGTCCGCCACAGCTCGCACGCCCGGCAGCCGGCGGCCGCCTGCCGCAGGTCCGGGATCGCGCGCGTCCGCGGCAGGAGCTCCTCGGCGGGTGGCCCGATGCCATCTTTTTCAGCGGACATCATGTTGACAATGTATCAATGGTGCACTAAGATAACTGCATAGTCTCGAAGCGCTCAATGCTTCGTCGCTTCGTCCGACACCGGTGGTGCCGGGGCGCCGCTGCCCAAACCGACCTACACCCCCCGTGCGCCGGCTGTATGCCGGCATCCACCCACGCTGGGGGGAGGCCCTGACCCCGGGCCTCCCCCATTTGCCGTTCCAGGCCGCCCGGCTGGCCCGCGCCGGCCGTACAGTTCGCGCATGTTGAGGATTCGCAGCCTGCTGATCGCCGGCGCCGTCGGAGCGGCGGCCGCGTACTTCCTGGACCCGGAGCACGGCGCCTCCCGGCGGGCGCGCCTCCAGGCCCAGGCCCAGGACCTGGCGCTGGAGGCCCAGGACCGGGCTCGCTCCGCCCTGGCCCGCCTCGACGTGCCGCTCGTCTCCCGGCCCGACGACGACCTGAGCCTGCTCACTCGCGTGGAGCGCGCGCTCCTCGGCCTGCCCGAGCTCCGCCGTGGTGCCGTCGAGACCGAGGTCATCGACGGCCAGGTGGTGCTGCGCGGCGAGGTGGGGAGCGCCGAGCAGGAGCGGGAGCTCGTCGAGGCGGCCGGCCGCGTGGCGGGCGTGACCGCCGTCGAGAGCCAGCTCCAGGTCGCGGGCCGGGCCGGCTAGGGCTGGTCGTCCTCCGCGAGCTTGTCGGCGGTGTCGCTGCGACCGACGTCGGCCACCGGCAGGGATTCCTTGTCTGCCGTACCTCCATAGGACCACATAGCATGGGATGTAGATAAAGTGCTAGTCCTGACAACGAGAAAGGCTGATGGTCTCCGTGTCTCGATATCCTTCTGACGTGACTGCGGAGGCGATCCGGCACGCGACCGGGGCGCAGTACCGCATCTCGCACGGCGACCAGCACGCCACCATCGTCCAGGTGGGCGGCGGCCTGCGCGAGTACGGTACGGACGGCTTCCCGGTGCTCGACGGCTACGGCGTCGACGAGATGGCGCGGGTGGGGCGCGGCCAGGTCCTGGCGCCCTGGCCGAACCGCATCGCCGGCGGCCGCTACGAGTTCGGCGGCGAGACGTTCCAGCTGCCGCTCACCGAGCCGGACCTCGCCAACGCGATCCACGGCCTCGTCCGCTGGAGCAGCTGGGACCTGCTCGACATCGGGCCGTCGCGGGCCCGGCTCGGCCATGTGCTGTGGCCCCAGTCCGGATATCCGTTCACGCTGCTGCTCGAGCTGGTGTACGAGCTGTCGGACGCCGGCCTGAGCGTCACCGTCCGGGCCGAGAACGCCGGCAGCACGCCCGCGCCGTACGGCGCCGGCATGCACCCGTACGTGCGGGCCGAGCTGGGCGGCATCGACGCGTCGATGCTCCACGTGGACGCCGAGCAGTGGCTGGAGGCCGACCAGCGGAAGATCCCGACGGGCCGGCTGCTGAGCGTGGCCGGCACCAGCTACGACTTCCGCGAGCCGCGCCGCCTGGAGGGGGTCGCGATGGACACCGCGTTCACCGGGCTCGAGCGTGACCGGGACGGCATCGCGCGCGCCGAGCTGTGCAGCAGCGACGGCGGCCGGCGCGTCACGGTCTGGATGGACGGCCACTTCGACTACCTGATGCTGTTCACCGGCGACGGCCTGGCCGCGGACGAACGCCGCCGCAGCATCGGGATCGAGCCGATGACGTGCGCCCCCGACGCGTTCCGCAATGGTCTCGGCGTGCTCGTCCTCGAGCCCGGCGAGCACGCCTCGGGCCGCTGGGGAATCAGCGTTCGCTGAGCAGGTGGCCGTTGACCTCCCGGACCTGCTCGCCCAGGTCCGGGAGCTCGACCACCGCGACGCCGGCCTCGGCCAGCTCCTCCGCGCCGCGGCAGTCCACGAACAGGGCCGGCTCGCGCAGCGCGAACACGACGCGGCCGATGCCGGCGTCGCGGATCAGCCGGGCGCAGCTCAGCGGCCGTGACCGGCGCCGGCTGCAGGGCTCGAGCGAGCTGTAGAGGGTGGCGCCACCAGCCGCGCCGCTGGCGAGCCGGGCCAGGGCCGCCTCCTCGGCGTGGATCGTGGGATCGCTCTCACGGGAGTGGCCGCGGGCGAGCACCTCGCCGTCCGCGCCGACGATGATCGCGCCGACGGAATAGGCGGTGGCCGACGGCGGGCACCGCCGCGACAGCTCGATGGCCGCCTGCAGCCAGTGGCGATCGCGGGCGGCCTCGGTCAGGAGGTAGCGGAGCAGCGCCACGTCGCCGATCGGCCGCGCCTCCGCCAGGACAGGGCGCTTCGGGAGCACACCGGCGCGCACGAACGGCGGGGCGGCGGGGTCGCCGACGAGGAGCGGGGCCACGGCGAGGTGGAGCTCGTCCACGAGGCCGCCGGCCAGGAACCCCGTGCTGATCGTGGTGCCGCCCTCGACCATCAGACGCCGGACGTTGCGGTCGTGGAGGTCGGCCAGGGCGGTCTCCAGGTCGAGCGGGTCGCCGGCGGCGAGGACCGTGGCGGCGCCGCCCAGCCGGTCGCGGAGGCGGCCGGCGGACCCGGCGCGGGCGTAGACCAGCTTCTCGACGTCGTCGCCCTCGGTGAAGAACCGGAGCGCCGGGTCGAGGTCGCCGCTGGCGATGACGACCTTGGTCGGGCTGGCGGGCTGGCCTCGGCGGACCCGCTCGGCGCGCCGTGCCGCCGAGCGGACGAGGAGGCGCGGATCGTCGCGCCGCAGCGTGCCGGCCCCGACGAGGATGGCGTCGCTGGCCGCCCGCTCCGCGTCCACGCGGTCGAGGTCGGCCTCGTTGGAGAGGACCAGCCGGCTCGGCCCGCGGTGGTCGATGCGCCCATCCAGGGACATCGCGACGCTGAGGAGCACGTAGGGGCGCGCCATGCGCCCTGAGGCTACCGGCCCGGGGCTGGCGCCAGCGGCACCGACAGGGTGAACGTGCTGCCGCGGCCGCGCC
>Ga0070717_10001061_pt1 | contig 18453 bp, 15 predicted proteins | sample LARL113metaG_FD_71366 | JGI IMG/M metagenome (GOLD analysis project Ga0070717, IMG submission 71366) | Corn, switchgrass and miscanthus rhizosphere microbial communities from Kellogg Biological Station, Michigan, USA - LAR L11-3 metaG | ecosystem: Host-associated > Plants > Roots > Rhizosphere ... | reverse complement strand
ACGACGGGATGGGCACGGCGACGAAACGCAGTAGCCTAGCCCTCGCTCCGAATCAGATCGGCATCGACAATTTCGCCTTCACGCCAGCCGTGAGCCGCATCCCAACGGGCACCGATGTCACCTGGATCAACAACGACGACGTCCCACATCTCATCGTGGACGTGAAGGGCGGGTTCAGTCGCAGGTGCTCGACACCAATCAGCGGTACGCCCACCGCTTCACGAGTGCGGGGACTTACGAGTACTTCTGCTCTATTCACCCGAAGATGACAGGACGGGTCGTCGTGACCTGAACCCGCTCGTGCGCTCCGAGCGTTCGTCCGGGTAATTCGGGCTCCTTTGGCCTCTATCATCGCGATTGGTCTCTCGGCGGCTGGCGACACTCTCATTGACGGGCCGCCCTGTGCCGCCGAGTGTTAGGTCCTTCACCTCAGCGACCGACATGAAACTGCATCCAGTCAATGGCAAGCACTCGACGCGACTGACCGAGGCCGACGCCAAAGCGCCGGCCTCGGCAAAGAAGGGCGATGCGCTCAAGGACGCGCTCGACCAGGAGACCGACCGGATCTCCGAGTGTCAGCGCGTCCTGTACGCTGACGCCAGATACGCCCTGCTGATCGTGCTCCAGGGGCGCGACGCATCAGGCAAAGACGGCACCATCCGCAAGGTCTTCAGTGCCGTCAACCCACAGGGCTGCACGGTTGCGAGCTTCAAGGAGCCGACGGAGCTGGAGAAGCATCACGACTATCTCTGGAGAGTCCATCAGCAGGTACCGGCGCGCGGGATGATCGGGATCTTCAACCGCTCCCATTACGAGGACATTCTGGTGCCGCGCGTTCACAAGCTCGTTCCGAAGAAGGTCTGGTCGGCGCGCTATGACCAGATCAACGACTTCGAGCGAATGCTCACCGAGAACAACGTCGTGATCCTCAAGTTTCTCCTGCACGTGTCCCGGGAGGAGCAGGCAAAGCGGTTCGAGGAGCGACTGTCGGATCCGAAGAAGAACTGGAAGTTCCGTGTCGGCGATCTCGACGACCGTGCGCAGTGGGACGAGTTCACCAAGGCGTATCGCGGCATTCTGCATCACACGAGCACCAAGTGGGCGCCATGGTACGTCGTACCGGCGGACGACAAGGACGTCCGCGACTGGCTCGTCGCGCGCACGATTGCCGATTGTCTCGACAAGCTGCACCTCGAGTATCCCGCGATCGACAAGAGCGTGGCCGAACTCCATATCGATTGACGATGCCGGCCAGGACGAGTACACGATACGTCGCGCTGCTTCGCGCTATCAATGTCGGTGGCCACGTCGTGAAGATGGACGTGTTGCGCAAGCACTTTGCGAAGATGGGTTTTGCCAACGTCGAGACCTTCATCGCCAGCGGTAACGTGCTGTTCGACGCGACGGAGCCCGCCGCCGAGCTGGAAGAGCGCATCGCCTTCGAGCTGGAGCGAGTGCTCGGCTATCCAGTCGGCACTTTCGTCCGAACGACCGCCGAGATCGCGGCAGTCGTTAGGCACGAGCCCTTTCCAGTTGATGTCATCGATCCAGCCATGCACGCCCTCTACATCGGCTTCCTTGGCTCGAGGCCAAGCGCGGAGACGGTACGGAACGTCGTCGCGTTACGCACACCAGTCGATGAGCTCTGCATCCACAAACGCGAGCTGTACTGGGGCTGCCGCGTGACATACAGCCAGACTCAGGTCAAGGGCCCCGCACTCGCGCGTGCGCTCGGGATGGAGATGACGGTACGAAGCATCACGACGGTGCGAAAACTCTCGGCGATATTATCGTCGACGCCGAGAGTTTCGAAGAAATGAACCACGGAGTGCCCAGGGAGCTTCCCTCATCGCGCGTCCTGCCAGCGACGCATGAATCTGATGTTCCTGACCCGCCCGGCTTCGATCGTAAAAGCGTTAGGCGCCCCGGTGCCGGTCCGCTCGAAGTGCAGCGTCAATCCACTCGGCGTCCGGAACTGGTCCGTATCGATCGACTCGAGCTTCTGGGCCGGGATGTGATGCGCCGTGAGCACGAGCGCGCCGTCGACGACCGCGAGGTGGTAAACCGCGTCGACCTCGGACGAGTAATAGTCGCCGGCGTACGGCGAGAGTTCGGCCGCACTCGGCTGCGCGGCGAGAGCGACGGCGCGGTCGCGACGCCCAGCCATCTGCCGCTCCGGCCTCGGGCCCATCTTGCTTGCGAGGTACACCTCGGCCACCTGCTCCGCCAGCGCCTGCGGATTGATCGAGCCCAGATTGCACGTCGCTAGCACGCTGAAATGCTGGTCCGGGAAACGAAGAATCTCGGCCTTGTATCCCATCAGCGCCCCACCGTGCTCGTCGACGCGGAGACCGCGATACGTCGTGACGTTGTTCCCGAACGCATAGACGATCGTGTCGCCCCTGTTCAACACCACCCGCGTATGGATGATCTTCTGCAGCGTGTCGCCGCCCACCTTGTGCGTATAGAAGTTCTCATCCCACTTGCGCAGATCTTCGACCGTCGTGTACAACCCACCGGCGCCGATCTTGTCGAAGTTCTGAAGATACGAAATGCGATAGCCGCCTTTGCCATCGGACTCGTAACTCATCGCGCGGCCTTTCATGATGTGCCCCGGATCGTCATGAAAGTGCGTGTGCGTCATGCCGAGCGGCTGAAAGATTCGTTCGTCGGCGAAGTCACGCAGCGACTTGCCCGTCACGCGCTTCACGACCTCGGCGAGGAGGAAATAGCCGGAGTTGCTGTAGAGGTAGTCATCGCCGGGCTTGAAGTTCAGCTCCTTCTGCCGCGCGATGAGCGCGATCTCTTCCGAGTCGGAGAACACATCCTCCAGCCGCAGTCCACCGAGCGACATCAGCGTGTAGATGTCGCGAATGCCGCTCGTATGATGGATGAGATGGCTGATCGTGATGGGCGTCCCGTAGTCCGGCATCTCCGGGATGTATTTCCGAATATCGTCGTCAAGGGAAATCTTCCCATCGAGCGCCAGCAACGCGATGCTGGCCGCCGTGAATTGCTTGGAATCCGAGCCGACGTAGTAGACGAGCTTCGGCGAATTGGGGATGTCGTAGTCGAGGTTGGCCATCCCGTACCCGTGCTCGTACACGAATCGGCCATCCTGGACCACGCCCAAGGCGCAGCCCGGCGAAGTGGGCTTATTCCACTCGGCGAAAATCTTGTCGATTTTTGGATTTGGCGGGAATTGCTGGGCGCTGCCGATTACGGTTGTTCCCGAAAGGAGCAGAAGGGCCAGCCCGGGGCGCATTGCTTGTCCAACGTTAGGCATCTCTTGCGGCAGCGAAAGGGTCACGGAATGCCGGACGAACACGGATTGCACAGAAAAGAACATCATCCTGCGTGCTCGACAAGGTTGCTGCCGCTTTTCTGTGCACTTCTGGTTCTGTGATCCTCGGTCTGGCTCGTGGTGCCCAGGACCGTTTCGCTATTCGTACCTCAACGCCTTGATCGGATCCACCCTCGATGCGCGATAGGCGGGCATGAACCCGGCCGTCAACGCGACGGCGGCGAGTACAAGGACCGACACGATGACGACCATCGGGTCATGCGGCGAGAGCCCGAACAGCAGCGACTGCGCCGTTCTGCCTAACGCGAAGGCCGCGGCGAGGCCGATCAGGGCGCCGACCAGCGTCATGATCGCAACCTGCCGCAGAACCATGCCGCGGACGCGTGACGCGTCGGCGCCAAGCGCCATGCGCACGCCGATCTCGCGCGTCCGCCGTGAGACGGTGTAGGCGAGCACGCCGTACAGTCCCACCGCCGCAAGAAGTGTCGCCAGCGCCGCGAATGCGGTCGAGAGGAGGCTAATCATCCGATCGAGGTAGACATTCTGGCGAATCTGCTGCGGCATCGTTTTGACTTCCTCGATGGGCAGGTTCGGATCGAGCTGCTTCATCACCGTCGGTACCTCCCGCAGCATCTGCTCCGGGCTCCGCGCGGCGCGCACGTAGAAGTGCAGATATCCGAGCGTCGTGTCCTGCCGATATGGTGTGTAGAACAGCGCCCGCGGTTTCCCCTTCACGTCCGAGTAGACAATATTCCGGATGAGTCCGACGATCTGAATATCGAGCGACTTGGGCTTGCCGCCGAGCGCCATCGCCTTTCCGACGGCATCATGGCCGAGCCCGAACTTGCGGGCAAACTCCTCGTTCACCACGGCAACCTTCGGCGCCCCCGCGACATCACTCGACGTGAACTCTCGCCCCGCCAGCAGCGGAACGCCGAGCGTGCGGAAGTATCCAGCGCTCACCTCGTCGAAGAGGGCTCCGTTGTCGACGTCAGGGCCGTTCTGGAAGCCCTGCACGGACACGCCGGTGCCGTAGTTGCTTCCGCTCAGGAGTGGGACCATCGACGCCGCCACGCCCTGGACGCCTGGTGCGGCCGCCAACGCCTCCTCGGCTTGTTGAAAGAGTGCTGATGATCGTGCCGGCGTATAGCCGTTCAGCTGGGGTGATATACCGAACATCACGACGCTGTCCACCCTGATCCCGAGGTCGACCCGGCTCACGTTCGCCAGGCTCTTGATGAACAGGCCGGCTGAGATCAAGAGCGCCATCGACAGCGCGATCTGCGCCGTCACGAGGGCAGTGCGGAAACGCGCACTCGCGCGCGCGCTCGACAGCTGGCCGGTGTTGGCGCGGATCGTGGACACCAGATCGGGCCGCGTGCTGTGCACAGCGGGGAAGAAGCCGAAGAGCAATCCGGTGCCGATCGACATGAGTGAGGCGAAGATGAGAATCGGTGCGCGCAGCTCCGCGTGAAGGACAGCACCGGTGTCGGCCGGCAGCATGGCGAGCGCGCCGATCAGCGTGAGTCGCGCGATACCGAGACCCACCAGGCCACCGAGGAGCGCGAGCACGCACGACTCCGTGAGCAACTGAGTGAAGAGCTGGCGCCGGCTCGCGCCTAACGCCAGACGCACCGCCATCTCCATCGCGCGGTTGGCGCCGCGCGCGAGCAGGAGATTCGCGATGTTGGCGCAGGCGATCAGGAGCACGATCCCCGTGATGCCGACGAGAAGCAGCAGTGGTGTTCGCGTCTTCTGGTGCATGAGACTCTGGCCGCGGGCGCCCGGTTCGATCGTGATCTCCTTCGCCCGGAACTTGGCCATCGTCTTCGCGCTCATGTTTCCTTGCTGCGGCGCCTCGACGTCGTTGATGATCGGTCGATACAATGCGTTCAGGCCGCGCGCTGCCTGCTGCATGGTGACGCCCGGCTTGAGCCGCCCGAAGAGATACAGCCAGTAGCTCGCGCGGTTCTGAAGAACGTTGCGTCCCCCCGCCGGTATCATCAATTCGCGCATCGTCAGGGGCACGTACACGTATGGCCGTTCGCCGAGCGTCGTGCCATCGAAGTCCGGTGGCGCGACGCCGACGATCGTCATCGACTGGCCGTTGAGCGTGATCTGATCGCCAACGATCGCGGGATTGGCGCCGAGGTGGCTCTGCCAATACCCGTAGCTCAGCACAGTGACGAAATTCGCTCCCGCGCTCTGATCATCCTGCGGCGAGAGCAGTCTTCCGAGCGCCGGCTTGAGCCCGAGTACGGGAAAGTATGAGCCCGACACGAGCATGCCGTCCGCGCCCTGCGCCTGGCCATGATAGGCGATGTTGACGCCGAATCCGTAATGAGCCGCGAGTCCGGTCAGGGCGGCCTGCTGTCGCTCCAGATCTCGGAACATCGGATAGCTGAACACGTCGTCGCAGCCGCCCGCGTTGCTGCAGGATTGCGAGCCTGGCTTCGGTCCAGGCGCGGACAGATTCACCAGCTCGCTCGGCGCCCGCACTGGCAGCGGCTGCAGCAGCATCTGGTCGAACAACGAATAGATGGCTGCGTTCGCGCCAATGCCGAGCGCCAGCGACGCCACGGCGACGATTGTGACGAATGGCGTCCTGAAGAGGGTTCGGAGGGCGAGCTTGATGTTCGTCATGGGCTGCTGATAAGAGATTTCGAGATCCCCATTTCGCACCGAACGTAAGACACGGCCCGGCCCGCGATGGTTCGTTTCACCACTCCGGAGCTTGCCATCAGCCGTGTTCCGATGAGATTGCACGCCGGTTCGATTGGCGATCCCTTTACAAACCTGCCACTGCTCTCATGCGCCGACTGCTTACTCTGGTCCTCATCGCCTTCGCTGCGCCGACCGCCAGCGCTCAGTTTCCGCCAACAAAGCTCGAGAACCTGAAAGTCTTCCCAAAGGACATCCCGGTTCGTGCGCTGATCGACACGATGGCGAGCTTCACGCGGGCCCTCGGCGTTCGCTGCACCTATTGCCATGTCGGTGAGGAGGGGCAGCCGCTGTCGAGCTTCAACTTCAAGTCCGATGAGAAGCCGGAGAAGAACAAGGCGCGCGAGATGCTCCGCATGGTCGGCGCGATCAACGGCGAATACCTAACGAAGCTCGTCGATCGGCGATCGCCGCAGATCAACGTCGCATGTGTGACCTGTCATCGCGGCGTATCGCTCCCGCGGCCCATCCAGCAGATCGTGCTCACGACGTACGACTCCGCGGGAGCGGACTCCGCGGTGGCCGTCTACAATGCCCTGCGCACGCGCTACTACGGACGTGCGTCATACGATTTCGGCGAAGTTCCGCTCGCCGATGTCGGCAACGCGCTCCGCGCCCGCGGCAAGACCGCGGACGCGCTCCGGTTCTATGTGCTCAACACGGAGCTGCAGCCGAATTCGGCGTTCGCCTTCCGCCAGGCCGCCGAGGCCCAACTCGCCTCCGGCGATACCGCCGCGGCTATCCGCAGCTATCAGAAAGCGCTGACGATCAATCCGAACGATCGCCAGGCGAAGGGGATTCTGGAAAAGCTCGGGGCGAAACCATAGTGCATTCTTGTCATCCTGAGCGAAGCGAAGGATCTACTGTTCCGGCTTCCCCGGCTTCTGTTCGCTACGATAGCGTTCAGAAAAAGTCAGCTCACATTCAGCGGAGCTCGCGTGTCGTTCCCCGGCGCTGAGATGGCATTCGAGATTTCTAACGTGTGACTCCCTCTCTCTCCGGTCGCGTTCGAGAAGCCTCCCGTGCCGCTCATCGCGCCTGCGGTGTCGTTCGGCGGAGCTGAACAGGCAGACGAGCGAGCTGCGGTCGCGTCAGCGAGTACCATACGAGGCGTGTACATCACCGTCGATGCCGTTCGCGGCGGCTCTTGTGGCTTCGAGCGACAGTACGTCGCGAGTGAGCGCGCTGCTGAGTCGTTCGATCCGGCTTCAGTGTCGTTTGGCCGACAATCGATGTCGCTTCAGAGACATCTAATGGCATTCGCGTGGCAATCGATGGCATTCATTTGGCAATCGCTGCCATTTACCCGACAATCGATGTCGAACGTCCGAGCAACGGTCGCGTCTCGTGGATCGCTCGTGCCATTCGCCGTGCCTCGCGTGCCGTTAGGGAACCAAAGCCTGCCGTTCTTGTTGCCTTGGGTGTTGTTGTTTCAGCAATGGCTCGCGCTCCGCGCACCTCGCGTACGGTTCGAACGAACTACGGTGACGAACGCGTGACATGTGTAGCCATGCGCACCGGCTGACATGCCGAACGCCGCGCACTCGGTTGCGTTTGTCGAACCTCACGAGACGAATGCGATAGCGGAGGTCGCGTTCAAAACAGTCTCAATCAGCGCTGCCAGGCCTCGCGCCGTTGCCGTCGCCTGCGACGCGCAATGCGTGACTCGTTCTGCCTCGTTTCCGCGCCTCGCCTTGCTGTTCGCTTGACTTGCGGCGCGATGCGCGCAGCCGTCTGACGGCTCAACGGCACTCGCTCAACGATTTCACCGACTGACTGAACTGTGTTGTCAACTCGCTACCGGTACGTTGGTCTCGGAGAGTCATTCGCAAGACCTGCTGACCGGGATACAGGACTCGATCACATGTCTTCGCGACTCCATGAGCCGTGCGTTCGGCTTCGAGACGTAATGCGGAATCTCCGAGAGCCATGCCGCTCCCTCGCTGAGTGAGAATGCATCCCATCGAGGCCGCCGCGGCTTCTCGCCATTATGAATACCTGCCTTCGTGTCCGATAGTCACAGCAGGCCACGAGAAATCGCCGCCTCATGGATCGTCGCTTCCGCAATGAAGCCTCCACGCGAGTCCACGTGACCCGGAAGTACAGCATCCTTATCCGTATTCGCCTCACCACGAGCCGTTACGAAGACAAAGGGCGATTGCCGACGTTCGCTATCGTCTGTGCCGATCTCGCTGAGTAGCAACTGCGACTTGCCATGTGCGAGCGGTGACTCGATGTGAGATACTCCAGACTCGCAGTAACATTATCGACGCTCGATGTGACGGGCGATTTGCCCTCTCACGTTGCTCGCCCGCAACGTGAAGAGTCGTTAAGCGATGCGTCGCATCTTGTTCGACCTCCGTCGTGCTGCGCGAGCACTCGCTAAAGCGCCGCTCTTCACGAGCGTCGCCGTCGTGTCGCTCGGCCTGGCCCTCGCGCTGAATACGACAATGTTCGCGCTCGCCGATGCGGTCTTGCATCCGTATGTTCCGTATCCAGAGTCGGACCGCGTGGTGCAACCGATGTTCCGTGGAGGCGATCCAAAGCACACACTCACGTTCGACGTTCGCTACGCCGCGATTCGGGATGGGCTGACGGGATACGATCGTATCGCCTCGTTCAAGGTCGTTCGTGCCGCGATGGTTCAAGTCGGCTCGCAATTGGAATACGAATCCGCGGCAGGCGTCTCGCCCGAGTTCTTCGATGTACTCGGAGTTCGGCCCATGTACGGCAGGCTCTTTGGTCTGTCGAATGGCGGTACTCAGGTGGCTCTGATCAGCTTCCGCCTATGGAATCGGCTCTTCAACGGCCGGCCATTGAGCGAGACGCTGACGTTGGACGTCGCGCGAACGCGCTATACCGTGATTGGTGTGATGCCTCGCGGCGTGCATTTCCCGTATGAGACGGACATCTGGCTGCCGCTCGATGCGCTTCCGGCCGATCCATCGGGCCGTGCCTTCGGGCCGATTCCGATCGTGCACCTAAAGTCCGGTGTTACTGTCGATCAGGCGCGTGGTGAGCTGAGGACAGTAGCCGCGCGTCTCACGGCGGAATATTCCCCCAAGCGCCCGCTCTCGGCGGTCACGATGGTTGGCGCGTTCGGCTACGGCTACACGCAGCAGTCCATGTTCCCGCCATTCATTTTCGGCACAGTGGTGATGGTTCTCATCATCGCTTGCGCGAATTTGGGTACGATGATGATCGCGCGCGGAACTGCGCGCCGTCGCGAAACGGCGATTCGTATTGCGCTGGGCGCGAGCAGGCGTGACATCATCCGGGAAGTGCTCAATGAGTGCCTCCTCATCGGTATCTGCGGCGTGACGTTAGGCGTCGTGCTGTGCTGGTGGGCACTCTACGTCCTGCCGCACTTCACGCTTCCCTGGGTGCCGATGCTCGGGGATCTCCAGCCCGTTCCCAGTTGGCGCGTACTCGCGTTCGCGCTCGGAGCCTCCCTCGCGACGATTCTCTGCGCGGGCGCGCTGCCGGCGTGGCGGGCGGCCGAAACAGATCCCGCCGAACCAATGAAGGAGGGCTCGGCGACGACGACAGGTCGACTGCGCGGCTACAATCCTCTCATCATTGTCGAGGCGGCGCTCTCGACGGCGCTTCTGATGTGCTCCGGCCTGTTCATGATCGTCGTCGTCCGCTATGCGGCGTTCAACTTCCGTTACGCCGCCAAGCAGCTGGTTACTGCCACACTTTCACCGGGAATCAAATCCTCGGAGACGTCGAGGTTCTATGAGGACTTGATTGCTGCTACCGCGCATCTGCCTCATGCACGCTTGGCGGCCACGCAGAGGTCCGACTCGCCCGACGGGAGGGTGATCATCGCCGAGGAGGGCAAGGCCGGCGACACGTGGATGAACGCGAACGACTATAGCGTCGTCAGCGCCGATTACCTGCGCACGATGGGGATCTCGTTGGTTCGCGGGCGAGACTTCGTCGTTGGCGACGCGCGGGGCACCATGCCGGTCGCGATCGTCGACGAAAATGTGGCGAGTCGCCTCTGGCCTGATATCGATGACCCCGTCGGCCGTATGGTCAAGCTCGGCCACAAGAATTCGAACGCGCCGTGGATTCGCGTCGTCGGGGTTGCCCAGGCAATCGAATACGGCCCACGCAAGGACATCGACCTGCCGCCGGATCCGGTGGTCTATGTGGTCGTGCCAAACGACAGCGTGCGTAGTCGGCAATTGATCGTGCGTAGCGATGGTGTCGATGCTGATCGTGGCCGCGCGGTCCTATCGCTCGCCGTAGAAAAGACGATCGAGACCCGAGTTCCCGGTGGCATCGGCGTCCGGCCCTGGCTGGATCATTACGAGAATGTGCGCGAGGCGACCGCGTTCATGGCCTCATTGTTCGGCGCATTCGCAGGGTTCGGTCTGGTGCTCTGTGCGGTCGGGCTCTACGGCGTCCTCGCGTACACGGTGACGCGTCGCCTTCGGGAGTTTGCGGTGCGAATTGCGTTAGGCGCCCGGCGCCGCGACGTCATACGACTCGTGATTCACGACGCGGCGGTCACGGCACTCGCTGGAGTCGGGATCGGCGCCTTCGTTGCGCTGTGGTTCACTCGGCCGATCATCGATAGTCTCGACGTCGTGTCGGTATCGTACGCGCCGGTCGTCGCGCTCGTGGCGTCGGAATCATTGCTCTTCGTAGTCGCGTTCGTCGCGTCACTGGGTCCCGTCCGCCGCGCCGCGCAGGCCGATCCGCTCGAGGTCATCCGCGCAATCTGACCGCGATCTATCGTCGCCTCGCGGGCGCGAAGTCATCGATGGTGGCGCCAGCAACAGCCGGTGACAGTGCGCTTTGTGTTAGGCGCGCGGCGCCACGCGCTCGTGCTCCGGCACACCCTGTAGTCGCGACTCGATTCGCGAATCCGGAACGAACCAGATCAGCGCCACGACGACCAACAAAACGTCCGTGATGGCGGGGCGCAGGAACGCGAGCGGAACCGCCGCGGCATATAGGAGAAGCGACAGCTTCCCCTTCCGGTCGTCGCCGACGGCAGCGGCGAGCCGGGAGTCGAGGCCGTGCTGCGCGGCGAGAATCGTCCGGATGAGAATCGTGAACGCCACGGCGCACATCAGCATCACGAAACCATACACCGCAGTGGGCACAGACTCATAATGATTCTCCCCCATCCAGCTGGTCACGAAGGGAATCAGCGACAGCCAGAAGAGCAGGTGCAGATTGGCCCAGAGCGTCACGCCATTGATGCGCTCCGTCGCCTGCAGCAGATGATGATGGTTGTTCCAGTAGATCCCGAGGAAGACGAAGCTCAGCACGTAAGCGAGCAGGGAAGGGACAGCCGGCCGAAGCGCTGACCAATCCGCGCCATGGGGCGCGTGCAGCTCGAGCACCATGATCGTGATGATGATCGCGATCACACCATCGCTGAACGCCTCCAGTCGCGTTTTGCTCATCCCCCGGTCTTCCGCTCGCTAAGCGATCTGCTTCGATGACGCACGGCGCACGAGCAGCGACTGCACGACGCCGACGGCGTTGGATGCCAACCAGTACAATCCCACTCCCGCGCTCACCCGCCAGGCGAAGAGAAAGGTGACCACCGCCGCCAGCCCGGCTGCGGTTCGCGATGTCGGGGACGTCGGTCCCGCCATCACTGCTGCTCCGGCCAGTCCGGCGGCCACGGACGCCACCAGCGCGTCGGGCCGACTGAGATCCTTGACCCACAGGAAGCGAATGACACGCGTGGCGACCGACGCGATAGTCTGGTAGACACCTGTTGCGACCGGGAGCTGCAACAGCGTTCCCAGGAGTGTGCCCTTCGGTGCGGCATCGATACCGTTGGCCGCGTAGAGCTCGCGCGTGGCGATCATCTGGTCGACCGGCGAGGCGTATCGTTTCCGAAGTGCGTCCACTTTCGGTTGCAGCCGTCGTCTGGCGAGCTCCAGCTCGCGGGCGCGGATCGCCAGCCGCAGCGTGAGTGGCAGAAGGGCAACCCTGATGATCAGCGACAGCACGAGAATCCCTCCGCCGAGACTTCCGCCGCATACGTGGGCGAGAGCGAAGAGCGAGACCCGCAGCAGCTCGAGGAAGGAAGACCAGATCAACATGACAGGCTCCGAATGCGGTCCACCGCAATCATACGGCCCCGGATGGATTCCGTGCCAGCGCGATCTCCCTAGTCGCCAGCAAAGAGGGCTTTCGTCCTCTCGATGCCCGCGACCAGCGCCTCGACGTCGCGGGTGTCATTGTAGACGTAGAACGATGCCCGGGCGGTTGCCGGCACCTCGAGGCGGCGCATCAGCGGCTGCGCACAGTGATGACCGGCGCGCACGCATACGCCCACCTGATCGAGGATCGTCGCGATGTCGTGCGGGTGCACGCCCTGGAGTGTGAACGACACGACGCCGCTCCGACATTGCGCGTCTGCGGGACCGTAGCGTGTGATGCCCTCGATCTGGCAGAGACGCGCGTTCGCCTGCTCCAGCAACGCCAGCTCGTGCCGTCGTACGGCGTCCATGCCTAACGATTCGAGATAGCCGCAGGCCGCCGCCAAGCCGACGGCGTCCGCGACGTTCGGTGTACCGGCCTCGAACTTGTGCGGCAGCACATTCCAGGTCGTGTTCTCGTCCCCGACGAGCTCGATCATGTCGCCGCCCATCTGGTATGGGCGCATCGCCTCGAGCAGCCGTCGTCGTCCGGCGAGACCGCCAATCCCCATCGGGCCGAGCATTTTATGACCGCTGAAAGCGTAGAAATCCACGTCGCCGAGCTCACTTCCATCCAGCTCGAGACGCAGATGGGGGGCGGCCTGCGCTCCATCGACGACGATGATCGCGTCCTTCGCCGCGCGGCGCCGCACAAGTCGAGTGATCTCGGCCACGGGATTGATCGTGCCGAGTGCGTTCGACACATGGTTGAACGCGACGACGCGCGTCCGCGCGCCGATCAGCGACGCGAGCTGATCGAGGTCGAGACGGCCGTCACTCGTCACGCCACAGATGCGAAGCGTCGCGCCCCGCTGAAGAGCCAGCTGCTGCCAGGGGACGAAGTTCGCGTGATGCTCGAGCGCCGTGACGACGATTTCGTCGCCACGCACCACGTGCTCGACACCCCACGCCGTCGCGACGAGGTTGAGCGACTCGGTGGTGCCGCGTGTGAAGATCAATCGCGCCGCGTCAGCGACCCCGATAAAGCGCGCGATCTGCTCGCGCGCTTCATGGTACCGGTCAGTCGCGCGCACGGACAGACTGTATGCCCCGCGATGGGGATTCGCGTTGTCGTGCTCGTAGTACTCCCGCATGGCGTCGAGCACGACGCGTGGCTTCTGCGACGTCGCTGCTGAGTCGAGGTAATGGAGTGAGAGGTCGCCAGCGAGCAAAGGGAAGTCGGCACGCGGGGCAAGGCTCTGGTGGCAGTGCGCAGGTTTCGCGCCGCCCTTTTCGGCTCGGTCTTCGGTTCTCCCGATCACGACTCCCTCCTCGCCCCGACCTGCACCTTGCCGTCGTGGACGCGTACGTCGTACACCGGCACAGGGTCGATCGCCGGGCCGCGCCGCACTTCGCCCGTGAGGCAGAAGTACCGCGCACCATGCCAGACGCATTCGATCGTGCCGTCGTTCCCGAGGGTCCCGTCCGACAATGGAAACTCCGCGTGCGTACAGACGTTGTGCACCGCGCCAATCCGCCCGCGATAGTTGAACAGACAAACCTCGTCGCCAGCGCCGATCCGCACGCCCAGAAGGGAGCCCTCGGGCAGTTCGCTTACGTCCGCCACCGTCTCGAAGCCGTCACCCGATGCTGATGGACCGTGGTTGCCGCCCGACGCTTCACCGATCGACGTCACGATGGGCTCTCCGCCTCGTCAGGCGCCGCGCCGTTCTCGCCAGCCAGTGCCGCGTGCAGCGCGTGCCAGGCCATGCTCGCGCACTTCACACGAATTGGAAACCGCGACACGCCGCCGAGCGCTCGCAACGCGCCTAACGACTTCGTGGCCGCGGGGTCCTTGTCGAGGTCGAGCTTGCCCGTCACGAGGTCGTGAAAGCGCGTGAACAGCTCCTCGGCCTGCTCGCGGGTCTTCCCCTTTACCGCTTCGGTCATGAGCGACGCCGACGCGCGCGAGATGGCACAGCCGCTTCCCTGAAAGCTGACGTCGGTGATGCGATCCTCGACGAGCTTGAGCCATAACGTCAGCGCGTCACCACAGAGCGGATTCCGCTGTTCGATGACGCGATGCGCGCCCTCCATCGGCCGATAATTTCGCGGCCGACGATTGTGTTCGAGGATGAGCTCCTGGTAGAGGGCGTCGAGATTGCTCAAGGGGCTAGGGACTAGGGCTGGAGACTACGGCCGCGGCGACAAAGCGCCGGCCTAGCCAGTCTGCTCTGAACTCTCAACCTTCGTGAACCGCTTCAGCGTCATTCGCTCCAGCTCCTCACGCACGCTCTGCTGTTCCATTGTCTCGAGGACGTCGGCGGCGAAGGCATAAGTCAAGAGTTGGCGAGCGAGGTCGCGGCTCACGCCGCGGCTCTTCATATAGAAGAGCGCCTGCTCGTCGAGCCGGCCGACGGTGGCGCCGTGCGTGCATTTCACGTCATCGGCGAAGATCTCCAGCTGCGGCTTCGTGTCCACCTGCGCTTTGTCCGACAGCAGCAACGTGTTGTTGGTCTGCTTGCCGTCCGTCTTCTGCGCGATCGGATCGACGTACACCTTCCCGTTGAACACGCCGTGCGACCGCCCGTCGAGCACTCCCTTGTACAGCTCTCGGCTGAAGCAATTCGGCTGCGCGTGCTCGATGAGTGTCTGGTGATCGCAGTGCTGCTCACCATCGAGCATGTACAGGCCGTTCAAGGTCGCGCCGCAGCCTTCGCCGGCGAGCGTCGTGTAGATATTCGTTCTCGATAGCGACGCGCCGGTAGCGAAGGAGAACGAGAGATAATGGCTGTCACGCCCCTGTTGGGTTTCGATCGTGCCGACGTGAAACGCGCGCATCCCCTCGCGCTGCATCTTGTAGTGGTGCAGCGTCGCTCCGTCGGCGACGACGACTTCCGTGACCGCGTTCGTGAAATACACGGCGTCGCTCAGCGCGACATAGCTCTCGATCACCGTTGCCTTCGCGTTGCGCTCGACGATGATGAGGTTGCGCGGATGCATCATCGACTTCGCGGCAACCGCGTCGGTGACGAACAGGAGATGAATCGGCGCACCCGCCTCCACTTCACGCCCGACGTGCACGACGGCGCCGTCGTTCATGAGCGCCGTGTTCAACGCGGTGAAGGTGCGGTTCTCGAACGACGTGATCTGGCCGAGCTCGCGAACAAGCTCCGGCGCATCACGCCACGCCGAACGCAGGTCGAGCACCCTCACGCCGCGGGGCAGTTGCGCGACGTTCGACAGCTCGGGTGCATAACGACCATTCACGAACACCAGCGACGGCCACTCGTTGTGTCCGAACGTGAACGGCGCCAACGCTGGCTGACGAACGTCGCCGCTGGCGGTGGTCACGTGCAGGTACTCGTGCTCGGCGATCGGCGCGACACTCGTGTAGTGCCAGTCCTCGTTCTTCGTGGTCGGGAAGCCAAGTCGCCGGAACACATCGAATGCGGCCGACCGCATCGATCGCACGGACGCTGGCGCCTCCGCACCGTCGCGCTCCTCGAGCGCGTGAAACGCCTCGTCGAATGCCGTCACCGTGCCCAGTCGATCGAAGATGGCTTCCGTTCCAACTGGCGTGGTCACGCGCTCACCCCGGCTGTCGCCGCGCCATCGGTCAGCCAATCGTAACCCCTGTCCTCGAGCGCGAGGGCGAGCTCCTTACCACCGGTCTTCACGATACGGCCGCCGGCGAGTACATGGACGACATCGGGCACGATATGGTTGAGCAAACGCTGATAGTGCGTGACGACGATGAAGGAGCGGTCCGTCGACCGGAGCTTGTTCACGCCGTCGGCCACCGTGCGGAGCGCATCGATGTCGAGACCGGAATCGGTTTCGTCGAGCACACCGAGGCTCGGCTCGAGCACCGCGAGCTGGAGGATCTCGTTCCGCTTCTTCTCTCCGCCGGAGAAGCCCGTGTTGACGGATCGCCCGAGCATCGACGGATCCATGTCGACGAGGGCCAGCTTCTCCTCCATGAGGTCCGCGAACTCGAGCGGATCGACTTCGCTCTCGCCGCGCGCCTTGCGAATCTCGTTGTACGCAGCGCGCAGGAAGTAGGCGTTCGACACACCGGGAATCTCCACCGGATACTGGAAGGCGAGGAAGATGCCCGCCTGGGCGCGCTCCTCCGGCTGCATCTCGAGCAGATCCTGGCCCTTGTACTTGATGGATCCGCCCGTGACTTCGTACGCCGGATTCCCAGCGAGCACCTGCGCGAGCGTGCTTTTGCCCGAGCCGTTAGGCCCCATCACCGCGTGCACTTCGCCCGGCTCGATGGTGAGGTCGATGCCGCGGAGAATCGGCTTATCGCCGACGGAGGCCGTGAGGCCGCGAATTTCAAGGAGTGCCATCGTGTATCTGTGCGTTTAGTAATGATGGTCGGTGGTCGGAGGTCTGTTCAGACTACCGTTCACCGATCACCGACCACACCAACTCAGCCAACACTGCCTTCGAGCGTTATCCCCAACAGCTGTTGCGCTTCGAGCGCGAACTCCATCGGCAGCTCCTTGAAGACCTCCTTGCAGAAGCCGCTGACGATCATGCTCACCGCCTGTTCGGCGCTGAGGCCGCGCTGCTTCAGATAGAAGATCTGATCTTCGCCGATCTTCGACGTGGACGCTTCATGCTCGACGATGGCGCTGTTGTTCGCGACCTCGATGTACGGGAACGTGTGCGCGCCGCAGCGATTGCCGACGAGCATCGAGTCGCACTGCGTGTAGTTCCGCGCACCGCTCGCCTTCGGAAGCACCTGCACCCGGCCGCGATACGAATTATTGCCTTCGCCGGCCGAGATCCCCTTCGAGACGATCGTCGACTTCGTGTTCTTGCCGATATGGATCATCTTCGTGCCGGTGTCCGCTTGTTGGCGGTTGTTCACGACGGCAACGCTATAAAACTCACCGACCGAGTTGTCGCCCTGCAGGATCACGCTTGGATACTTCCAGGTGATCGCCGACCCGGTCTCCACCTGCGTCCACGAGATCTTGGAATTCTCGAATGCCTTGCCGCGCTTGGTTACGAAGTTATAAATGCCGCCGCGGCCTTCTTTATCACCTGCATACCAGTTCTGCACCGTCGAGTATTTTACCGTCGCCCCAGGCAGAGCAACCAACTCTACGACAGCTGCATGCAGCTGATTCGTGCTGCGCTTCGGCGCCGTGCACCCCTCGAGGTAGCTGACGTACGCGCCCTCATCCGCGACCACCAGCGTCCGCTCGAACTGGCCCGTCTCGGCGGCGTTGATCCGGAAGTAGGTCGACAGCTCCATCGGGCAGCGCACGCCCTTGGGCACGTAGACGAACGATCCGTCGGAGAAGACGGCGCTGTTCAGCGCCGCGAAAAAATTGTCGCTGTACGGCACGACGGAGCCGAGGTACTTGCGCACCAGCTCCGGGTACTCGCGCACCGCCTCGCCTAACGACATGAAGATGATGCCGAGCTTCGCCAGCTCTCCCTTCATCGTCGTGCCGACAGAGACCGAGTCGAAGATCGCGTCCACCGCGACGCCGGAGAGCAACTTCTGCTCGTTCAGCGGAATCCCGAGGCGCTCGTACGTGCGTAGAATTTCCGGATCGACCTCGTCGAGGCTGGCCAGCGACTTTGCCTTTTTGGGGGCCGAGTAGTAGCTGATCGACTGGTAGTCGATCGCATGGTACTTCACATTCGGCCAGTGCGGCTCGGACATCGACTGCCAGCGGCGGAAGGCCTTGAGTCGCCACTCCAACAGCCAGGCCGGCTCCTCCTTCTTCTTCGAGATTGTGCGTATGACGTCCTCGCTCAATCCGGCGGGGAGCGTATCGGACTCGACCTCGGTGACGAAGCCGGCCTCGTATTCTTTGGTGATGAGTGATTCGATAGAAGAGCTCATGGCGCTCCAGGGTGGCGCGACGCAGGCGAGTGGCTCGTCAGCCAACGCTTTCGCCTGCAGTAACTTGCGTTCAGAAATCGAACGCCGGGCTGCTCTGCCCGCCCAGCAGTCTGCTCGCGCCGGAGTGACCGCTGTTATACCACACAAAATTAGTCGGATTTAGAGCATAGGGAAAGCCAGAAGGTGCGACGCGCGCGGCGCGTCGCACCTTCTGGCTTTGGCCGTCGGTCGCTAGGCGCTCCCGCTCCTCGCTTCGCTCGGAGCCAATCCATATAAAGTCGCAAGCGCTGCGCGCTTGCTCCCGCTCCTCTCGCCTGATCAACTTCCGCCCGTCGCCCGTCGCCCGTCGCCCGTCGCCCGTCGCCCGTCGCCCGTCGCCCGTCGCCCGTCGCCCGTCGCCCGTCGCCCGTCGCCCGTCGCCCGTCGCCCGTCGCCCG
>Ga0070717_10001060_pt1 | contig 18474 bp, 8 predicted proteins | sample LARL113metaG_FD_71366 | JGI IMG/M metagenome (GOLD analysis project Ga0070717, IMG submission 71366) | Corn, switchgrass and miscanthus rhizosphere microbial communities from Kellogg Biological Station, Michigan, USA - LAR L11-3 metaG | ecosystem: Host-associated > Plants > Roots > Rhizosphere ... | reverse complement strand
TGCGAACTTGGAGGAGAATGTAGCTCTAACGGCATGCTCACCGCCGTCATACATCCTGTATTCATCGTGCACAGAAATTCCTGTTCTCGCAGAAGATACAAATCCCTTTCCGGTCTGTTCGTGTATCCGCGCTGCTAATTTCGCTAGATGGGGTCAGCATATTGAAACTTGCTTTCTGTACGCTAAGGTTCCTCAAGGAAGAAATCAGCGGTCACTTCGTACGCTAAAAATGGGGTGCAAAGATTCTCCGACAAGTTTCTGCGGCAAACTCTCATCTTTTGTAGGCAGAAAAGCTCGAAGTACTTGAATTGCTCGGTTCAACTCGTCCAAGTATGGCTATTCCACGACGAGTGTTCTCCGACGAGAGGTGATGCGAGGTTTAATGGCAAAAGCAAAGGTATGTTTAAGTATAAATACCTACTTGCGCTTCACATATTTATGAGCTATACTTGTATAGGTTCAAAATACTTATTCTAGGAATCTGAGTGCTCGCTTGATTGTTTGTTTACGAGAGTAAGGCAACTTGAGATTGTAAGTGTCCCAGTCGATCATTTAGTGATAGTGGGAATTGGCATTGACATCGGTTGTATATGTAGTGACGCCCTCGTATTCCATCTCGTTCCGGTTCTACTGCTGCCTTCTCATAGAGTATGTTTGCGAACTCATAACAATAGGCCAGGCCCGTGATTTTAGGTGACGAGCTTCAAACCTACGCACGCAGAAGGTTGGATCTGGGTCTCTCGCATTCTTGCTCCGCGTAATTACATCGACCCATCGTTGGGGGAGGCAAAAAGATCTTCTCCATTACAAGATGGAGTATTCTCAGGTACTTCAGGCGATACCCCAGTCATTATGGATTGTGAACCTGACATCCTTTTTCTCAAGAGGATATTATGCCAGATGAATGCCAGCCGCTTCGTGATCAGATCGCACAACTGAGGGACGAGGTACAAGACCTTGAAGCTGAACTGAGAGCTACGACCGACCTCTTTGAAAAGAGGACCATCAGGGCAGCAATAGCTATGCTTGGTCGAGAAATCTCTCGTGTTCAAATCGAACTCAATGAGTGTCTTCGCTCCTATGCCGTGCCCATCCATGCCATACAGCTTGCCAATGACGATGGTGGGCATGCCGCCGACATCACCCTCGAACAGGTGAGCCAATGGGTAGATAAGGCTAATGAGGTTTACTCTGTAGGCCGGATCCGGTTCCTCTTTGATCCCAATGGTCCCGAGTTCTCAAGGCTCAATAATACTCTTATCAACAATATGGTCGATAGCAGAGACCCAAACTGGGTCGAGGAACGAGATGCTGCGCTAGCTGTAGCAGCCGGGTATCGCGGTAAAGTCGTCGTTTTCTTCCGTTATGGAGAACAGCCGGGAGGTGGCCCAACAAGCGAAGGGTTCTCGGGAGGTGATCTCAACTTCGTGGCCATGCCAGGATTCGGTGTTACGTCTGTTTGCGGTCAGCAGAATATTGGCCTATTTGCTCATGAAGTCGGTCACTACATGGATTTGTCGCATACCTTTCGTTATGCTATGGACACCATAAATGACGCCGAGATTATCTTTGGACTGCTCGGTAATGATCCAGCAGCTTTTGATGGGGACGGGTTAAGTGATACTCCTCCTGACCCATTCATTTCCCAGCTAGGATGCGGCTCCACTACGAGTGTTACGCTTAACGGGGTCCTGTTTACATTACCACGCAACAATATCATGTCGTATTGGTTCTCACTCGACAAGACTGTCACACCTCAGCAAATTGCCCGAGCACGTCAGAAATTGAGAGACCGAGCCACGAGCGAAGGATTGATAATCGGAGGATGAGGAAACCATTCAAAATCGGGTGAGTCTACCCAGCACCCGGTTTGCGGTGGTTTCATGGGAGAAACATGAAATAGCGTTTTGTATCGACTTCTTTAGCTCTTCCTTTCTCGTTTAGTTGTTTTTGTCAACGCCAATACCCATTTGGCTCACTGGAGATCACACAAAGTCGAAAAGATTTATGGCATGCCGGTTCCCTCTGTAACCGAAAAGGAGAAAACGATGGCTAAGCTCACCGACCATAACATCAGTGACTTGAACTCATTCGACGGGGTGACTAAGGATCCCCGTCAAGTCGCAGGGCTGTACTTCTACTCAGTGCTAGACTGCCTTGTTGACTTGGCGTACAAAGTCTCCTACGACTTTTTTAAAAAGCCTCACCTCTACATAAATCTCGGGGGAATTTCTTCGGTCCTTGCTAAGCTGCATGCGCAATATGGGAGCAATGAAACGCTCCCATCCACTGCACAGCGTGATGAAATTTATCTCCCAATTTTTGGTCGAGTTGCGGGCTATTCGACCAATGAAGAGGGTAATTTTCCACGACTGCGCGATGAGCTTATCAACGCTGCGGCGGCTTTTGCGGAACGCGTCTTTGATACTGGGGTGAATATGTTAAGGCAGAGAGTCATAACAACTCACAGACCTTTCCAAGAGTATCTTAAGGGGTTGCAAGGAGACTCGGTAAAATGGAGCAAAGAATCTGCTTTACCAGAGCTAACGGAAAAAGTGAGCTATACTATCCTTCGCAACAACGGGGTGGCCGGTGTATTTGGAATCAATACTCCTCGTGATCCAAATTGGCCATACACCGAAGATTCAAATGAGGACAAACTGGTAGAGGAGATTTCCAAACAGCTTATGTGGGCTGACCAACCTGAAGGTATGTACATCACACGAGAACATTTTAGTAACCTTCAAAGAGCCGCGTTAAGAGGGGCCGAAGCAATTGCCACCATCATTGATTTCCAGGAGGGTCTGGGGGCGACACAGAAGGAGAAGGAGGATAATGTCGACCTGTTGATTACGAAGTGCTACACATGGGGCGCAGCTTTACTGAGCTTAAGTTCTATTCGGGAAACTGTACAGCCGACACCTGCTGAGCAAGAACCAGGTATCGCCAGGGGGAATTTAACGTTATACAAATCATTGAAACGATGAATAAGACCTATTAAGCCCGCCGACGATTTTAACAACGTTAACGTCTCGAAGTGGCTTTTAGCCTGGGATAGGTCTGTTGCTCATCGATAGCTGGTAATTGACCATAGCACATAGGAAGCAAACGTGCATCAGTGCTGCGCAACTGCTTCGTTCGGCAATAGGGGGGTTGTGGGAAGGTACTCATGCTTCTCCTGCGTTGCCATCGTCTGATGTTGGCAATACGGCGTGCAGCAGTTGTTCCAGTGCAGTGGCTCGCGAGGGCCTGATACAGGAGATCGTCGAAAGTCGGGCGGCGCCAGCAGTCAACAGGTCATGCAAGCTGCGAAAGCGCGCGGTGACCCTGCCGATGCCTGGCAGTGACAAAACAATCTGCATCTGCTGCTCGCACAGAGAAGCCCCGCGCCGTCCTCCCGCAGGGCTGGGAGTCGCATACCCAATTTGGTACTGTTTTGCTGCAGCATAGAAAAGGTGCACAGGATCTGACGGTCTGCAGCCATGGCGAGGATGCCATCCGTTATCACTTGCTTGTGAATATCTCGAACTTCTGACTGCCAGGCAAGATTCCCAGATGGGAAGACATGCGACATTAGGAGGATAGTAACGAAATGGGTACGCAAGTATTGAATCTCCCCGTCAATATCCCTTGGAAGCTCATCGCCGTGAGCCAGGATATGATGGATACACAGTTTTGCAACAAGCTCTTTCCCTTTGAATGGCGATCCTCGCTGGCAATATCGGTCTTTGAGCCGAAAGCGGATGACTTGCCCGAGGATCTGTGCGACGACATTATCACCTACGTGAAGGTCACCTGCACGATAACCGGGTACGAACCCACTCGCGAGGAAAAAGAGAGGGGCTACCGAGATTTCTCCAACGACGTGCCGACTGAGCGCCTGGTCAGTATTTTCGACCAGTACTTCGCGTGCTATGGTGTCTTGCTCAATGTCGCTGTCTTTCCCTATCCTGGTCCCGAGAAGCAGCTTGAGCCGATCTGTGTCGATTTTGGTCCACAAAAGCCGGGAACATTCCTGCCCAACCCATACAAGACGGGAGATGTCACGTTCCAGACACCCAGTGATCCCGATAACCCACCCCTCCGTATCGTTGACAACTACCCTCAGGGGGGCGATGGCCAGGGTGAGCTAGCTTTGCCCCAGGAAATGACGGTCACTTGCCCCCCTACTCCACGGGTAGAGGCCAAGGTCGTCAACAATAGTCCGGTCTCGGTTACCATGGAGGCGTACCGGGGAGATCAGTTGGTGAGTTCTCGAACGGCTGAACCTGAGGAAGGGCAAGTTTGTGACCTCGTACTGGAGGGAGAAAGGATTGATCGTGTCATTTTTAGAGCTCCACACAAACCGGCCTCCCTGCTCGAGTTTTGCTACTACAAAGAAAAACCGCTCGATCTGCAAAACTTCCCTCACATTATCGACTTTGAGCCCAAGACGCGGGATCTGTATCAAGCTGCCACCGAAGATGCCGAGATCCTGACTGCTTCTGTCTCCGAGGTTAAGACAGATAAAACGTTCACCCATACGGATTCGTCAGAGACGGGAGTCTCTTTATCAGGGACCGTTGGCTGGTCGGCAGGTCAAGCATCAGGACCATTCGGATCGATAACGGGTGGCCTCACTCACAAGTGGGGTGAAACCAGCCAAGACGCATTCCAGGTGCAAACTGACGCATCACGAGACCGGCGTGAGAAGAATGCTACCACTACCAATCTGAACCAGATGTACAACCTGTTGACAGGTTACCATCCTGGAACCAATCGCGCCGTGTTTCTCATGCTCGCTCGCCCTCACGTTCTCCAGCCGACGGATTATCGGACATTCGTACAAGGACTACGCTACATCGAGGGAGTTCAAGACTTTTTTCTTATCGTCGCCCGCCCTAAAGATCCAGCGATTCAGGGGCTCAGCATCGAAACCTTCCTGCAAACCGGCCACTTTCCAGAGGATGTCGAGGTTTGTCAACCTCCGGTTGAGTACGATGAAAGGCAAGAAGACTTCGTCGTCACCGCAGAGTCCGGTGATGGTAAGTATCAGGAGATCACCAACTTCGTCACCTCAAAGTACACAATCGCATCAGGATGGGTGATAGATCGAAGAGAGAAAAGAATGGGAGAGCGCGGGAATCAACATATCAACGGCTGGGATCCGGGTCACCCAGGGATTAAAGATCTCGATGCAGCGCCAGACGATTTCAACCTAGCAAATGGAACGCTGACTCCAAAGGGAGCGGGGAGCGAGCCTAACGAAGTCACTCGTTATAACTACCAACCTATCAGCGACAGCACGGTGCAAGTGAGTGGCGGTGTGTCCGATCAACCCCGTATTGAAAGAAAAACACAGCATTTCATTCGCAATTTTCGTGTTTACACCCGCTCGGAGCAGCCAAAGCCCAGCAGTGCCTCCGCCAGTGTGTGTTCATTAGCCTGTTTTTTCATGACCTGCCGCACCTTGTGCGTTTCCTTCAAGTCCAGGGACTGTCCAGAAGTTATCGCCTCTCCACCCCCTCCCGCATCGCCCGGTAGTTGTATTGTAGACGAGCGAAAAATCGAGATCAGCCCAGCTCTGCTGACGCGGGAGGAAACGGCGCATACTCGACTGACTGGCATCAAGCTTGTGCAAAAGGATGGGGCAGAACAGGTCATCGAGGTGAGTCCCACCCTGCTCACATCGGAGCCGTCCAGACGAACGCGTTTACCAGCGCAGAAAGAACTCCTCAGAAAGATCCAATCGGCTCTGACCAGCACAGGGAGTTCACTTTCAAGCGTCCCGATCGGATCAGTGGGCTTTTTGGAGAGCGGGTACTTCAAGGATCAGATCAAACCATATCTCCCCAGGACAGTTCTGGAAATGGAGCTTGCCAGCGTGCCGAATCTGCCCATTGAGCTGGTCCATGTCTTCCCTCGAAGCACTGTGATAGGTGGACCAAAAACGACGATAGGTGACGTATTAGAACTGGATCTCGCCACCTTTGCCAGGCGGACAGGGCTGAGCGTGGCGGATGCTGCCAGAGTCAGGTACATGCTCTTAACGGCGAGGCCCCCTATGAGGCCCCAAATTGTGGAGGAGAGCATCACCTCGGTGAGCATCCAGGATAACTTCTACTCGCCAGCCAATATAACGGTCGCGAGGGGCCAAGCGGTACAGTGGACCAACAATGGGAGCCATCGGCACACGGTGACCAGCAATCCCGGAAGGGCGGGATGCACTCCCCGCTCGGCAGAGTCATTCGATTCAGGTGAGCTGTCAGCAGGTGCCACTTTTAAGCACACCTTCAATCAGGCTGGCACCTTCGCCTACCACTGCGAGATCCATAGGTGCGCAATGGTTGGGACCATAACGGTTACAGAATCAACCACAGGTTCCCAAGGGAATCCACCTGGCTACGCCACATGAAGGCAATGATGAGGCAAACATTGCTTTCGTCCATCAATCCGGCCTAGACGGAGGCTAGGCGTGAGCATGCATAAAGGGGCACGAAACTCATGGCAACCACTTGCCAAAGTGCCATACAAAGTAGTGTTACAGACCCGCCAGATGTAGAGACCACATTGGCTGATCTGAGATAAGAGATTCTCCAGGCCCAGGCGGCCGGCAAGCCTGGAGAAGAACCGTGGCGCAAGTTCGTGTATATCTTGGTACAAATATATAGCTATAGCCAGCAATGGTCCAGGCTATAGCCCAAAAACATGGCTTACATCAACTGCTGATGCATTGAATGAAGCCGAACATTGCTACTATGCCAGAATGACGGGCCTGAGCGTGAAAGAGGCTGCAAAGGCAAGGTACATACTGTTGACTACGAAGCCACCAATCGTATGATGAACGAGAATAGAGTAAGGTACAAGTAAGTGATAGTTGAGGGTACCGGTGTCAGCTGTGCGGGCACTCATAGAGCGCATAAGTGTGCTACAGATGATGAATGAGACGAAATACGAACATGTGAAAAGTGGTGAGAACCTCTATGGCAGATGATCAACCACCAGATGCAGACATAACAGCGACAAGCGCTTCTATTCCAACTCTACCAGAGCTGTTAGAGGAACGCAAAAAGGAGATTGCGGCGGCGGGGCCTGAGGAAGTGGGGGAACTCTATCGCCAGTATGTTAATCTTTTCCTGGCAAATGAGGGCCATCCAGAACAAAACACTGTTAATCCAAAAGAATTGACCGATCTGGCTCTGCGCATTACCGCTTCGCTTGGCTTTTCAAAAAATGGGGTCACACCAGACATTACACGCCAGCAACTTGTGGCCCTTCTTGGAAAACAGGAGTCTGAGTCCACTGATCCATCGAAAACGAGGATAAGTTCTGGTGCCGACCCCATCATGATGTTTAATGGGCAGTTTATCCATGAATCTGAGGACATCAGGATCAATGGGGCGGGAATCAACTTTGTCTTTAAGCGAACCTACAAGAATCAGGTCACCTACAATGGTCCTTTAGGTTTCAACTGGGACCACAGCTACAACCTTTGGCTGCGAGTCGCGGACGACACCATCTTTCGTTCAACCGGTGGGCTGCGAGAGGATGCCTACGTTCGCAATCCCAACAACTACTTTGTCCCACCAGATGGGCAGCATGGCATCATTAAAGAAAACGACACCTTAGAAGATGATGTCTCTTTCATCTGGAGAGCACCAGACGGCGACCAGTGCATCTACAAGGTGGATCCCTCACGTCGCTTTCTCCATCGCATAAAACGTATCGAGGACAAACACGGGAACTATCTGCGATTCAACTTTGACCAGTTTGATCGTCTCAGCACGGTTATTGTGAACGATGTTCACCCTGATAACCCTCAAAGGATCATAACATTTGTTTACGACGAGCAGGATAGGATTAAACTGATCAGCGACTATACAAAGGATTTTGGTCCTCAAGGGAGACAATGCAGCTATACCTACGATGATCTGGGAGATCTCATAGCAGTAACCACGCCGGCTACCGATCGCTACCCCGAGGGGCTGACGACGTGTTATGAGTACAGTTCAGTACAATTCACGGGAGCTCTACAACATAATCTGACACGTATTATCGACCCAACAGGTCAGATGCATTTGGAAAACGAGTACGGAACTGAAGCTGGTCTACTGCATTTCAACCGCGTGGTCCGCCAGAGGCAGGGAGGAGGAGAGGCTTCCTTCGAGTACGAGGATATCGTTCAGGAGTTCGATTTCGGCTACCGCGACAAGGAGCGTCCAGCCCATCAGACAACCATGATCGAACGGAATGGTCACCCTGTTCACTACATCTACAACAAATTTGGCAATCTGCTTCTCAGAGAAGAAAATCTTCTTCAAGAGGGGTTGCCTCGACTGATACAATGGCGCTACCAACACAATGCCGATGGCACTTTGATCGGAATATTAACCCCCGACGGGGTCGTAATGCAATACTACTATGGTCGTGAGGACTACCTGCAGCGCCGTGGCATCACCGATGAAGAGGTCAAGACTGACGACCAATTAACAGCATCGGAACGGATGGCCTTTGGAAACTTGCTTGCCGTTGTGAAGCGGGGACAACGTTTCGATTTTGCGGCATTGGTCTCAAGATCAGGTCTTGGAGCATGGGGTGACTTTTTCCCGAATATCATTACTCAGACTGTTGCATCAGACATTATCACTAAGTTTACCTATGAACCAGACTACCAGCAAATACTTACATTGTCCGACCCGCGCTTTACTCAAAGTGCAGACCCTGCTGCGGTCGGCCCTCCTCTGGAGACGCCGCGCTATCGGGAGACTCTGACAATGTATGTGTACTCTGGCCGTCCTGGTGATCCGGCTACTAATCCTCATCTCTTCTTGCGCCGCATCGAATACCCCGACACTCGCTTGCCAGATGGGACAACCCTCACGAATAGTGTTCAACACTATACAGATTACGATGATAGGGGGAGGCTTTTGAGAAGCATCGACCGTGAAGGCATCGTGACGGAGTTGGAGTATTTTGATGCTGCTAGCGGCGTTAGAGAAGGATATCTGAAAAGGAGGACGATAGATCCTAGTGGCCTTGCCATTACCACCAGGTACGAGGTCAACGAAGTAGGAATCCCTACTGCCATCATTCACCCTAGAGCCGTCGGTGCTCCCCCCGGCCGCTTCCGTACCACGTTTGCAGTCAATGCACTGAACCAAGTCTTCCGAACAACTACGTCTCCTCCTTTCTCCTACGAAGCCCGATCCTTCTATGACAGAAACGGTCAAGTGGAACGAGTGGAGCGTGACCTCAAAGACGAAAATGGGATGCCACTCAATGGGGGCGTCGAGGTTAAAAGCTATTGCTACGATGAACAGAATAACCTGATCAAGGAATCCATCGGCGGGCTAGACCCGGCAACACACTTGATCACCCATCATACGTACAACGAATCAGATAAACGAGTCCGCACCATTCTCCCAAAAGGCAATCGGGTGAGGCGTATATATGACGAAAGGCTGCTTGAAATCAGTGTGACAAGAGGATCTGGCTCATCCGAGGCCTCCACTACTCGCACTGTATACAGTAGCGATGGATTAAAGGTCCAGACCATTGATGGCCGCGGCAACATCACGCGAAATGCATTTGATCCCTTTAATCGCTTAATTAAAACCGTGGATCCATTAGGTAATGTAGCCCTTATCGAATATGACAAGGCGGGAAATATCACTGTTGAGCGGTTTTTTGAAAAGCAGGCTGTTAACAGATATCTGTTTTTGACACGATCGGAATATGAGTACGATGAGCTCAATCGTCGCATTATCGAGCGAAAGAATCTCTTTCCGACTCCTCTGGCAGTCAGCGATCCCGAAACCGATCCTCTTGCCTCTTCTAGTCCAGGAATTTTATTGGAAACCCAATTCTTCCGCGACAAGAAAGGACGGTTGATAAAAATAATCAACCGAAAGGGTCAGGAGACGATAGTCGAATACGATGCTATGGATAGCAAGATCTCGGAGCGCGATGCCTTAGGGGATTTTACGCGGCTTATCTATGATGCTGACGGGAATCTCAGTCGTCGGGATGTCCATGAACGTGTTATCGACCCTAGCACTGGCACTTTTTTAAGGGAGGATGTCTTCTCCACCTTTCACGATTATGATGAGTTGGATAGGATGGTCTCGACAACCGACAGCCTGGGCAACACCACCAGATTTTCCTACGATAGCCGGAATAGCCTCGTTAAACAAGTGGATCCTTTAGGAAATGCCCAGCGGTTCGAATACGATGTTTATGGACGAAAGGTCGCTGAGATAGCTGAGATGACCGATACAGGTCTTGGTGGAGGGGCTCCCTTGGGGCTTGTAATTACTGGTCTCGAGTATGACAGCAATAGCAATGTGGTGGCATATATAGATGCGAAGGCAAACCGTACCGAGCAAGAATTTGATCTCCTGGATAGAAGAATAACCGTTCGCTATTCCGATTCTACCACCCAAGAATTTGCATATGATGCAGGTGACCATGTCATCATGCACAAAGATAACAATGGACTCAAGCGCCTCTACACCTTCGATGTATTGGATCGGATGATTCGCATGGATTTGGACGCATCCGGCATAGCCATAGAAGGAGCGACCTTTGAAGAGTTTGCATATGACGGCCTAAGACGGGTAACACTTGAGCGAAATGATTATGCCACAACAGAGAAAAAGGTTGATTCTCTCGGTCGCGTCTATGAAGAGATCATCAATTTCCATATCACTACGCCTGATGTCACGCTTCTGCGCACTTATACGATACAGAGACAATTCGATGCGCTGGGGAATTTGTTACACATAACATACCCAAGCGGGCGAATGATCCGCTACCATCTGGACACGATAAACAGAATCGAGCGCATAGAAAATGTTCGCAAGGGAGCAGACTATCCAGGCTCGACAACTCTCCCGGATAACTATGAAATCCTGCATAACGAATACCGCGGCCTTCGCAAGACGAAAATCACCTTCGGAAACGGTGCTTCCACGAGCTATGCTTTTGATGGAAATGGTCATCTTATCCAAATTGCCCATGTAGCAATCGGTGACTCGCTCACCATCCAGCACCTCTATGATGCTGCTGGCAATATGCGTATCAAGAATGACATCACGCCGAGAGGCAATAGAGGCGAGGCCTACAAATATAATTCCCTTTATTGGCTGACAAAAGTGGAAGAAAGGGCTATCCCGCCTTTCACCCCCTTGGACTTTGAACCTGCAAGTTTGCCGCTACCAGCAAATATGCTTCATGGCCAAACGCAGATTGATGCCCTGATTCGACCTCTCGCTCAGGATCCGACAGACTTTACATTTCAGTATGACCAGACGGGGAATCGTGAGGAAGAAAGAGAGCCAGGGCAACCGCCTCTCCTTTATGTTCCAAACAACCTTAACCAGTACTCAACAGTAGGAACAGAAACTCTGAGTTATGATCTCAACGGGAATCTCATTCAGGATAGGCGCTGGCAATATTCCTACGACTACCGAAATCAGCTAGTACGGGTTTTTGATCCAGCAACGAATCAAAACGTGGCCCAGTTTTTCTATGACGGACGGGGACGACGGATCCTCAGTTTGATGACTGGCCAAGCAACCCATCTTATTTTTGATGGACAGAATATCATTGAGGAGCGTCAAGATGGGGCGGTCTTGGCTCAGTACGTTAGCGAGTATGGTCTTGACACGATATGTCAAATTACTGTTCAAACACAGGAACATTGGTATCACAAGGATATTGTTCGCTCGACGCGACTGTTAACCGGTTCCTCAGGCCTTCGGTCTGCTGAATACAACTATGAGGTATTTGGAAAGTTCATACCTCCGAAGAGTGGGCCCTATAACCCGTATTGCTATATGAGCCGACGGCTGGATGTAGATGCATTGGATTTTTCTCTCTACTGCTACCGTTCGAGGCATTACGCAACCCACTTGGGTCGCTTCCTGCAAAGGGACACTAGCCTCACGAGCGAGGGCTATAACGTCTACCTCGCCTTTGGAAACACCCCCCTCGTTTTTTCAGATCCCTTGGGAAGGGAGAAGAAGTCAGAAACAGGAACGAAGGCATCAGGCTGGTTTACAGAACCGGCGTTCTCGTATCAACCAGATAAACACGCTATACTTGAGCCAGAAGGCCCTTGGGATAGTGGGATTGCCATAGCGAATTTCGGAAGGAATTTAGGGGCTAGCATTTACAATGTGGTAACTATTCCAGTCAATGCCATAGGAGACTTATTTGGTCTCCCTGAGGATATCGGTCGAGCATTGGGAATGCCTGAAGTTGATATCGAAGTAATGAATCAATTAATAGCAACGAGCCCTGTAGGCTTTGTAGGTGAATTCTCTACTGTCGCAAGGGCTGGGGTGGCTATAGATGAACTGTCTACTGTCGCAAGGACTGGGGTGGCTATAGATGAAGTTTCTGCTACTCCAAATATTGAGAACGCTTTGGGAGCGGCAGCATCTGAAATACGTTCAATGGGTTCAGAAGTGATAGTTCGGAAGACGGTTCCACTTGAAGATTTAGGGTTAATACGACAAGGTACTGTTGGGAAACCTGGCCAAATAATGTATGTCACTCTCCCAACAGATATGGAAGGGATCGTGGGTATGGAAGGTGCCTTTGATAGGCTTACACTAAATTATGAGAATACCAAGTTTACCAGAAGCGGGACGGCTATTGAATTAGAACTCCAGGTGCCCAATCAGGGGTTTGAGGTTGGTGAGGGAACACAAGGTTACCTAGGTTGGACCAAGGGGGAGGCAATAGATCTTACAATCCCCTCGCAACCAAATTCAACGGTTCAGCGGTTCAGGATTCACAGCAGTGGGCACACAAGTCCATGGATTGAAGGGAATCCATTTCAATAAGGTGAACAATTTTCTTGCATAAGAGATTTTCCTAGCGAGAAACTGGAAGGATAATCCAAAGGGCTTGCCTTTGAATCGAACCCTTATCATCAGAGATGTACATGGCTTGGAATGCGCAAACGATGAGCTTGTTGTCCTCTTGGAGTGCATTTGATCCGGTCAAGGTTGACACTTTTCCAGACTACTTGTTCTCATCCTCTCCTTAGCGTACAGAAAGCAGGATTGGATATGCTGACCCCTAGATCGAGAGGCCATTCCATTTCGGGGGCTAACTGCTGTGCTTCTGGGTAGTTGAGTTTAAACCACAGGCAACGATTGTCAGAGAGGGTTTACCAATAGGATCGAATGTGCGGAAAATGACGGAGAACCAAACTATTGTACAGTCTCGGGGGGGGGACTGTCCTGGGTGTTTTGGCTCTGCAAGGCACGACCCTTCAGAACGTTGAGAGCCATAAAAAACATGAGGATGGACACACATGCTACGAGCGACATGATAATGGCGAGCAATATGAGTGCTGTGAAGGGAAGTTGCGGTAGGGTACCTATGTCGAGAGTCCACCAAGTCAAGATGGCGCATGCAGTTGTGGCAAGAGCAACAGGGGCTAGGGCCAAGATTCTGCGTCGCCGCATGTTCTTCAAGCATTGTCGACAGAAAACAGAGGTCTCTTGCTTAATGTCTCTAGTCACTTTTCCTGAAATGGTGGCGGTTTGCCGACTATACCAGGTAACAGAGTGTGTGGCGAGGCTGCGATAGCAGCGCTTACAAAGAGGGGTAACCCGCCTCGCGATCGGTGGCTCGACTTCTATATTGGAGAGGGTGAAGAGGTAGATGACAGGGATATTTGTTGCGCCGCCATCATCCACCGCTTGCAGCATCCGTCCATCTGAGCTGAAGCAAAGGGCCACGACGCTGGCTAGGCAATGAGCAGTAGCGAGACTGTTGCTGCTTGAGGTGGTCCAGAGATGTACCGTGTTGTCGAGCCCACCTGAAGCAAGGAGTCGTCCGTCGGGGGACCAAGCGAGGCAGCGGATACGGTTGGTATGCCCTCTGAGCGTGGGACCAGGTCTGCCATTACGGTTCCAGATCTGGATCACACCATCGAGGCTAGTGGCAGCTAGAGTTTGATTGTCAGGGGACCAGGAGATAGACATGCCACTGCGGCTGCCCAGGAGGGATTCCTGTATCGAGCTATCGACTAGGTTCCGCTTAATAACTTTTCCTTTGATTATCACCTGGAATCCCTCTACTGTGGCCTCATCTTCCTCTCGGCCTGGTATTTTTGGGATGTGGGTGGCATAGGGGAGCCGTATCATCCGCTTCCCATAGAGATCATAGAGAGAGAAGAAGCGATAGGCATAGGTGGCTAAGGCTAGAATAGAGCTATCAGGGGACCAGGTGAGATTGATCCGCCAGCTTTCGTGGTTCTCGAGCCGTGTCACGTGTCGGCCACTGGCGTCCCAAACATGCACGATGCCGGAAGTGTCGCCTGAGGCAAGCAACAGGCCATCGGGGGACCAGGCCAGTGTGGTGATCATGGCATCGTGACCCTTGAGTACCTTGCGGCACTGCCCAGTTGCTATATTCCATAGGCGGAGCGTTTGATCGCTACTCGCAGAGGCCAGAGTAGCGCCGTCAGGAGACCAAGCCAGATCGAGTACGGCATCGGTATGCCCCTCGAGTACGAAGGACTCATTAGTGGCAACCCGAAAGAGGATGATCAAGCTATCGACACTGCGATGCAAGGCCTCCTCGGTGAGGCCACCCCCCGGAAGAGCATTTAGCAAGGCCAGAACTGTGCTATCGGGCGACCAAATCAGAGTACGGATTTCCCCCAAGAGGGCCGAGTATGCCTTCAACTCCTCCTGCTCTGAAGCATCCATGATTTTTCTGCCCTGACCTGTCTGGGCATCCCATACCCAGAGCATCAGGCCGCTTCCACCGGCAGCCAGAGTTTTAGCATCTGGAGACCATGCGAAGCTATGCAACAATTGGATATCGGCTGGTGCGCCGTCTTCTTGCTCAAACCTATCGGCGTCCCACAGCCGGACGCTGTGGTTTCGGTCGCCAGAGGCGAGAGAGCGGCTATCAGGGGACCAGGAGAGCGCCGTGATTGGAGCCTTGTGGCCTCGCAACGTGATGCCTCTCGTCGCAGTGCCAACGTGCCATATGCGGATCGTATGATCGGCATAGCCCGCAGCAAGCATGCTCTCATCTGGCGTCCAGGCCAGCACGTTTGGTTTCGTGTACCCGATCAGATCTGGGAGAAACTGGCCTGTGCTGGCTTCCCATAAACGTACTGTCTGATCTATGCAGCTCACAGCCAGAATGCTTCCGTGGGGGGACCAGATGAGGTGCGAAATGTTGGCATCTATGCGCAGGGTAGCGCGACGAGCATCGTGGGCAATGTCCCACACATGTACAACTTGCTCTTTGGCAGCAGCAGGGGCATCGGCAACGGCCAGGGCTGTGCCGTCCGGTGAGCAGGCCAGAATGTCGGTGGTGGTATCATCAGTAGCAAGGGAGAGAATCCGACGGGCGTCGACGAAGGGCTCCCAGAGGTGCAGGGCTCCCTTGGCATCTCTTATGAGCAGCGCGTTGCCGTTAGAGGACCAGAACAAGTCCGTGACGACCTCAGTGAATCCATCAGGGAAATGGCAGGTTCCGGTGGTGATGTCCCACACACGAACGAGCGGTTCTGAGATAGGAACTTTTAGGAAAACTTGAGAAAAGCTGGGACCCAGGATAGCAGCAAGGTGCGAGCCATCTGGGGACCAGGCAAGTGCCAGGATAGGCATGTTCTGCTCCAACAGCACCTGCTGGCAAACTCCTGAGTTATCCCAGAGGCTGACCTTGCCTTCCTGGGTGCCGATGGCCAGGAGTGTACAGTCGGGAGACCAAGCGAGGCAACGGCATTCGTCCCACGGCTCCCTAATGGCCTCCCCGGTTTCCAGGTCCCACAACCAGGCTGTGGCTGGTTCATTAGTATCGATTTGGGGGAGGAACACAGGGGACCACTTTCTGGCGGGGCTTCGGGGAGTATTGAGGTGCCCCCCTTCGACCCATCCGTCTGTGGTTACGTCGGTCCATGCTCTAGTGGCGAGCTGCTTGCCATCAGGGGACCAAGCTATCTCTAGAATATCTTTAACGCCGTGGTTCAGTACACGCACCAGGGCGTTTCGTCCAAAATCTCTGGCGGAACGATTCGTCAAACGTAACCAGCAGCGATGGGTGAGGGCCTTGTGAGCCTGCCCTTGCAAGAAATTGCTTGCCTGGATCTTGTCCCCGAAGAGTTGAAGGATATTGTGAATATGGGAGGGCAGATCATGGGGAGCTTTGGCGAGGATGTGGGATTCTTGCAGGAGAATCTGTCGGATGCTCTGCAGGCGTGTATCTGGGGTCAGGTTATAATCGCCAATGAGGGCCTGAATACCCTGGGTTGCGACTTTGGCTTCCAAGAACCCGAAGTCGGCCAGCACGCGCTGCAGACGTTCTGTCTGCCCTGCCTCTGCCAGATGGATGGGAAGTGTCTGTAAGAGATAGAGACGCTTTTCTGGCGACATGCTGTTGAGATATTCGCCGAGGTTACTCATCACTAAAAAGCTCCGACCATAAGGTGTCTGCAATCTTTGTATGTGCCTCTTTCCGGCTTACTCGCTCATCCTCGATCTCTTCCTTGCTAGCGATGAAATCATGGAAGCTTGCATGATACACACTATACCGTTTTTGTAGACCACCTTCGTACACAACTTGTTCTTCGTGCAGAAATGGGGCCCACTCGTGGAGAATCTCTCGAATATGTGCTCGCTCTCGCACTCCGGAGAAGTCGGCAATCAAATCAATGGACACTGGCTTTTTCACGACCGTGAGGGCCATAATAACCGGTAACTTGTACGTGAACCAGTTCGCACTCTCTGTTTCGCTCTTTCCACGCATCCGTCGCCAATGATCTTCGTAGTAGTTCTGCAAGCCGATAGGGAGAGCCTCCAGCCCAAGATCTGTGTACGCCCCGTGCTCAATTTCTGGTAACACATAGCGCAGATACATGAAGTTCCCTTCGCTTTTCTCCACGAGGTGATCGATGAATAACTCGTTGTCGATGCCCTGCGCTGCGATATAAGCCTGGATTCCAGGTTGCTCGACTGCTCGTTCGACATATTCATGAATGTCAGCAATATTTCCTGCTGAGTCATGTTCGATATCGAGTGTGCCTTGCTCACATGTGATACGGAGATGGATGGGAACTCGCCGCATAGTCACGATGACGAAAATGCCTGAAGGCAAGGTGAGTGGTAAATACAGTGTATTCAGGCCAGGCGATAGATTAGGCATATCCACTTCGTCGAGGGCATCAATCACGATAATGGCTTTGCCGGTGGTTCCGAGCTTATTGGAAATTTCTCCAAGCAACTGATTCAGGAATCCAGCATCCTGTGTTGCCTCAGGCGGTAAAAAGGCATGCTCCAGCTGATAGACCACAATGAGTTGCGCACAGATATTCCTGAGAAAGACCCCGGTGGTGTTAATGCCTTCACCCCAGATGTTAAAGTGATGCACATACCCATAGGCTTTGACTAGTTGGGCGAGCAGCGCCGACTTGCCGATGCCTGGATCGCCTCGGATGAAGAAGTAACCACGCGAATGGGACTCGGTAAAGCGTTTGACAACCTCGAACACGAATTGTCTCCCCACAAAGCCGTGCGTCTTCTCCTCGATAAAGCGACTATAGTCACGGATCTGCTTCCGCAGAGGAAGTGATGCGCCCCCAAGAGTGCGGGAAAGGTCGCCTAAACGAGTGTCCATCAGCGCAGTCAGATCGGCCAACTGGGCCTCGATGCCAACAAGTGATTCCGCGGAAGTAGCAGCATGACCAGCGATAGCACCAAGAGACTTCGCGTTAAAGACCGGGCGGAAAACCTCTGTGTTACGGAGTTCGATTCGGAGATACTCGAGCAAGCGCTTTGCTTCAGCGGTGAAATCACACCATGGTGGTGGATCATCCATAGATGCTTTCCATTGCTGCCCAATTAGTTCGGCATTCGGCTCGCGGTCAAACAGTAACAGTTGTGTAAGTTCCCTGGCCACAACTGGCAGAGTCAAGAAGCCGTCTTTTTGGAGAAGCGGACGAGCCAGGTCAAGACGGAGATCAGATGTTGCATAGCGTTGGATAGCGGCTCCGAGGGCTTGCTTGATGGCCTTCTTCGTTGGGTCACCATGGATTTTGGGCCAGATTTCATCAGGGACTTTCTCGGCCAACCCGACAAGAAAAGCATCCGCGATTTTCCCTAATATAGCGGCAAGTAGCTCGATCATAAGGAAGCCTTTCAGACACTTGATATGAGGTTTCAGTTATGAGACATACTACTATAGAACGAACTTGCAATTCAACTGAATTTCTATGGAAACTCAAGGTATTACAGTCAAGGGACCTTACGCCTCTCTTACCTCACCGGAATAGAAATATCCAAAAGTACAGGAGGAGTCTTACTCTCTCAGCAGTATGGTATATTCTACCACGCAGCTTGCCACAGATAAGAGCTGTTATCTCGGACACCACCACTTCCTTATCAAGAAAAGGAGCGAGTTCACCGGTAGTCATCGTTTGCTGGTGATGTTAAGCGATAATTAGGAAGGGAAGGGGCTGCG
>Ga0070717_10001059_pt1 | contig 18494 bp, 8 predicted proteins | sample LARL113metaG_FD_71366 | JGI IMG/M metagenome (GOLD analysis project Ga0070717, IMG submission 71366) | Corn, switchgrass and miscanthus rhizosphere microbial communities from Kellogg Biological Station, Michigan, USA - LAR L11-3 metaG | ecosystem: Host-associated > Plants > Roots > Rhizosphere ... | reverse complement strand
CGGCCTTCCCACAACGTTTTCCCGTGGCACGAATCCCCAATATCGGCTATCCAGACTGTCATCCCGGTTGTCACCCATTACGAAATAGTTTCCTTGCGGCACAATCAGCTGGTTGTCCTCCATCAGTTTTTTCATCTGCAGCAGCCATGTGCCATTCAGTGAGGGAACGAAGGCGACATCCAGGCGCGGGAATTCGTCCCGGAAGGGGTCGTGCGGACGCGAGTAGTGAACGTAAGGTTCCGTAGCCGGCACTCCGTTGACATAAACTTTCCGGTTTATCAGGCGAACGCGGTCTCCCGGCACTGCCACCACGCGCTTCACAAAATGTTCGATGGGGTGCACCGGGTAATGAAACACGATAATGTCACCGCGCTTCACCGGTTCATAGGGAAGTACATGTCCCCAGAAACCATCATCGCCAAAATGCAGTTTGTCGACCAGCAGGTAATCGCCAATTAACAGAGTATTTTCCATCGACTCGGATGGAATCTGAAAGGCCTGCACAATAAAGGTCACCACAAAGATTGCGATGACCACCGTTCCCAGCAACGACTGTAGAGATTCCGGCCAAACGGACGACGTGTGGCGGCTGGTAATCAAGCTCACGAGCGTCCTCCGTCCAATACCGGCGCCTGTGTGGCCAGGAACTCCAGGACCTGACGGGCTGCATCCTGCTCCGCGTTCTTCTTGGTCGATCCCTTCGCGCGTGCGGTGAATTCTGTCCTGCCGTTGCCCTGCGCCAGCAATCGCGCTTCAATCGTGAACGTCTTCTGATGTTCTGGGCCGGATTCGTTCACCAGCACATATGCGGGTTGCGGCCGCCCTTCGGCCTGCAGTCTCTCCTGCAGCGCCGACTTGTAATCCGTAACTTTTCCAGCCGTTCCCATAGAAACGAAAGTTTCGAGCTCCGGAAGAACAATCTGATTCAAGATTAATGGCCGTGCGGTTTCCAGGCCGGCATCGAGGTAGACCGCACCGAGAATCGCTTCCAGGGCATCCACCAGAAGCGCGGCCTTGCTGCGCCCGCCACTTTTTTCTTCGCCGCGTCCCAATCGGAGATAGCGCCCCAGATCCAGACGTTCCGCAACGCTGATCAAGTGGTTCTTACTGACCAGATGCGCACGCAACTTCGACAACTGGCCTTCGCTGAATTGCGGGAAGCGGCGAAACAGCTCCTCGGTCGTGACCAATCCCAGTACAGCATCCCCGAGAAACTCAAGCTGCTCATTGTCGCCATTGCGCACACTAGAGCCAGGGCGCAACGCTTCCGCCTCGCGGGCTTGCGAACTGTGAGTCAGCGCCTGTTGCAATAGCTCCGGCTGCGCGAACGAATGCCCAATGATCTTCTCGAGACTCGCGATTTCGGCAGTATGCGTCGTCACTTTAACCACATCGCTCAATTCAAACACTTTGCTTAACGACTCGGCGGGGCAGAATTCTTGGGCGCATCGGCAGGAGGTGCAGGGACATTTTGCTGCGGATTTGCCGCCGGCGCGCTACCCCCTGTGTTATCTGATGGGGAATTGCCGGTGACAGGCGTATTATTTCCGCTGGTTTGTAAGATCAGGCGATCGCGCTCATTGCGCGCCATCTTCCCGACATCGGTATCCTCAGTGGTGAGTTCAACCGCGCGTTTGGCCTGCGGCAAGGCATCCGCATACTTCTTTTCCTGATCGAGCGCCAGAGCCAGTCGCAGAATGACAACTGCATCGGGATTGCTGGGATCAGTCTCTATCGCCTTGCGCAGGTTCGTCTCCGCGTCGGCATATTGCTCCCGCTTGTACTGGATCGTGCCGATGATCTCGAAAGCGGTGGCCCGCAGGTATTTCTTGTACGCCTCAACCCTCTCAGGAGGAGTTCCGGCAGGTACTGCCAGGTCGGTGTCAACGGTTTCAAGCGCGCGTTGCGCATTCGCAAGCGCCTGGTTCATGCGCTGATCGCGATCAAGATCGGTCGCTGACGTGTGCTCCTCCTGGACCTCAGCAACTCCGATCAATGCTTCTGGGTCGTCCTTATCGATGCCCAGGACCTTTAGTCCCATCTCCATCATTCTTGCCGAGTTGCCGGCGGTTTGATAGCTGTGCATCGCCGCTCGATAGAGCAATACTCGTAGCTGGCTGTCCGGAAACTTGACCGCGAAGTCGTCCGCGGCTTTCTCCCTGGCGGCGGCGTTTTGAGCATTGCCAGCGGCCGTTTGATACGCCTCGAATTCAGCTTGGTTTCTTGCCTGGATTGGTGGCCTGCCACTGGGCTGGGCGGGTTTTGCAGCAGCGACTCCCGGCTGGGTTCCCGTTTGTGCGGGAGCTTGCGCGATTGCGCACGCCGAAAGCGCCAACCCAGCGATAAATGTTGCCCAATGTTTTGTCATGACTTGCCAGACCTCCCGGTGCCACTAATCATGCGCAACTAATCATGCGCCACTAATTCTTGCTGTCGTCGTCTTGCGGCTGCGCATCCCCCGCTTGCTTTGGCGGTGCGTAGGGTTTTTGCAGCCCCTGCTCGGCTGCCGCTTTGGCCTCCGGCAGTTCATCACTCGCGCCCACTGCAGCCTTGTAGTGAGCGACAGCCTGCACCCGGTCGGGCCCGTTTTCGTTGCTGTCCTGCAGATCGAGAATTCTGCCCAGGTAAATGTGCGACCAAGCCACAACTTTCGGCTCGTTCGTCGCGTTCAGCGCCTGCTGGAAATAATCACGCGCTCCATTTATATTTCCGTGCAACGCAATCTCCGCAAGGATAAACAACGCCCGCCCGGGGTCTTCGGTTTTCTCCGCAAGCGCCTGTTTCGCCAGCTTCTCTGCATTCTCAGCATCTCCCGCCGAGAGACGCTCTTCAGCACTTGCCAGCAGCTTGCCCTGCCGCGGGCGTGCGAGCTGCAGCAGTTCCGGCTCGGCTGCGCTGGCAAACTGGATTTGGCTGGCCCGCTTCTGCTCCTTGCGCACATCAATCTGGGTCAGCATCGCCGGCAGCGCATTTCTGAATCCCACATTGTCCTTCTCAAATTCCAGCAGCCGCTCGTAAAAATATCTCGTAAGCACAAAGCCCTGCGTCATCGAGTCCTGCAGCGCCCGGTCCTGTTCCTGAAGAGACGCCTTTCCGCTCACCGGCATTCTGGCTTCAATGGAGCGAATCACGCATTCAGTGACCAGCAGCGACGGATCGGACTTGAAACTCTCGTCCATGGGCGCCAGCTTGACGGCTTCCATCACTGGTTCCAGCGTGTTCAGGTTGGCCGCGTACTTGCCCACCATGGGATCCAATAAATAATGAAGATACGTGTGGCGAATCTGGTCAATCTTTAGCCTTGAGTTCGTTCCCGGCGTGACTACCACGTAGTATTCCGATCCATAATTCCGGGCGTTGACCGCAGACGGCACTCCCATCGGTTCAACGTAAATCGTAAACGCCCGCCCCAAGTATCCGCCTGTCGGCAGCCGCAGGTACAGCTCCGTGTCCGAAATCATCTTCGCCAAAGCATCACGATATCGGCTGGCAAGTTCCGTATACGACGCGGACTGTTTTTTCCAAATTTCCTGCACGCCAGCTTCTTTGTAGAACTTGCCCAACAGTGGCACGGCGCCGAGCACACTGCTCGCATCCGGAGGCAGGTCGGCCTCTTTCATCTTCGGCGACAAGGCCGGCGGAGGATTCAAATAGAGCGCCAACGAGACATACTGCGAGAGCGTGCGCACCGCATCGGGCTGCTGGTGGTCCCGGTAAAACGAACACAACCCATCAGCGGCATTCTTGGCGGCGTCCGAGAGTTCGATATTGTGTCCAATCTCACCGCGAATGGCCACTCTCAGCGGGTCCGACGATGCCAGTTCGGCGTCAAAACCGCAATTGTTTATGCCCGCCAGCACCGTAAACAGCGTCTCGTTGCTGTCGAGCTTAATCAGGTCGTTATCCTGCGCATACAGACCGACCGGGAGCAGGACCAGCGTGAGCAGGATCGGGAAGAGAAGACCAAGACGACGGGCTACTTTTGACACAACTGAATTCAGGAAATCCTCCGGCAGACAGATTGGGACAAGGGTCTGATAAAAGTCTAAGGGCTTCGTGCGTGAGGGTCAAACCTGAGGGGGGAAGAGAGAACTGACATATCAAAGAGCGCCCCGTAATCAAATGATAAACATTTGTATATTGTTGTCGTTCTTATAACGCTGCTGGCGTTTGCTGCACTGGTCGTAGTGGTGGTTGATGTTGCCGTTGCTGTTGGTGTTGCTGTTGCCGTTGGTGTGGCCCCGGCGGGTGCTGCGCGCTGTGCCTGGAACGGCGTACTGACTGTAATCAAACGTTAGCGCCTGAAGAAAAAATGTGTCAAATCGATAGCGTGCGAACTTGTTCACCACTCGCAGAGTCGAAAAGCAAGATGTCCGGCGGAGGGGCCACCCGATACCATGAGGACTTGCCTTCCGTCTCGTGAAATCGAAAGTTATATCACTAAGTGTATTTCCATAAAGATGCCCTCGCCATTTTGGACTCAAAGACTGTAATTCTGGTAAAGGCGCTGCTGAAGCTGCTGCTCTGATGACGTTGAATCTCAACCTATTTAAGATTTACCTTGTGGTTCGGACCACGTTCGTCAGCTTTCCGTCAGCCCCGATATTTGCTCGAAGTACAAAAGCAAGTCGCAGCTCCCTGCCGTTTGGCCGCCTTAAATAGAGTCTATTTCTATGCAAACGGAACTGGACTTCATCCCCAGTCCGCCATTCACCAGCGTAACGTTGTTTTTGACGGGCTCCTATATAGACGACATCTCCTTGCCTCAACTCAATTTTGTATCCGAACGGTACTGGAACGTTTATCTGGTGGCCCCCAGGTAAAGTGAGCGGGAGCGATGCACTCAGTGCTTCAATTGACTGAATTCTAGCGCTTTGATACTTAACCTCCCGTGCACTGGCTTTTGATGTCACGAAAGCACCAGCGATCAAGACTGTTACCAACGCAAGTCGTATGGACAACTCAACTCCTCAATACCGAGTGTTAGCACACTTTGTCGCCAAGCAGAACATTCCTGCCCCTCCCCTCTTGAAGCGGTTTGACAAAGAAGATGTGTGTAACCTGGGGTGGCGGTGGTATTGTAACCGGAGGAGGCGGTAAATCCGGTGGACTGGCGGGCGGCATTGGAATGTCAGGCAGAGGCGGTAAAGGCGGGAGAGGATCGGGTGTCCAATAGACTAGATTCTTCCAGATATCGAAGGCCCTTTCTATTGAGTCATCCCAATTGGGGTCAACGTGGAATTCTACGTCATGCATAATCTGTTCGGCCAATGCTGAGTAGGCGTTTTCCATCCTGGCAACAGTCCAATCTTCGACGGTCATCGTACCGTAGTTGATAACGGTTTTACCCCAGCCATTGGTATCAACATGAGGCCGCCATAACGTGTTGGTAGCCCAGTCGAATCTGTCACCATACCTGTAGATGGCGTCAATGACTGCCATAGTCTTTTGCCATTGTTCTATGGAAAAACCCCAGCTCAGGTTGCCTCTCTGATCATAGAACAGGTAGGTACCCGGCGCCCCAGCAATGGCGTCGAAGATGTCGTTGCCACAAGTGCAGTCTAGGTTAACAGTTGCTGTGCCAAAGTCGTCGTCCCCGCCTCCTCCCTGCGGAAGGTGCGGTAAATGATGACAACCCGTAAAGCCTCTCGTTTCTTCACACAGTCCTAACGGGTCGACCCCATTCAGTGGATTGTTTTCAATGTACGCGTATAGATTCCAGCTTTGCGGATTTGCCGGATTCACTGCAGCAAGACCCGCGGGATCAGGCGAGAGCCATCGTCCTTGTGTGGGGCTTAATTGGCGATTCGGAGTGTCGTATTCGCCAGTAACGATGTCTTGCGAGTGTCCTGTGAAGTTCGGATCAACACTGCCGTTCAACTGATCGTTGTACGTTTCTCCGAATGGGGCCAATGAAGTATCTGTGTAAAGCGAACGGCTCCACATACTGTGTCCGAATCTAACACTGGCGAGCCAATCTTTGTGCTGGTAAACGCGATTGCCGCAGCAGAGCAGGAGTGTACCGCCTCCGGCGAGCGGAATCCGCCCAGTCACGATTGTTTGCCCAGACATGAAGCCGAATTCACCAAGCGGTGTATACAGCACTTCACTTATCGTGCCACTCTTGTTCTTTTCCACCATGCGACCGAATGCATCGTAGGTGACACACGTTCCGCTTGTTCCGCAGGCGGTTGAATCAATGGTTGCAATCTTTCCAACTGCATCCCAAGTATACGCGTGGAAAGTATCCGTTAAAAGTTGCCCATCAGCGTCGTAACTTGTCCCGGCCAAAGTGTAGCGGTTGTTCGATGAGTTATATCCCGGCATCCATGAAGCGGACCCACTCTTCGTGATGTTCCCGTACTGATCGTACCCGAACGTCTGCGCGAAAACAGAACCGCAGTTGTTACCAGCTAGTCTCTCGAGATCGTCGTAGGAGTAGCTACAAGCCTGCGCCCCGCCAGGTTTGAAGCCATCAGAGATCGTCAGAGACTGCAACGTTCCATTGGCGTTCCAGCCGAGGGTTCCTTGGAAGGTCGCCGGAGTTGCACCGACCGTGAATGCGAATGTCTTTATCTGGCCAGTGTTCGAATCGTACGTATACGTGTCGTTATCGCCCGAGCCACTGGCGACATCTATTGTCACAGGTTGCGCTGCTGAATTGTATGTCGTACCGGAAACAAAGTTCATTGCTCCAGTTCCAGTTAAGGCAGATGTAGACCAACGTCCTTCGCCCTCCAAGCCATATGTGAAAGTGCCTACACTCGGAACGCCCGACAACGAAATCGGTATACCATTAGCGGCGTAAACTGCGATCGTGTGATAAAAGCCGCCTGAATGTGGAGTAGATTCAAACAGATCAGTCAGTTCGCCGCGAGGTGAGTAACAGTAGCCAAAGTCTGTGATTTTAGTATCTCCTGTGTAGGCTTCAGCTAATCTGCCAGCTACATTGCTGCCATTCGGGCAGGCAAATGTTGTTGTGTCGTATACAAAATTTCGCGACGGTGTTGCACCGGAATTTGGCCCAGAGGGAAACGTGACACGAGTCTTACGATGCAACGTGTCGTACGCAATACACGTGACATTGCCTGCCGCGTCCTTCTTTTCGACCAAATCCCCTGGGGAACTATTGCTGCCGCAAACGGACTCTGGTACATCGAAGATATACGTCGTCAGTCCCGTTTCCGGATGCTGCGCGGAAGTCGGACGAGAGAGGGCGTCATACGCAAACGTGCGCGTTTGAGCGCCCTGGGTCACGACCGTCAAGTTGCTCAAGACGTCGTATGAATACGATGTCTTATATCCCGTCGCTGCGACAGACTGTCCGCAAGCTCCGCTGCCAGAAGCGCTGGTGATCTCGCACACCGACGTGAGTCGACCTAAGCCGTCGTATTCAACCTGTCTTTGTTTGAGATTTTCTCCGCTGACCTGTGGGCCGCGTGTGAGGAGCACATCCCGATTCGTATATGTTTTTGACACGTACCCGCCCGTGCCGGGATTACTGATGTTGATAACCCTGCCGAGACCGTCATAGCTAAATGACTCAGCGACTGTGCTGCACGTTCCGCCCCTAGTCGTGGAAGTGCAAGGCATGGAAAGAGTTGCCAGCCTACCGTTTGCATCATATGCACGCGAGACTGTATCGAAACTCAATGAGTTCGGCGCTTGCTGCCTTTGTGCAGAGATCACCCGGCCGTACCCGTCAATAGTCGTTAGAGATTCAGCGACAGAACTGCTGAACGTCATAATAGTTTCGGTTGAGTTTGGATGATACGTGTAGTTCGTTGTGTTCCCTAACTGGTCGGTGATGCTTAGAACTCGATAGAACGGATCGGCGGTCGTTCCAGATAAATACGTCATTGTGCTTGTATGATTGTTGCCGCCATCTGTCACCGAAGCGGCGACCCCTCCATTACAGTCCCAGGTTGTCGTCGTAAACACTTTTTGGGTACGAGTCACGAGTGTTGGTAGAAAATTGTTGCAGCCACCATTGTAAGCTAGCGTTGTGACGAAACCGTTAACATCGGTCGAGGTCGCTACAGTTCCGTTTGTGTTATATGTCGCGCTGCTGGTTAAGTATGTCGAGCCGGAGACCAAACGACTAGTACTGAGGAGATTGCCACGTGAGTCGTACGAATATCCAACTTTGGCTTTAATGTTTCCTGCGTTGTCGGTCGTGATGTTGAGACATGGTTTACCAATAATGTTGTTACCGATGGCAACGCAAGTGCCCTGGTTGTCGCTGCCATAACTGATGGTTTGTTTGCTGATAGGCGAACTTCCTCCAAAATCATAGCGCCATTCATTCGTCAAATTGCCGTTTGTATCATAAGTTTGTTGGATGCGCGAAGGATTTGCAACGCCAGGAATGTACGTATATAAGTCTATGGATGTAATTGTTGCCGGAATGCTAGTTTGAGCCGAGCAATTCGGCGCGGCCCCGTTGTAGCAGGTGCCTTTTGTCAGCAACAAAGTCCCAGTTGTGTAGCTGCCCTGATACACTTGACGATAAATCTCCGCACCGTTGACAAATTTGTACACTGTGTCGTTGCCGGACGCGTCGGTGACAACAGTCGAACCTGCGATCTTGGTTGTATCAAATGTCCAAGTTCCGTCGGTTGTAATGCGCTTCAGGATTGTCGTTGTGCTATTGGAGCAGTTGACTCCTGACGTTCCACCTGAATAGGTGTAATTGATCACTCCTCCTGTTCGGAGTGTAATCGAGGCGAAGCGGCCTGTGATGTGCGTAGAACCTAGCGAGGTAGGTTCATACGTAAACTGCATAGACGTACCGTCCGGATAGGAAATGTTAGTTATCGCATTCAGCGAATTCGTGTTCGTGCTGCATGCTGTTTGCCATGTCTTGAATCCGTCAGACACTACGACTTGTCTGGACGCTCCAGCTGCATCGGTATACGCATACGTCACTGATGTGTTTGTACTACCTGTCTGTGATAGGACTGTTTGGGCTAAAACGTCACTCCACACATTGTTCGTGCTAGAAACAGTGTTGCCGTTGGCATCAGTGAACGTTGTCCCATTGTGTGCGCCTCCGTATTCATCGTACACTGTCGCAACATATGTAGTGGGATTGATGATTAATGTGTAGCCAGATTGGTCAGTTGTGACGCCAGATAACACCTGTGTCAAGCAATGCTTCGTGTCTATAAATGGGCCGTTTAGCGTAGGAAACTTATGAACTGTGCCGTTCGCGTCGGTGTATGTCCAAAACATCTCTTTCGTTGTTGCTGTTCCATTTGGGCAAGTACCTGGAAATGTTTGGAAGCCAGTGCTGCCCGTGTGCGCTTCTCGAAATGACGGCTGCACAGCTACGGGAGCAGAGTTGATGTTGATGCCAAAAGAAAACTCGCCAGACGCTTTGTCGTGGATCGGCGCATTGAGGACGACGTTTAGGTTTGCAACGTCGACGGCCTCCGGCCCAAGATTCAGAACGGTGTGAAACTCGGGCAATCCTTGCCCCACGCCGAGAGTTGCCAATGTGAAGACGACGGAAAGAACTGCCAGTGTGTTACTGACCATAATCTGGTCTCCTCTCGTGCATCTATGGCTTTATATCAACTGTACATTTGGCGCAGCTCGAAATTACAGATGTTCGATCCTCCGCACACGAGTAGTGTTTAACTTCGTTGTTTACTGATGGCGCGCCAACCGCGTTTTTTAAATGATGCGGACAACTCCGGGGAAGTGGATTGCCTTCCGAGTCAGATTCGGCCCTCCCGAACCCACTCTGAGCATCATCTACTCTGGATGGCTCGAACAATATTCCTGTGAGTTTGTGGAAGTCAACAAAAAAATGACTGCGAATGTGTTTTATTACTTTGTCGCGTGATTTGATCTAATCAGGGCCGTTTTTGTATTACCTCCGTATCGTTTTATTTTGCAGATCATGTATGGCCCTTACCAACTTCCGAAGTGAACGGGGTCTGATGGTGTTTTTCCCTTTCTTGAAATTCCTTATCGCGCACTCAGCGAGTGCGGCCTTGCGAGAAAGCCTCTTGGTGGAAAATTCCTTTGCTTGCGCCCGGATTTCGTCAAGATACTTTGCATCGACGACTCGTTCGTACTCGCGGCAAGTCTCATCCGTTACATCCACGAGCCCGGCATCAGCCAGCATCGACAAATCTGGACCGCCTGCCCAGCGGGTAGATGCCTCTTTCCCGATGTAATGAAATTCACCTGAGACTACGTGCCTGCGCACGAGAAGGCCGATAGTCCTACTCGTGCATCCACCGCCATTAGGAGTGCAAAATTTGCTTTCTGCTCTCGACAGAAGATGATTGATTTCGCCTTCCATCGTTCTCAGAGAGACCCATCCGGGGGACTTCGGCAAGCTGGATGCGTTCTTGTCGTGAATGTAGAATGTCGCGCCACTGGCGACATTGACCATTGGACGCCCGTGCAAATCATTTAGTTTTTCCGTGTAGGGCATGATGAAATAGCCTGTCCAAAGCTGGTTTATTTCCTTTTGGGGGAACGGTACTGTGACGATAGTGAATGGACGAAGCTGATCCTTGAAAGAGCCGAGCCGCTGTAGGACTTGAGGTGTCGTAATTGGTACAAGCATAACTGCTGGTTGTTTCAACCAGTGTGGCGGTTGATGTGGAAGGCCCAGCTCGCGCGACAGAATGTAATGCCATGCCTCATAAATCCATGGATGCAAGTCTTCGTTCCATTGCCGTCCTGTTCTTCGCTGCCACTCTGCGATGCTGTAAGGTGACTGCAGGAATCCCAATCCGTGACCGGATGGTTTACGTACACCCAATTTGTTTCCATCGAAGTTGTACAAGCAATACAACTTCGCTGAGATGCAATAGGCGTACAGCTGACGCCGCTCGCCATCTGAGGCGAAATTTTCTCTTTCCAATTTAAGGGATGGGACTTTGAGCGTCTCGCGCCACAGATTTAGAGACTCGAATTTGTCTCGAATACGATCCACCTGCGCAAATGACAGTGCTCGAATCGCCGAGTTGCCGCTCCCGGCTTCATATTTGTTCAGTCTGTGTGGACCCCCTGCGCATGGAATCAGCCCACCATCTTTCGTCGACACGATCATCGCAGAATCAGTGTCCATGGCCGCAATTTGACCGCCCATGTCTCGCACCGACCGCTCCAACATCGCGCAGAGCAGATGGGAACCGCGGGTCACGAGCGAGGCGATGACAGGAGAAAAAAAATCTGCGGGCTGCTCCCACACTTTTTCGGGTAGCGTCGAATAGCGCGCCTCACCTGAAAAAACTTGCAACGGAGCGGACGACTCCAAATCCTTTACGTTCAGCTGGCAAAATAGCCCGAAGGCGGCGCTGTTCGCTGCTACTTTCAACCCGGCCGCCAGTTGCGGGTTTTTAGCTTTCATCGCAGTACGCAATTCAACCAACTTGACTGCGAGGTCATCACGAAGAGGATCTACTTCGATTTCGCCATGAAGCTTTACGGGCTTAAGGCCGGGTTGCACTCCGTGCGAGATGATGTTTATGGCCTTTAAGATCGTGAGCGGCTTGCCTGTAATCAGTTTTGCAGCGATTACGTCGGGCCCCGTCAACCAGACAGGCTGCTTTGAAAGAAGAAAATTCCATCCTAATGTTGGGTCGGAATTCTCACGTGTCGCGAATTTCGCTCGCATCGGGATAACGTCATCGCATGCCTCAATTAGCGCGAACCAGCGAAGTTGCTTCCAGAATTCTGGGTCGAAGCAATCGTTCAGAGTTGCGCGTTCGGTTATGTCGCGTGCACCACCGGTGAAATCAGGGAACTCCCAGCTGTGAGCGCATAGTATTGCCCGGCAGTCGAGCAGACTGCTTATCGCTGGAAACTGCGATAAAAAGTCGACATATGTAATGGGCAGCGGAGTTCTTACAACGTTACTTTCTGCGCGACCCGCAAAAAATGCTTGAGCCGCTAGGCCGTTGATATTGTCGGGAATTTTGAATTTTTGTTGCGGCGACTTTATTCCCATTTCTGAGTAGTAATTTTTCGACAGCGTGGCTGGGGAGTAGCAACGTTCCGGCACCAGCGTAGGCGAGTGCTTGTGCAGTTCGTCCCTGAGCCGATTTAGCAGCTCCAGTTGTCCCGTAACATCTTTCAGAACGCGCTCAATTGCTCGTTTATTGACGCGCGGACGAAGCTTGCGTGACCTGCTCGCCGGGGTACCGAACATTTCAGAAGCGGACGAAAAACTGAGCGCTTCTCCGGTAAGAACAGCAGTGAGCGTCTTTAGGTCGAGAACGTGGACGTTTGATTGTGGCTCTTCTTCGCGGTCAGCATCCTTGTCATGAAATTTATATCGGATCAGGCGGTAAATTGCCTTTGACGCATCCAGGCTTTCAATCGAAAGTCCGGGATCAAACGGGCTGGGGCGCACTTTGCCGGTTCGCTTGTCCTTAAAGACCCTGAAGTAGAACGAGAAGGCGCGGCGATGCTTCAGGGATTTGGTTGACTTGACGGCAATGCGGCTGATTTGGGATGGTGCATCGTAGGCAACGACGAGCGCTCCCGCTTTCAGATATTTCAAGAAAATCTTGCGACGGAACTCGCGCAAACTTCCGAGACCATAAGCACTGCCCTTCACGAACCGCTTCAACACTCGCACTTCTTCGGGATGGCCCTCGCGGTAGAACAGGCCGATTTCGCGTGCGACGTATTTCCCGTCCTCAAGTTGGGCACAAATATAGGCAGCAAAGAGCGGGTCTTGTTTCTCATCGGTGGTGGGCACGCAATGAAAGATGAGTGCATGCTCAGGCTCCGTTACGTGTCCAGCCGCCCAGGTTTCCTTTTGCGCTTTCGTTGGAACCGTATGTGCGCGAAAGTAGAGGTCAAGCCTATCCATGGTGGGTTTTAGCAGTCCCTCCCACGTTTGTCGTACGCAGCCTTTAGTTTTTCAGCACAACATTCCAAGCACTCACAAATTTTGTCTACAGCCACCGCGACTGCGTGCACAGTAACTGCAAGCGAGCGCAGTGCCATCTCCGTTGACTTAAGGGTGTGCGGTTGTTTCTTCATCTCCGCACCAGCGGCGAGGCGCTCCTCGGTCAATAGATCATGATGGAATGTGCACATTTCTACAGTTATGTGAGGAATGTGGTTATGGCCCCCGATGTGATCCGCTTCGAAACAGAATGGGCAGATTTTTCTCGGCGGACGCGCGTGCTGACGGGAACGACGGAGAACAGTATTAGCTATCCGCCCAATCATTCCGCACCTCCGCCGCTGGCATAGAGGTCGTCAATTTTCAAATCACCAGCGTGCGCTCTCAGAAGAATCGTCGCTGCATCAGCGAAGACTTCCTGTCCCGCAATGATTACGCCACGCCACTTGGCCTCGAATTTTTCGTGGGTTAATTTGTTGCCAAGCAACTTGCCACGGTCATGAAAAAACTCGGACAGCTGTGTTGCCGCACCCGAGCCACGAACTGGCAGCGGAATATCACCTGAATAAGTTGGAAACTTAAGATTACGAATCAGCCGGTCCGACTTGCTCGCCTGCACACGACCACCACGTCCAATGCGTAGAGCGGCACCTAAATATTTATGTGCGGTCCGCGTGTCGAGGTGATAATCGCGTAGTAATTTGCTATACGGACCATCCTTATGTCGCAGATCGTAAAGAAGGTCTAGGCTGCGTTCGCGTGCATAGTTCTCGCGAGCACGCTGCATGCTTGTCGGAATCGGTCGACGATCATTTGAGATTTTGTTGCGTGTTGAAAAACTCTGAGTGGGGATATTTGATCGTTGGTTTTTGCGCGGGTTCTTCGAGTAGATAGACTTGTGGACGCGAGCGTGTGAACGCCCCTTTGATGGATTCTTTGAAAAAGAATCTGCTGAACCGGATTTCCTGTTTCGCGGCTTTCTTACCATTAGGATTACCTCCCCCCCTTACAGCTTTTGGTTGGTGATCACTATGGTTTTCGCGAGTTGCGAAACGCTGAAGCCGGTTTTGTGAAAGAACAACGGCCTTTAGGGGGCCGTAAATCTAATCTGCATTATATAGGTTCTCCCAAATACGCAAACCCAGTTTTCGGTGAATGTCATTGTTGGATACCCGTCGATTCCGCCAATTTTTGCCAGTGCCGTGGATGCGGGATTCGTCTGCCAGCGCGAATGTCAGCGGCGTATGGAATGGAAATCTCCAACTCGGATGCGATCTCGGAAAGCGCGACAGAAGCCAATCGAGGCTGAATTCTTTCACGATAGAATTCCTCATTAATCTGGTTGCTTTTCGGAGTTAAACGCCATTGCTTTTGAGCAGCTTTGTGCCGTAGCTGCGTTTCTGACCGCTTTCGCTGTGCGTCAGCTCGTTGTGCGGCCATGCGGCCAAGTTTTGCCAGCTCAGTCATTGTTTTGCTTGCTAGTTCGCGTCCACATTTCACGCAGTGCTGTCCGTGAGGGGCAGGTGCGCCGCAACCACGGCACACGTGTTCTCGTTCTGGCATTTTAACGAGCGGTGTAGGAGCGCCCTTTGCTTCGCGACGGTGACTCTGGGTCAGCGGCGTTTTGAACTCACCGGCGAAATGTGCTCGTGACGAACGACCACCCCAAAGTGACTGCGCAATAAATTCCCCCCAGGGTGCGATGAGCATGCGCCACGTCGGTGCCGTCTCGGAAAGCCGGGAGCAAAGCCCTGAACAAATCCGACAATTCCCGTCCGAACTTTCCAGAAAGTCCGAGCGACGAAGCGGCTCAGTCAGAAGCCAATCGAGCAGCCATGCTTCAATCGCCGGTCTTACCGGTTCGATCAGATCCAGCGCCAAGCTGTCGCGATTTGCGGTGTCCGCATGCAGTAAGCCGAGGCCTGGATCAAGCCCGCACGCGACTGCAGCCAATCTGCACTCGCTCTCCGCGATGGTATTTAAGTAATTCAACAGTGCGTTAGCAGGGTTCACTGCGAGCCTGGGGCCGCCTGTGAGTGGGGAATGTCGGGTTCCGAATCGCAACCAGTGGCTCGGTACTAGCGTTTGATCTTTGCGCGGGAATAGGATGAGCACGTCACTCCACGCGCCCCAGTATAAAGATGCACCGCGAGACTCGATCAGGCGCACTGCATTCAGATTGTCAGCGCTGGCGAGGTTCTCGCGTAATCTGCGGATCGAGTCCCCTGTGGCGCTGTCATTCAGCTTCTCGCGTACAAGAGTTTCCTGCCCGTTCAACTTCGCCGCAATAAGTTCTCGTGCAATCGCCAATGCAGTTCCATTGCTCAACGCCAACGCTTGCGCTCGACGGAGTCGCGCTTCCGAAGGTGACGCTGGCCCGGTCACGACGTGAACTTTTCCGAGGCGGTCCAACAGGACGAACGATGCACCAACATCACTCAACCATCGAAGAGCTGAGAGAGTAATAAAGCCATCCTCGCCTATGCAGACGAGGCGCTTGAGGCGATGATTTACGCGCGGCAAACGAAACTTGTGGCGATCTGGACCAATGCCATCTTCGATTTCGAGATGTCCAGACTGCATCCTGACACGGATGCCGAAGCCGTGAATGGTGAGAATGCCGAGCTTGGAAATTTGCGAGATCGCAGACGGTTGGGGTAGCGTGTGGGAAGCTGCCATGGGAGCTTATACCTCCTACGGTGGTTAGGGCTTGTCGCGTGTTCCACCACGTGGCGAGCCCATTAACTATTTTACATTCGGAGACTTACAGGAGGGTAGCTGAATTCTTGCATCGAGGATATAGGACCTAATATCCAAGCCGTCTTTCGACAAACCAGCTGCTTGCGCTGAAAGCAACTCTTTGGTTTTGCTCATGGTTCTCTGGCGGCACTTCGTCTTTCTCCGGTCACCGTCTTTCCAGTTTGAGCAATCAAACCAGCCGACAAGGTAGATGCCATGGCGACAGAGATTATCCTTCAGATAACGGTCTCGTAATTGGGTCTCCATGTTTTCGAAGAGTTTTGGATGCCAGTTCCCCTTTGCTTCAACAATCACCGACAATCGCGGATAGGAACCCGGCTTGCCTTGGGCAATTGCATCCACGCGGATATCGGTAAACTGCCCCGGCCTAATTTGTACTTCCCGGTTAACGACGATTCCCTTTTGCAGAATGTCTTCTAAGAAATGACGCGCAACATAATTCGAAAGGCTTTCCTCGTCCTTGGGCCAGTACCGATCCCGTTCGACATTCCAGAGGTCCGTCACAGACGCAAGTTCTCCCTTGAGCTTTGACTGCAAACGATCAAGCGACTCAAAGAGTAAACTCATCAACTGCTCCGTGCTGTCAAGCAAGCGTTTGCCGCGATTGCGAACAAGAGCAAGCAATTGTGATGGCTCAACTGGTTCCCACGTCGCGGCGCGAGCAAGTGATTCAGCTTCTTCCAAGTGATATGCGAGCCATGAGTAATCAGGGAATTTCTGTAAAACGTGCCTAATTGCTTCAACAGCTTCAAACGTGGCCTTCTTCTTTAACTGTTCTAGTGTGGTATCCCGAAGCATGACCGCGGTCTGAGATGGTCCCACTGCTCCTGAGTGCTTGTGATCCATTCCGGATGGAGGGTAGTTTACGAGCATCCAGGCATAAAATTCTCCCAATTGCTTCGCGGTCAGCTTCGTTAAAAAGCTTGCTGCACCTCCGTGTCCATACGAAACAGATTCGATTAGCGAACGACCAAATGTCGGATACTCTTCCAGTAAAGGCCAGATGTCACACCAGTCAGCGTCATCACAAGTTGAAAGGATAGCCTCAAGCGCACCGATCATTAATTCCCTCCTCGGCTCTGTCTCTGGAGGTGGAACAACGATAAACGCCTTCGCTGCTTCGCGTGAATTCTTGTTCTTATGCTTCAGGAGCATCTGTAGGAGACGGGCGACTACTGGAGCCTTGAGGTTCGTATCTGTGAGCTTCTGGAATAAAGCGTTGGCGAGTCCCTCGTCCCAACAAATATCAATCTCGTGGTCTAAGAAAAGATACCCGTGTTGCCCGTTCTGAGCGTCTATGAGCTGTAATATGCGTGCCGTTAATTCTCCGGGGGCATGCAGATGAGCCTTTTTTAAGAGACTTAGTCGCAGTTTCGAGTTTTCCTCGCCACCATGTGGGTATTGGAGGAGTATTGGAACCCACTTTTCCCAAACGCTGCTCGGGACGCTATCAAGTCTCTCGGGCGACACCCGAAAAACCAGAGCTATCGCTTGAAAGCCTGCAATTGCGACGTAATACGTTTCGGAAGTCGCAAACCACTTCTCGCTCTCAGGCTCACCTGAATGGATATATTGATAAGCGGCACCTAAAATCCGGGTTCTGACGCTCTCCTCTGAAGTGATCCACCCAGGTGCAAGTGAGAGATCAGGCATGAACTCGTAATTTGAGCTGGTCGGCGTTAACGACAGGGATGCTGCTAAGCGGACCCACTCCGCACACTTCCCGAGTTCGATCTCCATCAACGCTTGCTCGATGCGTGTGCATGGTGGCGGGTCAATCAACTTCGGCGTAGTCTCTTCAGCGTATTTTTGCTGTAATAACTGTTCCTCGCGCAAGATTCGCGCGGATGCGGAATCTAACGAGATAAAGAATAACTCACTGAACTCCTCATTCAGCTTTTGATCTCTCTGGCAAGCAAACCACAGTAGCCGCATTTGTTCGGGATCCCGCGGATCGACTATGCGGCGGATTAGCTTTACCTCAGTCTCTCCAAATCCCTTCCTATTTTCCGTTCCCCTTTGGATCAGCCATGGCAAGTCAACAGACGGCACTAGTCTGAAACCCGCGTACTCCAGAAAAAACAAATCGCGATCAGTGATTCGCGTCAGTAGTCTTTCGAGCAGGTCTTGCCTTTGAAGGTGATTAGCAGACAAGTGTGTGGTCAACATCTCCCGATCACGACTGCTCATCAACTGGTCATGTAAATTCATCCTTGAAAGAAGTGCTTCAACGAATCCAGCCGCAATCTCTGGAGAATCGAGGTGGTTTACCGCTAGACGAATGATTCCATCCATCAACCTGTCTATAGGACCCATATCCCGATGTTGCTGTCTCGCATACCACTCTAGGGCAATTGGCAAATCGTGTAGCCTGAGAGTCGATGACAGCTGGTAGAGAAAGGACGCATAAGCACCATGCAGCTGACGGTTTTTGAGAGGGCTAATCAATTCAAAAAGCTCAGTCGAGCTTAACCAGTCAGGCCACAAGGCTATCAAGCCTATGCCCTTCATTTCATCGTCGGGATCATCCCCGGCCTGACCCAACGCAAACGGTCGTAATCGCGCTTTCGTGTTCCGGTCACTAATCTGCGCAGCAGCAGACCCGGCGGCGATTCGTAGGCTGAGTTGTTCAGTAGCATCGAGAGCCAGATCAACCAAGTCTGGCCCTAGTGGTCCCACGGCACACGAGCGTGCAATGTCGATTGCTACGTGTCTCGTATTTACCGATTTACTCCTTTCGCAAACGTACGAGCGCAGTTGCTCACAAAGGCCCTCGTGGGCAAGCTTCGGGTAGAGCTTGGACATACTCCAACGAAAACTCAGTAGCCTACCTGCTTCGCTCTGTCGGAGA
>Ga0070717_10001058_pt1 | contig 18497 bp, 9 predicted proteins | sample LARL113metaG_FD_71366 | JGI IMG/M metagenome (GOLD analysis project Ga0070717, IMG submission 71366) | Corn, switchgrass and miscanthus rhizosphere microbial communities from Kellogg Biological Station, Michigan, USA - LAR L11-3 metaG | ecosystem: Host-associated > Plants > Roots > Rhizosphere ... | reverse complement strand
CGCAGAATCTGCTTGAGCTGACTGGTAAGTGAATTCATCCGTTCTCCACTGGGAGGTTTGATGGCTGCGCGGGATGGGGCATCGTATCGAGTACGCGTTTATCTCTATGAGGAGTTCCGTAGAAGAGGGATGTTTCGAATTTCATTGTGACGAACGGCGCATTTCACGTGACGATTTCTGATCTACGAAGATTTTCGTTGACAATTACGAAGGACTTCGTATAACGTCAAATCATCATGACGAAGGCGTCTGAATCCATGCCGCGACCGACGGAAACCGAACTGGAGCTTTTGCGTATCTTGTGGGAGAAGGAGCCGGCAACGGTTCGCGACATTTACGATACCCTCAACGAGGAGCGCCCTTCGGGGTACACCACGGTTCTGAAGCTGCTGCAGATCATGACGGCCAAGGGCCTGGTGGTTCGTGACGAAGCCAATCGCGCGCATGTGTATCGCGCGGCCATCAGCCAGGACGCGATGCAGAGCAAGATACTCAAGGACCTAAGCCTGCGCCTGTTTTCCGGTTCGGCGGCGCAACTGGCGCTTCATGCGCTGGCCATGGAGCCCGCCAGCCAGAATGAACTTGATGAAATCCGCGCGCTGATCGAGCGTAAGAGATCGAATTCTCCGCAGACGAAAAAGGAGCGGCCATGACAGCCACCATCGAAGCCACCGCCTGGACCCTGATCCATTTCTGCTGGCAGGCCGCCGCAATTGCTGGTGCTTATGCTGTTGTGAGCGTTGCGTTCGCACGGCGGGCAAGCCAGATGCGCTATGTGCTGGCGCTCTCGGCGCTTTTGGCCATGGCCGCTGCCGCGGTGGTGACGTTCGGGTGGGAAATGCGGTCGCCGGCATCACCTGCTTATAAAGCCGCAACATCGGCCGTCAGCAATGCCCTTTCTTCCGGAGACTTCCCGCGCATGGTCGCGCCCGGGATCACGTCTTCGGCGCAACCCACGGCGTCCGGGTCGCAACCGTCGCTGCCCAACCTCATGGGATGGATCGATGCGTTCTGGGTCGTGGGCGTGTTGGCGCTTTCGGTGCGGGGAGTAGGAGGGTGGTGGCTGATTCATCGCCTGCGCGCTACCGCTATGCCGCAGGCGCCCGAAGCAGTGAGTGTGGCGTTTCATCGCATTTCGCAGGCACTGGGCGTGCAAAAGAGTGTGCTGTTGCGGGTTTCAAACGCGATCGGAAGCCCCATGACGGTCGGCGCATTGCGGGCAATCGTGTTGTTGCCGGTGTCGGCTGTGACTTTGCTTGGGCCTGACGAACTTGAGGTTGTGCTGGCGCATGAACTCGCGCACGTAGGCCGTGCCGACTTTCTCTGGAACCTGGTGCAGACCCTGGTGGAGACACTCTTCTTCTTTCATCCGGCAGTGTGGTGGATCAGCGGCCGCATTCGCCACGAGCGGGAGTTGTGCTGTGATGACCTCGCCCTGAAAATCTGCCCCAATCCCGTGGTCTATGCGAGTGCGCTGTTTCATCTCGAGGAGCATCGTTCGCGCCAGGTGCGGCTGGCCATGGCGCTGGACGGCCACCAGTCTCCACAAACATTGCGCATGCGCATCGCGCGCATTCTAGGGGAATCCATGCCATTGAACGGCAATCGCTCACTTCGTCCTTTTTCCGCTGCCGCGGTGCTGGCGGCAGTAGTCGTAGTTCTGCTTCCGGCGCCGCAGGTGATTGCGGGGCTGCGTCCATCCACCTCGCCGGTCGCATCTGTCGTCGTCGCGCAGACACCGAATCCTTCGGCCATTCCGGCAGTGTCCTCGCATATTGCGGTGTCAAAGCCGCACCCGGGCGCGGCTTCGGCGGTCTCGATGGTTGCCCCAGAACCGCAGCCGGTAATGCAGGCCCAGAATGAGACTCCGGCCCCTTCTCCCTCACAGGAAACAGGTACGAAGTCCACATATATCGACCGCATGAAAGCGGCTGGCTACGACGTGGATCTGGACAAGCTGATCGCCATGAAGATCCAGGGCGTGACCCCCGAATATGCACGCGCCATGGGAGAACTGGGTTTCGGAAAGCTGAGTGCGGATGACCTGATCGCATGCAAGATCCATGGCGTCTCTGCGGAAGCGATCGCGCAGTTCAAGAAACAGGGACTGGAAGTGAAATCCATCCAGGATGCCATCTCCTATCGCATCTTCGAGGTCACGCCGGATTTTGTGGACGGCATGACCAAGGCGGGATTCAAGGACCTGGATTCAAAAAAGCTGCTGGCCCTGCGGGTGCAGGGCGTCACTCCGGAATACGCGCAATCCATAGCGAAGCAATATCCGGGAGCGACCGTTGACGATGTGATCAAGACCAAGATCTTCAATATCGACGCCGATTTCATTGCCTCCGCCCAAAAGCACGGATTCACGAATCTGACGCTGGAGAAGCTGGTCAAGCTGCGCATCTCGGGCGTGCTCGATGACGAATCAGTGAAACCGTAACGCTTCGATCTTTCAAAACTCATTCCGAATTCCCCAAGGCCGCGGTGTAATCCGCGGCCAGGAAAGCTCCGTGTGTTTTTCGAGAGGAATCAGTATGAATTCATGTTCACAACTTGGAATTCTGGCGATCGTCCCGATGCTGTCGCTTGCCCTGCACGCGGCGTCTCTGGCTCCGCTACATAGCACCTGCTCGATCGGCGCAAGTGAAGACCCAGGGAAAGTCAGCGTTCGCATCGGATCGGACGATTGCGAAGGATCGCATCATTGCGGCAGCAACTTCAATGATGAATTGCTGTCGCGCTTCACCGGGATCACACTGGCGGACCTCGGCCGCGATGGCGCGAAACTCACAGCGACGCTGACCGCGGAAGCGGGAACGTTCACCTGCTCCGGAACGGTGCGCGATCGAGAGCTCCAGGGTCAATCTGTCTTCACCCCGGATGATGCTTTCGTGGCAAAGATGGAACGCATGGGCTTCACTGGATTCAACTCCGAAAAGCTAATGGCCTACGCGTTCATCGGCGTCGACAGCGGTTGGACGGAATCGATGCAGAAAACAGGCGTGCGCGGGATGACCGTGGATAACCTTCTTGCGCTCCGCATTTTCAAAGTTGATCCAGGATATATTCACGGGATTACTGCGCTTGGGTACGAGATGCCCGACGCCGATCAACTGGTGGGTCTCAAGGTGCAGGGAGTCAATGCCGAGGAAGTCCGGCAGATTCGCGCACTCGGATATCAGCCCACGCTGGATGAGTTGATCCAGATCCGGATATTTCACATCACTCCCGAATTCATCCAGCGCATGCAGCAGCGCGGATTGAAGAACCTGACCATTGCCAAACTGGTGCAGATCAGGATATTCAAGCTGGCCGAATAGCGCTATTCATAGCGAATGGCTTTTACCGGGTCGAGGGCAGCGGCCTTGCGTGCAGGCAGCCAGCACGCGAACACGCCCACCACCACCAGCACGAAGGCCACCGACAGGAACACGCTCGGATCGGAGGTCGAGACACCGATAGGCAGTGCCGTCAGCAGACGGACCGCGGGAACCGCCAGTGCGAGGCCCAGGACGAGCCCGGCCGCGATCTGCCACAAGCCGCGCCGCATGACCAGCAGGAGGATGTTGCGCACACTTGCCCCGAGCGCCATGCGCACACCAATCTCCTGCGTGCGCCGGCTGCTGGCGTGCGCGATCACCGCATAAATGCCGACCGACGCCATAACCAGGCCAATCAATGCAAAACTGCCGAAGAGCTTTCCGAAGAGGGGCAGAAACCAGGTCTGATGCTTGACCGCGTTGCTGAGCGAGGATGCATCGCGCAGGGGCAGTTCCTGATCGAGGCTCTGCAGAGCCGCCCGCACGGCAGCGGAAGGATCGGTCGCCGACTCGACCAGCAGTGACATGGAAGTCGATCCCTCCTGCCGGTACGGGACAAAGAGCAACGGTCGAGGCTGGTCCTCAACCAGTTCCTGGACTATGGCGGCAGAAACACCGACAACAGTGATCCATTCCGTGGGTTTGTTCTGGTCGTCGTAGAGCCGGAAGCGTTTACCGATGGGGTCCTGGTTAGGCCAGAAGTGCGCGGCCATGTCTCGGGTGACGATGGCGCTGAAATGTTGAGACGCGCCGTCGGTCACGTTGAAATCGCGGCCGCTGAGGAGCGGCAGGTGGATGGCGTCGAAGTAGCCGGGAGACTGGACGAGGTAGGCTATTCGAGGTCGCTGCGCGGGTTCGGCAACGGGCGCATGTTCCAGTTCGATTTGCTCACGCTCCGCGCCCAGTCCCGGCGGAACCGAGACGATGGCGACGTGGCTGACGCCCGGGATTGAGCGCACGCGGGGCAGCAATTGGTCGTAGAAGCGGAGCCGCGCATCGGTATCCTTGTATCGAGCGTCGGGCAAATCGATGCGCGCCGTCATGAGTTGCTGTGCGGGAATGGACGGATTGGTAGAGAGGCTGGCAAACAGGCTATGCACAAAGATCCCTGCTCCGGTGAGCAGCACCAGCGTCAGGGCAAATTGGAAGACTACCAGGACAGCGGAGAACCATCCTTCTTGATGATGGCCGACGCTGCGCGCTCCTTCCTTGAGAACCTCGTTGAGGTCGAGGCGTGAAGAGCGCAGAGCGGGCGCCGTGCCGAAGAATAGGCCGCTCACCATGCACAGCGCGGCAAAATAGCCGAACACTGCGTAATCCATGGTGAATTTGATCCAGTACGGTCTCACCGACGCGGTGGAGAGATCAAACCAATGAACGCCGAAAGCCGCGAGTCCCAGGCCCAGCACCCCGCCCATGGTGCTAAGCAGCAGGCTCTCAATTAGCAATTGGCGGATCACTCGCCAGCGTGAGGCGCCCAGTGCGGTGCGGATGGACATCTCGCGTTTGCGGGCCAGAGCGCGGCTCAGCATCATGTTGGCTACGTCGGCGCAGGCAATGATCAGGACGAAGCCCACCGCGGCGAGCATGAGCAAAAAGATGACCCGGATACCGCCGCCGTTGTAGCGCTGGTGGAAACTTTCGACGCTCGCGCCTATGTCCTTGTCGATCGTGGGGTATTGGCGTGCGAGACGCGCGGCGATTCCGTCGAACTCGCTGCTGGCCTGGCGGAGAGTCACGCCCGGTTTGAGAATTCCGTAAACCATCACGCGGCGATTGTCGCGCTTCATCAAGTCGGGCGTGGGCACCAACGGCGTCCAAATGTCCACGCCATTTGGGAACTTGTAACCTTTGGGCATAACACCGACGATGGTGGCCGGCAGTCCGTTGACGCGTACCTGGCGCCCGATGACGCTGGAGGCGCTGCCATAGCGGTCTTTCCACACGCCATAGCCGATGACGAGCACAGGGCCGGCTCCGGGCTTATCGTCGCTGGATACAAAGCCGCGGCCCAGCACTGCCGACGTGTGCAGCATGGAGAAGATGCCCGAGGACGCGCGTTGCATGTGAAAGGGCTGCGGAGGATTCCCGTTTTCGCTGATCACGCCCTCTTCATCAATGGAGCCTTCCAGGGCTTCGAAAGATGAAGCCTGCGAGCGGTAATCCTGAAAATCGGGGTAGGACATGGGCAGAAAGCCTTCGCTCATCTTCAGATTGCGGCTGATGATCGACACCAGCCGCGCACCGCCGGGCACCGGGACGGGTTTGAACAACACGGCATTAATGAGCGTGAACACCATTGTGTTAAGACCGATGCCGAGGGCCAGGGTCGCCACCACAGCAGCGGAGAACCAGCGATGGGAGAAGATCATGCGCAGGGCGAAACGCAGGTCGTTGGCCATGAGGCCTCCTTACGAATAAACGTCCGACCCGGTTCCGCGGTTATCAGGAAAATGTCGAATAGTCATCGAATCGGCAAACTGGGATAGCCGCGTGTGATCGTTGATTATTCCGCGCAGGGAATGTTTTAGAGCAGGTCGCCGATTGCAAGCGGATCCATATCGGAGTAGTCCTGATTTTCGCCGCCCATGCCCCAGCAGAAACTGTAGGCGTGCGTGCCCGCGCCGGCGTGAATCGACCATCCCGGAGAAACCACGATATCGCGGTTCGCAATGATCAGGTGGCGGGTGTCGTCCGGCGGGCCCATCAAGTGGAACACGCGGTCCTTCTCGCCGAGGTTGAAGTACATGTAGATTTCCGAGCGACGCATGTGGGTGTGCGGAGGCATCGTATTCCACACGCTTCCTTCGCGCAGGTGAGTTACCCCCATCACGAGCTGACAGCTCCTCGCGCCCTGCATGTGGATGTATTTGCAGACCATGCGATGGTTCGCATTTTCGGGGCTGCCAAGTTCGGTGGGTTTCGCGTCTTCCTTGCGCACCAGCGCGAGTGGATGTTCGGCATGGGCCGGATAGCTGAGTAGATAAAACACGGCTGGATCTGCGGCATCGGCGGATGCGAACTCCACCTTGCGATTGCCGCGGCCCAGGTAGAGACAATCCAGATTCGATAGCTGGAACGGCTTTTCATCGACTACGACGGTTCCCTGCCCGCCAATGTTCAAGGCTCCCAATTCACGCCGCTCCAGAAAATAATTGGCTCGCAGCGCCGACGGAGCCGGAAGCGCCAGGGGAGCGGCGATCGGGGCGGCCATGCCCACCACAGCGCGGTCCAGTTCAATATAGGCGAGGCGAATTTCGCCCGGAGCGCACAGAGCATCGACAAGAAACGACGCACGCAGCTCGCGTGCATTCATTCCGCTGTAGCGGACGGAATCGGTCATCAGGTAGGTCTTCACCGGGGTGCGCTCCTCAAGATCAGGGCTGCTCGAGAATCCAGCGGACAAACTCCCGCCCGGCCGCGAGGTTATCGTATTCGGGCGGCAGTTTACGGCCGTCGGTGTATTCGTTATAGAGCCAGGGATCGCTAACCGCGACCACCGTGCCTTTACCGTAATGAGCGACGGCCATCAGCGTGTCGCCCTTCCACTGCAGGAGGGGGGTTGCGCCGCGCGAGAGTGTGAGCGAGCACGTGTCCTTCATATACAGCGTGTGCGGATGCGTGAACGGAGCGCCGGGGTTGGGTACGTCAATTCTGCCCATTTCGAACTGATCGCCGATGACGTGATGGGTGAGGACGTTGTTGAAATGGAGGCCAAAGATGTCGGCCAGCAGGTCGAAGTGCGTGATGTCGGCGTTGGCGGGATCGTTCTCCATCATCATCAGCACACCGCCCTGCTTTACCCATGCGGCAATCTGCTCGGCATCATGGGCGTTCATGTAGTGCGGGTCGGGATTTTTGGAGGGATTGTCGGGCGAGACAATCATATAAATCTGGGCGCTTTTCAGGGTGTCGAGCGTGGGCGCCGTTGGAAGCGTTTTTGTCTCCACGCCGTAGCTGCGGAAGATCTGGCCAAACAGAGAGTAGCCGGAATCGCTGGAATCGTCCCACTTGTAGTGAAATAGTTCGCTCTTTCCGGCGGCGTTTTTGCGCGTCTGGCTGTTGTACCAGGCGTCCAGCAGGACCGTCTTGCCCACACCCAGCGTAGAGTCGGATTGCATCTCTATTTCCGCCGCGGCGAGCCGAAACTCGCCGATTCCCTCGGGAGCGTTACTCACCATGGCTGAGGACGCGTAATAGAAATAGCTGCGGTCGCGGTTCTGCGGCCCGCCCATGCCAAAATTCTGCGCCGGCGCAACGGCGGATGAAGCGAATGCCAAGAGGGATGCGGCCACCAGCATCCTTGTCCCAGGCCATTGAAGCACATTTCCCGGTGCGGATCTCATCGCCTTTTCATTTTACGGTCCTGGGCTCATGCGGAAAGGACCACCGCAGAACCCTTGCCTGCGCGCGTTCAGCGCTCAGCTCAGGTTGACAACCCAGGAAATGAGTCTTGTCGGCGCGGAGCAGCCTTACGCCTTCACAATGCCGCCTAATCGGCTCGAAAGGTCGAAGCCAGGCCGCTCCAGGTACTTCTTCCGCGTCCGCAGGAAGACCTGCCAGGATAGCCAGGGCATGTTTGACTCCCGGCCGACCGCCTTGAGTCTCCGCGCCGCGAGATTGGCCTCGTGCACGGGAGTTCCGGCCTGTGAAACGAGGACGAAATCGTCAGGTTTCGTGTATCGATCCCGACGCCTGAGCTGGAGCAGGACCGGGAGCAGGGCGCGGGGAATCGAGACGCGCCGGTTACGGCCGATTTTTACGCTGCGAAACTCTCCCCGATACCACTGCTTCCTCACCGCAATCGTGTGGGGAGGGATCGTCTCTCTCACTCCGGGCAGAGTGTATGGGGAAAGATTGACGTGTTTCCATTGGAGGCCGCAGATTTCCGAAACGTTCAGATCAGTGAGGAGTGCAAAGAGGGCGATTTCCTTTTCGGGATATTGCATCAAGCCAAGGACGGCCTTCAGTTGCGGAATGGATAATGTGTGGGATTCCTTACGGCTGATGCCGGGCACACGCACATGGCTTGCAGGATTGGTTTCCTGGAAATGGTTTGTCTTGATCGCGTGAGAAAAGATGGCGCTGACCACGTTGCGGATGTGAGTCACCATCTGCATTGAATATCCGCGGGCCTGAGCTGCGAGCAGAAGTTTCTGGACGTGCTCTGGCCGGATATCTGCGACCGGGAGCCGGCTCAGATACGGCCAATCCGGATCGGCTTTTAACCGCACTCGCGACTTTGCCGGATCGAGCTTAAAGACGCGCAGGACTTCTTCGGGAGTCAGAACGTGCTTCAAAATGGCCCGGTAATGCGTCCGGCCGGCAGGTCCCTTGTGGGCCACGTGCTCCGGCACAAAAATGTTTTCCACGAATTCGGCTACCGTCATCGACGATCGCTGAGAATCGCTGCCCGAAGCTTCACTAACCGGGAGTACCGTCCAGGCCAGGCGCTGAGCCTGCTTCCTGGTCAAGCGACCGGGACCTGCGGCTGGCCCGATATAAACGGGCGAACGCCACCGGTGCTCCTTGAATCCGCGGTCGTTGAGCAGGTCTTCACTTACCCTGATCTTCCAGGAGTCGTCCTCCCGAAAGAGATCCACGTGATATGGGAGTCTGCCTCGTTCCATCTCGCCTCGGGGTGAGCTGGCATGCGATGCACAACTCTCCGGGCCTTGCGCGGGCTGGCCTGAAACTTCGACCTTGCCCACGAACGCTTCACTGGAGAATTGCGAATGCTGCCAGAGCCCCTGTGAACTGCTCATTGGCGCCCAACCTTATTGAACGAACAGTGACTTTGGGAACAACGGCTGTCTACTCAACCAGGAGCCCATTGATTTGAAACTGCCCGATCACGACGTTGACGCGATCTCCACGTTTCACCACTTTGCCGGGATTGGAGAACGCCATCCAGTAAACTCTCCCGGCTTCGGGAGTGGAGCTCTGCCGAAGCTGTCCGACCTTTTCCAGAGATGGAACCACGAGCTTGGCGCGGATGGCCGGATCGTAGAGGGCTGGTTCGTTGGTCTTGTCGTTCAGGGTTTTGGCTTTCGCGGCATCCAAGACCCGATAGCTGAACTTGATCAATTCGCCCGACTCTACCGCCCTGACGCTGAGCTGGTCGACTCCCCAGAACAGTTGGTAGTAGGAATGTTCGCGTTTGGGGAACGCGGTGATGGCAGACGAACCCGGAGCGACTGCTGGAGCAGCCTGCGCAATTTGACCGGTATTGGTATTGGCTGGGGGCGCCGGGGACTGGCCCAGCAGTGGTGACATGAATGCGCCGGCGGCGAAAACACCAGCGAACAGAATGGTCTTTCTCCCCGAAAGCGAAACGCAATGAAGCATGTTTGTTGTGGAGATCATATAAGCCCTCGAAAGTGATAAAGGCCGGACGCCCTGGTTGGGGCGTCCGGCCTGGTGTTCGATTTAGTTCACGGTGAAGGTAACCAGAGCGACCTGGCTGCCAACATTCAGTTGCACTTGATGGGCACCGATGGTTGCCCCCGCGGGGATGGTGAAGGTGGCGGTTACCTGCGTTGCGCTCACCACAACCGGGTTGGTGACCGTTATGCCGGAAGCAGCCAACGAAGTCATACCGGCCAGGTTTGTACCGGCGATCGAGACGTTAACGGCAGTGCCGTGAAGCCCAGTCGCTGGGGTGATGGACGTGATTGTCGGTGCACCGGTGGTTACGGCAGCCCATTCCACGGCTCCCATATCGATTCCGGCAGTGCCGCGGTTTCCATCCGGCCGAGTATGACCGAAGAAGTCAACACTCGGAGCCAGGGTGTATGCGGGGTTGGTCGCCACGCCCGGCGTGCCGCAAGCGGCGGCGCAGGGCGCGACGGCATCGACTGTGGCTGAGGCGGCCGTTGCCGGCGTGTAAACACCGATCATGGCTCCTCCACCGTAGTTTCCATCCGTCCCGGTCGCGGTCGGGTTGGTCAACGAAAGCGGTCCCCAGGTCAGGTTGACCCAGTTGTTGCCTTCATCCACCGTCGCCGATGCCGCCAGGTTGAACAGCGGGTTGGGCACGGTTGCATCAGCGATGCCCGGAGGAACGTTCCATGTTCCAACCTTGAACTCTGGTGGAACGCGCGATCCGTTGCAGTACTGAGCAGTGAAGCCCGGGCTGGCTACCTTGTTGTGGGTTGTCGTAAGCACACCCGCCTCCGATGCGTTGGTCATCAGCGACCATACCGGGGACAGTTGCAGTGTGACTGCGCCGATTTTGGAGTGAGCGCCAGGGCCTGTGTCGCCGCGGACGCCGATATCCCAGTAGCTGGAACCAGCAACGCACTGCCCGGTCGTGGTCTGGTTGGCGGGAAGGCTGCCATTAGCCACGGGCGGATAGGAGGCGTTGTAGATGTTCACCAGGTTCTGCTGGAACTGGTTGTTCAGCGAACCCACCCCAACGTAGTAGGAGCGGTTCTGGTAGAACACGTTGTTTGCCAGGTACGGGTTGGAGTAGAGCTGGCAATTGGGGTTGAGCGTCGGGCAGGTGAGAGTGACGCCTGCCAGATCCGAGGTAAGCCCAACGCTGTTCTGCATTGACACCAGCCCAGCCGCTTGAGGCAGCGAGGTGGTGCCGTTGAAGCTTGGCGTTGTCGGCGTCTGCGAACTCGCGATGGGCGCGCCCAGCGTGTTGAAGAGGATGCCGGCTGTGGCCGTGCTGTCGTTGGAAGCCACGGTGTTGTTGATGAACTTCACCGCCAGCGCATCTTCGAAGGATACGCCGCCGCCGTCCCATCCAGCCACGTTGTTAACAATGATGTTGTTGGTTACCGAGGGCGCATACCACGCACCCGGGGTCTTCGGGAAGTTGGTGACTTCCACACCGTTCACGCCCTGGAAGCGGATGCCGCCGCCGGAGCCTGCTTCAGCCGCATTGCCCTGGATCAGGTTGGCATTGATGACCAGGTTCGGTCCGACGCCATCGCTGGTTCCGGGAGCGCAATCCATATCCGCACCCGTACCGCAAACCGGGTCCGTGTCCGGAGCACCCTCAATCATGAGCCCGCCGCCATTGGTTGGAATGGTGGGGTTAAGGCTCTGGTTGAAGATGATGGTGTTGTGCTCAATGTCGCCGTTGAAGATGAATCCGAGGTGCGTCACGCCGCCGCCTTCACCGGCGGTGAAGTTACCGCAGACCCAGTTGTAGTTGAACTTGTAGAAGTCGGAACCGGTGCAGAAGGCCGCGCCGCCGGCGCCCGAGAGGGTACCGGAGAAGAGCTCATCACCGATCGAGGAGTTGTTGGTGATCATGTTGTGGTGCACGTTGGTATTCAGGTTGAAGCAATACGGCTGCTGCTGGTTGGTGGTCAGGTTCTGCACGCACGACGGGGGATCCGGATTGGTGGTGCTCCCCTGGTACAACTGCGTCGGGAACTCGCCCTGGCCGATGTTGATACCACCGGTAAGCGTGCCGGTATTGCCGTAGACCCGGTTGTTAGAAACCTGCAGATTGTGGTTCCATCCGTGAGCGAAGATGCCGCCGCCACCCTGCGAGCTGTCGGCAACGGTAAGGCCGTCAATGCTCGACGGGTTGCATTGGAAGTTGCTGGGGAACGGATTCGTGCCGCTCACCAGGCAGGTTGCTGCCGAGGCGTTGAGGAGCGTGGTGCCGACGGGGAAGGTGTCAGCTCCGAACGGGTCTTGACCCGCCGGGAACTTGACGCCCTTGCCCAGGACGGTAATGCCGGCGCCTTCGTAGGAGCCCATCAACGTGGGTTCCTGCAACAGCTCGGCCAGGTTGCCGTTCAGAGTGGCATCCCATCCCACCGTCGCCTCGAGAGGCATGCGGTCGATGGCGAAGTTCTGAGCGGTGGGGCAGGTGTAGGGACCACCGTTGTTGGCGGTATCCGTGGCAACGTCGAACGGGTTGGTGCCCGAGATGGGACGGCCGTTGATGGCGATGCCAAAGAGGCAGGCCACCTGGCGGCGCCATGGATCCAGCAATCCCGCAGGGTGAGCGTTGGCGTCGATGACGCTGGAGGCCGCGCCCACGCCCTGCAGACGGATGGGCTTCCACATGATCAGCATTTCCCTGTGCGTTCCCGGAGGAATGATGAGCATGTCGCCCGGCTTTGCAGCATCGATTGCCTGCTGAATGGAGCCGGGGCCGTTGACCGTCATAGGAGCGTTTCCGGTGACCACGGTCGGCGTTTTGCCGCCCACGGTGATGGTTACGGTGTCAATGGACTGCTGACCATTGGCGTTGGTGATGACGAGTTGACCGCACTTCGCGGTGGAGCCGCCGTAGATGGCCTGCTGCTGCACGGCGCAGTTCGGAATGCCGGCTGGCACGGTAACCAGGAGTTGAGTATCCGACCACGATGTAACGGTCGCTGCTACTCCACCGATGGTGACCGTTCCTGCCGTGGCCCCAAAGCCAAAGTGGCGATTGGTCGTCTTGGCGTTATACGGAACCGCGCTGGCGGATGGGCCGACATATCCGTTGTTTACCACCTGCTGATCGGGCAGCGAATTGACGGTAATTGTCTGACCAGCCGCGCTCACCCATGGTCCAGCCACAGTCGGTCCGGTGACGCTGGAGATGGACGGCGTCGCATCCGGGTAGTTGCAATCGGGATGATTGTAACCATCGGAGAAGGACGACGTGGGCACAACCGGCGTATCCAGGTACTGTGCCTGGCCGGGCATAAAGGGCAGTTCGTAGCAGAACTGGCTATAGCCCGTGTTGTACAGCGGATCGGTGATCATCTGCCCGTTGGTGGGGCTGCCAGACCGTGTGTCGAGCATGGGTCCCTTGTCGTTCATGCAGAAGACCATCATGGACGGCGAGTAACCGGTGGGATTGGGCGGATTGACTTCCCACGTGGAGAAGGTCAGGCCGTTGTAGTCGCCCCACCAGTCGGAGTAGACGCGGGCCACTTCGGTGCCGGTCCAGTCCTTGATGGAGATGGGCATGTTGGGCGGAGCGAACTTCTCACCAAACTGCGGCGAGAAGGGATCGAATTCAGAGGTGAAGTCGTCGGTGATGACACCGGTGAACCTCGCCGCCTTGTGGGTGGGCGTGAAGACGTAGAACTTGGCGGTGGAGGCCATTCCAGTGTTCAGGGTGACTTCCTTGCGGTCGCACAGGTTGCGCGTTGCACCCGCGAACGGAGCCACTTCCGCGGATTGCGGGAAGAGGCTGATGAAATCGGGAACGATGCGCGCATCACCGACGCAGGGCCAGATTTGCTCGACAGGTTGCACCTCTGCGTTCGTGTCGGTGGTGCCCAGGTTCTGTGTCGGGTTCTGCGGGTTGTATCCGTTCTGACCCGAGCCGTAGCCGTTGGAAGCGATGGAGGCCTGGTCGGGCAGGATGAAGATGTCGCCGAGGCCGCCGAACTGCTGCGTCACGGGAGCGATGAAATTGTCGCCGATGAGGATGTTCTTGTCCTCTTCCTTGTCAATTTCAAATCCCGGCGGAGGCACCACTTCGACGACGTACTTGCCCGGAGGCAGCATGTCTTCCTTACCGAAGCGGAAGGTGTCGAGCGGATCGTTGTTCTTGACGCAGATGCTGCAGTTGGTGCCGGTGGTATTACCGGTGGTCGGATTGCGGTTAACCACGCTTGGGAACGAGTAGAAACCGTCATAGGGCGCGGGCTGGAGCTGGTTCCAGTTGTGCATGCCGTCATAGCACTTGAATTGCGAACTATTCGGCAGCGCAGTGGGAATAGCACCGGTATTCAACACGTCGGCAACGGCGTGCTGCTTGTTATACCAATCCAGGTAGAACGGCTGGTTCAACAGCGAGAAGTAGAACAGGTCGTTGGTGGATTGCCCCGGGCAGTTCATGTAGGGAACGCCGTCGGAACGGAAGCCCTGCGACCAGCCGTCGAAGCTGGTAGTGGTGGTGTGATCAACCAATTTCAGGGTCTGGGTGACGCCATCGGCGGCCAGCCCTTCCTGATAGAGATTGACGGTTACGTTCGGAACACCAGGCGTCCACGCCAGCGGTTCGTCCTTGGAGGGATCATCGAACGGACGCGTGGAGTAGTAGACCACGTCGCCCTGGATGGGACCCGTTTCGTTGGCGGCATAGGGAATCTTGCCGAAATCGAGGAAGTTGTTCTGTCCCGTGTACCCCTGCCATCCATAGGTGACAACCCAGGGAGGATCGATACGGCCGGTAGAGAGCTGTGTCGAGCAGGTGGTTTGTGGAGGAGTCGCCGTGCTCGTGGTGCAAACACTCGGCGGATCGCTGGACGCGGGTCCATTGGCGATCGATTTATTGGTGCAGTCCGCGGTGGCGCAATACACGGCGCCCGGTACGCGGAGGTTGGTGGGGAGCGAAACGAGCTCCGCGGTGTTGGCCAGGTTCGCGGCAATGGTGGAACTGCCGCAGGGTGGATAGCCACTCACGCCGCAGGCCGCCGAACCGTCGACCGGGCCGCCGTTATCGTACACCACGTGAATACCCGTGGTTTTGTAACGGAGGATGTCGGTCTCGACTACGTACCAGTTAAACAGCGGGAAGGTTTCGTTGAACGGAGCCGTACCGGTGAAATCGGTCTGGTTGGCATTCTGCAAGGTTCCATCACGCATGAGCACGTTGGTCGGAATGAGCCCCAGGCCGCCTTCGCCCGGGTCCATAATGCCGTTGCGGTTGGCGTCGAAGAACGTATGCGTAATCAGGTTGGCATGCCACTGCTGGGCAGGAGCATCGCCCATATCGCACACGGTAGCGGAGGTTGCAGGTCCAGGGCAGTTCAGCTTGCCCGTGGTGGTGTTCAGGGTCAAACCCACCGGCGTGGAGAGACCATCGACAATGAGGTCATTCCATTCATCGAAGGTGGTCACGCGCCAGTTGCCCGCAGGCAGCCCGGTGATTTTGAAATGGCCGTCCCCGTCGCAGTAAGCAAACGCGAAGTCTTCGGCGTCGGGATCGCCCACGCTGATGTAGCACTGGGTGAAGGAGAAGGCATCGTGAGAACCGCTGCTATAGAGGCGCTGATCGGGAGTCCGGCTCAGGTGCGTGTCGGTGACCGTGCCCATGAGGGTGTACGGGCAGCCGCCGGTGATGGGAAGTTCGGGATCAGTACCGGCGCACACGCCCGCGAGCCGCCCCTGGATGATTTTGGGGTTGGCGAAGCCGATAGAGACGTGGTAGCCGGCCGGTCCGAATTCTTGGAAGTAGCCGGGCTCGCCGATGCGGAGGAAGGAGTCGTGCGCCTTCTGACCGTCAAGGGTGTTGGTCTGCAGCCAGATCTCACCGCGGGCTTCACGGTCGGCGCCAGGAATAGCCTGCACGCTGAACCGGCCCGGCATGAGGTTCTTGACCACCGCCTGCCCGCCAAGCGGGGAGAGGGTGATGCCGTCGGATTCATAGGTGGGGCAAACGGTGATCATGCCAACGATGCCCGTTCCCTGCTTGGTAATCGGGCAGGCATTCTTTCCGGTGAGCGGATCGATCGTTCCGTCCAGACCATTGCTCAACGGCTGGTTGAACATGTCGTAGGTCATCTGGCCGGTAGGATCGCCGGAGCCGCCCATGTCATCCCAGAGAATGATGTTGAAGCCGCCGAGACCCGGCTCGTGGATTCCGAGCGAGGTGTCGACAACCTGGCCGCCCGCATCCTGTTCGCCATTCAACGGGAAGTCATCTTCGAATACGTCAACCGCCAGTTGGGAAGGCGGATACGGATCCGTCTCCACGATCACGTTAACGGAGGTCTGTCCGGGAGCGACGTTGGCGCCGCCCATGCCGTATCCGCAACCCGTCGCGCCGGGCACGTGGTTGCTGCAGTCTGCTGAACTGCTACCGGCATTAAACGGATCGGCTGCATCGCCCGGCAATACCGAGACGTAGTAGCGCTTGGTCGGATCCAGGTGCACCGCACCCGGAAGTACCGCGGTTCTCTGGCTTGCCGTGGTGCGGCAGACACCGTCGCCCTGATCGCAGGCCGCCGCTACACCCAGCACCGTCTGGCCGGATTCGCAGGAGAGCGGTCCGGTGCAGCCTTGAGCCACAAAGGTCATGTCGCTGGTGTGGAAGTTGGTTCCCAGAATCGGAACGGTTCCGTTGGGCAGTTGCGTTGCGGCGCAAGCCGCCGGCCGCGTCACCCCGGTGTTGGTGGTGCAGTTGGGGTCGATGTAGAAGGATTTGTCTTCTTCAATGATCCAGCGGAAATCGCCGCCGCCCGGGGCTGCCGCGCCCGTCTTGCCGTCCACCAGGTTTACGGTGAGACCCGAACCTACCGGGAAGGTGATGTGCCCGGTAACCGGGCCGGCAATCTGGGTACCCTGCGCATTCTGGACCAGGTAGGTGAAGCTAAAGGTTCCGGCAGCGGCTACCGATCCCTGGAAACCGCCGGCGGCATCCGCGACGATGGTCAATCCACCCGCGCCAGTTACCGATGCGGGGACAACCGTCAAGGGATAGCCAAGCGCGTCTGCGCAACCTTGGAGAAGACCCGGGTTAGGGATCTTGATAAAGGTCGCCATGGTGGAGGTGAAAGATGGACCGGCGCAGGATATGCCTGCCGCCGATTCAAGCACGGCAGCATTCAGAGATACCGCGGCCGTGATGGTGGTGCTGCCATTGGCGCCGTAAGTGAAGGAATCCGCTGCCAGGGCGCCGCTCGGAGTGTAGGTGAAGGTGCCGTCGGGGTTGAGAACGACGGTGCCGTGCGTCGGCGCGGTGAGAAGCTTTGCACCATAGACGTTGGTATCGTTTGCCAACACGCCCACAGACGGGTCGGAAACGGTGAAGGGCTTGCCTGCCAGCAGGCCGGCGTAGGTATCTGGCCGGGCTACGGCGGCTCCCATATCGGGTGACGACGCAAACGCCTGTCCGTTCACGCTGATGTAACCGAGCATGCCGGCGTCGCGATTGATTTTGTTGCCCGAGAGGCTCAGTTCGCGGTCGTACACCGGAGTGGCGAAGGTGCCGGCCACCGCGTTGTAGGCGACATCAAAGGTCTTTCCGGCCGGCATGAAGACGGAATCCTGCACGCGCGCGAGTCCGGGCAGCGGATTACCATCTTCGGCCACCAGGCGGAAGCCCTGGACCGTTTTCGACCCTTGCGCTCCGCCGCTGGTGAGCGGTGCAGTGGGCACCGTGGTGGTGGTTTGCACCAACGCGGGCACGTGCATTTTCAAGCCCGCATTCACAAACCGCACCAGCACGTTGCCGGTGATCCCGGCGGTGGTTCCGAAGGTTCCGAAGAACTCCGAAGTGCTGGCAACAGTCTTGTTGAACGCCACGCCGTTGATGGTGAAGTACAGCGGAGTGTAGTCCACGGCCGGCGGATAGCAGGTGTTCACGACACCCACGGCCGCCGCGGGATCGCCGCACTGGCCATTGAGGCCGGACCATACCTTGGTTTCGCTGAAGCCGGCCGTCCTGACAGCGGTATCGACGGCCTTATTCTGGACCGGATCGATTTCACCGAACTCCAGCGGAACGTCGGTGCTGTAAGTGAACGCCGGGTTCCCGCCTGAGGCCGGATAGGCTGTGCCCGTGGTTCCAGCCGCGGTCGGAGCGCTGGTAACAACCAGCATTCCATACAGACCCATCGGCACCTGGATGGATGGGTGCGTACCCGATTCCAGCAGGTAGGTGCCGGGACGCAGGGAGTTCCACGTCAGCGCCTTTGTTGTTCCCGCCGCCGATGCCGCGACTTCGGTGCCGAACGACTGCACGCGCGCCGGCTGGGTGGGCGGGGTAAAGAGGTCACCCGTATTGGCGATGGGCCATGTGACGCCCTGGCCTGTGTGGCTGGGGCTATTGCTGGTGGTCCGCTGAGTGGGATCACCGAGGCCGCCGCCAATCTGGCCCACGATCATCAGCGACGTGGGAATGTTGTTGGCCCCAAACGAGAGCTTGTTGGTGAGGTTGACCGTCAGGTTCGAGCCGGTGGGGACGGTGATCACCACCGGCGACCACACGCCCGCAGCGGTCGCGGTTCTGTTCAACGGAGCGCACTTGGCAGGAGCAACGACCGCGCCGCAAGTGTAGCCCCACATGGGCACGACGTTTCCGTCGGGCAAGGTGGCAGTCGCCGGCCCGGCAGTCAAATTGACTGACTGTGCCGACGCCGCTCCGGTCCCGAGAAGGAGAACAGCCGCTCCCCACAGTGCTGTTTTAATCATCGCTTTGAGAGAGTTGATATGCATTTCTGTTCTCCTCTTACTCGGATTCATCGATTACGAATT
>Ga0070717_10001056_pt1 | contig 18501 bp, 16 predicted proteins | sample LARL113metaG_FD_71366 | JGI IMG/M metagenome (GOLD analysis project Ga0070717, IMG submission 71366) | Corn, switchgrass and miscanthus rhizosphere microbial communities from Kellogg Biological Station, Michigan, USA - LAR L11-3 metaG | ecosystem: Host-associated > Plants > Roots > Rhizosphere ... | reverse complement strand
TAACCGCTGAATGCATATAAGCGGGAAGCACTCCTCAAGATGAGATCTCCCAACCCGTAAGGGATAAGAAGGGCCCAGGTAGACTACCTGGTTGATAGGCTGGAGGTGGAAGTGCAGCAATGCATGTAGCTTACCAGTACTAATCGCCCGTTCGGCTTGACCATAAAATTTACTCGGTGCAGAAAACAGCTGTCAGCACTCAGCTTTCAGCCTTCAGCTAGAAACTGAGCTGGGGCTAAGCGAGTTTCTCTCATCCGCCCGAAATTGGGCGGCGAGAAAGAAAGACGCTGACAACTGTTGCGCCGACGCTTTTCAAAAGAAAGCAAAGCCGATGTAATCCGTGGTTGAAATCGGAAGTAAACAAGAAGAAAGTAAGCCACACCCAATCTATTCAGTTGTGAGAGATCGTTCTCAAGATCTTTTACAAGTTCGTCGCTTAAAAGCGACAGCGAGTTGGCGTAGAGATCCTTCGCAAAATGCGCTCAGGATTTCGGCTCGCGGCTCAGACGCCGTGAAAGCGCCTCAAGTTGTCGGTGATCTTACCGCGGGGGATCCACCCGTTCCCATCCCGAACACGGAAGTTAAGCCCCGCCGGGCCGATTGTACTGCACGCGAAAGTGTGTGGGAGAGTAGGTCGTTGCCGGCATAAATAAAGGCTATCAACAGAAATGTTGGTAGCCTTTTCCTTTTGTACCGAAAGTCATTCGAAGGTTCGGCTGACTTGCGGCACTTACTTCGAAGAGTTCGTCGAGTTCGGCAAGCCGGCAGCGCTTTGGGCCAGAGCCAAAGCGCGGTCGAGGCACGGGTCTTTGTCGGTCTTTAGATCGTTGATGGTTGGAACGCACATTTCATCTGGAGTGACGCCTCGATTCTCAAGTTCTTCGCCGTTTTCCAGAACGAACTTGGAAAATGCGATTTCAGTACCGTAATAAATCAAGTCACCAAAGCTGATAAGTCGCCAGAAAAAGTGGGCCCCCTCGACACTTCCACTGGAACGGTCCCCGATGATGAGTGCGCGTTTATGGATTTGCAAACTTCTGGCAGCCATCTCGGACGCACTCGCGGTCCTGCTATCGATCAATACAAAAAGAGGGCAGCTAATGCGTGACGATTCAGGTTTGACCCGAAGGGGAAAAGACTTGTCTCTGGTAACATTCCTTCCGATTTCATAAGGTTGAAGCGAGACCTGATTCATAAACTCAACCATTGTGTCTCCAAGTCCGCCTCTGTTCCCGCGCAAATCCAAGACGACAGCTTTTGCTGCGCGAGTTCGCTTCATCATTCCTTTGATTTCGGACTCCGGAACGGCGAACGTTTTCAAATCGACATAGACGATTCCATCACCGTATTCCCGAACAGAATAGGGATGCCTAATCTCGTTATCGACTTCTTTCTCCAACATTTCTCTTGTTAACGGAACAAGCTTGGCAGGAATCTTGATGATGCGAGAAGAGGAGTCATTCTGGATCTCGAGATCGAGTTCTTCCCGTGGATCGATGAAAGTCATGTAGCGCATCATGGCACCGAATGTCGGTCGAGCAGTATTCAAGTTGTTGACGCCAACGATTTGGTCTCCTTTTTCAAGACCGGCTTTCGCGGCAGGACCGCTTGGGTCTATCTCGTAGACCAAGATCTGTTGGCCAAAAGGCTTGGCTTTGAAACCATAGTCCGCCCTCAACCCCCGCTGAGGTGGGATGAAGCTGGTATGGGAATCGTGTAACTGAAAAAGTAGGGCAGAGATTGCGCCGTACATCTGGCCGGTGCCACTAGCCTTCCGAATGCGTTCCCGCGCTTCCTCGGTCAGTGCTTCCCAGTCCAGTCCCTTGAGATTCGGGTCGTAAAAGTTGTCATGAACGTCTTTCGAAATCTGATTGAGGATGTTCTCAGCACGACGGCGGTCCTCTTTCAGGTTGTCGGCGAGCAATGAACCGACAGAGAAGAAAACTAGCAATGAGCAAATTAATCTCTTCGGCACGTGAGAGAAAGGACCGGTTAAGGTCTCTACTAAGGTCCGAGATATAGCCACTAATGGTCTTCTTCGGAAGATAGAAGCTGACCGATTACATGTGGCGAGGGCGCCCGCGCCACACCGTTGAGGCTGGCGGGGCGGACGAATGCGTGCGCCCCTAGGTGTGCCGTTTATGCGGCGGCTTGTTGTTGGTAGGCGGGGACGAAGGAATCGGCTACGAACGTTTCGTAACTGGTTGGCGTGGTGTTCTGCGGTGCGCGTGGTTCGAGGGCACGCATGTATCCGGAGTTGAGCGCGCCGATCATCTCCAGCAGCAGCCTGGCAAATTGCTCGGACATTCCCATTTGCACCAGCACGCCCCGAAACTGATCGTCGGGCACTTGGACGTATTTGAGGTCCGGCTTGCCGATCGCCCGGCCAATGACCGTGCTGACTTCGGCGTAGGTAAGGTCGCGTGGTCCCAGCAGTTCCCGCGTTTCCTTGCCGCGCACGGATGGCTTCAACAGAGCATTGGCCGCCGCGTTTCCGATGTCGCGAGTCGCGATCATGGGAAGCTTCAGATCCGCACGGAGAGGCGTGCCGACGGCGCCCATCTGCCGTATCGCGTTCACCTGGGGAAGCGTATTTTCCATGAAATAGCCGGCGCGCAGATAGAGTACGTTCGCGCCAATGATCTGGTTGAGCTTTTGTTCGAGATTGTAGAGGCCGAGCACGGGGCCGGTTCCGCTGGCTTTGTCTGCGCCGATGCTGCTGAGCGCGACCACATTCTTGGTCCCGGCATTTTGCACGGCGGCCGCGATTGCGTCGCTTACCCGATTCGAATAGCCGAGCGGATCGTTGCTGGCGGGATTGGGTGGAATCATGACGTAGGCCGCGTCTGCCTGGTCGAAGGCTTTGGCGAGAGCCCTGGCGTCGGTGACGTCGGCGATGAACGTCTCCGCACCCTTCGCCGCGAGCGGATGCAAATGGGCTGCGTTCCTGCCGACGACACGAACTTTCTGCCCGGCGGCAAGAAGGTTGTTCGCCACTACATATCCTGTGTGACCGCTTGCTCCCAGTACGACGTACATAAAGTTACCTCCATGCCCGGCTTGGATGCGGGAGCCCGCGTTTTGGACTCGGGAACGAGGTGGGGATTTACCCCAGTTGGCATCAGAGGCTCCAGGTCGCTCATTGTCGCGCTTTGTCACCCTTTGTCGCTTGAGGGTCGAGGATTGCGTGTTGTTTCCTACTTTTCCGTCACGCTGATCCACGGTGCCGGAAACCTGGAAGGAGCCAATCATGCAACGCACACGAACTCTGTTCAAAGTGAACCTACCGATATGGCTGGGAGTGTTGGTTTTCACACTGAATGTCTGCGTCGGTATCGCGCAAGCCACCGATGAACCTGACGGCGACGACGATCACCAATACAGCACCGCGCAGGATTTCCTGACGCTTAACGTGCGTCCGATTGCCATCGGACACCATGGAGTCGGCCCCAACACCGGAGAGAATCCGGCATTGCCAATCGAGAATACGGTCGACTCGGTGCGGCAGGCCTACACCTTGGGCGCGCGTGTCGTCGAAGTGGACGTACAGCTCACGCAGGATGGGCGGCTGGCCGTCACCACGACGACTTTCTCAGCGACTTTACCTGGATCCATTCTTTGACTCTCGACCAGTTGCAGCAGCGTTTGCCATTCGTGCCCGAGTTGCGTCAAGTCATCAACGTCGCCCGCGAGTTCAACAACCGGGCTGGCGACGACCTGGGCGGCATCTTGATCGTCGAGCTCAAAACCTTCTCGCCGCGTTGCGATCCGGCAGACGAATTCGAACAGGCCCTGGTATCGGCGGTTGTGGGTGAGGTGAATCAGGCCAACATGGCCGATCGCGTAATTTTCGATTCGTTCTCGCCGGCCTTGCTCTACCTGGCGGCGCAGGCTGCGCCGGAGATTCCGCGCGAGCTGGACTTCGACGGTCTGCAATTGTTGACTCCGGGGGAGATCCAAGCCATCATCGGATTGCCGGTGACCATCATTAACAAGAAACTCTCACTCGGGCTGCAGTGGGCTGAGATTGGGTCGGTGTTTCGGCTGCCGGGTTATGCCTCAGTACAGCAATTCCTGGTGACGGGGATCGTCGTGCAGGCTCGCGTTGTCGGCGGCGAGATGGACTTCTTCGCTCCAGCGGAACAGCAGCAACCGGGCAGTGGCGCGGCCTTTGTGGCAGCGGCCCACTCGCTAGGTCTGCGTGCGTTCGCCGACCCGGCAAATACCGAGGCAGACTGGAACTTCTTCGCGCCGATGGGTTTTGACGCGATCTATAGCACAATCCCGATGGGACTGAACTTGCAGCCGCCGATTCCGGATCGCTGATGGGTTCGGGTGGTCGATTCTGTCGCACGGCCACCCTTGCCGGTCACAACTGGCCTGAGTGCAAACACGGTGAATTTCAATTGTTCATCGGCGGGCGGCCAAGTTGAGGTCCGAAAGAAGGCGTTGATGTTTTCGCGAATCGGGGCGGGGCATTCGAGATAGGTGAAATGTCCGCAGTTTTTCAGAGTGGCGGGGTTTGCCGTCGATCTCGGAGGCGACCAGGCTGCGAATCCACACGCGAGGAACGCGAGGACGAGCGTTGCTTTCATCCGGGCGAGGCTACATCAAACGTGTGGGTAGCGCAAATCCTGGAGGGCGGTGGGCGTCGAACGCCTGTAAAGTCCCGGGAGTTTACAAAATTGCGACGGGTGGGGCAGCCTTTGCTTTCAGACTGTTACTGCTTCTTTGGCACAAACATATCCGCTTCCGTTAGCCCGCATTTCTGGGCAATTTGGTAGCAGTAATAAAAATGGGCGGCGTTCCGGTTGCGGGAGTCGGTGCCGAAGGTGAATTTCAGGCTGGCTCGTTTTGCCATCGCAATAAAGCTTTCGTCGGGGACGTGCGCCACCTCGTTGATTTCGATTGCGATCTTTCTGGCTTGCGCGAGATCGATGATGCGTTGCATGCGAGGCCGTGTCCAAAGCTGGCTATACTGCCGCGCGATCGGAACGGGAAGAAAGGTCGGCCAGGCGAAGATGTCGATGGGTTCGGTGGTCAGCACTTGCTCAATGAACTGCATGTAGCGCGTCATGAATGCCTCTTCGTCGTCGACGTGGGTGTCGATTTGCCAGATCGCCAGCCAAGTGCCGTCGCTGTTGGGTAAGGTGAGCGCGTCCATCAGAAGGTAATCCAGTTCATCCAGCAGGCTTTTGGAGAAGCTCCTCGACCATCCTGCAAACACCGGTTGCAGGCCGATGCGGACAGGATACTTGCGTAGTCCATCGATGTACTGCTTGAGGTCGGCGTCGGTGTTGAGGGGGTAGCCGGGCCCGGGATGCTCGACGATGCCGATCTGCACCTGCCACTCTTTTCCCAGATTGACAGCCTGCTCGATCGATAACGTGGGGCTCAAGTGGACGTGATAGTCCGCCACTTGAAAGCCAGGCTTCGTGGCCAGAGTTGACGCTTCCCCACTTCTCGCGCCAAGAATGTGCGAGAAATGCGGCACTCCCGCGAGTGCGGCTGCGGCCATCACTGAGTTCTCGACGAAACTTCTGCGCGAACTGGAATGGGTCATTCGAGGAGCATATCGGTGAGCAGTCCCAGCATCAGTGATCGGCGTCACGGAAATGCCGATTGGGGGCGTGGGAAGGGCACGACTTCAGCCGTGCCGTTTGAGCGGCAATGGATGTGGGACAAAGGCGCTGCCGCGACAGAGCAGGTTGCGGCCGGACCGCCGAGGCCGCTGTCCCTACATGGGTATCGTCGCTTCCACAGGGTGATCTACCGCGATGGGTTTGTTTTTCCTGGACCTATCAGGGCTTGGCCGGGGAAAACATTTTCCACTAGCTTCCCATCATCTATCACTGGCGTTCCGGCGACCAGCAAATAATGGACGCCTACGCTTGGCTCCATCGGCTTCTCGAAGGTGGAGAGGTCGGCGATGGTCTCGGCGTCAAAGACTACGATGTCTGCGTCGGCGCCTACCTGCAGGCGTCCCTTGCGGCTCGCGGCGACGGTCGAGCGCTCCAGCATTTGCGCGGGCATGAGTGTCATTTTATTCAGGGCTTCCATCAGGGTTAGCGACTTTTTCTCACGGACGTATTGGGCCAGGACGCGCGAGTAAGTTCCGGCGTTGCGGGGATGGCCTTCGGCTCCATCGCTCGCGATCATGACCAGCGGGTTGGGAATGATGGCATCGACGATCTGCTGCGTGTTGGCGAAGACCAGCACCCACTGTTGCTTGCTGGAGTTGTGCAGTTCGTCGAAGCGCTCCTTGGTGAGGTGCTCGCCGGTGTCGGGAAGGACGAGATTGCTGTAGTCAATGCCGAGTTTCTCACGCCATCCGGGATTGAAGAGCGCAGAGTTGATGGCGGTCATTCCGGCGATGTAGGGATACGCTTCGGTGGTCACGTCGAGGCCGCGGGCGCGGGCTCCGGCGATGAGAGAGAGGCATTCGAGCGAATCGCGCAGGCACGTGCTGTTGATGTGAACGATGTGCAGAGGCGCGCCGGTGATCGCAGCTGCGCCGATCACTTCTTCGGTCGCTTCGATCGCGGAGCCGGGTTCGATGCGGCCGGCGCTGCGCATGTGCGTATAGACCGGCAACGTGCGCTCAGCGGCGACACGGAACATGTCGATGACCTCGAGGCGCGTCGCTCCCGGAGTGTATTGAATGCCCATGCCGACGCCGAGTGCGCCCGCGTCGAGTTGATTGCGCAGGCGTTGCTGGATGCGCTCGATCTGTTCGGGCGTGGCGGGTTGATCGGTGACGGGTCCGCTTTGCGGCAGGATGGTTCCCTCGGGCAACGGCGCGCCGAGGATCAGGGCACGCGCGGCTGCGTGACTGGCAGTGGTGCCGTAGTGGATGAGGGAATGTCCTTGCTTGGAATTTAGAAACTGAGCTACGTCGGGGGCGCCGATTTCCATTTCCAGCGCGGTGGTCACGCCGTCGAAAGCTTTGACGCGCTGGCTGGCTATATCCTGGCCGTGCTGGTGCAGATCGATGAAGCCCGGGGCGACGACGAGACCGGCGGCGTGGATGACGCGGCGTCCGCTGAGCGGGGTCGTGACGATGCTGGCGATTTTGCCGTCGCGGATGCCGACGTTGCGGACGGCGTCGAGATGAGTCTCGGGATCGAGGACGCGTCCGCCTTCGAGGACGAGATCGTATTGTTGAGCGGCGGCGAAGCTAGTGGCGAAGGCGAGTAAGAGTGCGAAGAGAAGAGGGCGCATGGTGGCTCCGGCGGTAGCGATGATAGCAGGAGCGGGGTTTTATTCAGGGATTGGCTGCCGCGACTGAAACCGTCGCGGCTGGGACAGCCGAGGGCGTCTGTCCCGACACAAATTAAAAATCTGGAGGGCCGAGGGCCGCTGTCCCCACATGGCTCAACACAATCAGCACACAACATCAAAACCCTGACAGCCGAGGCGGCTGTCGCTACGTGGGTCGATCACGTACACTAGCTGATTCTTGAAGAGAATTGGACACATACTGGCGCGCTATACGGCGTGGGTTCTGGGGCTGATGAAGGTGCTCGGGATCTGGGGGCCGTTTGTGATTGCCTTTGCTGACAGCGCGCTGCTGGGGATGCCGGTGGATTTTATTGTCGCCACTTATGTCTGGCAGGATCGCAAACGGATGGTGCTGTACATTGCAATGGCATCCCTGGGATCGGCGCTAGGCAGCATTCCGCTGTATATCGTGGGGTATCTAGGTGGAGAGAAGGTGCTGCGCAAGCGGATTTCGAAAGAACGCTTTCTAAAGATTCATCGTTCGTTCGAGGAGCATGAATTCTGGGCGCTGATGTTTCCGGGAATGCTGCCACCGCCGACGCCGTTCAAGATTTTTGTGTTGGGCGCGGCGGTGTTTGAAATGCGGTTTCGCGATTTCCTGGTGGCGATTTTTGCGGGAAGGTTTGTGCGGTTTCTGGTGCTGTCGGTGATGGTGTTGTGGTTTGGGCCGCAGATTGTGGGACTGTTTGGTGGAGTGTTCAAGCGGCATTGGATTTTGCTGTTGGCGGTAATCGTCGGCGCGATTTGCTTGTGGCTGATAAGGCGGCTTTGGCGGCAGGTGGATGAGGCGGATCGCGGGGAATAGGATATCCGCGGGACAACTTCTGAGATGGAATGCGAGTCCAATCGGAGTAGGATTAGCAGAGACGGTTTGCCCGCCTAGGCAGCAACCGCCCTCAGGTGGAGGTAACTGACATGAAGAATTCCACCTTGCTCAAAGCTCTTCTTGCAGGACTCGCTTCGTTCATCATCCTTTGCGCAGGCACGCCCGCACTTGCCCAGCGTGGCGGTCACGGCGGTGGAGGTGGAGGTTTCCACGGTGGCGGCGGAGGTTTTGGTGGCGGTGGCTTTCGTGGCGGTGGTGGATTTGGCGGCGGCTACCGTGGTGGAGGATATGGCTACGGCGGTTATCGCGGCGGCGGGCGAATGGGTTCGATGTATGACGGTACCCGGCACGGAGGGATCGACGGCGGATCGTCGGCGCGCGGCTTTGGAGGAGGAAGAGGTTGGTCCTCGAGTCGAGGTTCCGGCGGCGGATGGTCCGGTTGGGGCGGGAATCGCGGGAACGTGAGTCGCGCCATTGCCGATGGGCAGTGGCACGCTTTCGGAGCCGGTCGCGGCGGGGTTACGGCGGAGCGACTTGGTGGTTTCGGCGGAGCTGCTAATTGGCGCGGCTGGGGCGGGGGATGGGGTGGTCGCGGCGGTCATTGGGGCTTTCGTGGTTGGCGAGGATGCTGGGGCTGTGGCTGGGGGTTTGGCTTTGGCCTCGGGATTGGCTGGTGGCCTGGCTGGAATCCTTTCTGGTATTGGCCACCGTATTGGTATAGCCCGTGGTGGGACTACGGGTATCCGGCTTACATTTATCCGGATCCGTACTAGGCTTACCCGTCAAGCCGCGACAGAAAACGTCGCGGCCTGGACAGCCGAGGGCGGCTGTCCCCACATGAGCATCTAGCGCACAGCCGAGGGCGGCTGTGCCTACGTGGTATTTCTCCAAGAAATATTATGCGGCGGCGGTGTGGTCGGGGGACTTGTGTCGCCATTCGGAGACGGCGTGGATCGCGACCGGCGTGGCGAACATGGCTGCCGTGAAGAGCAAGTCTCCGACGATGCCGTGGCGGAAGAATGGGATGCCAGCGTCGTAGCAGGTGAGCAGGCCGGCGACCGTTCGCGGATACAAGTTCCAGGCGGCCCAGACGGCGAAGTTACTTATCAGAAAGAATGAGACGGAGCCTGCGAGCGCGGATCCGAGAATCCGGAATGCTCCCGCGTTCTGTTTCAGAGTCGTGCCCAGCCAGAGCATCCCGGCATAGAACGCCCAGGTTACGAAATGGTCCCAGCTGAAAGGATAGCGGTAGACCAGCGTCGTGAGGACGACGTCGGATGCGGCGAGCAGTGCGAGCGGCACCCAGAGTTGGCGGCGTGGTCCGCGCGCGCCGAAAAAGAGAAGAGCGGCACCCACCGGCGTGAAGGCCATGGGATGGGGCAGGAAGCGGAACACGACGGCGAAGAGGATGAATACGTATGCCAGCATGGTCACCTCGAAGGAGCTTCTATTCTGGGCGTTCGGGGGCCTGGCGTCAAGAGAGGGTCGGCGGAGAGTTCACAAAGTTTGATTTTGATGATGAGCCTGGGGAGTACTCGTCAAAGTGAAACGTCAAACGTCAAACGTCAAACTTCAAATTCCCCACCCTGTCGCGAAAGGCGCGACAAGGGTGGGGCACCCGGAGTTTTGTTTTTAGTCGGGTTCGGGGACTACTTCCGGGCCTTTTCTTGTTTCGTAGACGTCGCCGACTACTTGCAGATTCTTGTCGATTAGCACGGCTCGGGTCAGGGCGCGGCGGCTCGGGCGGCGGCCGGCGATGGAAATTCCAGCGAAGCGCAGGTCTTGGAAAAGGACGATGTAACCCTCTCGCGGAGGTGGCGCGGTTTCAGTTTCGGTGATGGGATATTTCGCCCAGTCCAGGAACACGCGTCCGGCGTAGGACTTTTTCGCGGCCAGCGTGACCGGAGTCTCTTCCGGCTTGTAGCGGATTTCCTGTTGATTCTCGGGATCGACTTCGGGCGAGAGGGAGTCGACCGGCATGAGCGCGAAGAATGCGGGCGTTTCGACAACGCCGTACCAGTGGAACGGATCGATCCACTTGGGATAAGCCGAGGCGCGAATGGGATCGGCTCCGTTGTAGTCGCGGGCCTCGAGGGCACTGACGGCGCGGCGATGTTCGTAGTCGCGCAGTCCCCACAGGAGGACGACTCCGCTGAGCGCGAGGGTGGCGGCTACGCGTCCGCGTGGACCACGGCGGCGGGCTCCGATTTCTTTGTCGATGAGAGCGAAGAGCGAGGGGACGATCAATCCCAGTAACAGGAACCCGAATATGATTGGCTCGAAGATGAAGACGATGTCCCAGGAGTACCACTTCTCAGAAAAAGGCCAGAACGGGCGTACGCCGTAGTTGTTGGTGAAGTCGAGCAGGATGTGGCTCAGTCCGGCGAGGAAGGCGTAGAGGAAGAGCAGGCCCCAGCGCGGAGAGAGGGTCGGGTCTTTGGTTTTTCGGCCGCGGATACGCCAGATCAAATATACGAAGCCGAGTACGACGATAGCGTCGAGCGGCACGCCGAGGAAGGAGTGGGTGAATCCGCGATGGTGGGCGAAGGCGAAAGTTGGCCCGCGAAGGCTGCTTAGTACATCGAGGTCGGGAGCCTCAGCGGCGAGCGTCAACGTGAGCGTGGCCAGCGCGGTCTTGCGGTTGAGGCCGGCGCGTCCCATGCAGGCACCGGTCAGGAAGTGGGTGATCGGTTCCAAGCGGTCTGTGGGATTCTATCAGCAGTCGGGAGCCAGCAGTCAGCATTCAGCACTCAGCATTCCGCCAGCGCGGGACTGCGCGCGAGATCCCTGTCCCGCTGGTGAAAGCGTGGGGCTTCGGATGACGCCATTTCGGATTCAACGCGGCGGGGCTAGTAGCGTTAGGGCATTTGGCATCACCGTGATTTCGGCGGGGAGCGTGCCCAGGAGTTCGCCATCGGCTTCAACGTAGATTTTTTGCTGCGGGGCGCTAGACGAAGGTTGGTATTGGCAGGAGACTCTCGTGCTGTGGGCGAGGTGAATGCCGGGGATTGTCCAAGGCAGGCGCAGGAGGCCGCGAGTGACGTAGGCAAGATAGGCCGCGCGGCTGGCGGTACGACAGAAGACCAGGCGCACATCGTCGCGATCGAGCGAAGCGCCGGGGGCGAGTTCTTGGAGCACGCTGCCGAAGTTGCGGATGCGGACGGCTATCAGTTCGGTGACTTCGGCACGCTGGGGAGCGTTCGAGCCGGTTTGCAGGTACTCCGTCACGAAGCGCGTCATGGGATAGCTGAACCAGAGGTGCCAGGCTTTGGCGTAGTACGCGGCCATGCCCATGCGCTGTTTGATGCCGGTGTGAAGTTTGTAGAAGAGATGGGCATCGACTCCGACTCCGGCGGCAATGACAAAAAAACGCGCGGCGGGATTTCCCTGAAGATCGGCGTATTGGACGCGGCCGAGCGCGATGCGCCGCGGCGCCGCGTGCAGAGCGGCCTTGGCCGCATCGACCACCTTGAGCGGGAGATTGATGTCGTGCGCGAGCGCATTGGCCGTTCCCATGGGCAAAATGGCTAGCGCGGTGGAAGAGTTGGCGAGGACTTGGGTGATGTTATGGATGGTGCCGTCGCCGCCGCAGGCAAAGATGGTGTCGCAGCCGGAGCCGACGGCGCGGCGAGTTTCTGCGACGGCGTGATGGGGAGATTCCGTGGGAACCAGGTCGGCTTCAACGGATCCGTTGCGGAGCACCGCGAGGGCCGATTCTAATTCTCTGTGGCGTTGCTTGCTGCCGCCGGAATCCGGGTTGTAAAGCAACGCGGCCTTACGCATAGCAGGGCGAACTTGGATTGTACCTGACGTGGAAATCAGCGGGAACTTAGCAGTGCGCTGGTTTCTACATGAAAGACACAGGTTTGTGTCGCCGGAGAGGATGTGAAAACTTGCGGAAACCGTTAATCATAGTAGCCATTGTCAGCGGATACTCGCTGCTCGAGATTGGTCTCCTCTTAAGTTCAATAGTGTCGCATCAAGGATATTTCCATCCCAGCACCTACCAAGCGGTCGTTTATCTCGGGCAGATTTTGCTTATCCCCGGCTTGGCAGCAGTTTTTTCCCGTATTATTTATGGTTCCCACGAGTGGATCCGCAAGACGGTGATGATGCTCCCAGGCGGAGCTCTTCTCGGTCCGGCAGCTATCATCGTCGTATTTGCTCCGGCGGTCGTTCTGGCCTGGGCTTTCGATGTTAGCCGGATGCTATTCGATTTGTTGTTGCCCCTGACGTTGGGTGGTATGGCTGTTGGTTTGTTCTTGGCCGTACGAAAGTCGGGGAAGTGGGCTATTCGTTTGTTCTTGGCCGTACGAAAGTCGGGGAAGTGGGCTATTCGGGCGGAGGCCGCGAGGTGGCTAGCAGAACGTCAGTCGGGAGTCGATCCTTGCGTGCGTAGGTGGCGTAGCCGAAGCATCTGTGCGGTGTTGTGGATTCCTTTGACGATGGTCCTCGTGGTCTTCTTGTTTCTGCCGGAAGTGTGGGGAATCCTCTCGCATTTCACTCAGCCGCGCTCGTTGATCTTGGCCGACTACCGAGTTCCGATTCCAGTCACTTGGATCGTTCAGAACTACCAAAATGAACCGGTGAATGGCTGGTCTTCGAACCGAGCCATACGACGGGTCTGAGAAATCGATTGGCCGTCGATGGAACCTTGCTGATGACGAGATAATTGGCCGGCGCTCATTCACCATCGGTAACGCAAAAGTCATGTGCCTTGACTACATGCCTTCTTACCTGCGTTACGGTTCTCCTTACGATCGTCCGGTTCCTCCTGAGGACGAGGGCGTCGCATTCGTCAAGTGTTCCGATGGACGGAGACTCTTCGCGAGCATGAGTGGAAGCAAAAGGCAGGTCGCGACTCTCTACCAAGTGATCGGCGGAATCACTCGAATTCAATGAGACGCCGCTGTAGTCGCAGTGTGCCCTTCCTCCTCTTCCCGACTCGGGTGCGGGCTACTCTGGGCTACTCTCAAACGACTTGGCAAGGCGCTGGATTTCGCATAAGCTGGGCGCTCTCGTAAAGGGGCGTCTTGTTCACAACCGTTTCTCGGTTGTTTGCGGCTCGAATTCCAAATCTAACGCAGGAGGTTGAGCAGATGAAAATTCTGGCGCAAGTACTGTGCGGTGCTTTACTCTGCGTGGGCGCCATGGCGCAGGATCATGCCTCTCACATGCAGACCCGCCCGATCACGTTAGTGACAGGGTTGGGCGATCTCCATCATCCGGTTTCAACTCACAACGCGCAGGCGCAGCAGTTCTTCGATCAGGGCCTGCGCTTTATTTATGCCTTCAATCACGACGAGGCGGCGCGATCGTTCCAGCATGCCGCGGAGCTTGATCCCAAGCTGGCGATGGCCTACTGGGGAATCGCTGAGGCAGTGGGACCGAACTACAACGATCCCGCGGATCCCGATCGCTTCAAGCGCGCGCACGATGCGGCGCAGAAAGCGGTTGATTTGTCGGCGGGAGCGTCGGCTAACGAGCAAGCTTACATTCAGGCAATGGCGAAGCGGTTTCCGGCGGATCCGAATTCCGATCTGAAGAAGGCGGCCGAGGAATATCACGACGCTATGCGGAAAGTTTCTGCCGATTCGCCCGATGACCTGGACGCGGCCACGCTATTTGCCGAGTCCGGGATGAACCTGCATCCCTGGGGGCTGTGGCATCAGGATGGCACGCCTGAGGCCGGGACTGAGGAGATTGTGGCCACGCTGGAATCGGTTTTGAAACGCGATCCCAACCACCTGGGCGCGGTCCATTACTACATCCACACCGTGGAGGCTTCGAATAATCCCGAGCGCGCGCTGGCAGGCGCCAACCGGCTGGCCGCCCTTGCGCCCGGGGCGGGACACATCGTGCACATGCCGGCGCACATCTACATTCGTACCGGGGACTACGAGGCTGCTGTCAAGACGAATGAGCAGGCGGCGGAGGTCGATCGCGCTTACCTGAAGGCAACTGGGGAGCAGGGCATTTATCCGATGATGTATTACAGCCACAATCTGCACTTCATCGCCATGTGCGGTGCGATGAATGGCCGCTACGCCGAGGCGCGGAAGAATGCGGACCTGCTGGCGGCGAACGTGGGGCCGCACGTGAAGGAGATGCCGCCGCTCGAAGGGTTCATGACGATTCCGATGGCGGTGGAGTTGCGCTTCCATCATTGGAATGAAATTTTGAAGATGCCCGCGCCCGATCCGGCGATGAAAGCGACGACGGGCTTCTGGCATTTCTCGCGGGGAATGGCGCTGGCCGGGACCGGCAAGGTGAGCGAGGCCGAAGCGGAGTACAAGATCGTTTCCGACGCTCAGGCGGCGACTCCTGCGGACGAAATTTTCAATGCGCCCATTAATAACAAGACCAAAGACATTCTTGCGATTGCCAAGGACACATTGGGCGCGAAGATTGCCATGGCAAAAAAGGACAGCAATGGCGCGGTCGCGATGCTGCGCGAAGCGGTGGCGATTCAGGACACGCTCAAATATGGGGAACCGCCGGACTGGTTTTTTCCGGTTCGTGAGTCGCTCGGGGCGGCTTTGCTGCTGAACGGAGATGCGACGGGCGCGGAGAAAGTTTTCCGGGAAGATCTCGAGCGCAATCCGCGAAACCCGCGTTCGCTGTGGGGACTGCAGCAGGCCTTGCTGCAGCAGAAGCGCGACTACGATGCGGGATTCGTTCAGAAACAGTTTGAGGCCTCGTGGAAAGGTGGGGCGGCGGCGGCGCTGAAGCTGGAGGATTTGGTGTAGACGATGTGCTTCTATTGTACGACTGCTTGATCTCGACTGATCGCGTAAACAAGACACGGCAGGTTCTGCCGCATCGTTTCCTTCCAAACTGTCATGCCATTTTTCTCGGCGACGCGGCGTGACTGCAGGTTCTCGGGGCGGATGAGCGAAATCAGGCGCTCGACCGGCAGTCGAGCGAAGCCGAGATCGCGGCAGGCGCGCGGCCTCTGTGGCCAACCCGTTTCCGCAGAGATCGCGACGTAGGTGGTAGCCAATCTCAATTTCGTTTATGCCGTCCACCTTCTGCACGGTGAGGCCGCAGTCGCGGATGAGCTCGCCGCTGGATTTGAGAATCATCGCCCACAGGCCGTGACTGTCTTTTTGGTAGCGAACCAGGTTGCGGGGAATCCAATTTTCGACTGCCGCACGATCAAACGGTGCGGGGTAGAAGCGCATGGTTTCGGCGTCGGAGAGCGTTCGGGCCAGGGCGTCCACGTCGTCGCGGTGGAACTCGCGCAGAATCAGACGCGGTGTTTCAAGGATCTGCACGTTGCGTTAGTGCTCCCGTTGAAGTCTAGCTGATTTTATGCGAAGCGATCGTTGACTATAATTTGCCCGATGCCTGCCGCGAAGGACGACGAAAAAAAGATTGAAGCTCTGCGCGAGAAGATCCGCCACCACGAACATCTTTATTACGTTCTCGACAATCCTGAAATCAGCGACGCGGAATTCGACAAGCTGATGCAGCAACTGAAGGATCTGGAGAGCGAGCATCCGGCGCTGGTGACGCCAGATTCGCCAACGCAGCGTGTGGGGGGAAAGCCGCGCGAGGGATTCGTCAAGGTGCGGCACTCCACGCCGATGTTGTCGCTCGACAATACTTACAGCGAAGAAGAGTTGCGCGCATGGGAGCGGCGGGTGCACGAACTCAGCGGGCGCAGCGAGGTCGATTACGTCTGCGAACTGAAACTCGACGGGATGTCGCTGGCGCTGGTGTACGAAGACGGCCGGCTGGCGCGGGGCGTGACGAGGGGCGATGGAACCGTTGGGGAAGATGTCACGCTTAACGTGCGCACCGTGCGGTCGGTGCCGTTGTCGATTCCGAAAGAGCGGTTGAAGAAGGCGGGGATTCCGGCGGACTTTGAAGTTCGCGGTGAATTACTAATGCCTTTGAGCTCGTTCAAGAAGATGAACGAAGAGCGCGAGAGAAAAGGGCTGTCGCTGTTTGCGAATCCGCGGAATGCGACTGCGGGGACGGTGCGGCAGTTGGAATCGCGGGTGACGGCGGAGCGGCGGCTGGATTACTTCTCGTACCTGCTGCTGGTGAATGGGCGGACTTATTGTGATCGGCACTCGAAGACGCTCGAGGCGCTCGATGCCGCGGGATTCAAAGTAAATCAGGCACGGAAATTGCTTCACTCGATGGACGAGGTGTGGGCGTTTATCCAGGAGTGGGAGGAGAAGCGCGAGTCGCTGCCGTACGAGATTGACGGGATCGTGGTGAAAGTCGATCGCATCGCTTTGCAGGATGAACTTGGTTTCACCGGAAAGGCTCCGCGATGGGCGATTGCTTATAAGTATGCAGCGCGGGCGGGAATCACGAAGCTGGAAGACATTCGCGTGCAGGTGGGACGCACTGGAAAGCTTACGCCGGTGGCGATGCTGGCGCCGGTGTTGATTGGGGGGACGACGGTTCGCAATGCCACACTGCACAACATGGACGAGATCGAGCGCTTGGGCGTGAAGATCGGCGATTGGGTGCAGGTGGAGCGCGGCGGCGACGTCATTCCGAAGATTGCGAAGGTGATCGAAGATAAGGATCATCCGCACGGGCACAAGACATTTCACATGCCGGAGAACTGCCCGGTGTGCGGCACGAAGGTGGTGCGGACCGAGGGCGAGGTCGATTACCGCTGCGTGAATGCGAACTGTCCGGCGAAGCTGCTGGGCACAATTTTGCATTTTGCTTCTCGTGGCGTGATGAATATCGATGGCATGGGGGAAGCTCTGGTCAATCAACTCATCGAGCGCGGCCTGGTGAAGAATGTGGCCGACATCTACGACCTGAAGAAGAAAGACCTGCTTAGCCTGGAACGCTTTGCCGACAAGTCAGCGCAGAACATTCTGGATGAGATCGAGAATTCGAAGACGCTGCCGCTGGAGCGGGTGATCTACGGGCTAGGGATTCGCTTTGTCGGGGCCCGGACGGCGCAGTTTCTGGCTGAGCATTTTGGATCGATGGAGGCGCTGGCTTCGGCTGGAGTCGAGGAGTTGCAGAACGTCAACGAAGTGGGGCCGCGGATCGCGGAGAGCATCGTGGAATTCTTCAGCGTTCCAGCGAACCGCAAGCTGGTCGAGCGGCTGGGCGCAGCTGGGCTGGCGTTCAAGGGAGCGAAGAAGGAGCGCGAGACGAAGCTTGCGGGGAAGACATTTGTGCTTACGGGGACGCTGGCGAAGTATACGCGCGACGAGGCGAAGAGGATGATCGAGGACGCGGGAGGGCGGGTCTCAGGCTCGGTCAGCAAGAAGACGGATTATGTGGTCGCGGGGGCGGATGCGGGATCGAAACTGGATAAGGCGAAGGAGCTGGGCGTGGCCGTGATTGATGAGAAAGAGATGGAAGGTCTTGTTGGATGAGCGGTGGTAGCGGCGGTAGAATTCGTCCCCGAGATCGAATCCGTGGAAGCCACTCGCAAATTCATTCAGACAGTCCGCTTCATTTTGGCTGGAGCCATCGTAATGTACGTGTTTGCGGTTTTGCGGCTTCCATCCTCGGCAACGCCAAAGCCGATCGTTTTTAAAGTGGTGACCCTGCTAGCTGTCTCGATGACCGTTCTGATCTTTGTAATGCGGAGACTTCAGGTTTCTCCAGCCGAGGCGATCCTCCTCGATCAACCTCAAGACGCGAAGGTACTTGCGCGCTGCGGCAAGGCTATCTCATTACTTACACCCTCAGCCTCTCCATCGCGATATACGGTGTGGCGTTGCACTTCCTCGGCTTCTCTTGATCCCAGGTCGCGCCATTTTTTATCGCGGGTTTCGCGTTGATTCTTTTCTATGGTCCCAAGGTAATCCAGAATAGCGGATTTCCGCCCCAATCCCGGCCCATTACTCCGCGCTGATCAGAGATCACTTTTTCAAGGCCTTCCGCATCCTCCCCCACGTCACATCGAGCGTCTCTGGCAGGATTCGCGTCTCGCCGATGACGGAGACGAAATTGGCGTCGGCGACCCAGCGCGGGAGGGCGTGCATGTGGATGTGTCCGGCGATGCCGGCGCCGGCGGCTTTGCCGATGTTCATGCCGAGATTGATGCCGTCGGGGTGGTAGAGTTCGCGAAGAACGGTCTCCATCCGCTGGGACAGCGCCATCATCTCGTTGGCGGCTTCGCTTGGCAGTTTCTGCAATTCATCTAAATGCGCGTAGGGCACGATCATCACATGGCCGGGCGTGTAGGGGAAAGCGTTCAGGATGACGTAGCAGTACTGGCCGCGATGGACGATGAGCACTTTGGCGTCGTCCTTTTCTTTGGGGGCGTCGCAGAAGATGCAGCCTACGGTCTTTTCCGTGCCGGAGACGTAGGCGTAACGCCACGGGGTCCAGAGGTAATCCATGTTCGGCAGGGTAGCAGATGCGGACGTATCCGGCACTCAGCACTCAGCGGTCAG
>Ga0070717_10001055_pt1 | contig 18505 bp, 20 predicted proteins | sample LARL113metaG_FD_71366 | JGI IMG/M metagenome (GOLD analysis project Ga0070717, IMG submission 71366) | Corn, switchgrass and miscanthus rhizosphere microbial communities from Kellogg Biological Station, Michigan, USA - LAR L11-3 metaG | ecosystem: Host-associated > Plants > Roots > Rhizosphere ... | reverse complement strand
GGAAAAGCTATCTCTCTGCCGGCAAACGTTGGAGAAGATTCAACCCGGCTGCACCTTGCCACGGAGCAGAAAGAAGAGCAATAAAGATGTCTAGTTATTTCGCGGACATTACACTAGCTGATGCTTATCTGGTTGCTTCAGCGTGCGCGGCGTGCGTTCAGCGGGTACGGCGTAACCCTGTAGAATCGTGCCAGGCGCCCGCCCGTACTCCGCCGCTGTTCGCTACCAAGCCCGTCGGGTGTTTCCGACTTTGGCTGCGAGCAGGTGGTTCTCACATTGCTGGAGTTCATGCGACGAAGCAGATCCGGAACGCGCCCTGTGCCTGCGCGCTCTCCAATCCCGGCATGGAGAGTCGCGATGAAATACTTCAATTATCTGCCATGAAGCTGAAGTAGATCGTCGTGGCGCCGGTTGTGCCCGGATCACGTGCAACTCTGAAGTTGTGGGCCAGGACGGACTGCCGGCGACCGGGCCATAAGTCCTAGTGTTGTATCAGAAGCGACCGCAGAGGAGAAATTAGGAGTCTCCGTCGGAATCTGCGGCGGTCGCTTTTGATACAACGACTTGAAGGAAGCCGCTCCTCGGTGCGCCGGTCACGCTGGTTATGGATTTTCAATCGTGTTGATGGGCTGCAGGAGAAAGGTGGAGGAGCCGTGTGGCGGTTGGTGGAAGAGGTGCATGGCTTGCAGAAAGTGTTGGAGTATGCGGATGGCCGGGGTCTGAGGAAATTCGGGGTCTGGGAGAAGGACTTTGTTTGGGCGCAAGGCGCAAGAGGGCTGATCGTGGCGAAACACGGAGTCGCGTTTCCCGGTTTTTGGAAGCTGGTCTCATGGGGCACGGAGGAACGACGGCGGGGAACGGAGTAGGATCTGAGCGGCCGTGAGGGTCTCGATGATGATCATCGTTCCGCCACACTTGGGACAGATCCAGAGACTTGGCGAGGGGTTGGGGAGCGAGACGTCCTGCTCATTTTTTGGTTCCGAGCCCAGCAACTGCCGGCAAAGCGGCAAAAGATGGGCTCGTCGCCGGTTGGCGAGGAAGCCGAAGTGGCGGATGCGAACGAAGCCTTTGGGAAGCAGATGCAACAGGAAGCGGCGCAGGAACTCGTCGAGTGAGAGAGTCATCCGTCGCTGTTTGTTTTTATGGGCGGAGTCGCGCCAGCGAAAAGTAACTTGGTCGTCGACTAAAGAAACGAGTCGATGGTTGGAGATGGCGACGCGGTGGGTGTAGCGGCCTAAATAGCGCAATGCGTGTTCCGGACCTCCGAAGGGGCGTTTGGAGTAGACGTGCCAGTTGTGTCGGAATAGGGTTCGCAACCAAGCGGAGAAGGCTTTGGGGTGAGCGAGGGGCTTCAGGTTGCCATGGAAGCCAAGCTTGCCCTGCCGGAAGTTGCGTTTCAGAGCGATGACAAACTTGCGGCGAAAAACCCGCCGGAGCACCGGGATGGGAAGAAAGAAGCGAGAGTGCGATGGAACCCAAAGAGAGCGATCGAGCGACAATCCGCCGGCGGGCACCACACAATGGGCATGCGGGTGATGTTCGAGTTTTTGATTCCAGGTGTGGAGCACAGTGAAGAAGCCGATCTCGGCGCCGAGATGTTTGGGATCGCGAGCGACTTCGAGGAGGGTTTCGGCACTGGTCTGCAGCAAGAGATGGTACAGGATTTTCTTGTTCTGCAGGGCGAGCGGCGCCAGCTCATGGGGTAGGGTGAAGACAACATGGACATAGCGCGTGGGGAGAAGCTCCTGACGACGCGCTTCGAGCCAACGGTCGCGAGCGTTGGCCTGACACTTTGGGCAGTGCCGGTCACGGCAGCTGTTGTAGGAGATGGCCGGACGGTATCCGCAGTCGGTGCGCTCATCGAGATGCCCGCCCAAGGCGGCGGTGCGACAGCGCGTGATGGCTCGCAACACTTTGAGGTGTTGCCAGGTGATCCATTTACGGCTGCGTTGGATGAAAGCGCGTCCCGCGGCGCGAACCAGATCGGCCACCTCGAGCGGCGGCCGGTTCATCTATGTGTTCTGCGGTAGCTTGTGTTTCAGTTTGAGCGAGTCCAGCGGACTCGCGGTTGCGTTGAGGTGCCGTTGTGAGAGATGGAGATAGATGGTGGTTTCCTCCAAATCACGGTGGCCCAACAGCACCTGAATGGTGCGCAGATCGGCCCCCGCCTCCAACAGATGAGTGGCGAAGCAATGGCGCAGCGTATGCGGATGGATCTTCTTGCGGATACTTATTCCCGGGCGGGCGCTGGCACACCGCCAATCATCCCATCACCCCCAAGACCATCTGGAATGCACCCGCCCGCTGGGCGGCATTTTCGCAAGCCAGTCTGTGGGTTTGCGCGTCAGCCCCCGCCAGTACTCTCGCAAGACTTCCAACAACTCCGGGCTGAGCATAACGTCACGATCCTTGCGGCCTTTCCCACCTTGGATGTGGATGATCATTCGTTGACTGTCAATGTCGGTGATCTTCAGTCGAGCCAGCTCCGCGCGTCTTAGTCCGGTGGCATAGAGGGCCATCAATAGAATGTGATGAAAGGGAGTGAGAGCCGAGTCGATAAGCTGGGCGACTTCTTCCGCGCTCAGGATGATGGGCAGACGTTGCACTTTCTTGGGATACGGAGTCTCGGCGATACTCCATGGCTTCCTCAGCGTCTTGATGTAGAAGAATCGCAAAGCGGCGAGGCGCTGCGTCACAGTGCTCGGTGCTAGCTTTCGTCGGCCGAATAGATGGGCTTGATACTGGCGGATGTGCTCCGGTCCTAACTGGTTCGGAGGGCGGTGAAAGTGAAAGGAAAACTCCGCAACGGCACGCAGGTAGCAGTCTATGGTAGTCTGAGCGTAATTACGACGCTCGAGTTCCTCGAGCATCATTTTGCGAAGGTGGGTCATAGGTCATCTCCTTATGACCCAACCTTATCCCTTCACACACACCGCTGACACACAGCACGCGAAAGCGTCTGCCGCAACGCGGCTTCGTTCAAGTCGGCTTCTAGGAAGTTGGAAGTTCAAGTCAGGTTTGCCGATTTCCGCTGGGTGACGGATTGACGGCCCGCAAAGGAATTCTGCGTTAAGTTAGCGCTTATGCGGGTTCGCCCCCGGAGGGTGGGTGTTGCCTCGCCTTGCCCGGCTCACCAGGCGTGCCCATCATGATTCCCGCATGTGACTTTCGTGCTATGCGAATGGCACCTTAGTGAATTGACCTACCGGTGTCCGCTTGCTACTTTCATGGCAGCTTTCCGCTGCTCCCCCAAGGTGCAATTCGCTTTGGCAGTTTGGGGTGATTTATGAAGCTGGTTTACTTATGCTACGCGGCGCTGGGGTATGCGGTGGCCCGCTGGGTCTTCCGGCGGCAACCAGTTCCGGTGGCTGATCCGGTTACACGTTTTCGCTCCTCTGGCCTGTTGTAATGCCTCTGGTCTGGGCGTGCGGCGCCCCGTTGCGTGCTACTTCGTCGCGCACGCCCATTTTTCCCTTTGCGGAAGGTCTACAACCAAGGTTTGTGTCAGTTCTGCCTCTTGATCGCTGATCCGTAGGTACAATTTTCTCCAGAGCCTACAGGTAATGAATTGAGTTCCTTTCATTACGGAGTAGTGTCCGCCGGCGCTTGCCTTACGGCAGAATAGTGCGGCGACTCGAGTTGAAAATGTCCAAACTCGGATTAGCGCTCGTCTCGGTTGTGCTGGGATTGGTACTGCCAACGTATTCCCCTGCTCAGACCGATGCGACTAACGATGTCTCCCTGGGCGAACTGGCGCGCACCTTGCGTCAGCGCAAAACTCCAGTTGTGCAGACCGTGATCGACAACGACAACATGTCAAAGATCATGGACCAGGTCGAGGCTCATCGCCAAGCCGGCAGCCTGATGTCTTCTTTCGATAATGCTGGGAAAACGTTTCGTGTCTCCTCGCCGGACGTGACTTGCAGCCTTTCGTTCAACTCGAACGCTGCCTCACTTCTTTCAACGCCCTTCGTTTCCCAGGAGCTTCCCGAAAGCGAGCTTGGCAAATTGGATGGCCCCGCCAGCATAGAGGGCGACACTCTGCAGTTCTCGGTCTATAACGGAACAGCGTGGAATGTAAAAGAGATCACGGTTGGCTTAACAATTTTGCGCCGCTCAGAAAGGCAAGCTGCTCAGTACGGATCAGCTAGATTAATTACTGCCGCCGAAACTACACCCGCCGCTGCCCAGCCCGAAAAGCATTCCGACGTAACCCTTCTCTATCATCTGAAGGGCGCAGCCGCACCATTCAAGACTACGGTGTTCAAGGAGACTCTCGGCGCGACTCTTGGCCCCGATCAGGACTGGCACTGGGCCATCGTGCAAGCGAAAGGAGTCCCTCCGGCACTGAAAGATCCACCGCCCACTACGCCGGCGGTCACCCGTTAAATCTCAGAGAAATCGGCTGACTGCTGAGGGCCGACGTTCGGGGGCCCACAACTCTTTCCACGGGCTCCGCTTTCCCGCTCTTCAAGCTGCGGTAGGCCGCATCCAGGATTTCCTGATTCTGCCAGCCTTCCTCGCCGGGAACCGGAAACTCGGAGGTGCCCTCAACAGCCGCAGCGAAGGCATCCACCTGCCGCGCGTAAGCGCCCTGATTCGATACTGTCTCGCTTTCGGCGATAACTCCGTCGCGATGAAGTTCCAGAGTAATCGGGTGCTCTACGTTCAACCCGTCGTCGGCGCGCAACGCTCCGTTCTCACCGACAACTTCAATGGGCGTGCGGTAGCCGGCGCGGTATGAGACCAGCACGCTGGCCAGAGTCCCTCGCGAGAATTCAAGGATTAATGCAGCCGCAGCTTCCAATTCGCCGGATTCGGGATCGTGCATTCCCCGCGCGCTCACTCGCAACACTTCGTCTTGCAGAATGTAACGTAGCGCATCGACGCAGTGCACTCCCACATCGGCAATGGGGCCGCCGCCAGCCACAGCGGGATCGTAAAGCCAAGTTCGAGGATGGCCGCCCGCTGCCTGAAAAGAAAATTCAGAGCGGGCAAAAATCGGCCGTCCGATTTGACCAGCGGCAATCCGCTCACGCAGCCGCGCCGTGCTGTTTTCAAATCGGAAAACCTGAGCGACGCCCAGCGGGAGTTTTGCTTTTCTCGCGGCCTCGACCATGCAGCGGCACTCGTCCCCATTGACGGCCATCGGTTTTTCGCAGAGCACCGGCTTGCCGCAACTAATCGCCAGCAAAACATCCGACAAATGGCAAGCGTTCGGCGTTGTCACGAAAACCGCATCCACTTCGGACGATCGGCAAAGCTCTTCAGCGGAATCAAAAGCAAGAGGAATATTGAAGCGGCGCGCCGATTCCTGAGCCTTGCCAATATCTCGTCTCGACAGTGCAGTAACGCGGCAGTTCCTAGCCGCGGCGAAGCCGGGCATCACCCGCTTCACCGCATGTAAGCCGAAGCCGAGAATCCCAAATCGAATCATGAAGAGATCAGCCTAGGTTTTTCCTCTGTGTTCCTCTGTGTCCGCTGTGGTTTGATTTATTAACCACGAAGGGCACCAAGGTACACGAAGAAAAGCAAGGTCCTGCGAATCGTGGACATCAAGCTCCCGTCCAGGCCAGATCACTTTGTCGTAGCAATCGATGTTGGGGCAGATCCCACCGAAGCGGCGATCGAACCATTGGTCAATCCGCCCGTGCTTGAGTCAATAGTGAATGCGCTGATATCTCTTGAATTTTCATTGGCGACATAGAGAAATTTGCCAGTGGAATCTATCGTCACAAATACTGGCCGCGTACCCGCTCCGAAGGGCGATTTCGGCTTTGTAAGCTCAGTTGGGACGCCAGTCGTGGAATCCAGCGAAAATGCAGACACGTTGTTTCCACCTAGATTCGCAACGTAAAGAAATTTGCCTGCTGAATCGATCGCTAGCGAACTCGGATTCGTATCGGCAGTAAATGGAGAATTGGGCAGGGAAGTGAGCGCACCTGTGCTCGCGTCAAGCGAAAGAACGGAAATCGTATCTGATAAAGAATTGGCAACGTAAACGAAATGCTCCGCCGGGTCGACAGCCACCGAGAACGGACCACTGCCCACGGTGAAGGGCGAATTCTGAACTTGCTGCAGCAGCCCTGTGCCGGAGCCGATCGAATAACCGAACACTACGCCGAGCGCAGAACTTGCAACGTAAAGATACTTTCCCGATGGCGAAACTGTGAGCGCCACCGGGCTGGCGCCCGCCGAAGTGGGGAAAGGCGATCCCGAAACTTCGGTCAGAACGCCCGTACTCGCGGTTATCGAATAAACGGAAATATTGCTTGAGCTCACATTAGCTGCGAATAAGAAGGCACCCGCGGAATCCATCGCCAGAGCTACCGGACTAATACCTACCGGCGTTCGCGGCATGATCTCTGAAAGCTCTCCCGTACTATGGTCGATCTTGAACACTGAAATATCATCTCCGGTTTGATTGGCGGCATAAGCAAATTTGTTCGCAGGATCCAGCACAATAGAGTTGGGCGAATTTCCCGCCGCGAACGGCGATCCGACCACCGCCGTAAACTTGCCCGAGTGGTTGCTTACGCGAAAAGCAGCAATGGAATTCGAAGTGGGCAAGGTCACATAAGCAATATGCGTGGAAGAACTGCTACAGCCGGCGAGTCCTCCCAGCACCAGCAAAACGCAAATCAAAGCTGCTCGCTTCAATGCGATCATTCCATTCATTCCCTTAAAATCGGCCATCAGCTACGGAGACGATAAAGTCGGTTTGCGTCCCTTTCGCCTAATGGTGTGCCAGCGATAAACCAAACCAGTCGAGATTCGCACATTATTCTGGGTGGTACTGAAGAGCGTGGTGTGCACGTAATCAACCTGCACGGCGCGAAACGCGAAGCGAGAAGAAACGTCCAAATCCACACCGCCGCCGAGCACTATCGCCCGCGCGGTGTCGCCCTCACCGGTTCCGACCCGCACGAAGCTCCTAGAGTCGCCGAAAAGCGCATGGGCAAAGAACAGCGTCCTGCCGCGCGAATAAAGGAACTGCGGACCGACGGTAAGATCGCGCAGGTTTACCTTTGAGCCGTATTGCCCAGTCAACTCCACTTTTACCCCAAATCCGTAGGCCAAGTTAAATGCAGGAGAGATGTTGAATCCACTCAGGTTTGAGCGATTTGCGAATCCAAGCGTTGGACTGTCAAAACGCGTATACGAGTAGCCCCCGAAAACTTGAACGCGAGGAATCTGCTGCGCGACCGACAAACGGCTGAGAGCAGTGACGCAAAGAAGAATCAATAGCAAGATTGCATTCGATGTAGCGCGGCGCAAAAATGCATGTACCCCATTCGCGTTCAGAGGCAACTGTTTTTTCATTGGCAGTGTTGGCGTCTCCTGAAAACCAGAAACAAGATAATTAAGGCTTGCGCCAAAGTTTAGGCGTTTAACCCCAACTGGTGATGCGTCTACGGATAAGGATAAAACACAAAAAACAGCAGCGACAACCCAGCCAGAACCCACAATCCCGGCTTAATCTCGCCCACTCGCCCCGAAACCAGCTTGCAGAACGGATAAAGCACGAACCCGGCTGTAATTCCGATCCCGACATTGTACGTAAAGCTCATCAATGCGACCACTGCAAACGCTGGAATGAGTTCCGTGAAATCATCGAAGCGGATCCTGGTGATGGGTGAAAGCATGAGCAGGCCAACGACGATCAGCGCTGCTCCGTAAGCCTGAGGCGGGATTGCTGATATGAATGGCGAGAAAAACAGCGTGCCCAGAAAACAGATTGCGGTCACAACCGCGGTCAATCCAGTCCGTCCCCCGGCTTCCACTCCGGTTGCCGATTCGATGAAAGCCCCCGATGTAGACGTCCCGACCAAAGCTGCGAAAATCATGGAAAGTGCATCCACCATCATTGGGCGCTCAATCTGTGGCAAATTTCCGTTCTCATCCAGAAATCCCGCGCGCAGATACTCCAATCAGCGTACCCATCGTATCCACGAAAGCCATGATAAAAATCGTGAGCACAATCGGGAGAAATCTCCAGCTCAGCGCTCCTCGAAAATCCAGGCTGAACAGTATCGGAGAAATGCTGGGAGGCAAGCTCACCCACGCTTTCGGTCGTGCCGCCACTCCTGTCACGTAAGCCAGAAACGCGGTTGCGAGGATGCCGATCAAAATGGCGGCAGGGAAGCGGCGGATCATCAGCACTGCCATCAGCAAGAAACCAAAAATGGCGACTAATACCGGGGCGGCTGTAAGATGGCCCGCCCTCAGCGGCGCTCCTGCATTTCCCAACAAAACAACCCCGGTTTGATTCAGGCCGATAAATGTCAGAAACAATCCGATTCCAACCGCAAAGCTGTAGCGCAAGGCGGAAGGGATCGCATCCACAAGCCACTGCCGCAGGCGCACTACTGTCAGGACCAGAAACACAACGCCTGCCAACAAAATCGCCGCCAGAGCCGCTTGCCAGCTAAAGCCCAAAGCCTGCACGACCGTATAGGCCAAAAATGCGTTCTCGCCCATGTACGGAGCAATCGCGAACGGGCGCTTGGCATAAAGCCCCATCAGCAGCGTCCCAAACACTGCCGTAAGAATCGTGGCCACCATGGATGGCCCCGCCGGAACTCCCGCTGCCTTCAAAATGGCTGGATTCACTACGACGATATACGACATTGTCACGAATGTGGTCAGACCTGCGACCACTTCGCGCCCCAGGGTAGTGCCGTTGTGCTTCAGTTCAAAATAGCGCTCGATCAGGTTCAACACGGGCTAGCAGGATACGCTGCAGGGTGGCGCTGCAAAAACTGAGCGTGGGAGCAAGCCCGCAGTCCATTGTCAAAAGTTTTCCATCGTCCACATATTCGCGTTGAATTCTTGACCGAGAATCGCCAACTGCCGGCCATCCGGAGAAGGGACGCCCCAGGTGCCGGTTGTTGACTTCTGATGCCACAACTGATACGCATTAGCCGCTTGATCGACGTAAATCAGAGTCGCACTCCCGCCCGAGAGATTGCCGATGAAAAAACCTTTTCCGTCCGGCGACCAATCCAGCGAGTTGAAACCCGTCCAACCTTTTACAGTCAGATCGGGCGCCGCTCCGTTACCGAGGAGCAGGACATGTATTTGATTTTCTCCTCCCTTAAGGATAGCAATGCGCTTACCATCGGGCGACACGTCCCAATGGTAGAAGCCTAACGGGTCGGTTGCGAACTTCGCGAGTTCACGACCTCTCCCGCTAATGGGGTCGAGAACACTGAACACCAGCCACTTGCCATCGGAAGTCTGTTCCGCGAAAACACACAAATTTGCTTCCGCCCGCGAGCATCGATGGCTGTTATAAAACCGAGCTGAGAATACGAACTCGGGCGGCCCGCCACTTACAGGAACTCGCATCAGACGCGCCATCGGCCACAGCCGGTCAGTTTTTTCAGTTAGCTCCTGGTACAACAACCATGTACCGTCTGGGCTGATTCGGGGAGAATCTGCTTCGGCGTTCTTGGCTCCGGTAACAAGGACTTCCGCTGAGTCTTGGTCGAGCGCCTGCTTGAACACGCCCCAGCGGCCGTTGCGGTCCGAGAAGAATATGATCGCCTTACTGTCGGCCGTCCAGGCTGAGGGCAACTCATCGGCCTCGGTGAACGTGATTCGGCGAGGCGTTGTCATATTAGTGCCGCCTCCTCCGAGTTGACCAACATACACGCCACTTTGAGCCGACCACCTGTGAAATGCGAGCCGTTTTCCGTCGGCTGTCGCGGTTATGTCGTCAATATGTGATGTGGGCCAATTCGTGAATCGGTGTGGCTGGCCTACCGCTTCACCAGTTCGCGGGTCAACAGGGACCTCCCAAAAATTATCGCTTTTTCCGTTAGGTTCCGTGTCTGCCCTGGAATAGATGATGCGACCTGGGGATACCCAGTAAAAGTCACGAACTGTGGAAGACGAGAAAACAGTCGAGGGAGACTGACCTTTCAAGTCGCAAGTCTCAATTGAGATTTCAAACCTATCTTCATGTTGACGAGTTTGGATTAGACGGAGTCTTAAGTATGCTAGCCGATCACCATCAGGGGACCATTTCACCGCAGCGAATGCGCTGCCATCGTTGGCCGCGAGAAGTTTCTCCGGCTGCTCACTATTTGGTCCCATCAGCCACACCTCACGGTCACCCAAACTGCCGGTATTCGTGGTAAAGACGACCTTCGAGCCGTCCGGCGAAACCGACCATGCCGTAGCCTCGTCCCGAATTTTGTGCGGGGCTCCTCCCAAGGCAGAGACCACCCAGACGCTGGTGTGCTGCTCGATGCTTGCGTTGGCTAGAAAACGCGTCCCGTCCGGAAACCAGGGCCCAATCCACCATTCCGCTCCTCTGCCCTCCAACGTTTGCGGTTGCGGTATTGTACGCATCTCCCCAGTCGCGACTAGTTGCAAATGAATTCCTTTTACGTCCCAGTACGCCAAGTATTTACCGTCGGGAGAAAGTGTGCCGTTTGCCACGGCGTTCTCACGGGAGTTGGCCGTGAGCTGCTGCTGCTTCAGCTCGCGCTCGGCAAGCGGTCTGTGAATTAGGGGCCTTACGACGAAGGTTGCGACCAGCAGAGTGGCGATCACCAGGGCTGCAGACAGGGCAATCTTCCGGAGCTTTCTCTTACCAGGCTTGGAAACCTCGGCCACCTCCACTGGAGCCGATGGCCGCCATGCGGTAGCAACAGAAGTGGATGCAAGTCCTGGCTGCGTGGCAGCCGTAGAACCGGCCACAGGCACCCGCACCGTCTGTGTTTGCCGCTTAAGTCGCAGAAGGTCCGCGCGCATTTCTGAAGCGTGCTGGTAGCGAAGATTGCGGTCCTTCTCAAGTGCCTTATCGATAATGGATCCCAACCCCGCGGGCAAGTCAGGATTGAATCCCGCCGCCAGTACGGGAGCACCGTGGAGGATGGAATCGAAAACGGCAGCCGAAGTCTCTCCGCGAAAAGGCAGCGACCCTGTCGCCATTTCGTAAAGTACGGCACCAAAGGAGAACAGATCGGTACGGGAATCAAGTTCCTGTCCCAGTGCCTGTTCCGGAGACATATACATGATGGTGCCCATCGCAGAACCTGGACTGGTCAAGTCCTGAACCTGAGTCGCCATGCCCTCCGTAACGTCTTCTCCGCTGCTGCTCGAGTTGTCCTTCAGCGTCAGCTTCGCCAACCCGAAGTCGAGAACTTTGGCGTGGCCGCGCTTGGTGACGAAAATGTTCGCTGGTTTTATGTCGCGATGGATAATGCCGTGAGAATGCGCAGCATCTAGAGCCTCGGCAATTTCGATGCCCAGCTCAATCAGGGTGTCTGTGTCGAGCGGGCGCTCCGAAATACGTTGCTTCAGGGTCATGCCCTCCAGGTACTCCATGGAAATGAAACGCCGGCGTTGCGCCTCGCCGATCTCATAAATCGTGCAGATGTTCGGGTGATTCAGAGCAGAAGCGGCACGGGCCTCGCGTCGGAAGCGCTCCAGAACCCGCGGGTTATGGGCAACCAGATCCGGGAGAAACTTCAGAGCGACGAAGCGGCCGAGGTCAGTGTCTTCGGCCTTATAGACCACACCCATTCCACCGCCGCCCAGCGTTTCGATTATCCGGTAGTGCGAGATGGTGCGGCCGAGCATGGGGAGAATGTTAGGCCGCATCGATAGCCGCGTCAACGCAGCTCCTTGAACTCCGAGACCGCGAACGAGCACTGCTTCCTCTTCTCGGGGTCTAGCTTCGGTGGCGGTGGGAGCGCCTGGAGTGATGGGATTGTTGGGTCAAAGCGAATCCGCGCACAGCTCTAGCCTTGTCAACGAGGACAGGGGTAGGATGTGGCGTACAATGGTTGCCGTTTTTGAAGTCAAAAGAGGAAATCCGAGAGAAATCTTGCTAAAAAAAGTGTTTCTCAAAATCCGAGCGGAGATCGAGGTGTATTTATGAAACGCGATGTGTTTTGGACGCTGGTGCTCAGTTTGTGTTTGGCCTCGTTAGGACGGGCGCAGACCGTAACTGGTAGTGGGACGACGGGTACGATTCCCATGTGGACGAACACCCAGACGCTTGGTGACTCGGTTATCGTTCAAGGTTCTGATGGTTCTGTGAACGTCGATGTAACCTCTAAGACTGGCATTTTCGGAGCCACGAGCGCGAAACTGAAAATGTCGCTGCGATGATCCACGGATTGCGCAAGGAGGCACCTACTTCGGTGTGCCGCTGAGCACCTTTGCCAGCAACACAAAATGGAGTTCGCTTGGACGCACGGACGCCGCCGGGGCACAGTGGAAGGTCAGCCATATCGTCAACGCCTGTGCCTTGGTTTCCATCTTCATCATGGGAGGCTTCGTCTTGCTTGCCTGGATGAGATCAGCAGCGATGGTGAGCCCCCGAGGTGCTTAGCCCAGGCGCAATTCTAACGTTCTGCAGACTATAATCACCTGAGCAGCTGCACCAACCCTGGACGTCATAATCTATGCCTCTACTCTGGCTGCGAGTCGCGCTCGGATGCTATGCCATCGGACTACTCTATGCCCTGCTGGCGCTCACGCAGCGTAGCTATCTGCTGAATCGGATTGCGTTGCCGGCCATGAGCGTGGGGATGGTTTTTCAGTTTGTTTCACTGAGTGAATCGGTGCTGGTCGGCGGGCCTGTGACCATCACATTAGTCCATAACTCGGAATCATTTCTTGCGCTGCTCGTGATGGCGGCGTTCATGATTGTGTATCTCGTCTATCGCACGACATCGCCGGGGATTGTGGTGTTCCCATTGGTGTTTCTGCTCAGTTTTGTTGCGGCCACAGGGCAGCAGCCATTTCTGCTGACTTCACCAGGACTACGGCGAGGGTGGCTGGTCGCCCACATCGCTCTGATCTTCACCGGATATGCAGCGCTGTTTCTCAGCTTTACCGCCAGCTTGTTGTACTTGGTGCAGGAGCGCAGCCTCAAATTAAAGAAAACATCCGGAGTTTTGCTGCGGCTGCCGGCGCTCGAAGTGATCGATGAAATCGGCTACCGGTCGCTGCTGCTGGGCTTTCCCTTCATGACGCTAGGACTGATTGCGGGCAGCATCGTGGCGCAGACTACATATGGGCGCGTGAACTTGCTCGATCCCAAGATTTTTCTTTCGCTGCTGATGTGGGCGGTTTATATGGTGATGGTGTTCACGCGATGGAATGCGGGATGGCGCGGGCGCCGTGCTGCCTATCTGGCCGCAGGGGCAGTGCTGGCCGCCGTGATTGCCTGGTCGGCCAACTATTTCAGCGCGATTCACAGGTTTGTCCAATCATGAATTTTCAGCTCATCGGGGTGAATCACAATAGCGCGCCGATCGAAGTGCGTGAGCGGTTGGCGATCCCCGAATCCCGTTTGCCGGACGCGATGCGCCGCCTGGCAGAGCATCCCGGAGTGGATGAAGGTCTGATCCTGTGTACTTGTAATCGCGTGGAGGTGCTGGCTCAGACTAAGAACGGTGCCGCCGATCTGCGCAGGTTCTTGCGCGAGTATTTCCAGCTTGATCCAGCGCAGTATGAGCCGCACCTGTATGAATATCGCGAGAGCGAAGCCGTTCGTCATTTGTTTCGCGTGGCTGCAAGTTTGGATTCCATGGTGGTAGGTGAGCCACAGATTTTGGGCCAGGTGAAAGAGGCATATGCAACAGCACGCGCGGTGGGTGCAGTCCATTCGCAGCTTGATCTGCTGCTGACGCGAGCGTTTGCGGTTGCCAAGCGAGTCCGGACGGAAACTGCGGTGGGATCATCGGCGGTTTCGGTTGCCTCGGTTGCGGTCGAACTGGCGAAGAAGATTTTCGGGTCGCTTCAGGGAAGACACGTCTATCTCGTCGGCGCAGGGAAAATGAGCGAACTGGCTGCGCGCCACCTGATGGCGCATGGGGCGGCTTCGATCTTTGTAGCCAATCGCACCCATGAACGCGCGGCGCAGTTGGCGGGGAAATTTAACGGTCAGGTGATTTTATTTGAGCAACTCTATGAGACCTGCGATCGCGCGGATATTGTCATCACCTCGACCGGCGCACCGCACGCCATCTTCCGGCGGGAGCATGGGGAACTGTTTCTAAGCCGGCGTAAGAACCGCCCCATGTTTTTTATCGATATTGCGGTGCCGCGCGATGTAGCCCCGGAGATGAACGATCTCGATGGAATTTTCGTTTACGACATCGATGATCTTCAACAGGCGGTCTCATCACATGTTGCGGACCGGCGAAGGGAGGCTGAGCGTGCGGAAGCCATTGTGCAGAGCGAGGTCGAACGCTTCCAGGCGCGAGCACAGACGCTCGACGTTGTGCCGACAATTGTCTCGTTGCACGATCATCTGGAGAGCATTCGCCAGGCGGAGATCGACCGGGTGCGTGCCCGCCTGGGACCGCTTTCGCCAGAACAGGAGATGGCCGTCGAGACGCTGACCCGGGGGATTGTGAACAAGATCATGCACACGCCTATCAGTACTCTGAAAACCGCGGCGCGTGAGCCGGAAGCCACGACAGTGATTGACGTAGTGCGGCGCTTGTTCAATCTGGAAGAAAAAAGGGCGGCAAGATCAGGCGGCGATCGCGATCAGAGTTGAGCTGGAGAAACTACAGCTATCTTGACCGAAACCCCGAAAACTCATCTCCGGATCGGCTCGCGCGGATCGCAACTGGCACTGTGCCAGGCCAATCATATTCGCGCACTCCTCGAACAGCACGGGCACAACGTGGAAATTGAAATTATCAAAACCACGGGCGACAAGATCACCGACGTCGCCCTCGCCAAGGTTGGCACGAAAGGCATGTTCACGAAAGAAATTGAAGAAGCGCTGGCGGAGGGTCGCATCGATTTGGCCGTCCACAGCCTGAAAGATCTGCCGACCGAAATTTCGTCCGGATTTGAAATCGCCGCGATCACCGAGCGTGAAGATCCCCGCGACGTGTTCTGCTCCCAGAAATACCAGAGCTTGGATGATTTGCCTCGCGGCGCGCGGGTGGGCACCAGCAGCCTGCGGCGCCAGGCGCAGCTCAAGGCGTTGCGAACTGATCTGGAGCTTCATCCTTTGCGCGGCAACGTGGACACGCGCCTTCGCAAGCTCGCCGATGGCGAATATGATGCCATCATCCTGGCCGCTGCGGGGCTAAATCGGCTAGGCAAAGACCAATTTATGCGGCACGTGCTTCCTGCAGAGGTCATGTGTCCAGCCGCCGGTCAGGGAGCGCTTGCACTAGAAATTCGGGCTGGGGACTTCGCGACCGCAGAACTTGTGAAATTTCTTGATGACGGGGCAGCACGTTTAACCACAATCTGTGAGCGCGCCCTGCTGAGCAAACTCGGCGGCGGATGCCAGGTGCCGATCGGGGCGTTGGCCGAGGTGCGTGGGGATCGCTTGCATTTGGACGCTATCGTAGCCAGCCCCGACGGGGGCAAGCTGTTGCGCGAGTCACGCGAGGGCGACGATCCGATGAGTCTCGGTGAAGAGACAGGCGAGACCCTGCTGCGACGAGGAGGCGCGCAGATTCTGGAAGAAGTTTATGGGCACACTGTCGCGCAACCGCAACAGCCGTGAGCAAGTAATGAAATATGGATAAGTCTGTCAACAGCGCGTTGCCTTTATCCGACGCGAAAACTGAGGCGACCCTCATCAGCGCTTGAGCCCCCGCACGGCGAATGTGCGTTCGTGCCGAGCCGCTTAGTGCGCGGCCCTCTTCTCGTAGGCAAGAGGACGGGCGCTGCGCGGCGGGCGTTTGGCGCCATCTCGCAGTTGGCGGACATCAATCTTTAGTTCGGAAATGGTGCGGCTCAGAGTATTGCGGTGCATGCCTAGCTCGCGCGCGGCACGGCACTGGTTCCCTTTGTTCTCCTGCAAAACTGTCAGAATAAATTTCTTCTTGAATTCGCGAACCGCCTCTGAATAAAGAATGTTGCTTTTGTACATCTGCATGATAAGCGATTCGAGCTGATCTCTCACGGCATCTCTCTTTCTTCACGAAGCAGTTCGTGAACTCTGCCATTGATACAATTCTGTTATTTGCGTGCGCTGCCCGGAGGCGTTGCGCCGGTTTGTGCGGGCTGTTGCGCTCGATGCAATAAATCCAAGCCCTGATAAAACCGTGCCCGCAGCTCCGATGGCGCCAGCCAAATTGCGGCGCGGCCAACCACCAGAAAATATGGCGCTAACTCTGAGCCTTTCAGCCACTGCGAGGCTGGCGAAAACGCGGTCATCATCAGGAGCACGATGGCAACCACCAAGCTGCCCCTAATCAGTCCGATTGCTCCCCCTAAAATTCGATCAACGAAACTCAAGCCCGATTCTTTTACCGCCCAACGGGCGATCCTGCCGGCCATTCCAGCAAGAATAATGACTCCCAGAAAAATCGTCAGAAAGCCCGCAATTTCAGCTACTGTTTGTGACTTCAGAAAACTTCCGAACCACGCTGCCACGCGGTGGTATTGCCACGCCGCCAGCAGGTATCCACAAACCAGGCCGGCAATGCCGAATGCTTCCTGAAAAAATCCCGCAGCGCCAGCCTGAATCGTCGACAGCAGAATCACCACGATGATGGTCCAATCTGGCCATCTCATGATGTTCTCCTGTCTACAACGCCAGCCCTACACATCCAGCTCGCGTCCGGTGAGCCGATGATAAGCCTCGAGATATTTTTCGCTCGTCTTACGCGCCACCTCCGCAGGCAGCGCTGGAGCTGGCGGCTGCTTATTCCAGCCGATTTCCTCGAGGTAATTACGAACGTATTGCTTATCAAAAGATTCCTGCGAGCGCCCGGGCAGGTACTTGTCCGCAGGCCAGAAGCGGGAAGAATCCGGCGTCAGAACCTCGTCAGCCAGGGTAATTCCTTGGGGCGTTCGCCCAAACTCGAACTTCGTATCCGCGATGATGATGCCCCGCTGCCGCGCATAATCAGCAGCCTTGCTGTAAATCTTCAGACTCAGATCTCGCAGTTGCCGGCTGAGCTCCGGACCCACCAGCTTCGCCATTTGCTCGAACGAAATGTTCTCGTCATGGCCCGAGACGGCCTTGGTTGCCGGGGTGAAGATCGGCTCCGGAAGCTGATCGGATTCTCGAAGGCCGCTCGGAAGATGAATGCCACAAACTGAGCCGCTCGCTTTGTATTCCTTCCAGGCCGATCCCGAGACATAGCCGCGCACCACGCATTCGACAGGAGACATTTCCGCTCGCATCACCAGCATCGAGCGGCCGCGGAGCTGCTCGTCATATCTGCGGAGAGATGCGGGATATTTGCTCACATCGGCAGTGACGACATGATTGGGAACCACATCTCGCAGAAAATCAAACCAGAACAGCGAAAGTTGGCTTAGGACGCGGCCTTTGTGGGGAATACCGGTCGCAAGCACGTAATCAAATGCGGAAATGCGGTCGGTAGCGACGAAAAGCAGGTGATCGTTATCCAACTGGTAAACGTCGCGCACTTTGCCGCTGGCATGCAGCTCCAGCTCGGGGAAGTCGGTCTGTAAAAGGACGGGATCAAGAAGTTGGGGGCTCATGATGAAATTCTACAGGCGGAAAACGTCGCGTATTCTAGACCTTCAAAAATTTTTGTCAACGATTTAGATGAAGAGCGTGGCCAAAGCTTCAATGTAGTTGAAGGCAAAAAAGTTGACAGGCTCGCGAGCGAGTGAACGGGGCCGCCGTAGCGGGTTTTGGGGGCATTGCGCTGTGGAAAAACTGAGGATGGCAGAGGATATCTCTTCCGTCAGATGGATCCTGAGTTCCGGAAAAAGGAGAAAACCTAAGGCCATTTCACTGCAAGAAGATTTCGTGAGAGAATTTCAGACGCTTTCGATAGGTGTGCACAAGTACGCCGTTGCACCGGACCCGCCGCCTTCCCTATACAGTGGATGTTCGGGTAATGTGGCCAACTACGGCGATACGACTAGCCCCAATGGCGACATCGGCATGGACGCTGTGGCCGACGATTTGATCCACGAATTGTCTGAGACAACCACCGATCCCGACCTTAGTGCCTGGTATACGAAGAATGGCGCGGAGAACGGGGATCTTTGCAACTTCGTGTACGGCACGACGTTCCTCGCGCCCAATGGCTCTCACGCGAACCATACGTTTGGGAGCAGGAATCATTTGGTACAAGAGAATGGGACCGGATCGGATCGTTCTGTGCTCTATAATAAGCCACTGAGCCGTACTGATGTCGGATTGCAAGTCACCTGTTTCGGTAAACCGGGTCAAAAACGCATGGGCCACTTGCGAGCACCGTGCACAACCCGCAATATTTCAACAACGTCCTCGCGCACACGGTAGGGCACTATGTAAGCTGTACGGGGCACAACCAGCTCGCGCGTACCCGGCACCCGACCAGCGCGCCCCAATGAAGGGTATTGTCTGAGGTGCTCCACCGCCTCATAGATTCTTTCAACTAGCTGCAGAGCTGCCGTTGCATTATCCCGTGCAACGTATTCCGCCTCAGCGTCCAGATTTGCCAGCGCCGTGCGCAGCCACCTAACCTAACTTCCACATTCCTCTGAGCAAGATTCTTTATTCACAGGGGTTTACGATTTCATTCCGTCACTA
>Ga0070717_10001054_pt1 | contig 18508 bp, 11 predicted proteins | sample LARL113metaG_FD_71366 | JGI IMG/M metagenome (GOLD analysis project Ga0070717, IMG submission 71366) | Corn, switchgrass and miscanthus rhizosphere microbial communities from Kellogg Biological Station, Michigan, USA - LAR L11-3 metaG | ecosystem: Host-associated > Plants > Roots > Rhizosphere ... | reverse complement strand
AGGACGGCACCCCGCCCAGGACGAAGTGGCTCTCGAAGCCGACGGCGTCGATCGGCACGCCCTGCTGCTTGAGCGACATGACCTCGGCGAGCATCGCGTTGCTCTTGGCGCCGACGCCCTCGATGTTGAAGTCGTTCAGGTACAGCTTGGCGTTGGGGTCGGCCTGGTGCGCCGCCGTCAGCGCCGTCGCGATGTAGCCGAGGCCCGGCTGGCCGTTGGTGGGGGTGGCCTGGGAGAAGATGTCGGACCGCGGTGACCCGTCCTCGTTGAACGGCTCGTTGACCACGTCCCAGCTGATGACCTTGCCCTTGAACCGGCCGGCCTCGGTCGCGATGTGCTGCTGCATCAGCGAGATCACGCTGGAGGCCGTCGGGAAGTTCGCCGAGGTGACCCAGTTCGGCAGCTGCGAGTGCCAGACCAGGTTGTGGCCGCGCACGACCTGGTTGTGGGCCTGCGCGAACGACACGATCGTGTCGGCGCCCGTCCAGTTGAACTGGCCCTGCGTCGGCTCGACCGTCCCCCACTTCATCTCGTTGCCCGGGGTGACGGCGTCGAACTGGCTCCCGGCCACGTTGCTGTAGTTGGGGTTGCCGCTCAGGTTGCTGCTCGGGCTCAGGGCCGTCCCGAACTTGATGCCCTTCGCCTCGGCGGCCTGCCGCAGCGTGGTCGCGGCCAGCACCGGCTGGCTGCGGGCCGCCACCGCCCCGAACGCCAGCGCCAGCAACAGGCCGGTCACCGGCACGATGAACATCCGACTGCGGATGCGATGCCACACAGTCTCTCCCTCCATCGGAGTGCTCCGGCTCGTTCCGGAGAATTTCCGGAAGATATCGGGCATGCTAGACGGAACTCTCGGAGCCGTCAATCGCCGACCGCTTCCTCCCTGGGCGGCGGGGTCAGTGGGGAGGGGCGGTGCTCTGGCGTACGACCAGGCTGGTGGCCAGGTCGAGACGCCGGGTGACCGGGGCGACGCCCCGGCTCATCGTGATCACCGTCCGGGCCGCCATCTCGGCCATCTCGGCCAGCGGCTGGTGGACCGTGGTCAGCGGCGGCCCCACCCAGCGCGCCACCGGCAGGTCGTCGTACCCGACCACGCTCAGCTCGTCCGGGATGCGGATGCCGAGCTCGCGGGCCGCCTCGTACACGCCCAGCGCCTGCAGGTCGCTCCCGGCGAACACCGCGGTCGGCCGGTCGGGCAGCCGGAGCAGCGCCCGGGCCGCGGCCTGGCCGCCCTCGACGTGGAAGTCGCCGGAGCGCACGAGGCCGGGGTCCACGGGGAGCCCGGCCATGTCCATCGCGGCCCGATAGCCGTCCAGGCGGGCCCGGCTGCAGAGCAGGTCCGGGGGCCCGCCGATCACCCCGATCCGGCGGTGGCCGAGCTGGAGCAGGTGCCGCGCCACCGCCATGCCGCCGTTCCAGTTGGCCGACCCGATCGCCGGCACGCCCTCCGCCGGTTCGCCGGCCGGGTCGAGCACCACGAAGGGGATGCCGCGCGACGTGAGCTGCTCGTGCTGCTCGTCCGTCAGGTCGAACACGACCAGGATCACCCCGGTCGGGCGCCGGGCGAGGACGGCGTCCACCCAGCCCTGGCCGGGCGCGGTCCGCGGCGCGCTCTCGGACAGGTTGACCATCAGGCCCACCTCCCGGGCGACGCGCGTGACGCCGCGCATGACCTCGACCGCCCAGGCGCCGTCGAGCTCGGGGAACACCACGTCGATCACCGGCGCCGGCGGCACGCCGGTCGCGCCCCGCCGCCGGTAGCCGTGCTGGCTGATCACCGCCTCCACGCGCGTGCGGGTCGAGGCGCTGACGTCCGACCGGCCGTTCAGCACACGGGAGACCGTCGGCACCGACACCCCGGCCTCCTGCGCGATCGTGGCGATCGTCGCTCTCCTGGCCCGGCGCGCCTCTGCCATGCCCGGATAGTACCGGAAGCGACGTCGAAACTTCCGGCGAACGGCACTTGACGCTTTCCTTACCTCGGGATGGCGGCTCTCGTGCAGACCGGTGGTTGCCTGGATGCATGAGGTCGATCACATCGGCCGGCGCGGCACTCGGCGCCGTTCTCGCGGTGTCGAGCTGCGGCGTCGGCGGCAGCAGCGGCGGCGTGGCGGCCGGCCCGTCCGGCGGCGGGACCGGGATCCACCGCATCCAGCACGTCGTCATCGTCATGCAGGAGAACCGCTCCTTCGACGAGTACTTCGGTACGTTTCCCGGCGTGGACGGCCTGCCCCGGCAGGGCGCGCAGTTCACCTCGTGCGTCCCCGACCCGAGCGGCGGCTGCCAGAAGCCGTTCCACGACCCCAACCCCGTGAACTCCGGCGGCCCGCACGGCCAGACCAACGCCACCGCCGACGTCGACGGGGGCAGGATGGACGGCTTCGTGGGCCAGGCCGCGGGCGGTCGGCGCGGCTGTGCCAACGCCAACGACCCCGCCTGCACCAACGGCAAGGGCGTCGACGTCATGGGCTGGAAGGACGCCCGCGACATCCCCAACTACTGGACGTACGCGCAGGACTTCACGCTGCAGGACCGCATGTTCGAGCCCAACGCCTCGTGGAGCCTGCCGGAGCACCTGTTCCTGGTCTCCGAGTGGTCCGCGAAGTGCGCGACCGCCAGCAACCCCGACAGCTGCGTCAACGCGCTCCAGAGCCCGAACAACCCGCCCGACCGCGGCGGCGGCCGCAAGCAGCCGCCCAACGGCCAGCCCGTGCCCTCGCTCTACGCGTGGACGGACCTGACGTGGCTGATGAACCGCCAGCACGTGAGCTGGAAATACTATGTGGCGCCCGGCACGGAGCCGGACTGCGAGGATTCCACCGAGCAGACCTGCGTCCAGAAGCAGCAGAACGCGGGCACGCCCGGCATCTGGAACCCGCTGCCCTTCTTCACTGACGTCGCGCAGGACCACCAGCTCGGCAACATCCAGGACTTGAGCCGCTTCACCGCCGACGCCCAGAAGGGCCAGCTGCCGGCCGTCTCCTGGATCGTGCCCAACAGCAGGACGAGCGAGCACCCGCCGGCCTCGACGGCCGCGGGCCAGACCTACGTGACCGGTCTGGTCAACGCCATCATGAAGAGCCCGGACTGGAGCTCGACCGCGATCTTCCTGACCTGGGACGACTGGGGCGGCTTCTACGACCACGTGCAGCCGCCGGCGGTGGACCAGAACGGCTACGGCCTGCGCGTGCCCGCCATGGTGATCAGCCCGTACGCGAAGCGGGGGTACGTGGACCACCAGACGCTGAGCCACGACGCGTACGCCAAGTTCATCGAGGACGACTTCCTGGGCGGCCAGCGCCTCGACCCGAAGACCGACGGTCGCGCGGACCCCAGGCCGGACGTCCGCGAGGACGCGTCGGCGCTCGGCGACCTGCAGGCCGACTTCGACTTCGCTCAGCGGCCGCTGCCGCCGGTGGTCCTCAGCACCACACCGGCGCCGGGGCCCGCGTCGATCCCCGGGACCTGAGGTTTCGCCGGACCGCGGCCGGGAAACGCTCATCACGGGGATGAGCGCTTCCCGGCCCGGACTGCTCGGCGACCGCGAGTTCCTGAAGTTCTGGGGCGGGCAGTCCATCTCGCTGCTCGGCTCGCAGTTCACGCTGCTCGCCCTGCCGCTCACCGCGGCGATCACCCTGCACGCCACACCGGCCGAGATGGGCGTGCTGACCGCGCTCCAGTTCGCCCCCGGACTGGTGTTCAGCCTGGCCGCGGGCGTGTGGCTGGACCGGACCCGCCGCCGGCCCGTGCTGGTCGGCACCCAGGCGGCCAGCGCGGTCGTGCTGGCCACGGTCCCGCTCGCCGCGGCCCTGCATCTCCTGTCGATCCAGCAGCTGTACGTCGTCGCCTTCCTCGCCGGCACGGCGGCCTCGTTCTACGCCGTCGCCCAGGCCTCGTTCATCCCGACGCTGGTCGGCCGGGAGCGGCTGGTCGAGGCGAACGCGCGCTGCCTGACGAGCAGCACGTTCGCGTCGCTCATCGGCCCCGGACTGGCCGGCGCCGCCGTACAGCTCCTGACCGCGCCCGTCGCGATCGCGGTGGACGCGGCGTCGTTCGTCGCCGGCGCGGCGAGCGCCGCGTGGCTCCGCGTGAGCGAGCCGGCGCGGCCGCGGCCAGAGCACCGCCACGTGGTCGGCGAGGCGATCGAGGGGCTCGTCCTGCTGTGGCGGCAGCCGCTCGTCCGCGCGATCACCGGGACCCTGCTGATCGCCAACGCCGGCGGCGGCATGGCCGGGGCGGTGCTCGTGCTCCTGTTCGTCGGCCAGCTCGGGCTGTCCCCGGCGCAGCTCGGGCTGGCCTACGTCGCGTCGAGCGCCAGCTCCCTGCTGGGGACCGTGGTGATCCGGCCGCTGGAGCGCCGGGCGGGCCTCGGGCCGGTGATGGTGCTGGCCACGGTGCTCCTCGCGATCGGCGTGTTCGTCCGCGTCGGGGCGGCGTTCTCCCACGCGTCGCTGACGTTCCCGCTGCTGGTCGCCAGCTTCGTGGTCAACGGCTTCGGCCTGATGACGTACAACGTCCCCCAGCAGGCGATCCGCCAGGCGGTGATCCCGGACCGCATGCTCGGCCGGACGACGGCGGGCGTGTCCCTCGCCGTGAACGCCGGCGGCGTGGGAGCGGCGCTGGCGGGCGGCCTGCTCGGCCAGCTGGTCGGCCTCCGGTGGACCCTGGTGGTGGCGGCGGCGATCAGCGCGCTGTGCGTCCTGCCGACCGCGCTCAGCCGGCTCGGCACGCTGCGCGGCGTGCCCCCGGCCGCGGACGAGCGGGCGGCGGGCAGCCTGGCCTAATACGGGTCGCCGGCCAGGACGTCGCCGACCACGTCGTGCAGGTCCAGCGCCGACGCGGCCGCCGCGATCGCCGACCGCTCGTCCTGGTCCAGCGCGGACCGGATCGCGGCCGACGCGGCGGCGCGGCTGCTGAGCTCGTCCGACACGAACAGCGGCGCGCCCAGCCGCTCCCGCGCCGCGTCGGCGACGGTCAGCAGCCGCAGCGCCGCGCGGGCGTCGCCCGCCGCAGCGTGGGTGAAGGCCAGGATCTCCAGGCAGTCGCACACGCCCTCGTCGAAGCCGAGCTGGTCGTAGATCGCCAGTGAGTCGATGACGAACCTGCGGGCCCGGGCCGGCTCGCCGCGCCGGTGGGCGAGCAGCGAGAGGTTGGACAGCGCCGCCGCCTCGCCCCGGCGGTCGCCGAGCTCGACGAACGCCACCCTGGCCGACTCGAACAGCGCCGCCGGCCGCTCCAGGTCGCCGCGCGCCCGGACCACCACGCCGAGGTTGAGCCGGGAGGCCGCGATGCCGCCCTGCGCGCCCAGGCGCTCGATGATGGCCAGGCTGCGCTCGGCGTGGAGGAGGGCCGCGTCCAGGTCGTCCAGGGCCGTGGCGGTGATGCACAGGCTGTTGAGCGCTGCCGCCTGCCCGTGCTCGTCGCCGAGCGCGCTCTGGACCTCCAGGGCCTCGGTGGCGAGGCGGAGGGCGTCGGCGAAGTCGCCCATCGCCCGCGCGGTGGCGCCCGCCGCCAGCAGGGCCGCGGCCCGGTCCGCGCCCGGCTCGGGCGAGCTGGCGGCGAGCGTGCGGCCGAGCCAGGTCCGGCTCTCGCCCGTCATCCCGCGCAGGTACCAGACCCACCACATGCTCACGACCGCCTGGAGCGCGCGCTCCGGGCTCCAGCCGTCGCCCAGGTACCAGGCCAGCGCGGCCCGCACGTTGTCCAGGTCGCGCTCGATCCGGTGCAGCCACGCCTCCTGCTCGCCTCCGCCCCACCGCTTCGCCCCGGAGGCGTACCGGACGAACCAGTCGGCGTGGGCGGCGCGGGCCGCCTCGTCCTCGCCCGCCTCGGCCAGCCGCTCGGCGGCGTACTGCCGCACCACCTGGAGGAGCCGGTAGCGCGTCGCCTCGCCCTGCCGCAGCGCCGCCTCGACGAGTGAGCGGTCCACCAGCCGCGCCAGGACGGCGATCGGCCGCTCGACGGCGGGCTCGACCGCCGCGATCGCCTCCAGCGGGCCGGCGCCGAAGCCGCCCGCGAAGACCGCCAGCCGGCGGAAGAGCCGGCGCTCGTCGTCGTCGAGCAGCGCGTGGCTCCAGTCGATGGCCGCGCGGATCGTGCGGTGCCGCTCGTGCCCGGGCGACCGCTCGCCGCCCAGCAGGTCCAGCTGCGCGGCGACGTGCCCGGCCAGCTCCTCCAGCGACAGGGAGCGCAGGCGCGCGGCGACCAGCTCGATCGGCAGCGGCAGCCCGTCCAGGTGCCGGCAGATGTCGATGGCGGTTGGGTCGGCCCCGTCCACGTGGGCGCCCGGCCGGGCGGCGGCGGCCCGCTCGGCCAGCAGGCGGACGGCCTCGGCCTCGACCAGGCCCGGGACGCGGTACACGACCTCGCCGGGGACGCCCAGCGGCTCGCGGCTCGTGGCCAGGATGCGGATGCCGGGCACGGTCTGCAGCAGGGCGGAGCAGACGCGGGCGCACTCCCCGACCAGCCGCTCGCAGTCGTCGAGCAGCACCAGCGCCCGGCCCCGTCCGAGCCGGCGCGCGAGCGCGGTGAGGAGCGGCTCGCCGGGCAGCTCGCGGGCGTCGAGGACGGCGGCCACCGCGCGGGTCACCGAGTCGGTCAGCGCCAGCCCGGCCAGGCCGACCAGGAACATCCCGCCGGGATGGTCGAGCGCGACGCCCCGGGCCAGCTCCAGCGCGAGCCGGCTCTTGCCGCAGCCGCCGGGTCCGACCAGCGTCACCAGCCGCGACGTCCCGAGGAGGTCCACCAGCTCGGCCAGCTCGGCCGCGCGGCCCACGAACGAGGTGGTCGGCAGCGGCAGCCCGCCGGGGCCCGGTCGCGCCAGCGTCGGGTCGCCGCGCCGGATCGCCCGGGCGAGGGCGGCGAGCTCGTCGCCCGGGTCCACGCCCAGCGTCCGGTCCAGCGCCTCGCAGACCTGCTCGTAGACGCGGAGAGCGTCCGCGCTCCGGTCACTCCGGTACAGCGCGAGCATCAGCTGGGACGCCAGCCGCTCGCGGGCTGGCTGCGCCTGCACCAGGCCGTGCAGCTCCGGCAGCAGGTCGGTGTGGCGGCCGAGGGCGAGGTCGGCCTCGACGCGGTCCTCGAGGGCCCGCAGCCGCAGCTCCTCGAACCGCACCGCCGCGGCGGCGGTCGTCGGGCCCCGCTCGATGCCGTCGAGGGCCGGGCCGCGCCACCAGCCCAGGGCCTCCCCCAGCACGGACGACACCGTGCCGGCGTCCTCGTGGCCGCCCTGCGCCTCCGTCACCGCCCGCTCGAACCGGAAGGCGTCGACCTCCTCTGGTTCGGCGTCCAGCACGTAGCCGGCGCCCGTCGTCCGAAGCCTCCCGCCCAGCGCCCGGCGCAGCGTCGAGAGGTGCACGTGCAGGCTGGAGACGGCCGTCGCCGGCGGGGCGTCGCCCCAGAGCTCCTCGGTCAGCCGGGCCAGGGAGACGGCCCGGCCGGACTCCAGCACGAGCAGCGCCAGCAGCGCGCGTGGCTTGGGGCCGCCGATGCCCAGCGGCTGGTCGCCGTCCACGACCTCGACCCTCCCGAGGAGCCGGAAGTCCATCTCTCGCCTGGAAGCGTAGGGGTTCGGTGGGGGCCTTTGGTCCTCTTTTGGTCGCGCGCGGGAACATCGGAGCCACGATGTCGGTCCAGCACTCCCCGCACTCCCCCCACGGCAGGGAGCTGCTGGACTGCGTCGTCGACGCGTGGACGCGGGCGGAGCACGACGCGGACGCCGAGGAGATCCGGCGCCTGCTGGCCGACGACGTCGTGCTGGTGGTCGTCGGCCTGGCCCAGGCGGACCTCCTGGGCCGGAAGGCGGTCGGCGCCTGGCACCGGGAGCAGATCGCCAACGCCCTGCACGAGCGCGACGTCCCCGTGCAGCGCGTGTACGGCTGGGCCTCCGTGCTGGACGACGTGGTCCGCGAGAGCCGGGTCACCGGCCACCTGTACGGCTTCCGGGGCGCCGGGCGCCGGGTGAGCTACCGCCTGCGCCGGCTGTTCGAGCTGCGCGAGGGCCGGGTCAGCCGCCTGACGGTGTGGCCGGACCTGGACGCATTGGCCGCGCAGCTGCCCTGAACTGACCGGCGCTCAGGCGAGGGCCCTGGTCGCGCCGTCCGGGACGCCGTCCACGTACGTGACCGAGTTGGCCGCGAGCGCGGGCACCCGCGGGCCCGGCAGCACGACGCCGGCCAGGTTCAGCGGGTCGGCGGCGGAGACTGTGACGGTCTCGCCCGAGCGCTCCTGTTTGCGCACGGCGCGCAGCGCGTCCACCGCCTCGGGGAGCGCGTACTGCTCGCCGCTGAACCCGTTCACGAACCGCCCGCCGCGGATCGTCCCCCTGGCCTCCATGCGCCGCAGCGCCCACAGCACCTCGCGCCACGGCACCGTGAACGTCTCGCGCGCAAGGAGGTCCCGGAACAGCACGCCCCAGCGCGCCAGCAGCTGCTCGGCGAGGGCCTCCGCGAGCTCGTCGGCGTCCTCGGTCGCGGGCTTCGCCTCGATCAGCGACCACCGGCCGGCCGAGCGGGCGGCGCTGCGCGACCCGGCCTGGCGGAGCCGCGGGCGGTAGGCCACACGGGCGGCCAGCCGCTGGGCGAGCAGCGTGCGCACCGCGTCGAAGCCGTCCGACGTCACGAGACCGCGCGAGACCGCGTCCCACAGCGCCTCGTCCACCTCGCCGGGCAGCCGGCGCGTCATCCGGACCAGGTCGGCCGCGAACAGCGCGCCGTGGCTCCGGAGCGCGTCGAGGACGTCGCGGGTGCGGCCCGGACCGGGCTCGGCCGGCGGGCGGTCGCCCCTGGTTGCCTGGAGCAGCCACGGCAGGTCCTCGCGGATGGCCATGGCGATCGGGGTCGCCCGGGAGGGGGTCATCCCGCTCCGGCGGACCGGCTCGTCCTCCTCGCCGCCGGCGCGGACCGTGAGCCGGCCCCACGTCACGTCGCCCGACAGGCACAGGTCGTCGAGCCACTCGGGCTGGAACGCCTCGACCCGCCGCCAGAGCACGCGCTCCCAGGCGCCGGCCGCCAGCTCGAAGCCCTGGAGCTGCTCGACGACCGAGAGCACGCCCAGCCGGCCCTCGCGCTTCGTGCCCGGCGCGACGTGCTGCCAGCGGAGCAGGAACCGCATGAAGTCGCGGGCGGTGACCGGCTCGATCTCCCGCCGCAGCCGCGCCCGCGTGTAGTGGTGGATGCGGGCCAGCAGGCGCCGGGCGCAGAGCTCCTCGGGGCCGCCCGGCGCCGTGAAGTGGCCGCGGAACGCGAAGCCGGTGCCCTCCAGCCGGGCGACGGCGATGGCCACGTCGTCCGCCGCCAGGCCGGTGGCGTGGGCCAGGTCGGCGACCGTGGACGGGCCCCGGAACTCCAGGTGGCCGCGCACCATCTCGGCGGCCGCGGAGTCGCGGTCCATCGGCGCCGGCGCGACCGGCGTGCGGTGGTCCGGCGCGATCGCGGCCTCTGGGAACAGGACCTCCACGGCCGGCCGGCGCTCCACCACGCACCACAGGTCCAGGTCCGGCGCCACGCGCGCCACGACCGCCCGGCGCTCCTCGACCAGCTCGTCGAACCACGACCGCCACTCCTCGACGGGCCGCAGCCCGGTCACCGTCAGCAGCACGTCGTGCAGCTCGTCCGCGTCGCGGGGGTCGGGCTGCACCTCTTCGCGGACGCGCTCGATCGCCGCGGGATCGAGGCGGCCGAGGTCGCGCGCCTCGACCGGCAGCCCCCGCCGCACCTGGACGTTCCGGCTCCGCCGCTCCTCGAGCGGCGCGTCGTCCAGGAACGTGAAGGGCTGCCCGTTGAGGATCTCGTGCGCGAGCACGGACGGCTCGACTGTGTCGCGCACCACCACCTGGACGCGGCCGGCCTCGATCTCGACCAGCAGGTCGCGGAGCGCGTCCACGTCCATCGCCTCGCGCAGGCAGTCGTTGACGGTCTCGCGGACCAGCGGGTGGTCGGGGATGTCGATCGGGCCCGGCGCCACGTTCTCCTGGCACGCCGCCAGCGTCGGGAACACAGCGGCCAGCAGGTCGTCGGACTCCATGCGCTGGATGGCCGGCGGGTTCTTGCGGCCGCCCCGCATCCGGAGCACGGCCAGCGCGCGGTTCAGGTTCCACCGCCACCGGGCGGCGAACAGCGGCGACGTCAGCAGCGCCTGCCGGAGCACGTCCTCCACCGTCCGCGAGGTGAGGAACTTCGGCACGCGGTCGAGCGGGAAGCTGTGCTGGGGCCCCAGCGAGAGCAGGAAGGCGTTGTCGCTGGCGGCGGCCTGGAGCTCGAAGTCGAACGTGACGCAGAACCGCTTGCGCAGGGCCAGCCCCAGGCCGCGGTTGAGCCGGGCGCCGAACGGCGAGTGGCCGACGAGCTGCATCCCGCCGGCCTCGTCGAAGAACCGCTCCAGCACGAGCGTCTCCTTCGTCGGGAGCACGCCCAGGGCGGTGAGGCCGGCGCCGAGGTAGCGGACGATCGTGTCCGAGGCCGCCCGGTCGATCCCGCACTCCGCCTCGAGCCAGCGCCGGCCGCCCTCCGCGTCCTCGCGCGCCAGGTGCTCGCCGACCGTCCGGCGCAGGTCGGACACGTCGGTGGACAGCTCCTCGGTGCGGGCCGCGGCCTCGCCCAGCCAGAACGGCACGGACGGCGGCGCGCCCTGGGCGTCCACCACGCGGACCGTGCCCGGCTCGACCCGGCGGATCCGCCACGACGTCGTCCCCAGCAGGAACACGTCGCCCGCCATGCTCTCGATCGCCCAGTCCTCGTTGACCGTCCCCACGAAGACGTCGTCGGGCTCGGCCACCACGCGGTAGTCGCCCAGCTCGGGAATCGCGCCGCCCGACGTCAGGGCGGCCAGCCGGGCGCCCCGCCGGCCCTTGAGGCGGCCGTTCACCTGGTCCCGGTGGACGTAGGCGGCGCGGCGGCCCCGGCCTGTCGTGATGCCCTCGGAGACCATCTCGACCACGTCGTCGAAGTCGTGCCGGGCGAGCCGCTCGAAGGGGGCGGCCCGGCGGACGAGGTCGTACAGCGCGTCCTCCGACCACTCCTCCGCCGCGCACTCCGCGACGACCTGCTGCGCCACGATGTCGAGCGGGGCGACCGGCTGGACGATCGCGTCGAGCCGGCCGGCGCGGGAGCCGCGGAGCAGCGCGGCGCACTCCACGAGCTCGTCCCGGCTGGTCGGGTAGAGCACGCCCCGGGGGGTGCCGAACCGGGTGTGGTTCGACCGGCCGACCCGCTGGAGGAACGTGGCGAAGCTCCGGGGCGAGCCGATCTGGCAGACGAGCTCGACCGGGCCGATGTCGATGCCCAGCTCCAGGGACGCGGTGGCGACGAGCGCCCGCAGGTCGCCCGACCGGAGCCGGGACTCCACGCGCTGCCGGCGGTCCCGCGAGAGACTGCCGTGGTGGGCGGCGACCTGGTCCTCGCCCAGCCGCTCGCCGAGCTGGTGGGCGAGGCGCTCGGCCATCCGCCTCGTGTTGACGAAGACCAGCGTGGTGCGGTGGGCGCGGACGTGGTGGGCGATCCGGTCCAGGATCTCGGCCATCTGCTCGGCCGAGGCGACCGCGCCGAGCTCGTCGTCGGGCAGCTCCATGGCCAGGTCGAGGGCGCGCCGGTGGCCGACGTCGACGACCGCGCAGCGCGGGGAGCCGTCGGGGTTCGAGCGGTCGGTCCCGGCCCCCACCAGCAGGCGGGCGATGGCGTCGATCGGCCGCTGCGTGGCGGAGAGCCCGATGCGCTGGGGAGGGGCGGTGGCGACGTGGCCCAGCCGTTCGAGCGTCAGCGCCAGGTGCGAGCCGCGCTTGTTGCCGGCCACCGCGTGGATCTCGTCCAGGATCACGGTGCGGACGCCCGCGAGCAGGCCCCGCGAGCGCTCGGCGGTGACCAGCAGGTACAGCGACTCCGGCGTGGTGACCAGGAAGTTGGGCGGCCGCTTGAGCATCGCCGCCCGCTCTGACGACGCCGTGTCCCCGGTCCGGACCGCCACCGAGATGGCGGGCGCTTCCAGGCCGAGCTCCGCCGCGACCTCGGCGATCTGGCGCAGCGGCGCCTCCAGGTTCTGGTGGATGTCCACCGCGAGGGCCTTCAGCGGGGACACGTAGACGACCTGCGGCCCGCCCTCGGGCAGGTCGCCCGCCTCGTGGGCCCGGTACAGGCGGTCGATGCAGACGAGGAACGCGGCCAGGGTCTTGCCCGAGCCGGTCGGGGCCGCGATCAGCGTGTCGCGGCCGGCCGCGATCTCCGCCCACCCGCCGGCCTGGGGCGGCGTCGGACCGTCGGGAAACCGCCTCCCGAACCAGGTCCGCACGGCGGGGTGGAAGAGATCGGTCAACATGGCCTCCATCCTAACGAACGGGCGTTTGGACGCAAGCGTCTTTACAGCCCGCCGCGGCGGCTCAGCCCAGACGGCCCACCAGCGCGTCGCCCACCGTCGCGATCAGCTCGTCGATCGCCGTCCCGTCCATCGTCTCCGGCTGCAGCGCCAGGCGGTGCACGCCGGCATCGGCGTAGCGCAGGGCGGTCTCGACATCGACGGCGGCCGGCGGCGTGATCGTGATCTCCAGCTCGCCCAGCTCGGGCGGCCGCTCCAGGCGGCGCGCGGTCTCGCGCAGCTCGACGACGGTCCTGCGGGTCTCCTCGACGTCGAGCTGCCACCCGTACCACCCGTTCGCGACCCGCACGGCGCGGCGGTACGCGGCCGGCGAGTGGCCGCCGACCACGATCGGCGGATGGGGCCGCTGCGCGGGCAGCGGCCGCTGCATGACGTCGGCGAACGAGACGTGGCGGCCAGTGAACGCGGGCTCCGCCTCGCCCCACAGGCAGCGCATCGCGGCCAGGAACTCGTCGGTGCGCGCGCTCCGGTCCGCCAGCGTGGTGCCCAGCGCCCGCAGCTCCGGCTCGACGTAGCCGACCCCGATGCCGACGGTCAAGCGGCCCCGGGAGAGCACGTCGATCGACGTGAGCTGCTTGGCCAGCAGGACCGGCTGCCGCTGCGGCAGCACCAGCACACCGACGCCGAGCCGCACCCTCGTGGTCACCGCCGCGAGGTACGTGAGCGCGACCAGCGCCTCCAGCCGGGGCTGCTCGGCGGAGTCCCCCCCGCCGCGCGGCAGGGCGATGTGGTCGCCGACCCAGAGCGCCTCGAAGCCCGCCTCCTCCGCCAGCCGCGCCCTCCGGACGATCGTGTCCGCGTCCACGCTGCTGCCCCGGTGCAGTCCGAACAGGGCCAGCTTCAGGCGGTCCGCCGTCATCGCCGGCCGACCGCCTGCTCCTCGCGCTCGACGACCTCGGCCAGCGCCCGGATGAAGACCGGCGACGTGTTGGGCAGGTCGATCCGGTGGAACCGCAGCCCGGCCTCCTCCGCCTCCTCCCGCGCGGCGACGTCGATGTCGTACAGGATCTCCAGGTGGTCGGCCAGGAACTGCACCGGCACGACCAGCACGTCATCATGCCCCTCGTCGCGGAGGTCGGGCAGCAGGTCCTTCAGGTCCGGCTTCAGCCACTCCTCCGGCGTGTGGCCGGCGCTCTGGTACGCGAACTGCCACCGCTCCCGCGCCAGGCCCGCCCGCTCGGCCACCAGGTCGATCGTCTCCAGCAGCTGGTCGATGTAGCCCGTGTCGCGGTCCACGACCGGCCTGGGCAGGCTGTGCGCCGTGAAGATGATCGGCACCCGCTCCGGCTCCGGGAAGCGGCCCAGCGCCTGCTGGACCCGCCCGGCCAGCTCGCCGACGAAGCTCGGCGTCGTGTGCCACGGCCCCGCCACCCGGAGCTCGACGCCCGGCAGCTCGCGGGCCATCGCCGCCTGGAGCGCGCGGTCGTAGCCGCCCATGATGATCGGCGAGTACTGCGGCGACAGCACGATGCCGGTCACCCGGCCAACGCCCGCGGCCGCCAGCGCTCGCACCGCCGCGTCGATCCGCGGGTCGGAGTGCAGCATGCCCACGGCCACGACGTACCGCCCGGGCCCGTGGGCCTCGTCCAGCGCGCGCTGCAGCGCCTCGCCCTGCTCGCCGGTGATCCGGACCAGTGGCGACCAGCCGACGATCTCGTACCGGCGCTGGAACTCCGCCACCACCGCCGGGTCGGGATCGCCGCCGCCGCGGACGCTGCGCAGGTAGTCGGGGACCTCCTCGGCGGTCTGGGCCGAGCCGAAGGTCATCAGCAGGACGCCGGTGGGCGAGGTCATGGCGTCGAGGATAGCGGCCCGACCGAGGGCTACGGGAGCCGGACGAACGTGGCGTTCCGCCGGTAGGCGGCGAGGTCGGGCGCGTCCAGGTACGCCATGGAGCTGCGCAGCCCGGCCACGTACCGCCGCACGATCGGCCCCACCTCGCCCCGGAACGGCACCATCGTCTCGGCGCCCTCGACGTGCTGGGGGTCGGCCCGGCCCATGCCGAGCTGCACCGAGAGCGACGCCGCGCCCCGCGCCACCTTGTAGCGCTTGCCGCGCATGACCACCTCGCGGCCGGCCGCCTCGCGGGTGCCGGACAGCGCGGAGCCCAGCATGATCGCGTCGGCCCCCAGCGCCAGCAGCAGGCACAGGTCGCGGGGGCTGCGCACGCCGCCGTCGCCGATGACCAGGGCCCGGCGCCGGACGCCCGCGGCCTCCAGCACCGCCTGCGGCGTGGGGGCGTAGATCCCCGTCTCGGTGCGCGTCTCGCACAGGGCGCCGCCCCCGATGCCGACCCGGACGGCGTCGGCGCCCTGGTCCTCCAGCCACCGGAACGTCTCGGCCGAGCCGACGTTGCCGGCGATCACGAACGCGTGCGGGGCTGCCCGCTTGACCCACTCGATCGCGGCCGCGACCTGGGTGTGCGCCCCGTTGGCCGTGTCCAGGCAGACGACGCGGCAGCCGGCCTCGCAGAGGCCCACGAACCGTTCCTGGAAGTCGCCGGTGATGCCCACCGCCGCGCCGACCACCCCGTCGGCCGGCGCCGACGAGGAAGCGCTCCGGAACTGCTCGACCTGATCCTGCACCGGCTGGAACCGGTGCAGGATGCCGAGGCCGCCGAGCTGGGCCAGCGCCACGCACATCTCGGGGCCGCAGACATCGGGCATGGGCGACCCGATGAGCGGGATTCGGAGGGTCGCGTCGCCGATCGCGACATCGCAGCGGACATCGGCCCGGTGCCCGATGGACGAGACGGTCCTCGGCACCAGACTGAGGTTGGAGAAGTCGATCGCCGGTACCGCCTCGAACTGCACAGATCGGGGTCCCCGCCGGCCAATGATAGGTGAATGAGGATCGCCTGATGGAGGCGGAGATCGGCGGCCGGCGGTTCCGGTGGGGCAGCCGCGTCTACGTGATGGGGATCGTCAACGCCACCCCCGACTCGTTCAGCGGCGACGGCGTGCTCGACCCGGAGGCGGCGGTGCGCCAGGCGCGGCGCATGATCGACGACGGGGCCGACCTGATCGACGTCGGCGGCGAGTCCACCCGGCCCGGGTACGAGCCGGTGAGCGCCGAGGAGGAGCTGCGCCGCGTGCTGCCGGTCCTGCGCCGCCTGCGCCCCGTCGCGACGGTGCCGGTCTCGATCGACACGTGGAAGCTCGAGGTCGCCGAGGCGGCGGCGGCCGAGGGCGCTGCGATCGTCAACGACATCTGGGGCCTGCGGCGGTCGCCCGGCCTGGCCGGGCTCGCGGCGCGCCGGGGGCTCGGCCTCGTCCTGATGCACAACCAGGACGGCACGGCGTACGCGTCGGACCTGCTGGCGGAGGTGGCGGCCTCGCTGCGCCGCTCGCTGGCGGTGGCGCTGGCCGCCGGGGTGCCGCGGGAGCGGGTGGTGCTGGACCCGGGCATCGGGTTCGGCAAGACGGCGGCGCACGGCGTCGAGGTGCTGCGCCGCTTCGCGGAGCTGAACGAGCTGGGCCAGCCCCTGCTGGTCGGGCCCTCCCGCAAGTCGTTCCTGGAGCGCATCTTCGGGCAGCCGATGGAGCAGCGGCTGCCGGGGACGATCGCCAGCGTGACGGCGGCGGTGCTGCGGGGCGCGGACATCGTTCGGGTCCACGACGTGGCGGAGGTCGCGCGGGCGGTCCGGGTGGCCGAGGCGCTGCGAACCGCCTCCCCGGATCGCTAGCCGGCGGCCGTGACCCGGGTACTCCCCCGGGTACAGAACGGGTACTTCACCGGGCGACAACCGGTCCTGCCGTATCTAGGCTGCGATAGGAGAGGACGGTGTTCGATACTTTGCGGCGGGGTGGTGAGGACGTCAGGTCGGCCGGTGAACGGCGGGCGAACCAACCTGCCAGCGGAGCTGACACCGTTCATGGGCCGCGAATGGGAGTTGAGCGAGCTTTCGCGGCTCGTTCATGGCACGCGGCTGATCTCGCTCCTGGGCCCGGCCGGCATCGGCAAGACCCGGCTGGCGCTCCGGCTCGCCGCGCTGCTCGGACGGCGCTACCCGGACGGCTCGTGGCTCGTCCAGCTGGCGCCGGTGACGAACGGCGACCTGCTGCCAGCCGTGATCGCGGGCACGCTAGGGATCACGGAGGCGCGGCCCGATGAGACGCTGGCCGTGCTCGACGCGACCCTGTCGTCCCGCGAGATGCTGCTGGTCCTCGACAACTGCGAGCACGTGGTCGAGCGGGCGGCTCGCGTCATCGAGCACCTGCTGCTCAACTGCCCCGCCCTCACGATCGTGGTCACGAGCCGCGAGCGGCTGGGCGTGCTCGGCGAGCTGGCCTGGCGCGTGCCGCCGCTCGACCTGCCCCGGGCCGGCCGCGTGTACACGCCGGACGAGCTGGAGCAGGTGGAGGCCGTGGCGCTGTTCGCGGACCGGGCCCGGCGCGCCAGCCCGCACTTCTCGGTCACCGAGGCGAACTGCCGGGACGTGGGCGACCTGGTCTGCCGCCTGGACGGGCTGCCGCTGGCCGTCGAGCTGGCCGCCGGCTGGATGGAGACGCTCTCGCCGGGCGAGCTGGCGCGGGAGCTCGACGATCGCTACCAGATCCTCGTGGCGCGGGGCCCGGTCATGAGCGAGCGCCACACGAGCCTGTGGGCGGCGATCGACTCCAGCTACGAGCGCCTCGACCCGGCCGCGCGCGACCTGTTCGCCCAGCTCGGCGTGTTCGCCGGCGGGTGGAACCTCGGTGGCATGGCGGCCGTGTGCCGCCTGGAGTCGGCCCCGGCCGTCGAGGTGCTGGGCCGGCTGGTCGACCACTCGTTCGTGACGGTGGTGCCGACGACCGAGGGCCCCACCCGCTACCGCCTGCTCAACATCCTGCGCCGGTACGCCCTGGACCGACTGGAGCAGTCCGGCCAGCGCGCGACGCTGGAGCGGCGCCTGGCCGACCACGTGGTCTCGGTCGCCGAGAGCGCGTCCGCCAGCCTGACGCAGCGGGAGGGACCGCGCTGGCTGGCGGTGCTGGACGCGGAGCTCGACAACGTGCGCGTCGCGTTCGCGCTGGAGGCCGAGTGGTCGGCGGAGCTGAAGCTTCGCCTGGCGGTCGCGCTCGCCCCCTACTGGCACTTCCGGGGCCTGCTCAACGAGGGCCGGCGTCATCTCCAGGACGTCCTGGCCAGCGCGGGCCCGGGCTCGCCGACGGGCGTGGCGGCCCTGAACTGGCTCTCGCGGCTGTGCTGGGCCCAGGGCGACCTGCCCGGCGCCGCGCGCCAGGCCCGCGCCGCGTTCCGGGCCGCCCGCGCCATCCAGGACCGCGCCGGTTCGGCGTTCGCGCTGCTGCGGCTGGGCAAGGCCCGGTTCGACGCGGGCCGGACGGCGGCCGCGCGCACCGCGCTGGAGCGCTCGGCTGAGATCGCGAGCGGGGTCGGGGACGACGTGCTGCTCGGCGAGTGCTTCACCCTGCTCGGCCAGGTCGCGCTGGTCGAGGGCCGGATCGACGACGCCGAGCGGCTGCTGAACGAGAGCGTGAGCCGCCTCAACCGCACCGGGGACGTGCACCGGGAGGCCGTCGCCCTCCAGGCCCTGGGCCGGCTGCACCTGCAGCAGGCCCGGCTGAACGAGGCCGAGACGGCGCTGCTCCGCAGCCTCACCGACCTGCGCGAGTTCGCGCTGGCCAGGCCGTCCGTCCCGATGCTGGAAGGGCTGGCGGCGGTCGCGGCGGACCGCGGCGACCACGGGCGGGCGGCGCGGCTGGTCGGGGCGGCGGACGGCCTGCTGGAGCGCATGGGCGCGCGGCCGCCGGGCCGGGCCCCGGTGCGCGCCGCGGTCATGGCGCGCTGGCAGGCGTCCCTGGGGGCGCCGGGCTCGGACGTGGCGTTCAACGAGGGCCGGCAGATGGAGCTGCGCCAGGCGATCGCGTTCGCGCTGCGGGAGTCGCCGCCGGCGGCGACGCGGCGGCCGGCGGACCCGGCCCGGCCCACGCTGACGAGGCGTCAGCTGGAGGTGGCCCGCCTCGTCGCCAAGGCGATGAGCAACAAGGAGATCGCGGCCCGGCTGCGGCTGTCCGAGCGGACGATCGAGGGCCACGTCGAGCAGATCTGCAACAAGCTGGGGTTCAACTCGCGCATCCAGATCGGCATCTGGATGACCCAGTTCGACGAGGACGAGTAGCCGGGCTCACGGGGGCTCACGGGC
>Ga0070717_10001052_pt1 | contig 18520 bp, 12 predicted proteins | sample LARL113metaG_FD_71366 | JGI IMG/M metagenome (GOLD analysis project Ga0070717, IMG submission 71366) | Corn, switchgrass and miscanthus rhizosphere microbial communities from Kellogg Biological Station, Michigan, USA - LAR L11-3 metaG | ecosystem: Host-associated > Plants > Roots > Rhizosphere ... | reverse complement strand
TTATGGATTCGTTCGCTTCCGCAAAGCCGATGAAGCGGAGTCGCACGCCTGGCAGCCGCAGATTGTTCGCGCGCTGCAGACCGTGGTTGGATCGACTAAGCAGGGCGCTGCTGTCGCGCTCGCGCCTTTCGCCAATTTCGCCGCCCAAACCGTCGATTCGGCCCCGGCGCACTTGCGCGATCTGCTCGAGATTCGCCCCGCGGGCCCAGAACTCGAAGTCGGCCAGATCGAGCCGGCGGAAAACATTACGCATCGGTTTGTTGCCAGCGCGATGTCCTTTGGATCGCTCTCGCCGGAGGCCCACCAGACCATTACCCAAGCCATGAATCTGCTGGGCGCGCGCTCCAACACCGGCGAGGGAGGCGAGGATCCCAGCGCGTATTCCCCCATCGACGGCGCGCCGCTGCTGCTGAACAACAAAATCAAGCAGGTGGCCAGCGCCCGTTTCGGCGTGACGGCGGAGTACCTGATTCATGCCGAAGAGCTGGAGATCAAAATTGCCCAGGGCGCCAAGCCGGGCGAAGGCGGCCAGTTGCCTGGGCACAAGGTCACGGAGCTGATTGCGCGCCTGCGCCATGCGCAGCCCGGCATGCAGCTCATCTCGCCTCCACCGCACCACGATATCTATTCCATCGAAGACCTGGCCCAGTTGATCTGGGATCTGAAGCGCGTGAATCCGCGCGCAACGGTAGGCGTGAAGCTGGTTTCCGGTTGCGGGGTGGGCACCATCGCGGCGGGCGTCGCCAAGGCCTATGCAGACTACATCGTGATCGCCGGTCATTCCGGTGGAACGGGAGCATCGCCGCTGTCGAGCATCAAGAATGCGGGAAATCCGTGGGAGCTGGGCCTGGCTGAAGCGCAGCAGGTGCTCATCCACAACGGCCTGCGCGGGCGCGTGCGCCTGCGCACAGACGGCGGTCTGCGCACCGCGCGCGATATTGTGGTGGCCGCGCTGCTGGGCGCGGATGAGTTCGCTTTCGGCACCGCGGTGCTGGTGGCGCTGGGCTGTGACATGGCGCGGCAATGTCACCTCAACACCTGTCCCACGGGCATTGCCACGCAGCGGCCCGAACTGCGCGCAAAGTTTCGCGGCAAGCCCGAGCACATCGTGCGCCTGTTCGACGAACTCTCGGCTGAAGTGCGCCAGTTGCTCGCCAAGCTCGGCCTTCCGTCGCTCTCAGCCGCAACAGGCCGCAGCGATCTGCTCGAACAGGTGCGCTGGGACGCGGGGCTCGATCTAAAGCCGCTGCTGGCGGGCACCGCCCTCGCCGCGGAGACCGGCGGCGCAATTCGATGGCAAGGCGGCCGCAATGATCGACCGGAAGAACACACTCCGATTGACGATGCCTGGGTTGAGCCCGGCTTGGAGGCTTACAAAGCCGGCAGGCCTTATATGCTTGAAAGCCGCATTACAAATGAAGACCGTACCGTGGGTGCGCGCCTCGCCGGACAGTTGGCACTGTTCAAAACTGCGAACCCCACCGCGACTGGCTCGGACCTCACGTTCAGGATGCATGGCACCGCCGGGCAATCGTTTGGCGCGTTTGCCGTGTCAGGAATGACGCTGCATCTGGAAGGTTTGGCCAACGACTTCGTGGGCAAGGGCCTGTGCGGCGGCGAACTCATCGTGCGGGGTGTAGGTCGCGCTGCCCAGGAGAGCGCACAGCACACCCTGCTGGGGAATGTGGCTCTGTACGGCGCCACCAGCGGCGCGCTGTTCGCGGCGGGGCGCGCCGGCGAACGTTTTGGGGTGCGCAACTCGGGTGCGCTGGCCATCGTGGAAGGCGTGGGCGATCACGGGTGCGAATACATGACTGGCGGGCTGGCCGTGGTGCTGGGCAGGTGCGGCCACAACTTTGGCGCCGGCATGACCGGCGGCCTGGCGTGGGTTTATGACGAACGCGGCGCCTTCCTTGGCAAGGGGTATTACCACAAGGGATTCATTCAGCCGCAGACCTGGGACGAACTGGACCACGCCGCGCGCGCATCGATCAGGGAACTGGTCGAACTGCACCTCTCCAAAACCGAGAGCCGGCGCGCGGAATGGCTTTTGGCGCACTGGAATGGCGAGTCGCCAAAATTCGTGCGGATGATGCCCAAGGTGCAGGGTTAGCAGGGATGAGGAAGGTTCTGAATGCATCCCTCAGGGGCCAAAGCCCGGGCTGATTTTGCGATATTTCGGCACGACTGAAGTCGTGCCCTTTCAAGATGTCGATTATGCAGGGTTTCCTTAGCGAAGCTGCAGTCTTTTGCCCTTCTTGTGCTCGTACATGGCCTTGTCGGCTTTGGCCAGCAGATCCTTCACGCTATCGCGGCCACCGTTGGTGGTCACGTGGCCGATGCTGAGGCGCAATGGGAACCGCCTGTCGACCTCCGGCTCTGCTGATTCCGAAGCTTCCTCCAGCCGTTCCGCGGCCGCAGTGATCCCGGAGTCGCTGAACTGGCCGGCGACCGCAAATTCGTCGCCGCCGATCCGGGCAATCACGTCTGTCTCGCGAAAAGTCTGCTGGAGAAGCAGCCCGGTTTCGATCAAGTACGCGGAGCCTACGGCATGACCCAGCGTGTCGTTGATCTTTTTCAGGTGATCGAGATCCACGAACAGAACAGAGAACGGCAACTGGGATCTCCGCGCGAGCCGCAGAGCCTGCTCGGCGAACAGATGGAATCCTCGCAGGTTGTAGAGTCCCGTCAACTCGTCGCGCAGGCTCAAATCGTGAATTTCGTCTTCCATGCGCTTGATGTAGCGGACCAGGATCATCATCAGCGCGAACGAAATCACGGCCGCTGTAGACGCCATGATCGCGGTCGCGTAATGCTCGGGAAGGAAGCGGCTCTGGAGCAGGCGCGCCCTTCCAAACTCACGCAGGAACGGCAGCAGCAGAACGACCGGGGTCAGCAAACGTGCGATTCGGCTGGCAATTCCGCGCCCGACGAGCACTCCAAAAAAGCCGTACTCGGCACGAATTCCAAAGCACACAAAGCTCAGAAGCGCGAATGAAAGCAGAGTCTGGGGCGCGGTCCAGTTGGTGGGCGCAACCATAAATGGGGACTTCGCGCCGGAAAAATACCCTGCGATGATGATCATGACCAGCACGCTCAAGCAGGATACGAACAGATCGGCAATGTACCGGGCGAGCCCTCGCGGGGCGCGTATGAAGAACAGAACCACTGCCATTACTGCGAATGAACTTCCCGACTCCGGAGACATTAAACCCGGATGGAAAGACGAGGGGTCGGGGGCGATCAGCGTATCCAAGCCCAGGGAAATGTGGAGTCCGTGTTCCACCAGGCTGCTTACGCCCAAGATGCCTACCAGAATGGCCAGCACACGGCTGAGGATAAGGGACCTTCGGGGTCGATTGGTCTGAGAAAGCGTTAAGCTGGCAGCGCTGGCAAAAAGGGCCAGGGCGGTGTTGGCCTTCATCAATGTGAAAGCGGAGGGAAGCCGGACCCCGAATTCCGAAAGGATCCAGGCAGCCACCGTCACCGCGGCGATCACCATCACGATCGCAAGGCAAATCCGCTGGATTCTGGCCAGTTGATCGAGCACACCTGGATCGGATCCGTCGGATGACGCAGGTGGGTGGTCGTTTACTGTCATGTTCTTCATCGACAGGTTCGAAGAAGTTACGGAACCGCTTTGGGGGATGTTATTCCCTAGTTTACCTTTAACTGCAGATTTGGAAAGGGTTTTTTAGGCCTCCTTCCGGCCCATGCCAACCGGCGGTAACCCAAACTGATAAACTCTCGAATGTCCGTGGCGCCCAACAATTCGCCGCCTGTCCAGGTCAAATGACGCCCATCTCCTCAGTTTCTACAATTAATGATCTGTTCTTCCATGTCGCTGCCGCGGGCAATCCCCGGGCGGTTTCATGGCAGGACGAACTCGGCCGCTGGCGTCCCATCTCCTCCGACCAGATGTATCAACGGGTCAGGGGGCTGGGCAAAGTTTTGCTCGAGTGGGGAGCGCAGAAAGGCGACCGCATCGCCCTCATCGGCGAGAACCGCTGGGAATGGGCGGTAAGCGACTTCGCCACGCTCGCCATCGGGGCCGCCAATGTGCCCATTTATCCGACCCTCACGGGCGACCAGATTGGTGCCCTTGTGCAAGACGCTGGTTGCCGGATCGCCATCGTCTCGACGCGCCAGCAGTTCGAAAAACTCAACGCGGTCCGTGGCCGGACACAGTTGGAGCGGATCGTCATCATGGATTCCATTGGAGCTCCCGCTGGCGCGATTCCGTTCAGCGAAGTGCTGGCCGGCGCGGACGAACGTGGTAGTGAGCGCGATCCGGAATTCGATGAACTGGCGCATTCTGTCCAGCCCAGCGACCTGGCCACGCTCATTTACACCTCGGGCACCACGGGCGAGCCAAAGGGCGTGATGCTGACCCACGGCAACATTGCCGCCAATCAGAATTACGCTGGCTATGAATACAACTTCGGCCCGGGCGACGTCTGCATCTCTTTTCTGCCGCTTTCGCACATCACGGCGCGCGCGCTGGATTACGTGATGTACGGCAGCGGGGCGCAAGTGGTGTATTGCGCGCAATTCGACCGCCTTCCGTTGGCCATGCGGGAAATCAAACCCACCGTGTTCGTGGGCGTGCCCCGGGTGTATGAAAAGATCCACCAGGAGATCGTGCGGCGCGCGGGAGAATCCGCGGTGAAGAAGCGCCTGCTCAAGCTGGCGCTCCGCATCGGCGCCAAACATCGTGACCTGGTGTATGGCGGAGGCCGGCCCTCTTCGCGCCTGTGGAACCTGGCCAACAAGCTGGTGTACTCCAAGGTTCAGGAGGCGTTTGGCGGGCGCGTCAGGGTGTTCGTCTCCGGCGGAGCTCCCCTCGGTATCGACACCGCGCAGTGGTTCGCGTCGGCTGGCATTGCCGTGTGGGAAGGCTACGGCCTCACCGAAACCTCACCGGTCATCGCGCTCAATTCGCTTCCCAACCACCGCATGGGCGCCGTTGGCAAGCCGCTGCCCAATGTCGACATCAAGTTTGCCGAGGACGGAGAATTGCTGGTGCGCGGTCCCAGCGTCTTTGCCGGCTATTGGCACAAACCGGAAGCCAATGCCGAGTGTTTCGACGCCGACGGCTGGTTCCGAACCGGCGACATCGGCCACCAGGATAAGGATGGCTTCCTCTACATCACCGACCGCAAGAAGGAACTCCTGAAGACCTCAGGCGGCAAGCTGGTGGCTCCGCAACCCATCGAGAACAAGCTGAAAAACAACATCCTCGTCGGACAGGTGGCTGTGGTGGGCGACAGGCACAAATTTATCTCGGCGCTCATTTCGCCCAATTTTTCGGCTCTCGAGGAATGGGCTCGCCACCATGAAATCCGCGCCCGTACGCGCGCAGACCTGTTGAGGGACAAGCGCGTGGTGGCACTCTACGACGCCCTGGTCCGCGAAGTAAACACCGGCCTGGCAAACTTCGAGACCATCAAACGTTTCCGCCTGGTGCCCGAAGAATGGTCGCAGGATTCTGGCGAGCTGACCCCATCAATGAAGCTGAAGCGCCGCGTGATTACGGAGCGGTACTCGGCGGTGGTCGGCGAACTTTACGCGGACGAAGCGACCGCGCGTGGCGAATAGTCGACCGGAAACCTTTTCCGACTGCCGCCCGCTTGCCCCACATGCGACTTAAGCCGCGAAAGAATGGGGCTCCCCAAGCGCCCATTGCCAGCAGGCCTCCAAACAGAATCACGGCATCGATGCTGAGGCGGCCCTGGCGGGTCCAGTAGGCGTCCGGCTCCAGGTTGAGCCAGAGCGCAAACTCATCCAGCGTGAGCGCCGCGCCCACGCCATAGGTGACCGACATCAGGCGGCTGAGAAAGATCGACATGGGCGAATGCGAACGGCCCAGGTCGAGCAGCCAGCCGTAACCCACCAGCAACAGGATGAGAATGCCCCAAACCAGGTGGTGAATATGATGGCCGCGCACCACGACCCATTGAAAAGGGCCCTCGTGGTGGGTGATGAGGCGGACCAGGACCCGCACGCCCACGAACGTGACCACAAACGATACCGAGGCAATGAACATGCGGCGTCGGGGCCGGTCAGGGATGGTGCTGCGCACCAGGAACCCCAGGCGCGTCAACTGCAGCAAAACCAGCAGAACGACGACCACCAGGCTGGCGAACGCCAGTAACAGAAAGGTTCCGGTGCCGGGCATAGCTAATTCATTATTGCGCGCCGGCCCAAAAAACAGGGAACGAGGGAACAAGGCAACCTACGACCTCGAGTATGTTCGCTGCCCTTGTCCCCTTACCCGTGCGCGCGGTCACGATTTCCCTTTACAGCGTCGGGATACACTGTATAGGCGTCGAGTTCGGCATTTTTGAGCGACACGTGTCCGACGCGCGACAGACGGGATATAACTCCAATTTCAGCAATTTTCTTGCACAGGAGAGGCTTCGATGCGAGTTGCTTTATTGACCGGCGGCGGCGACTGCCCCGGATTGAATGCGGTGATCTATGCGGCGGTGCGGAAGGGCATCAACCACTACGGCGATGAATTCATCGGATTCCTGAACGGCTGGCGCGGCGTGCTGGATAACAACTGGATCCCGCTCACGCTCGAAAACATCGATGGTATCCAGTTGCGGGGCGGCACCATCCTCCACTCTTCACGCACCAACGTGAAAAAGATCCCCGGCGGCATCGACAAGGTTCAGGAAGTTCTCAAGACCAATAAGATCGACGCGCTCATCGCGCTGGGCGGCGACGACACACAATCCGTGACCCTGTTCCTGAGCGAGAACGGTGTTCCCAGCGTGGGCGTGCCCAAGACCATTGACAACGATATCAACGGCACCGACCAGACCTTCGGATACGACACCGCGGTGATGATCGCGACTGAAGCGATCGATCGTATCCACACCACAGCCGACTCGCACAATCGCGTCATCGTCGTCGAAGTAATGGGCCGCGATGCGGGTTGGATTGCGTATGCCTCCGGCGTGGCCGGTGGAGCGCACGTGATCCTGGTTCCCGAGAAACCCATCGATATTGACCACGTGTGCGCGCTGCTGAAGTACAACTACGACCACGGCAAGCATTATGGCGTGGTGGTGGTTGCCGAAGGCTGCCACCTGCCGGAAGGCGGCCAGGTCACGGGCTCCCAGGAAGTGGATGCATTCGGCCATGCGCGCCTTTCCGGCATCGGCGAAGCGCTGGCGGAAATGATCGAGCAAAAAACCGGCTTCGAAACCCGCTCCGTGAACCTGGGGCACACGCAACGCGGCGGTGTTCCCACCGCCTTCGACCGCCTGCTGGGCCAGCGCTACGGACTGCACGCCATCGACATGGTGCACGAAAAGAAGTGGGGGCGCATCGCCGTCCTGCGTGGTGCCGATATTACCGACATCACCATCAAGGAAGCCATCGCCACCAATCGCCGCCTCGACCAGCGCTTCTTTGACGTGATCGCGGATTTGGAATCGAAGGTCTAGTTCGTTCCGCAACGTGTGTGGCATGAAGCCACCTTCTCCGCCGAGGGTGGCTTTTTGCTTGATACTCAGGCAGGACCCACCATGCTCTACCGCCTCTACACTCCCGCCGATTTCCCCGCACTCTACGCCATCGAGGAGATCTGCTTTCAGCCCCCGTTCCGCTTCCCGCGCAGGTACATGCGGCGGCTCGCCGACAACCCCTACACCATCACGTGGATCGCTGAAGACGACGGCCAAATGGCGGGCTTCGCGATTGCCGACTGCGGTCGAGAGATCGAGGGCATCATCGCCTACATTCAGACCATCGAGGTGCTGCCGGAGATGCGCGGCCAGGGCATTGGCAATGAGTTGTTACGCCGCATCGAAGACTCCGTGCGCCAGGGAGCCGCGCGCGCGATCTGGCTGCATGTCGACTCGCAGAATGCCGGCGCCATCCGCCTTTATGAATCGCACGGGTTCGTTTGCGAGGGCAGGAAAGAGAACTATTATCCGCATGGCGGCGCGGCGCTCATCTACAGCAAACCCCTTGAACCCCTCGCCTGATGAAGCGGTTGCATCAATCGGCAACATGCGGGTATGGCCGTTTGCGCCAGTTGCAGGTAAAATGCAAGTAGAAGATCCCCCATGTCACTGAGCAATCCGAATCTGCCAAAGTCCGTTCTGGCGCTCCGGACCTATTCAGCCAAGGCCTTCCTGCATGATTTGCTGGCGGGCATCACTGTCGGTCTGGTGGCGTTGCCGCTGGCCATGGCGTTTGGCATCGCGTCCGGCGTCACGCCCCAGGCAGGGCTCTACACGGCCGTGGTTGCCGGCTTCCTGATTTCGGCGCTGGGCGGCTCGCGTACCCAGATCGGCGGACCCACCGGGGCGTTCGTGGTGATCGTGGCCGGGATTGGCGCTCGGTTCGGGATGAGCGGCCTGGCCCTGGTCACGCTGATGGCCGGCATTCTGCTGGTCGGGATGGGTCTCACCGGCCTCGGCGCATCGGTGCGATTCATTCCCCGCCCGGTAATCATCGGATTCACCAACGGCATCGCCATCCTGATTGCATCCACCCAGATCAAGGATTTCTTTGGTCTTCGCACCGGTCCGGTGCCCAGTGAATTTTTGCCCCGCACGCGCATGCTGGTGGCGCATTTCGCCACTTTGAATTGGGAAGCACTCGCGCTGGGGGGCGGGAGCCTGGCGGTCCTGATGCTGCTGCCGCGCTTGAGCAAGCGCGTACCGGCTTCCATCATCGCCGTCGTCTTATCCACTCTGGCAGTCGCCATTTTTCATCTGCACGTCGAAACCATCGGCAGCAAATTCGGTGGGATTCCCGGGGGCCTGCCGCCGTTCGCCATTCCCGATTACCATTCCGAGCACATTCTTCCCCTGCTACCTTCCGCATTCACCGTGGCGATTCTGGCGGCCCTGGAGAGCATGCTCTCTGCGGTAGTGGCCGACGGCATGACCGGCGATCGCCATAATCCCAATGTGGAACTTGTGGCCCAGGGAATCGCCAATATCGCGTCGCCGCTGTTCGGCGGAATTCCCGCCACCGGCGCCATCGCCCGTACCGCCACCAACGTTCGTGCCGGAGCCCGTACGCCGGTCTCCGGCATGGTGCACGCGCTCACCTTGCTCGCTATTCTGCTGGTCGCGGCGCACCTGGCCAGTTATATCCCACTCGCCACCCTGGCCGCGGTGCTCTTTGTCGTGGCGTACAACATGGGCGAGTGGCACGAGATCGGCGCCATCCTCCAACTGGACTTTGCCGCCATTTCTGTCTGGCTGATTACCTTCGGGCTCACGGTTTTTGCCGATCTCACCGTCGCAGTTGCGGTCGGTCTTACGCTGGCCGCCTTGCTCTACATCTATCGCGTCGCCGACACCACGACGGTTTCATCGGTGAATGACGATTACATTCGCGACGGTCTACCGCACATCCTGCAGGGCCGCATTATTCCTCCCTACGTGACGCTGCTTCGCATTCACGGGCCATTCCTGTTCGGCACCACCGAAAAGCTGGTGGAAGCCACCGCCAACGTAGAGGCCTTTCAGCCCGTCGTCGTTCTCCGCTTGCGTAACATGACCGCCATAGACGCTACCGGCATTCACGCTATCGAGTCCCTCGCCAAGCGGTTGCGCGCGTCAGGCCGAGCGCTGATTCTGTGCGGCGCGATGGATCAGCCTTCCAAACTGCTCAGCCAGTCCCGCTTCGTCGAGCAACTCGGGCGCGAAAACATCATGCCCAACATTCAGGCCGCGCTGGACCGCGCCAAAGAAGTGCACTCATCCATAGCGCCCGCTCTGGCAAGCTGATTTCTGAGGCGTTATTTTTTCAGCGCCTGCTTGTCCTCCGCCTGCGTCCGCGTAATGAAAGCCGCTACGTGATCGTGCAGCTGTTTCAAGCTTTCGTCGCGCACGTACACCATGTGGCCCGATTCGTACCAGTCGTACTCGATGTTCTTTGCCAGCGATTGCGGAATTGGCAGGTGTTTCTCCTCATACAGCGCCGCGAAGAACGGCGTGGCCAGGTCGAAATATCCGCCGTTCACCATGACCTTCAAGCGCGGGTTGGTCTTCATGGCCGAGGCGAGATCGCTGGCGACGTTCAGGTCGATGGGATTGCCCTTGTGCTTCAGGTCCCACTCGGCACTGCCGAACAGAGCCATGGGCAGGTACGTCTGTCCCTCGCCGTACTTCAGGTCCTTGCGCACATAGTCGTTGAAGAGCGAAACATAGGCCGACGAAATGGCCGAGCTCTGCGGATCGTAGTCGGCGGCCTGGCTGAGCGGATCCATGTGCGGTCCCGAGTAGCGCGTATCCAGCCGGCCGATGGTCAGGTCCTGGTCATCGAGCAGCATCTTCTCGAATTCTCCCCCGTTCACGCGCAGGTTGGCTTTGATCAGGTAGGCAACGGGAAGCCCGATATAGCCGTGCAGCTTTTCGGCGACTGCGCGCTTCTCGTCGTCGGAAAGATCCGTGCCCTGCGCCAATGCATGCGCGTAGGCGCCCATTGCATAGTCTTCCACCTCTTTCAGAAATGGTTCCAGGGCAGGCGGTTGCGGTGTCACCTTCTTGTGATACCAGGCTGTCGCTGCATACGTGGGCAGCCCCAACTGGTAGGGCAGGTCGACGCCCGGATTCGCCGTGGGCATGTCGATATCGGTAGTGAAGTTGAAGATCTGCGACAGCAGGATCACGCCATTGATGTCGATACTTTTGCTGTTTTCCAGAATGTCCGCCAGCACGGCCGAACGCGTCGTCCCATAGCTCTCGCCGAAGATGTACTTGGGCGAATTCCAGCGGTTGAACTTGGTGATGAACCGGGCGATGAAGCGCGCAAACGCATTTGCGTCCTCATCCACGCCCCAGAAAGCCTTCTCGGCATCTTTGCCCATCAGGCGGCCGAAACCCGTCCCGGGCATATCGATGAACACCAGGTCACTGGTATCCAGCAGTGAATAGGCATTATCGACCAGCCGGTAGGGAGCCGCCGGAACATGCTGGTCCCCGCTGGTCACCACGTGCTTGGGCCCCAGCGAGCCCATGTGCAGCCACACCGTGGAACTGCCCGGTCCGCCGTTATAAAAGAACGTGATCGGCCGGTCTTCAGCGTTCGCGTCTTTCTTGAAGTATGCGACGTACGACATCCTGGCGGTGGGAGATGCGTCCTTCGGATCCTTGGGCTCCGCATTGGCAAGTTGGCTGCCGGGCAGCGGCTTGCCATCCCCTCCGAGCTGCGCATCCTGCGTGTCCGTTGCACCCACAGTGATGATCCCGACGACCGCGTTGTACGCGATGTGCTGGCCCCCGATCTCTGTTGCGCCCGGCGTGGTCACTTCGGTCGGAGCCGGTTTCTCTGCTGGCTTTTCAGTCTTGGCAGCCGGCTTTTCATCGTCGTCATCGGCACGAACCACAACGCAGGGCAGGACCGTCGCAAGTGCGAACACAGCGGCAATCAGACGTACGGAAACACGCATCCGGAACTCTCCTCAAATTGAAAACTGGGTGGAAACAGCAAGGAAACTACCGTACAGTATAGGGCGCGGGATCGTCCGACCGTCACATCGAAGTGACTGTTGTGCGAAACGCTGGGACCAGTTCTATCCCTATTGTCGATGAGTCGATTTGCGAATCGGCGGCGATTTGCGAATCGGCGGGTAGGAGGCCAGGCATGGTGAATCGCGATAACTTTAGCAAAACGCAGCGAGACGCTACGTTTGCGGTGAGCGCCAATCACGTGAAGCTTCTGTGGCCTGATGAATTCAGGAACTCCGGAACCGACTACAACATGTGCGCCCATTGCCGGTTTGTCAGTGCCGACAAGAGTCTGTTCGAAGTTGATCACATGGTTTCCTGCCTGGAGGGTGGAAACGCGAATCGCATGCGGCTGGATAAGATCACGAGCCTGCAGCGGGAAGTGAACCAGCCTCTCGATCGGCAGGATATCGGGATCCTGATGACGGCGAATCTAAATGACCAGCTTCTCTGCATTGGTTGCAATCAGGGCAAGAAGTCCAAAGGCTTGCGTCCTGATGAGATTCCCGCCGGATGCGGCTTCGCTTATCGGCGCCACGATGACGATAAGAACCCCGATCACGTCTATGGGGGCCCGCCCACGCCCGTCGGCTACGTTCATCCCCGCTATCGTCAGCCTCGGTGAGCAGGAGCCGGAAGTACACTTCGAAGTGCCAATTCAAACTCTAATCCGACTGCCTTGCTTCCCTGGTCCACTGTTCACTGCTTCTCATACGGCTGCTTCTCGCTGATCCGCGGCCGGTTCTCCGCCTGCAGTTCCTTCGCCACCGCTTCCACTTCCCGGAACACCCGTAGCAGGTTGCCGCCCAGGATCTTTCTGCAGTCCTCGGCGGAGTAGCCCCGCTCCATCAGCGCCGCCGTGATTTTGGGCAGGTCCGCAACGGAATCGATTCCCTCCGGCAACTGCCCGTCCACACCGTCGAAGTCCGATCCCAGGCCTACGTGGTCCACGCCCGCCACCTTGGCGATGTGGTCGATATGGTCAATGAGCCCTGAGAGCGGCGGCCGGGGAATGCGATCGGCGAACGGCCGCTCCACCTTGGCGATCTCCTCGTAGGTGACTTCCTTGCCTTCGGCCTTTGCCTTGTCCTTGAATTCCTGGACCACCTTGTCCACCTCCGGCTTCTGCGCCTTTTGGGCATCCCGATAGGCCTGCGAAATGAAGGCCGAGTAGAAATTCACCTGCACCACACCGCCCTTCGAATCCGGTCCGCCGGAGTGGGCCACGGCGCGCAGCATGTCATCGGTCATGTTGCGCGGCGCATCGCACAATGCGCGCGCCGACGAATGCGAGGCAATCACAGGCGCCCGCGAGATGATCAGGGTGCGGAAGAAGGTGCGGTCCGACACGTGGGAGATATCGACCATCATCCCCAGCCGGTTCATCTCGTACACCACGTCCTTGCCGAACTCCGTCAGCCCTTCCTTGGTGTGCGGGATTTTGGGGTCGTCGATGTCGCCTGAGCTGTCAGCCCAACTGGTTGAGTTCGACCAGGTGAGCGTCATGTAGCGCACGCCCAGCGCATAGTACTGCCGCAACAGCGCCAGCGAGTCCTCGATGCTGTGCCCGCCTTCGATGCCCATCAGCGCGGCCAGCTTGTGCTGGCGATGCGCGAATTCGATCCCCGCCGGCGTGGCCACGAAGATCATCTGGTCGGGATGTTTTGCCACCTGCTGCTTAACCGAGTCGATCAGCTCCAGCGTCTTTTTGGCGTAGTGGCCCTTATTGATGTTGGGCTCCACCCAGATGGAGAAAAACTCCGCACCCAGGTTGCCCTTGCGCGCCGATTCCAGGTTGAGGTTTCCTCCGTTGAGGGGATCGCCGAGATCATAATTTTCATCGAGGAAGCGTTGCGGTGTGTCGGCGTGGGTGTCGATCACCAGGGCGGAGCGGTGCACGGCTTCGGGGGTGAGCCCGGCGGCTGTTTTCGGGGAGGGCTTGGGTGCCGCGGTCTGGGCACCGAGGAGAGAGGCGCAGGCAACGAAAAGGAGGGCAATTCGAACGAGCTTTCGCATAGGCTTGGCGTCAAGTATAGACGCCGCGCGCCGGGAAGCCGCCCTTGATCTCCAGCGACAAGTCGTGGCTCCAAGCAATGATGCAATGCCGCTGCAAATCCCGGCCATGGGAAGTGTGGGCAGAAATGACGTGGTATTCCGCGTCGCCGGCGACGGATCATTTGTTGAACGAATTGAGCGGGCTAAACTCTTGAGATCACTCGATCTGTCTCATCAACGCGACCATTGCAGATTTCGAAGGACCAGTTATGCCGGAGACTGATACAAGAATTGACTTGTCAGCTCAGTTTCAGCAGGAATAGGCTTTCAAATTATCCCCAGATTGCATGTCCTTAGAGAGGCTCAGGGCCTCCGTATTTGCATTGCAACGGTTAACAAGTTCGACCGGGGGCTTCCTATGAAATCCGCTTTCTTGCTAAAGTCCTGCGCCGCCTCCACGATTTCTGTCACTTTTACCATCACTGTTCTGGGGCAGGTACCACTCACGCCGCCTCGGATCGTCCTGGCCCAGTACGGAAACCTACCTCTCAGCTTCGAAATGAATCAGGGCCAAACCAACAATACTGCGCAGTTTCTTGCGCGCGGACGGGGATACACTGTCCTTCTTTCACCCAACGAGGCTGTCTTCGCGCTGCAACCAGCGGACAACACGTCAGCCTCGGCTGCCCGCCTTTCTTTGCCCACGAAAGAAACAACAATGGTGCGGATGCGATTGGCGGGAGCCAACCAGCATGCCACCGCGATCCCGGAAGAGCGGCAGATTACCAAAACAAACTATTTCATCGGTCCTGACGCGAGTGGATGGCGTACTAACATTCCCAATTACAGCCGCATTCGCTACCGCTCTGTCTATCCCGGCACTGACCTGGTCTATTACGGCAACCAGCGGCGGCTCGAACACGACTTCATCGTTGCTCCCAACGCCGATCCGAATAAGATCGGCTTCGCATTTGACGGTTCGCGCGACCTCAAAATCGATCCTCGAACGGGTGACATGATCCTCACATTCGGCACCCGAACCCCGGAGCCGCAACCCGAGTTGCGCTTGCTGAAGCCTGTCGCTTACCAGGATATCAATGGTAATCGCACAGAGGTTTCAGCCAACTACAAGCTCCTCGCCAACGATGAGATCGGATTTACTCTGGGCGCTTACAATCACGCTCACTCCCTGGTCATCGATCCCATCCTGATCTACTCCAGCTATCTCGGGGGCAGCGGCGGAGATGAAGAATTCGGCATCGCTGTCGACACCTCGGGCAATGCCTACATCGTTGGCAGCTCCAGTTCCTCCGACTTTCCCGTTACAGCGGGCGCTTTTCAGACCCAAAGCAAGGAACCTTCCGGTTCAAGTACGGTCGTTGTTTCCAAGCTGAACGCTGCCGGAACGGCGCTGGTGTATTCCACCTATCTGGGTGGCACGAGCCAGGATGTGGGCTACGCCATTGCGCTCGACTCCTTCCGCAACGCTTATGTCACAGGCATAACCTATTCAGCCGACTTCCCGGTCACCTGCCACGCGTTCCAGGCGGTGAATCCCTCGATGACGACGAACGCCAGCGTGGGTTTTGTCACCAAGCTCGACCCATCGGGCAGCGCCCTGGTCTACTCCACTTATCTGGGAGGCACGGGAAACCAAAACTCTCCTGCCCTGGGAGATGCGTCAGTTGCCATCGCCGTGAATCATGCCGGGGATGCTTATGTTACCGGCTATACCCATTCCGCGGACTTTCCGACCACGGAGGACAGTTTTCAGCCCAACTATGCCGGAACCGCTTTCTCGGCCAACGGGTTCGTCGCCCGGCTGAACCGCGAAGGGAGAGAATTGATCTATTCGACATATCTGGGTGGCAACAACAACGACTACGCCAATGCCATTGCTCTCAATCATGCCGGAGAAGCATTCATCACGGGCACAACGGCTTCGGCCAACTTCCCCATTACCAGCGGTGCTTTTCAACAAACCTTGAGCGGTACCTCCGGGGTGGCCTTCGTCAGTAAACTAAGCCCAAGGGGGAGGAGATTGGTGTATTCCACCTTCCTGGGAGGAAGTAACGGAGACTCCGGCAATGACATCGCAGTCGACCGCCATGGGAATGCCTATGTTGCCGGAAATACGAGCTCCAGCGATTTTCCGTTAACTGCCGGGGTTGTCGAGGGGACCGAGGTCGAGAGCAACTCCTTTTTCACCAGCGTTGCTCAGTCCGGCTTTGTCACTAGACTCAATGCCGACGGCTCGTCGCTCCTATATTCCACCTATGTCGAAGGCCCGGGTACGAGAATATCGACGCTGGCAGTTGATGCTCAGGGGAATGCCTATGTGGCCGGCACCACCCAAACCGGCAGCTATGGTCTGTTTGGCGGTTTCATGGCTACTCCTGACGCGTTTGCGCCGCCCACTTTTGTAACCTCACCGTTTCTGGCCAAGCTCGATCCGGCTGCCGCCACCTTCAGCTACGCGACCTTGTTTGGAGGTAGCAACTACGACGGCGCAAATGCCCTGGCGCTCGATCAGGCGGGAGACGTCTTTCTCACAGGGTTCGCTATCTCGCGGGATTTTCCCACCACTCCGGGAGCCTTCCAAGCCGTGAACCATAGCACGTCGAATAACTATGTCAACGGTTTCATCAGTAGATTCAGCGTCGCCGGGATAGCCGACGGGACCTCGTATCCCATGCCGATTACTGTGATTCCCACGAGCATCACAGGCGGGGGGCAACAAGTGTCCTTGTATTGCGATCCCACTTTTCCCCTTTTCGATTCCTGGTTTGTTTTGATCAACGTGAACCTGGCTGCGGCCGCTTCCGGTCCAGCTCCGAGCGGGACCCTGAGCATCTTTGACAACATCAACGAATCGATGGGTTGGCCCATAGCTGTCGACTCATTCGGCTCTTACGCCATCACTGATGGGTATCCGCAACTGGCACCACCCTCTGGCCAATTGTCAACAATCAACTGGGCAGCGTCTTACTCGGGCGACGCCAACTACCTGCCCTCAAATGCCTCCGGAACGTTTTCCATTACGGGCTGTCCCGCGCCCAGCGGAGCTGCGCTGGCAAACTCGGTTGCGAAGAACCCCGCTCCGCAAATCCGGCTGCCCTTGACCCCGGTGGGAGCAGTTCCATCGCATCCGGCCATGCCAAAACCTAAATTCTCACTTTCGCCTCCGAACGAGAGTATGGGATCCGCCATCGCACCGCACCCTGAAGCGCAAGGGCCGTCGTGCATTAAGACGCGGCGACGCTCAAGGTAACTCGGTTCTATGTTGTCCTGGTGGCTATAGCGCATTTTCACCCGGTTAGTCTGTCACGGCGGTGAGGCCCAGGGCGCTCACATAGCCGTCGTTCACGCGTTCGCTCGCGTACTGCACTTTTTTGAGCAGGTCATCGAGGATGGCCTCAGCTTCTTCGGGCGAGGGGCGCGCGGCGATGCGCTTTTCGGCGTTCCCTGTGCCGGGAGCCATGGCCCCAAGAGCAACGATGCGGTCCCAGTGTTCAGGACGATCGAAGGTCACCACGCTGGAGGTGGCGTCCATTTTCTTGTACGGCCAGAAACACCAGCCCACGTGGTTATCCTCGAGAGTCTTGATGAACTCGGCGATCCACTCGTCCTTGTTCTCGCCCGATTCGCCCAGCCAGATGGGTACGTGATACTTGTCGCGGAAATCGAGATATTCGCGGATCACGCTCGCATCGGTCGCGGTCCAGTATTTGTGGAAGGTGTAGACGACATTCTTGTCGAAGGGCGTGCCGAAGACCTTAAAGTTCGAATCCCACTGCGCTCCGCCCAGGATCAAGATGTGGTTACCGTCTACCCGGCGAATACTCTCGGCCAGGAACTTATAGAGGGGCTCGAGGACCGCGTTGTAGCGCTGCAGTTCGGGGAAGTGCGGGATGGGCTCGTTCAGCAGGTCGTAGCCCAGGATGATTGGTTCATTCCTGTAGTGATTCGCAATCCGCATCCAAAGCGTTCCGTCGTAAGCCTGCGCCAGTTTGCTGGAATAGAGCGACGGATAGCCGTAGCTGTCATCGATATTGGCTCGTGGTGCGGTTCCGGCCGAGGTGAAAGGCACTGAACGGGGCGGCGAGGCCGGCATCATCCGCTTTGAATTCCCCAAGGCCCCAAACCACAACGACAGCAAGCTCGAAGAGATCTCGTGGGAAGACTTCTTTGAAAAATTTGACCAGAACAACCTCGAATTGGTGTACCAGGAAAAGACCTCCGAAGGCCAGAAGAGCAACTTCAATAAGCTGGTTCACCCCAGCGACGAGGAGCATTCGTCGCGCAGCAGCAAGAGCCACGGCTCCTCGAGCACGAAATCGGAGAGCGGCAAGAAGCACAAGGCGGCCTGACAGACCGCTTGAGAACTCGTTCACGGCATCAGCGCGTGATGGGTGCCCCAGGTCTCGAATTTGAGACCTGGGATTCCTTCATACGGGTGCGCGTGTTGTTACCAGTCGCTGGTAGCTTTAGTTTGCCTTTCGATCGGCGTGCGACGTGACGTCAGCGTGGCAGCAGAATCACTTTCGCGTTCTGCATAAGCCCATTTGCACTTAGGCCTAGTTTTGATGCGCCGCTTCCCTGGGGCCATGGAAAATCCCCCCTGAGCCCGGTCATAGTTCCACCTTGTTTTCAGTCAAATTCCTATTGACTTTTTGGAACAACGGAGTTTGCACCCCGTTTTCCTCAGATTCGCATCGGTTCTGCTCTCGGTCTCCAGCAGCGGCATTCGCGTTTCGAAACTAAAATAGAAACAGCCATGCCCGAGTTCACCCATCTTCATCTGCACACCGAATACTCCCTGCTGGACGGCGCATGCGACGTCAAGAAGCTCGTCGATCGCGTGGCTGCGCTGGGCCAGAAATCCGTTGCCATGACCGACCACGGCAATATATATGGCGCGGTGCATTTCTTCAATGCGGCCAAAGAGAAGGGCATCAAGCCCATCCTCGGCTGCGAGCTCTACGTGTGCAAGAACGAGGACCACCGCGCCCCGGCCCAGGGCGACGACTACAACCACCTGC
>Ga0070717_10001051_pt1 | contig 18527 bp, 17 predicted proteins | sample LARL113metaG_FD_71366 | JGI IMG/M metagenome (GOLD analysis project Ga0070717, IMG submission 71366) | Corn, switchgrass and miscanthus rhizosphere microbial communities from Kellogg Biological Station, Michigan, USA - LAR L11-3 metaG | ecosystem: Host-associated > Plants > Roots > Rhizosphere ... | reverse complement strand
ATGAAGCTCCTCGTGCTCGGCGGCACCGTGTTCCTGGGTCGCCACCTCGTCGAGGCGGCGCTGGGCCGCGGGCACGAGGTGACGCTGTTCAACCGGGGCCGCAGCAACCCTGACCTGTTCCCCGGCGTCGAGCGGCTGGCCGGCGACCGCGACGGCGACCTGGACTCGCTGCGCGGGCGGCGCTGGGACGCCGTGGTGGACCCGTCCGGCTACGTGCCCCGCGTGGTCCGGCAGTCGGCGGAGCTGCTCGGCGACACCGGGCTGTACGCCTTCGTGTCCACGGCCTCCGTCTACCCGCTCCCGAGCGCCGACCGCTCCGAGGCAGGCCCCGTCGAGCAGCTCGAGGACCCGGCGACCGAGGAGGTCATGGCCCACTACGGCGGGCTGAAGGCGCTCTGCGAGGAAGTCGTGACGGACGTCTTCGGCGACCGGGGCCTGATCGTCCGCTCGGGCCTGATCGTCGGCCCGTTCGACCCCTCCGGCCGGTTCACGTACTGGGCCCGCCGGCTGCCCCGGGACGGCGAGATGCTGGGCCCGGGCGACCCCTCGCGGCCAGTCCAGTTCATCGACGCCCGCGACCAGGTCGCCTGGATCCTCGACATGGCCGAGGCGGGCCGCGGCGGCACGTTCAACGTCACCGGGCCCGCCCGGTCGCTGCCGTTCGGGGAGCTGCTGAGCCGCCACCCGGGCCCGGTCACGTGGGTGGCCGACCAGTTCCTGCTCGACGAGGGCGTCCAGCCGTACACGGAGATGCCGCTCTGGGTGCCGGCCTCGGTGGGCAACCTGAACATGCCCATCGATCGCGCGCTCGCCGCCGGCCTGCGGCTCCGCGACGTGGACGAGACGCTCCGCGACACCCGCGAATGGGCGGAGGCGGAGGGCGCGACGGCCGGCCAGGTGGACGCCGCCGGCCGGGTCCGCCGCCCGACCGCGATCTCGTCCGAGCGGGAGGCCGAGCTGCTGGAGCGCTGGCACGCCCGAGTTGGCTGAGCGGAATGCCCCGGCGGTGCAGGCGATGTTCGACCGCATCGCCCGCCGGTACGACCTCCTCAACACCGTGCTGTCGTTCGGCGCCGACGCGCGCTGGCGGCGGCGGGCGGCCCGAGCGGCCGGCCCGCCGCCGGACGGCCGCGCCCTGGACGTGGCCTGCGGCTCGGGCAAGCTGACGGAGGAGCTGCGGCGCCGGGCGCCGCGCGGGCTGGTCGTCGGCCTCGACTTCAGCGGCGGGATGCTCCAGGTCGCCGCCGCCGAGGCGCCCGGCCCCCGGTACGTCCGGGGCGACGGGCTGCGCCTGCCGTTCCCCGACGGGACGTTCGACGCCGTGACCGTCGCCTTCGGGCTGCGCAACTTCGCCGACCCCGAGGGCGGCCTGTGCGAGATGCGCCGCGTCCTGCGCCCGGGCGGCCGGGCCGTCGTGCTGGAGTTCGTGCGGCCCCGCCCGGGCCCGATCGGTTCCGCGTACCGGGCGTACCTGGTCCACGTGCTGCCCCGCGTCGGCGGCTGGGTCTCGGGCGACGCGACCGCGTACCGCTACCTGAGCTCGACCGTGGACTCCTACCGGACGCCGGACGAGCTGGTCGCGCTCGCCGCCGGCGCGGGCTGGCGGGAGCCACGCATCGACCTCCTCACGCTGGGCACGGTCGGGGTGCTCGCCGGCGTTCGCTGACCGGTCGGGCCGGCCGCCCTGTCGAGGCGGCGACTACGATGGCGACCGATGACCGGGCGGCGCGGGGCGATCCTGGCGGCGGCGCTGGCGCTGCTCGCCGGCTGCGGGGGCAGCGCCGGCGGGGCCGCGGTCCCGAGCCCCAGCGCGTCGAGCCCGACCCCGTCCCCCTCGGCCATCGCCTCGCCAGCGACCTGCGCCGACCAGGTGCTGGCGCGCATGACCGGGGACCAGCGGATCGGCCAGCTCTTCTCGCAGGGCCTGGCCGGCAACCAGCTCGGGCCCGGCGAGCGCGCGGCGATCGGGTCGCTGCACCTCGGCTCGGTCTGGTTCGTTGAGACCAGCCAGGCCGGCGTGACCGGCATCCGGGCCGTGGCCGACGCGGCGCAGGCGCAGGCCACCGACGCGGCGACCGCCGGCGTCCGCCTCTTCGTGGCCGCCAACCAGGAGGGCGGCCAGGTCCAGGCGCTGAACGGCCCCGACTTCTCGCGCATCCCCTCCGCCCTCGTCCAGGGCAGCCTGGACCCGACCGTGCTGCAGGGCGACGCCGCGACGTGGGGCCGCGAGCTGCAGGCGGCGGGCGTCGGGCTGAACTTCGCGCCGGTCATGGACGTCGTCCCGTCGGGCACCGACGCCCAGAACCAGCCGATCGGCGTCCTCCAGCGCGAGTACGGCCACGACCCGGCGACCGCCGGCAGCCACGGGTCGGCGTTCGCCCGGGGCATGCAGCAGGCGGGGGTGGCGACGGTCCTCAAGCACTTCCCGGGCCTGGGCCGGGTCCAGGGCAACACCGACTTCACGGCCGGGGTGGTGGACCGGACGACGGGGCCGAACGACCCGTCGCTGGGATCGTTCCGGCAGGGCATCGCGGCCGGCGCCCCGTTCGTGATGGTGGCGCTGGCGACGTACACGCGCATCGACGCCAACCACCTGGCCGTGTTCTCGCCCGCCGTCATGCAGCTGCTGCGGACCGGGCTGGGCTTCGGCGGCGTGATCGCGTCCGACGACCTGGGCGGCACCGAGGCGGTGTCGAGCATCCCGCCGGAGCGGCGGGCGCTGGACTTCCTGAGCGCGGGCGGCGACCTGATCGTCACGAGGATCCTCGACGCGACCGTCCGCATGGTCGGGGCGGTGCGGACCCGGGCCGCGAGCGACCCGGCGTTCCGGGCCCTGGTGGACGCCGACGCCCTGCGCGTGCTGCGGGCCAAGCAGGCGTACGGCCTGCTCCCCTGCCGCCAGCCTTAGCCGTCCGCGGCGGAACTGCGTAGCGGGTCATCGGGCCCAGGCCGGTCACGGACACCGACGGGGAGGGGCTGCCGCGTCTGGGCCATCGGCGAGGCGCGTTTGGTGCGCAGGTGGGTCGTCGAGCGCTTTGCCGTACCGCCGCCACGTCATGGCCGGTTCGAGAGGTGGCGCTGGTACGGCAGACGCACGGCCGGGCCGCATGTGGGTCACAAGTGGACTTTGCGGCGCGTGAGCAACGTCATGCCCGGGCCCAGACGTTGCTCACGCGCCGCAGACGGTGCGACCCCCTCGCCGATCATCTCACCGGGCAGCGCTTCGACGTCTGTCGGCCCAGCGCATGACCCATCACGTTCCTCTGCCGCCAGCCTTAGCCTGTCCCCGAGATGCATGGCAGCGACGCCGTCGCCCGGGCGCTCGGCCTGCGGATCGTCCGGGCCTGCTCCGGCGGCGCGTTCGGGGCGGTGCTGGTCGAGGACGCCGGCGGCGCCGGGGCGATCCTGAAGACGATGCCCGACGTCCCGGGTTGGACCGGGTGGGGGGACTCGGTCGCGCTTGCCGAGCGCATGCGCGAGATCGGCTACCCCGCGCCGCGGTACCTGGGGACCGGCACCGCCGCCGGTCATCGCTACACGCTCCAGGAGGTGCTGCCCGGCGCAGTCCCCGAGTGGGTGACCGCCGGCCACGCCGGCCAGCTGCTGGCGCTGGCCGAGCGGCAGGCGGGCCGGGCCGCCGGCGTCCCGTCCATCTGGCAGTCGTACGTCCACGACGCGCTGGCGGGCCGGCACCGGCCCGAGCGCGTGGCGCTCGCCCGCAAAGCCCACCCCGACGCCGCCCGGCTGCTCGACGAGGTCCAGGCGCTGGCGCCGCGCCTGGCGGGGCTGCGGCTGCCCGAGGAGGACGTCGTCCACGGCGACTTCCACCACGAGAACGTGCTGGTCGAGGGCGAGCGGGTCACGGGCGTGTTCGACTGGGAGCAGGCCACGGCGGGCGACTGGCGCTACGACGTCGTCTGGCTGGCGTTCTGGTGCCGCGTTGACCGGCACGAGGTGGATCCGCAGGCGGCCCAGCTCGCCGGCCGGCGGGCGGCCGAGCTGCTGACGGACGCCGAGCAGGCCGCCTACGCCGGCGTGGCCGCGTTCCGGGTGATCATGCTGGTCTCCGCGCACCGGCCTGACCTGCTGGGCCGCGCGCTGCGCTGGTGCGAGGCGCACCTGGCGCCGCAGTGGCGCTGACTCACGGCCGGCGGACCAGCGCCAGGGCGGCCACCACGAGCGTGGTCCCGCACAGCGGCAGGATCACGCCCGGCCAGCCCCACCGGACGTACGTCGCGGCGAGCAGCGGCGCCGCCGCCGCGCCGCCGACGTAGTACGCGGCCAGGTAGCGGCCGACCGCCGTCCGGCCGTACGCGGCGGCGGCGCCGCTGTGGGCCACGTGCAGGCTGATCGTGCCGCAGATCGCGCCCGCCGCCGCGACCGTGACCGCGGCCACGGAGGGGAGGAGGCCAAGCAGCATCAGCGAGATGGCGGCGGCGGCCGTGGCCAGGATCACCGCGCGCCGGCCGAACCGGTCGATCGCGCGGCCGGCGACCAGGCTCGCGAACGTGGCCGGCACGAACACGAGGTAGACCAGGTCGCCGAGCAGCGGCGGGAGCCGGAACGGCGGGCCGGCCAGCCGGTAGGGGAGCAGGTCGAACATGCCGACGGAGACGAACAGGATGAACAGGCCGGCCGCGATCAGCGTGACGGGCGCCTGCCCGTCCCCCGCGGGCGGCCGCTCGGCGGGCGCGCCCAGGGGCAGCGCGCGCAGGCTCGGCAGCGTGATCAGCAGCATCGCCGCCCCACCGGCCAGGAACGCGCCGCGCCAGCCGAGCAGGATCCCCGAGTAGCCGGCGAGCCGGCCGCCCAGGCCGCCCAGCGCCGTGCCGGCCAGCAGCGCCCCGGTCACCCGGCCGGCGGCCGCCGGGTGGAGGCGCCGGGCGACGTCGGCCAGGCCGCCGGCCACCAGCAGGCCGACCCCGACGCCCTGCGCCGCGCGGGCCGCGAGCAGGACGCCGATGGCCGGGCTGGCCGCCGCCAGGACGCTGCTGACGACGATCAGCCAGGTGGCCAGCCGCAGGGTCCGCGCCGGCGCGCCCTCGGGCAGCAGCCCGGCGGCCGCGAAGCCGAGCAGCGCCGCCGTCATCACGAGCCCGGTGACCGCCGGGCTCGTGCCCAGGTCGCGGTCCAGCTCCGGCAGCAGCGGCTGGGGCAGGTACAGCGCCAGGAACGCGCCCAGGCCCAGCCCGAAGTACGGGAGCTCGCGCCGGTTCAGGTGGTTGGCTCGATTGTGATGAGCCGCGTGCGCATGGCGTAAGTCTCCGGGACAGGACATGGGTCGCCGAAGCACGGGCTTCGCCCTGTGTGTGAGTCCGTCTTCCCGGGAGGGGGGTTCTGGAAGGGGGGCCTGCCCCCCTTGCCTTTCAGAGGATGCGGTCGACGGTGGCGCGGGCCAGGTCGGACAGCGCCGGCCGGACGCCGTCGAGGTCGATCTCGTCGAGCTCGCGCAGCGCGGCCGTCACCAGCCCGCGCGCCTCCTCGCCGACCCGCTCCAGCGCCCCGGTCGCGACGACCAGGTCCTGGACCTCCGCGACCTGCTCGTCCGCGACCGGGCCAGCCAGCAGCTCGCGCACCCGCGGCCCCAGCCGCTCGTCCTCCGTCGCGTAGATCAGGGGCAGCGAGACGACCCGCTGACGGATGTCCTGGCCGCGCGGCTTGCCCGAGCTGTCGCTGTAGTCGAGCAGGTCGTCCGCCATCTGGAACGCGATCCCGAGCAGGTCCCCGAAGCGGGAGACGCGCTCGACGACGTCGGGCGGGGCGTCACCCAGCTGGGCCCCGGCCCGGCACGCCGCGGTGAACAGCGCGGCCGTCTTGCCCCGGATGACGCGGAGGTACATCGCGTGGTCGCCGGGGTACGAGCCGCGCAGCCGGACGTCGTCCATCTGGGACAGGCAGACCGCCTCGACCGCGTCGGCGATCGTGAACGTGACGTCGGGGTTGCCCAGCTCGGCGATCAGCCGGGTGGCCTTGGCGAAGTAGTAGACCCCGACCGCCACCGCGCTGTGCGCGCCCTCCTGGGCGGCGACGGTGGGCCGGCCCCGGCGCGTCGCGGCCTCGTCCACGTAGTCGTCGTGGACGAGCGTCGCGTGGTGGATCAGCTCGATGGCGGCGGCCAGGGCGGCGGCCCGGAGCGGGTCGCGGCGGGGTCCCAGCCTGGCCGACAGCATCGAGAGCAGCGGCCGCAGGCGCTTGCCGCCCGCGTCCACGAGCCGGCGCATCGGCACCTGCACCGCCGCCGGGTCGACCAGCAGCTGGCGGGCCAGCTCCAGCTCGACCAGGTCGCGGTCGGACCGGTCGCCCTCGGGCGCCGCCGCCGGCGCGAAGTCGCCGTCGAGCTGCAGCGCGAGCTGCCGGCGGCGGGGGCCGTCCAGCTCGACCGCGAACACCGACTGGCGATGGCCCAGCACCAGCCGGCCGCTCTCGACCAGCAGGGTGCACGTGGGCAGGAGGAACAGCTCGCGGCGGCGGGCGTGGCCCATCGAGAGCCCGAGCGTGGTGTGCAGGGACTGGAGGTGCAGCCGGCCGTTCAGGAGCCGGGCGGCGGTCACCTCGTCCTGGAGGCGCGAGGTGATGTCCACGTACTCGGTGGCGTTCGTGGTGGGGACGTCGAGGCGGCGGGCGGTGATCATGCGGGCTCTCCGACGGCGGCCACCAGCTGGGTCCGGAGCGGCTCCGAGGGCGGGCCGCCCGCGGCGGCGGACGCCACGTGCTCGACGGCGCGGGCGAAGCCGATCTGCAGCCGCTGGTCGCGCGTCTCGGCCAGCAGACGCGACGCCCGGGCCAGGCAGAGGTCGCCGATCAGCAGGCGGGGCGGGTCCGGCGGGCGCCCGCCGGTCGTCTGGAGCTCCATCGCGGTCTCGACCATGGCCGCGGCCAGGGCCACCGCTGGCGCCGCGAGCTGCCGGTAGTACGCGTACACCTCGCGCATGCCGCCCTCCCAGACGGATTCCAGCCCCGCCAGGTGGGCCTCGATGCCCTCGACCGTCGCGTTCACTGGTCGTCCGGCTGGAGGAGGCTGCCGGCGAGCTGCCGGAAGGCCGAGAGGGCGCGGACGCAGGACTCGTCGTCCCGCGTGACCACGTAGTACAGGCCGAAGCCCAGGACCGTGTTCAGCACCAGCGGCACCAGCACCTCCCGGCTGACCAGCAGGCGGACGCGGCCGTCCGCCTCGAGGCGGTCGATCTGCTCCTGGATCACCTCGCGGTACCGCGTGAACAGCTCCGGCAGGTACGCGCGCAGCCGGTCGGTCCGGGGCGCCTGGACCAGCAGGTCGAACGCGGCGAGCTGCATGTCGCCCAGCTTCCGCAGCGTGTCCCAGATCGACTCGACGCCGAGCTCGAGCGCCTCCAGCGGGTCGTCGAGCTGGTTGCAGGCGGCCCGCAGCTCCTCGACGGACCGGGCCGTCAGGTAGCGCCAGGCCTCGACCAGCAGCTCCGACTTCGTGGGGAAGTAGTACTGCAGGTTGCCGATCGCGACACCGGCCCGGGAGGCGATCGCCCGGACGCTCGTGCCGGCGTACCCGTTCTCCAGGAGCGACTCCGCGGCGGCCCGGACGATCTGCTGCCGGGCGCTGGCGGAACCGTCGGTCGCGAGGTTGCCGGTCATACGTATGTATTAGTGTAGCGGCGTCTGGCCGTGCGCCGGCCCTCCCCAGGCCGTCGAGGTTGTCGTACGGTTGTGCCCTGTGCTGACGCGTGAGCAGGCCTTCCCGACCCGCGTCGCGGGCGTCATTCACGGCGACGATCCAGAGGCGGCCTTCCGTGCCTGCGTCGCCGCGATGGAGGGCGGCATCGCGACTGTGGAGGTCACGATGACCGTCCCGTCCTGCCTCGACATCGTACGCGGCCTGGTGGCCAGCACGGGCGGGACCTACCCGGTGGGCGTGGGCGCCGTCATGGAGGCGGATACGGTGGCGCAGGCCAAGCAGGCCGGCGCCGCGTTCGTGGTGACGCCTGTCGTCATCCCGACCGTGGCCGAGGCGTGCGCCCGCGAGGACATCCTGTGCGTCCTGGGCGCCATGACGCCGACGGAGGTCTACCAGGCGCTGATGGCCGGGGCGGACATGGTCAAGATCTTCCCCGTCCAGGCGGTGGGCGGCCCCGACTACGTGCGGTGGCTGCAGGGCCCGATGCCCGGCACGCCGCTGTGGGTGTCGGGCGGGGTGGAGATCGACCAGGTCGAGCTGTACCTGTCCCTGGGGGTCGCCGCGGTCGGCCTGACCACGGCGCTGTTCCCGCCCGACGCGGTCCAGTGCGGCGACATGGCGCTGATCACGAACCTGGCCCGGCGGGCGACCGCCGCGACGGGCGCCGTCTGGGCCTGACGCCCGAGGCTCCTCAGGTCCCGTTCCGGCCCAGCGGGAACCGGTGGCCGGCGCGCCAGCGGCCGACCTCGTCCTGCAGCATCAGCCAGGCCTCCGACGCGTGGGCCGCGATCGGGAGGCCCGGCGCGACCTTGGCCTCCACCCGGTCCAGCACCGAGTGGTCCGACTGCTGGGCCACGGTCAGGTGCGGGATCACCTCCTTGTATGCGCCGCCGTACGGGGGACGGTGCGGGTACAGGGCCCAGAGCCGATTGGTCAGCTCGCGCAGGAACCCGTCCGGCTCGGGCGCCAGGTAGAGGACGCCGCGCGAGAAGCGGCGCACGGCAACCAGGGCGTACGGGGTGGCCGCGACGGACGCGAACAGCGCCGCCAGCTGCTCCAGGTCGGCCGGCGTGACGTCCTCGGGCGGCAGGAACGGGTAGAGCAGCGTGAGGTGGGCCGGGACGCCGGTCCGCGCGGAGTCGTCGAAGCGCTCGCGCCAGGGGCCGACGAGGCCCTCGGCCTCGGGCACCGGCACGATGAGCGCGCTCTCGCGCGGGTCGGTCACGCCCGCTTCACGACGTCGCCGCCCTTCACCACGCGCTGCGTACCGGAGCTCGACGACACCGTTACATGTTGCCACCCCGCGTGGAGAAACCCTGCCGTAGCGCCAGCCGGGGTGCGTCCAACCGCCGCCGACCCGGGCGGCTTTACCATGCCAGCCATGCCCACCGTTGTCTTCGCCGATGCCCTGTACGATCCCGCAACCGCCGAGACGGTCCGGTCCGCGGCCGTGGTGATCGAGGGCGGCCGCGTCCAGGCGGCCGGCCCGCGCGACCAGGTGCACGTCCCGGCCGACGCCGAGCGCGTCGACGCCGAGGGCCTCACCCTGCTGCCCGGGCTGATCGACTGCCACGTCCACCTGCGCTCGAGGGGCAACGGGCGCGACCTCGCCGAGCAGCTGCAGACGCCGCCCAGCCTCTGGGTGCTGAACGCGGTGCCCGCCGCCCGGGCGACGCTGGACGCCGGCTTCACGGCGGTGCGGGACGCGGGCGGGACCCCGGCCGGGGTGCGCATGGCGATCGACCAGGGACTGTTCCCGGGGCCGCGCATGAAGGTGGCGGTGACGGGCCTGAGCCAGACCGGCGGGCACACGGACCACACGTTCATGTGCGGGGTCAACCTCACGCCGCCGCTGCCGGACGTGCCGCACCCGGTCGTGGACGGGGTGGAGCCGATGCGCAAGCGGGTCCGCGAGACGATCCGGGCGGGCGCGGACTGGATCAAGCTGTGCACGTCCGGGGGCGTGCTGTCCCCGAACGACCTGCCCCACCACGCGACGCTGACGATCGAGGAGATCCGGGCCGCGGTGGAGGAGGCGGCGGCGCAGGGCCGCAAGGTCATGGCGCACGCGCAGGCCAACGCCGGCATCAAGAACGCGCTGCGGGCCGGCGTGGCGACCATCGAGCACGGGATCTGGCTGGACGGCGACGCGATCGAGATGCTGCTCGACGGCGGCCGGGCGCTGGTGCCGACGCTGGTCGCCCCGCTCTGGGTGATCCGCCACGCCGAGCAGGGCCGGATGCCGGCCTGGGCCGCCGACAAGGGCCGCGCCGTCTTCGACGACCACAAGGCGAGCGTGCGGCTGGCGATCGAGTCGGGCGTCGAGGTGGCGTTCGGCACGGACACCGGCGTGGGCCCGCACGGCACGAACGGCGAGGAGTTCCTGCTGCTCCACGAGCTGGGCATGCCGGCCGACGACTGCCTGCGGGCTGCCACGACGCTGGCGGCGAAGGTGGTGGGCTGGGACGGCCAGGCGGGCACGCTGGCCCCGGGCGCCTACGGCGACGTGATCGGCGTCCCGGGCGACCCCCTGGAGAACCTGGACCTGGTGGCAAAGGCGGAGAACGTCCACCTGGTCGTCAAGGGCGGCGAGGTGGTGAAGCGCCGGCCTGAGTGACGGGCCGGCGCGGCACTCGGCGCTGCGCTGGGCGGCGGGCACCGCGCACCACTGGTGACGGCGCAACGCCCTGGTGAGCGGGCTCAGCGAAGGGAAGCTCCGCTGGGCTACCATTCGCTCACCCGGGTTGCAAGTGTCGACCCCGCACATGGCCCGATGTGCCGGCACCTCAGGCTCTGAACCCCCGTTCATAGCCAGACTTGCCGGCATATCCGACCATGACCCGGAGGTGGCACAAGCGCCACCCAAAGGCGGCACAGTGTTAGCCCACCGGAGGGCCCCCTCATTGATCTGCTCACCAGGGCGCCGCGCCGACGCCAGGAGTGAGCGGTCCCCGCCGCCCGGCCCTGCGCCGAGTCCGTCAGTCAGCCCGCCCCTTCACGACCTCGCCGCCCTTCGCCACCAGGCGCACGTTCTCGGGCCGGGCCAGCAGTGCGAGGTCGGCCAGCGGGTCTCCCGGCACGCCGACCAGGTCGCCGTAGGCGCCCGGGGCCAGCGTGCCCGCGGTGCCCTCCAGGCCCAGCACCCGGGCCGCGACGGTCGTCGCGCTGCGGATGCAGTCCTCGGCCGGCATGCCCACCTCCTGGAGCAGCAGCAGCTCCTCGCCGTTGGAGCCGTGCGGGCCGACGCCGGAGTCCGTGCCATACGCCAGCGGCACGCCCGCCTCGACGGCCCGGCCGACGCTGACGCGGTGGTCCGCCGCGACGGTCAGGCCCTTCTCGGCCGCGAACGCGGGCATGCGGCCGGCCTTCGCGTGGCGCGTCACCCAGACCGGCGCGACCAGCGTCGGCACCAGCGCGCGGTCGCCGTCCCGCAGGAAGAGGTCGAGCGCCTCGTCGTCGATCCAGATCCCGTGCTCGATCGTGGTGACGCCGCCGCGCAGCGCGTTCTTGATCCCGGCCGCCGCCTGCGCGTGCGCCATGACCTTGCGGCCCTGCGTCGCCGCCTCCTGGACCGCCGCCTGGATCTCCTCCAGCGTGAACGTGGCGTGATGCGGCGCGTCGCCCGGCGACAGCACGCCGCCCGACGTGCACAGCTTGATCCAGTCCGCGCCCGCCCGGACCAGCTCCCGCACCCGCTTGCGCATCGGCTCGACGCCGTCCACGACGCTGCCGGGCAGGTCCGGCGCCGGGTGCCAGAGCAGGTCCACGCCGCACGGGAAGCGCTGGTCCGCGTGGCCGCCGGTCTGGCTCAGGATCTGGATGGCCAGCACCATCCGCGGGCCCGGGAAGTAGCCGCGCTCCACCGCGATCCGGACCGCCGCCGGCGTGCCGCCCGCGTCGCGCACGGTCGTGAACCCGGCCTCGATCGTCTGGCGGCAGGAGCCGACCGCGTTGAGCAGCGTCCGGCTGAACGGCGACGCGAGCATCTCGCCCAGGACGACGCCGTCGCCCCGGAAGCACAGGTGGACGTGGCAGTCGATCAGCCCCGGGAGCAGCGTCAGGCCCTCGGCATCGACCCGCGCGGCGTCCGCGGGGACGTGCACCTGGTCGCGCCGGCCGGCCGCGACGACCCGGCCGCCGTCCACCAGGAGGGCCGCCGGCCGGGTCGTCTCGGCCGTGGCGGGGTCGTAGAGCGCGTCGGCGAAGAATGCGGTGGACATGGCGATCCTCCTATTCTGGACGCGTCACACCTGGCTCTCGCAGCCACAGGGGGGGTTGAAGATGTTGCTGTTTCTGATCGCGCTGATCGTCGCCGCCGGCGGCGTCGGGATCTACGCGCACTACAACACGGGCGCCCACGACATCACGCTCCGGACGTACCACTTCGCGGGCGTGCCGGACTGGTGGCCGGCGGCCATCGCGGCCGGCGTGGTGCTGTTCGTCTTCCTGGTCCAGGCGATCTACGCGAGCATCCGCATCCGGATGCTGAAGAGCGCGAACCGCCGGACGCCAACGATCGGAGCGACCACCAGCCGGCCGGCGTCGTCCACCAGCCGGTAACGCGGGGCGGGAGGCGCGGCGCGTAGGCTCGACCTGATGGCAGCCAGCAGCGCTTCCCGCCACCGGCACCTCGGGCTGCCCGACGCAGTTCGGGTCTGCCTGTTCGATCTGGACGGAGTCCTGACGCAGACCGCCAAGGTCCACGCGGCGGCCTGGAAGCAGATGTTCGACGAGTTCCTGCGGCAGGGGGCGGCCCGGACCGGCCAGCCGCTCGTGCCGTTCGACCCCGTCGCCGACTACGACGAGTACGTGGACGGCAAGCCCCGCTACGACGGGGTGCGGTCGTTCCTCGCCGCGCGTCACATCCACCTGCCCGAGGGCACCCCGGATGACCCGCCCAGCGCGGCGACGGTCCACGGCCTCGGCAACCGCAAGAACGAGCTGGTGCTGCGGCTCATCCACGACCAGGGCGTCGAGGCGTACGGCGGCTCCGTCCGGTACGTGCACGCCGCCCGTGACGCGGGCATGCGCACCGCGGTCGTCTCCTCCAGCGCCAACTGCCGCGACGTGCTGCGCGCGGCCGGCATCGAGGAGCTGTTCGATGCCCGCATCGACGCGATCGTGGCGAACCGCGAGCACCTGCGCGGCAAGCCGGCGCCGGACACCTTCCTGGCCGGGGCGCGGGCGCTCGGCGTCGGGCCCGACGCCAGCAGCGTGTTCGAGGACGCGCTGGCGGGCGTCGAGGCGGGCCGGGCCGGCCACTTCGCGTACGTGGTGGGCGTGGACCGGGTGGGGCAGGCGGACGCGCTGCGCGCGCACGGCGCGGACGTGGTCGTGCGCGACCTGGACGAGCTGCTGTGATCGCCCACCGCGCGTTCCCCGTCGAGCCGTGGGGCGTCCGCGAGCAGTCGCTCGACCTGGACGTGCTGGCCCAGACCGAGTCGGTCTTCGCCCTGTCCAACGGCCACATCGGGCTGCGCGGCAACCTCGACGAGGGCGAGCCGCACGTCATTCCCGGCACGTACCTGAACGCGTTCTACGAGCTGCGGCCGCTGCCCTACGCCGAGGCCGGGTACGGCTACCCCGAGTCCGGCCAGACCGTGGTCAACGTGACGAACGGCAAACTCATCCGGCTGCTGGTGGACGACGAGCCGTTCGACATCCGCTACGGCCGGGTCCTGGTCCACGAGCGGTTCCTCGACCTGCGGGCCGGCGTCCTGCGCCGGCACGTCGAGTGGAAGTCGCCGGCCGGCCGCTCGGTGCGCGTGCGGACGACCCGCCTGGTGTCGTTCGCCCACCGGTCCGTCGCCGCGATCCTCTACGAGGTGGAGCCGCTCGACGCCCGCTGCCGCGTGACGGTGCAGTCGGAGCTGGTCGCGAACGAGCCGTCGCACACCGCCGAGAAGGACCCGCGCGCGGCCGCCGCGCTGGAGTCCCCGCTGCGCTCCGAGCACGTCGAGCGGCAGGACGGCAAGGTGGTGCTGGTGCACGCGACCCGCCGCAGCGGCCTGCGCATGGCCGCCGGCATGAGTCACGTGGTGGACGGTCCGCCCGACACCGAGACGCAGACCGAGAGCGGCGAGGACCTGGGCCGCGTCACGACGTCGGTCCGGCTCGAGCCGGGCCAGCGGCTGCGGATCGTGAAGTTCGTCGCGTACGCCTGGTCGAGCCAGCGGTCGATCCCCGCGCTGCGCGACCAGGTGGACGGATCGCTGGCGCAGGCCCGGCACGCGGGCTGGGAGGGCCTGCTGACCGCCCAGCGCGAGTACCTCGACGCGTTCTGGCTGCGCGCGGACGTCGAGCTGGAGGGCGACGAGGAGCTCCAGCAGGCGGTGCGGTTCGCCCTCTTCCACGTCCTCCAGTCCGGCGCCCGCGCCGAGCAGCGGGCCATCCCGGCCAAGGGCCTGACCGGCCCCGGGTACGACGGCCACTGCTTCTGGGACACCGAGACGTACGTCCTCCAGGTGCTGACGTACACGGCGCCGGGTGCGGCGCGCGACGCGCTGTGCTGGCGCCACGCGACGCTGGACCTGGCCCGCGAGCGCGCGCAGCAGCTCGGCCTGGGCGGCGCCACGTTTCCCTGGCGGACGATCCGGGGCCAGGAGTGCTCCGGGTACTGGCCCGCCGGCACGGCGGCGTTCCACATCAACGCCGACATCTCGGACGCCGTGGTCCGCTACATCTGCGCCACCGGCGACACCTACTTCGAGCAGGAGCACGGCCTGGAGCTGCTGGTGGAGACGGCGCGGCTGTGGCGGTCGCTCGGCCACCACGGGCCGGACGGCAGGTTCCGGATCGACGGCGTGACCGGGCCGGACGAGTACAGCGCGATCGCGGACAACAACATCTACACGAACCTGATGGCCCAGCGGAACCTGCTCGCGGCCGCCCGCGTCGTGGAGCGGCACCCCGAGCGGGCCGCCGAGCTGGCGGTTGACGCGGAGGAGGCGGCCTCCTGGCGCGACGCGGCGGCGGCGGTGGTCGTGCCGTACGACACGTCGCTGCAGGTGCACCCGCAGGCGGAGGGCTTCACGCGGCACCAGGTGTGGGACTTCGCGCACACGCCGGCCTCGAAGTACCCGCTGCTGCTCAACTACCCGTACTTCGACATCTATCGCAAGCAGGTGGTCAAGCAGGCCGACCTGGTCCTGGCCCTGTACCTCCGCGGCGACGCGTTCACGCCGGACGAGAAGGCGCGCGACTTCGCGTACTACGAGCCGCTCACCGTCCGCGACTCGTCGCTGTCGGCCTGCATCCAGGCCATCGTGGCGGCGGAGGTCGGCCACCTGGAGCTCGCCTACGACTACTTCGGCGAGGCGGCCCTGATGGACCTGGACGACCTGGAGCACAACGTCAGGGACGGCGTGCACATGGCCTCGCTGGCCGGGGCCTGGCTGGCCGCGGTCGCCGGCTTCGGCGGGATGCGCGACCACGACGGGGACCTGACGTTCGCCCCGCGACTGCCGCAGGCGCTGGGCCGGCTGACGTTCCGGCTGACGCACCGGAGCAGCCTCGTCAAGGTGGACGTGACCCACGAGCAGGCGGTGTACGTGCTGCTGGACGGGCCCCCGATCACGGTCGCCCACCACGGCGAGCGACTGGAGCTGCAGGTCGGGCGGCCGATCACGCGCGCGGTACCGGCCGCCCTGGCCCTCGACGTGCCGCGGCAGCCGCCCGGGCGCGAGCCGGAGCACCGGAGCCGGGCGTAGCGGCGGCGGGCTACAGCGCGGCCAGGTAGATCGCCAGCAGGTCCTCCGCAGTGTGCTGGCCGGCCAGCTCGCCGGCCGCGGCGCGCAGCTCGGGCTCGCCGATGCCGTAGTCGGCGATGTGCCGGGGCAGGCCCAGCGCCGCGATCAGGCCGGCCACGTCGTCCGCGGCCGCCAGCGGCCCGCCGCCGTCGCCCGTGGCGTGGCTGAGCTCCGCCAGCCGGTCGGGCAGCCGGCCCGCCTGGTAGCGCATCACGTGCGGCATCAGCAGGCAGGACGTGACGCCGTGCGGGATGCCGTGGCGGGCGCCGATCTGCTTGCCCATCACGTGGCTGAGGCCGCCGGCGGTGGGCCCCGTCAGCGTGTAGGAGAACCAGGCGGCGAGCTGGTTCTCGGTCCGGATGACGGGGTCCTCGGGGTGGGCCTTCGCGAGCGGCAGCGTCCGGAACAGGCGCCGGACCGCGTCCAGCGCGAGCACGTCCGAGAAGGGATGGTCGCCGGGGCTCAGGTAGCTCTCGACGGCGTGGTCGAGCGCTCGGATGCCGGTGCTGAGCCAGAGCCGGAGCGGGGTCGAGAGCGCCAGCTCCGCGTCGTAGATGACGGAGTCGGGCAGCATCCGCGGGTCCCGGCGCCCGGACTTGGCGCCGGCGGCGTCGGTGAACCCGGCGCCGGAGGCGAGCTCGGCGACGGACAGGGTGGTGGGCACCGCCACGTGGGGGAGGCCGCGCTCCCGCCCGCGCCGGTCCGCCACGTCGCGGGCCACGATCTTGGCCGCGTCGATCGGGCTGCCCCCGCCCAGGCTGACGACGAGATCGGCGCCGGCGGCGTCCACGTCGGCGGTGGCCCGCTCGACCTGGCCCAGGGGCGCGTGCTGCCCGACGGTCACCGTGGCGACACACGGGCTGTTGGCGAGGGCGGCGCGCAGGCGGCCGGTCACCGCCTCGTCCGCCGCGACCGAGCGGGTGGTGACCAGCGCGACGCGGCTGCCGCCGAGGCGGGCGACCTCGCCCGCGAGCTCGGCGATCGAGCCGGCGCCCCAGCGGATCACGGGCGGGTTGGCATAGGTGAAGACGCTCACTGGGAGGTACCGTACCGCGCACTGTCAAGCTGTTCGCATGTTGCGAGGACTTGCCACCATCAGCTTCTGGGCGGACGATCACCGGGCGGCCAGGAAGTGGTACGCGGAGCTGCTCGGCGTCGAGCCGTACTTCGAGCGCCCCGGCTACTGCGAGTTCCGTCTCGGTGACTACCAGGCCGAGCTGGGCCTGATCGACCGCCGCTACGCGCCGCCCGGCACCGGGGCCGGTCCGGCCGGCGCCATCGTCTACTGGCACGTGGACGACGTCGCGGCGGCCTTGGAGCGGCTGCGCGCCCTCGGGGCCGCGGAGTACGAGCCGCGAACGGAGCGCGGCAGCGGTTTCGTCACCGGGTCGGTGGTCGATCCGTTCGGGAACATCCTGGGCGTGATGTACAACCCGCACTACCTGGAGGTGCTGGCGGAAGGGGCGCCGCCCGGTCCCTAACGGCCCGCGGCCTTCTCCAGCGCCTGCTCCACCACCACGCGGACCATGCGCTTGCGCCAGAAGTGGGCCAGGTCGGCGTTGTCCAGCGGCTTGGCCGGCTTGGCCGCCAGCTCCGCCGCCTCCGCCACCACCTCCGGCGTCAGCTCCCGGCCGGCCAGGAACGCGTCGGCGGCCGGGGCCGAGACCGGGTGCGAGCCGACCCCCGACAGCACGATCCGGGCCGTCCGCACGGTCCGGCCTTCCAGGCGCAGCGCCACGCCCGCGCCGGCGATCGGGAAGTCGATCGAGCCCCGCCGGCGCAGCTTGACGTACGCCGTGCGCACGCCGTCCGCCGGGGGCAGGAGCAGCGCAGTCACCACCTCGTGCGGCTGCTTGGCCAGGTACTCGATGCCGTCGTCCCGGTACAGCGCGGACACGGGCAGCTCGCGGGCGCCGTCCGGGCCGGCCAGGACGACCGTCGCCTCCAGCGCGATCGCCACCGGCGCCGTGTCCGACGAGGAGACGGCCCAGCAGCGCGGGCTGCCCGGGGCGACCAGGCAGATGTCGCCGTCCTTCTTCATGCAGAAGCCGACGGACCGCCGCCACTCGTACGTCATGTCGTAGTAGTTGCAGCGGGTGTCCACGCACAGGTTCCCGCCGATGGTGCCCACGTTGCGCAGCGGCGGCGACGAGACCAGGCCGGCGGCCTCCGCGTAGCCCGGCAGCGCCGCGGCCAGCGCCGGGTGCGCCGCCGCCTCGCTCAGCGTCACCAGCGCCCCCACCTCGAAGCCGCCGGCCGCGTCGCCGCGCACCTCGCGCAGCTCCCGCAGGTGGGCCAGCCCGACCAGCGTGTCCGGCTCCATCTGCCGCCGCTTGAGCTTCGGGAACAGGTCCGTGCCGCCGGCCACCAGCATCGCCCGCGGCCCGAGCTCGGCCGCCGCCGCGGCGGCGCCCCGCGGGTCCGCCGGCCGCACGTACCGCAGGCGGGGCAGCCTAAGCACGCCGGAACGACTCCTCCAGCTCGGGCCCGATGCGCATGTCGTGCGGGTCGGGCGGCTCGACGCGGATCCGCTCCCCGAAGTCGAAGTCGGGGAACGTCTTCGGGCCGTGGCGAGGGACTCCCCCCCGGGCCTTCGCCTCCAGCGCCCGCAGCACCTTCTCGGGCGTGACGGGCACCTCGTCCACCCAGACGCCGAGCGCGTCGTGCACGGCCGAGACCAGCGCCGGCAGCACCGGCAGGAGCGGGCCCTGGCCGGCCTCCTTGGCGCCGTAGGGGCCCTCCGGGTCCACGGTCTCGACGATGAACGTCTCGATCTCCGGCGTGTCCAGGAACGTCGGCGACTTGTAGTCCAGCATGCTGGGCCACTTGTGGAGGCCCTTGCGGTACGCCTGCTCCTCCATCAGCGCCTCGCCCAGGCCCATGTACACGCTGCCCTCGACCTGGCCGATCACGAGCAGCGGGTTCAGCGCCCGGCCCACGTCGTGCGCGATCCACACCTTGCGGACGTCCACCAGGCCGGTCCGGGCGTCCGCGTCGAGGTCGATGACGCAGGCGCTGTAGCTGTACGCGGGGCTGGGCCCGACGCCGTTGCCCTTGAACGGACCGCCGATCCGGGGCGGCTTGTACGAGCCGGTCGTGGACAGCGCCCCGAACCGCGTCGTGCCGATGAC
>Ga0070717_10001050_pt1 | contig 18532 bp, 16 predicted proteins | sample LARL113metaG_FD_71366 | JGI IMG/M metagenome (GOLD analysis project Ga0070717, IMG submission 71366) | Corn, switchgrass and miscanthus rhizosphere microbial communities from Kellogg Biological Station, Michigan, USA - LAR L11-3 metaG | ecosystem: Host-associated > Plants > Roots > Rhizosphere ... | reverse complement strand
TCGCGTGCTCTATAACCTGATCGCATTCGCGCTTCTGCTTTCGGGAGCGGCGATTTTTGTCGGCCAGATCTCAATCGAGATCGAGAAACTGGTCGTGATCAATCTTGGCCTCACGGCCGTGTCGCTGTTTGGCGTCGTCATCGCCATATTTATCGGGATTGGTCTGGTCTCCAAGGAAATCGAAAAGCGCACGCTCTATACGGTGCTTTCGCGTCCCGTACGGCGCTGGGAATTCATTATCGGAAAGTTTTTTGGGTTATCCGGCACGCTGGTTGTAAACACCTTCTGCATGGCGATCGGAGTCTTTGCAGCGTTGCTCTACGTATCGCATAAGTTCATGCCGGCCGACGCCTTGATTTTCGTCGCCCTCTACTTCATCGTTCTGCAGTTTCTGATTATTTGCGCGCTGGCACTCCTGTTTTCGTCATTCTCATCGCCGCTGCTCGCGGCGGTTTTCTCTTTTTCGCTGTTCGTGATTGGCAGCTTCGCTGAAGACTTACGCGGATTCGCGGGCATGGCGCATGGAATAACGCGATGGCTGGCCACGGCGGCCGCTTACCTGGTGCCAAATTTTTCTGCGTTCAACGTCATCAGTTTCGTGGCTCACGAACATCCGATTGCCGGACAGCTTGTGCTGCACAACACTCTGTATGCTTTGTTCTACGCGGCCACAGCCTTGAGTGGCGCGGTCCTGATCTTTGAGCACAGGAATCTGAAATGAAGGCTTGGAACCGCACGACCATCCTCGCCGGCCTTTGCCTGGCCATTTTTTTCCCTGCCAGTGTGCTCGTGCTGCGAGGCATCGACCGGCTTCGTCCGCAAGCCACCTTGGAAGATGTGCTCTACATCAGTTCTCCAAAAGTATTGAAGCGTGCCAGTCTCGGCTATGACGGCCTTCTCGCCGACATCTACTGGACACGCGCGGTGCAGTATTTTGGTGGCCGGCGTTCCAGCGACGAGTCCAACCTCAACCTGCTCGCTCCTCTGCTAGAAATCACCACGAACCTGGATCCGCATCTCATACCCGCATACGAATTCGGCGGGTTCTTCCTGGCGCCTCCGCCGCCAAACGGGGCCGGCCAGCCCGATCGCGCTGTTCCGTTGATCGAGTATGGCATTCGCAACAATCCCAACGAATGGCGCCTTTACTACAATCTGGGATTTGTGTACTACATGGACCTGAAAGATTACACCCACGCCTCGGAAGCTTTCGAGCGTGGTTCTCATGTTCCGGACGCTCATCCGTTCTTGAAAGTCCTAGCCGCCCAGATGGCGCAGCACGCCGGCGAATACCAGACCGCGCGCATGTTGTGGACGACGACCTACCAAACTGCCCGCGACAAACAAATCCGGCAAAATGCAGCGGAGCACTTGCGCGATCTCAGAGTGGACGAGGACGTGACCAATCTGCAAGCGGCGGTGACCCGCTTCGGCGAAAAAACCGGAAGACTACCTTTCAGCATCTCTGAACTAGCTCGGGCTGAGGGCCTGCCGGGCGTTCCCGTCGATCCCGTTGGAAAACCCTATAAGATGGACGAGAGAGGCCGGATCTTAGTTCAGCAGCCTGACGATTTCCCACTTGCCACCAAAGGCTTGCCTCTGGGGTATAGTCCTGTAGGAAAGCTCCACGACTCGAAGTAACTGACACCGACCATCCCCGTTGCTCCTGCGTATGCAATCACCTTCGCGACCGCAACCTGGTCTGTTTCACTCTGCCTATCAATGGTGGAAAAATGCTGCCTCCTACGAGGGCCCTTACCTGGCGACACGCCGCCTTCTCGGAATGCTGTGGGAGTTCGTGCGCGACTCCACGCCGGAGCGTTTGCGGCAACGCTTCGGCGATGCTGACTACGACTGGGACTACCGCGTCAACACGACTAGCGGCGCAGTGGGATGGCGCGATCGATTGCTGGGCCAGTTTCATTCCGCATACCAGCCTACTGAACCGGCAGCGTTTCACGATATGCTTAATGCTCTGCAACAGACGCCGGGCGACGACCAGACGGTCCTGAACTTTCGCGATTTCACCTTCATCGATCTGGGCTCGGGAAAAGGACGTACGCTGCTGATGGCCTCGGACTATCCCTTCCGTCGCATCATCGGCGTGGAACTTCTTCCTTCCCTTCACGAAATCGCGCAACAGAACCTGAGGCAATACAAAAGCGATATTCAGAAATGCTTCTCCCTAGAATCCATCTGCACCGATGCAATCGCGTTCCTTTTTCCCGACGACCCCCTCGTGATTTATCTATTCAATCCGTTCCCTGAGAAAGGAGTGCGACAGGTCTTCGTTAATTTGAAACAATCTCTCCGTGAACATCCCCGACCGGTGTACGTGCTCTATCACAATCCGCTGCTCGAGCACGCGCTCACTGAGAGTGGATTCCTGCGCAAACTCGGCGGAACGCATCAATACTCGCTGTTCACTAATTCGCGCTAGCAGGCCGCGACAAACATTAGGAAATCTACCGGTTCCAGCGCTTGGCATCGTACTGAAAGTCCACGAGCGCGTCGCGATAGTCGATCTTGATATCCAGGAACCGCAACAGAACGAAACCAAGGAAACCCGACACTTCAGTGCCGACGCCGTCGCTGATTGGCTTGGTGTCGAACGCCGTCATGTCCTGGTTCTCCTGCCGCAGGTTGCCGAACTGGAGGATGGCTTTGTTCGCGCTGTAGACTTTGTCGACCCTGCCGCTAATACCCTCCACGATCGTGTCAGAATCTCCGTGGACTTTGGTGACTTCCCGCGCGGCTGCCGGAGAGATGAAATTGAACATTGCTCCAGTGTCCATCAGAAAAAGTTTGGGCGGGACTTTGCCGATGCTCGTGGGGATCAGCAAATCGTGGCCAAAGCGATAAACGCGAGTATAGGACTGCATCTCGGGAGCAATGTAGCGGTCTTGCGGTCCGGAGATTGGGATCGGTGCGGCGCCTTTCGCGTCGCCTGATTTCGAGCTATCGCCAGTCGCATCGTCAGAATCATCGTCTTCACTCTTGAGTGCGAGCCTCGGTTCTGGTGCGCCGGGGCGTTTAGGAAGTTCGCTAAGCTTGAGTTTTTCGTTGGGGAAGTCGATGTCCACCAGAAAGTCTTCGAAAACATCTGCGCCGATCAGGCCGTCTCCTTCCGCGACCGAGCGGCTCTCCATGACTTCGACCGGGCAATTCTGGAACTCCAGTTCGCCGACATTGATGGAGTCGGCAACCCCAATGTAGGCGTTCCTGCGTCCCTTATTGCCAATGCCCAAAACCTTCGTTTCAGAAAGTTTGGAGATGCCGGCATGTTCCGCAATCGATCGTTTGACCAAAATGCCATTGGCTCCGGTATCGAGCATGAGTTTGTTCTTGCGGCCGTTCAAAACCACGGAGATGGCATAGCCGCGCAGACGCGTGGGATCGACCATGAGAGGAACCAGCCGAGTCTCAGTGCGAGTCACGTTGCTCACCAAACGGCATGACTCATTTTTCCGTTTGGCGCGTTCTCGAAGGTACTGCAGATAGCTCGCCACGTCGGAGCGCTGATCGGTGTCCCAGTTGTTGTCACCGGCAAGAGACGTCTCAAGATACTTGATCCGTTCGGAGCGCGAGAGTGTCCCTATCCATTCCTCCTGAATATCGGGGTCGCGTGGATCGAGTTCGTGAGCCTTGTCGACCATTTTCTTGGCGCTCTTGTACATGGCTATAGCGTCACGCACCCACGCCAGGCCAAGATAAGCGCGGGCCTCAGGATATCCAGAGTTGATAACGTCGATCCATTGCTTCTCGGCCTCGTTGATCTTGCCCTGACGAAACCAACTTCGGCTTGAGCGACCTTCATGCGCGGCGAATTTGATTGAGCCAGACCTTGTTCGACGACCTGCGCCGCCTGATCGACATTTTTCTGCTTGAGATAGACCCTCTCCTCGCCAGCAAAAGCGTCGGGTGACCTCGGATGGTCCTTAAGGAATTCCTGATACTTGGCAATGGCGTCTTCAAATTTACCTTTGCGGTAAAGGATTAAGGATTAAAGCCTCCCCCAGAGGATTGGCTAGCGCGGGCGCCGGAGCGATTTCGGGCGCACGGGACGTGACTGCGGCGGTGGCCGTCGCGGGCGCTGCCGAGACGGAAGACGAAATTGGATTCTCTTGCGTTTTCGGCGATGCCAAAGCCGGTGGAACGGTGGGCGGGTTCGTAGCCGATTGGGCGAAACCGGCAACCGACATCAAGCCAAGAACCAGGCTGAAACAGGAGATTCGGAACATGCGCGATCCTCAGGCACGTCCGGAGCGCTGGGTCGCCAGGGGAAGATCCGGCCAGTGACCACCGATTCTGACATAGCGTCGGCGCAGCGGCAACGCGAAAAAGAGAGTCAGCGCCGCTCCGCAACGCGGAGGGGCTGTGTGGTATGACAAGTCCTTGTGTGTGGCTTACAATGTGCAGTAGGAGTTCCCTTGTTGCAGCCAGCCCGCAATTCCCCTCCTGAATCCTCGGGAGCTCCCCAGTCTGTGGGCTGGCACTCGGTGAAAAGTCATCCGATGCGAATTCGTTTGCTTCGCTTTGCCATGCTGTCCTTGACAGCTGTCCTCCTGACGGCTGCCGCACTTACGCCTGACGTCAAGTCGCTCGCGGCGGCGGTGGATGAACACTACAACCATTTGCGCTCGCTCCAGGCGGAATTCACCGAGGTGTACCGCGGCTCCGGCATGGAACGCACCGAGTCCGGCACGCTGTGGCTGAAAAAACCCAGCAAGATGCGTTGGGAGTACCGTTCTCCCAAGGACAAACTGTTTGTCAGCAATGGGAAAGATGCGTGGTTTTACGTCCCTGACGATCGGCAGGCCCGCAAGACGGAGGCTAGAAAACTGGAGGATCTTCGATCTCCGCTCGCATTTTTACTAGGTAAAACCAAGCTGGAGAAAGAGTTGCAGGGACTATCGCTAGCTCCGGACGTACCCCCGCTGCAGCCGGGAAATGTGGTTTTGCGCGGCGTCCCTCAGGCCATGGCGGATCGGGTGAGCGAGATTCTGGTGGAGATTACCCCAGACCACCGGATTGCGCGAATTGTCATCCAGGAAGTGGATGGCGCAGTCACGGAATATCGCTTTGGCGAGATGAACGAGAACGTCGCGATTGCGGACGGGCGGTTTCAGTTCAAACCTCCGGACGGAACGGAAACGGTCGAGGGTGGGTTGGGCCCTTAGGTTTCCGGCAAGTTGGGGTTACTTGCGTACTTGCAGAAGCGATTTTGAGCGCTGCCGGTGTCTTAGAATGGTAAGTGGGAATGTTAGACTGAGGCGGGGGTAGCGTACTTCGGAAGCTATAGAAAAGTCGGCAAATGGCGGAATTTGTAGTAAAAATCGCGGACGATCGCGGACGGGTCCAGCAGCACGTCGAGCAGGGGTATTCGGAAGCCGAGGTGCGCGACCGCTTTTCGCAGCAGGGATATCTCGTCTACTGGGTCAAACCTCAGGGAGTGTTCACCTCAGGCGTTTCGCTGCGCCGCCGGCGGAAGCTGAAGCAGGATGCGTTTCTGGTGTTCAACCAGCAGTTTCTGACGCTGATCCGGGCAGGACTGCCGATTCTGAATTCGCTCGAACTCCTGATCAAGCGCCAGAAGGACGGGCATCTACGTCAGGTTCTGGAAAACGTCCGCGAACGGGTGAAAGGCGGAGAGCTGCTGTCCGATGCTTTCGCGGCGCAGGGGATCGTTCCCAAGATTTACACCACGACATTAATGGCGGGCGAAAAGAGCGGCAACATCGACGAAGTGCTGACCCGTTACGTCAACTTCCAGCGCCTGGCGATGAGCTTCCGTAAGAAACTGTTCGTATCGTTGATTTATCCCACGCTGCTGGTCACGGTAGTGACGATCATGGTGACGTTTCTGTTCACCTTCGTTGTCCCCAAGTTTGCGGACCTGTTCAACAGCCTGGACGCGAAGCTTCCGGCGATCACGTTGTTCATGCTGGCGGTTGGTCAGAACGCGCAGAAGTACGCTCCGTTCGTATTGGTCGGGCTGGTGATCCTCGGTTTTGTGTTGTGGCGCTGGAAGGATACGGATCGCGGCGCCGACCGCATTGACCGGATGATATTGAGCATGCCACTGCTGGGAGATATCCGACTAAAGCACCAGGTGGCGAGTTTTTCGCGGATGCTCTCGACACTGTTGCAAGGTGGCCTGCCCCTGGTGCCGGCCATGGAAACCGCTGGCTCCTCGATGAGCAGCCGGCGCATCTTAAAAGGTGTGATGCGGGCAGGTACCCGAGTCCGCGAGGGGCAAGGCCTCGCTCCCAGCCTGGAAGAACAGGAGATTTTCCCGGAATTGGCAGTGGAGATGATCGAGGTCGGCGAATCCACCGGAGCGCTGCCGGCGATGCTCAACTCGGTGGCGGAATTCTATGAGGAGGATGTGCAGACGGCGCTGGGAGCGTCGCTGGCGCTGATTGAACCGCTCATTCTGATCATCATGGCGATTTTCGTGGGCGGGGTGCTGATTTCGCTGTATTTGCCGATCTTCACATTAGGAGTGCACTGAGTTCGGAATAACAAAGGGCTCAGGAAGCGGACGCAGGTAAAAGAATGGCAACAGCCGACAAAAAATCGTTGTTCGTGAACGGCGGAAACGGCGGTCCGATCAGTCCCACCGGAAATGCCGTGACCGATCTGGAGCGTGCCCAGGATGTGGCCCGGCGGTATCGCTGCGAATTCATCGACCTGAGCGGCTACGAACTGCATCACGAACTCTTCAAGAAGATTCCCGTCGAGCTGATGTTCCGCTACAACTTCGTTCCGCTGGAAGAAACTGGCGACGGCAAGCTCGCCATCGCCATTGCCGATCCCAGCCAGCTGATGATGATTGACGAGATCAGCCTGCTACTCAAGCAGCGCATCATCACCAAAGTTTCGACGCTGAAGCAGATCTCAGACATCCTCAAAAAGACCGAGCAGTCGCAGCGCGTCCTCGAAGAGGCCAGCGAAGGCTTCACCATCATTCGCGAAGACGAAAATACGGGCGCGGAAGAGACGCTGACCATCGACAAGCTGACGGCGACGGGCGATACCAGCCCGATCATCCGGCTGGTCGACACCACCATCTTCACGGCGTTGCAGCGGCGCGCTTCCGATATTCACATTGAGACCCGCGACGACTCCGTGGTCATCAAGTTCCGCATTGACGGCGTGCTCACGCAGGCCATGCCGCCGATTGGCAAAGAGCACCACTCCACTGTCATTTCGCGTATCAAGGTCATGAGCGAACTCGATATTTCGGAGCGGCGCGTGCCCCAGGATGGACGCTTCCGCGTGAAATATAACGGGCGCGCCATCGACTTCCGCGTTTCGATCATGCCGTCGATCCACGGCGAAGACGCTGTATTACGCGTGCTCGATAAAGAGTCGATGAGCGAAAAATTCCGCACTCTGACGCTCGACGTGGTCGGCTTCGACGATGAAGACCTGCGCAAGTTCCGACGCTACATCAAAGAACCGTACGGCATGGTGCTGGTAACAGGGCCCACCGGAAGCGGCAAGACGACTACGCTCTACGCTGCGGTCAACGAGATCAAAACCGACGAAGACAAGATCATCACCATCGAAGACCCGGTCGAATACCAGCTACGCGGCATCACGCAGATTCCGGTGAACGAGAAAAAAGGACTCACGTTCGCGCGTGGATTGCGTTCGATTTTGCGTCACGACCCGGACAAGATCATGGTCGGCGAAATCCGCGACACCGAGACGGCGCAGATCGCCATCCAGTCGGCGCTGACCGGACACCTGGTGTTCACCACGGTGCACGCCAACAACGTGGTTGACGTGATTGGCCGCTTCCTGAACATGGGTGTCGAGCCTTACAACTTTGTCTCGGCCTTGAACTGCATTCTGGCGCAGCGGCTGGTGCGTTTGATTTGCGAATCGTGCCGCACCGAGGTGCACTATTCGCCTGACGTTCTTGAAGCCAGCGGACTCGATCCCGCGCAGTGGAGCAAGGTTCCGTTGTATGAAGGGCCGGGATGCATTGAGTGTGCCGGCACGGGATTCCGCGGGCGAACGGCGATTCACGAGTTGCTGGATCTAAGCGATCGCGTGCGCGAGATGATTCTCGCCAAGAAGCCGACGTCGGAGATCCGCCGCGCCGCTCGCGAAGAAGGCATGCGCTTCCTGCGCGAGTCGGCGCTCGACAAAGTGCGGCTGGGCATGACCACGCTGAAAGAGATCAACAAGGTCACTTTTATCGAGGCCATGCGATAGGAAGTAGCGCCGCCGTCCCGGCGGCTGTCGTGTGGGCGTTCCGCCCGCACATGCGAAGAGCAAGGTGCTCTCGCCACAGCCGGCAAGATGCCAGCGCGAGGTTTCCTTGAGTGCTGTTCCGGCTATTGAATTGATTGGTGATTCGAGTTCTGATTAATAGAAGTTTTTTTCAAAGGCGTGCCCGAGAATGAGTTCAACTTCAAACACACCCAAGCCTAAACTGGCGTGCGAGATCGCTGCCGACCGTGTGCTGGCCGGGCGCCTGACCGATCATGGAGACGGCCTGGAAGCCTCAGCGGCGCGCGAGCTGGCGCCCGGTAGCGTAATCCCCGACTTGGTCGAGAACAATCTGCGCCAGCGGGGAGCAGTCCGCGCCGGGATCGAAGCGGCCTTGGGGGCCGTTGCCGGACGCTCGAAAGACGTAATTGCGATCGTGCCCGATGCCGCCGTGCGCGTCATGCTGGTGGAATTCGATACTCTGCCCTCCGACCGCGACGAGGCCCTCGCAGTGGTGCGGTTTCGGCTGAAGAAGTCGCTTCCCTTTGATGTGGACAAGGCGAAAGTTTCCTACCACGCGCAGAAGGTGAGCAGTGAAGTGAAAGTGGTCGCGGCGGTAGCCATGGCGAGCGTGGTCGAAGATTACGAGCGCGCATTTCGCGATGCGGGATACGATCCCGGAGTCGTGCTGCCCTCCACGCTGGCGGCGCTCGGGGCCGCGAACGGCAAGTACCCGACGCTCGTAATCAAAGTCGACGCGCATACCACCAGCATTGCGATTCTGAATGAGGATCAGTTGCAGCTGTTCCGTACGCTGGAAAATACGCGCGGAGTTACCATCACCGGCGAGCAACTGGCGGAGGAAGTGTATCCATCGGTGGTATTTTTTCAGGACACGTACCGGCTGAACATTGAGCGAATCTATGTTGCTGGACTGCCGGAATCAGGCGGCGCGGCGCCAGCACTGCGCGCCCAGACCGGAGCCCAGGTGCAGGAACTGGTGTCGTCTTCGCAACTGGGAGCGTCCGCAGGAGGTTCGGTGCCGCGCTGGCGAATGGCAGGAGTGGTGGGAGCACTAATCTCGTAGCGGCAGTGACCAGTGACTAGTGATCAGTGGCCAATGTACTTAAACGATGCGACTTGATATCAATCTCGCGAGCCAGCCCTACGAGGACGCGCGCCAGTTCTGGATGCGCTGGGGCACCGCGGTCGGCGCGTTAGGACTGCTCACGCTCGTACTGCTTGCGGCCGATATCACGGGTTGGCTCAACGCGCGCCGCGATCGTTCAGCGATTGCGGAAAAGCGCGCCATGATCGCCCAGCGAGACCAGCTGCGCGCCAACGCCGAAAGAATTCTCAATCTTCCGGAAAACCGAAGCACCCGGGATCAGTCGCAGTTTCTGAACGACCTGATCGAACGCAAGGCGTTTTCCTGGACGCGAGTGCTGGAAAATCTGGAGAAGGTGATGCCACCGCGAGTACATCTCATTGCGATTAATCCGCAACTGGATGAGGACAACCAGCTCGGACTGAAAATGACAGTGGCAGGCGATTCGCGCGATCGGGCGATTGAACTGGCACGCCGCATGGAAGAGTCGCGCCGCTTCTCGCAGACCAATATCATTTCCGAACGCTCTGAAAAGCAGTCAAACAGCAGCGATACCGAACAGTTTGACATTGTCGCGGTTTACATTCCGGAACCATTGTCGGCTGCCGCGTCGGAGTCAAAGACAGAAGTGAAACCAAGGACGAATGTAAAACCGAAAATCCCGGCGAAACCGCTGATGGCAGCGCCGAAAGGCGGTGTGCGTTAATGCCGGACCTGAGACGAACCCGCAAGAACCTAACGACTGCCCTCGCCATTATGGCGGGCGTGGATCTGCTGGCGGCGATCGTGTACTTTTCGCCACTGGTGGGCTCGGCGGAAAATCGGCGCATGGAAATGAACCTGCTGCAGGCTGAGCTAACCACCAAAACGCGGCAGGTCGCGCCGCTCAAGGATCTTCCTCAGAAGGTTGTGCTCGCGAGCCATCAGATCGCCGATTTCTATAAGACGCGCTTCCCTTCCCAGAACTCGCAGATTGTGACTGAGTTTGGCAAGGTCGCCGCTGCGAACAACGTCTCGATCGAGCAGGTAAAATACAAACCGAAGGACGTGGAAACCGGTGGGCTGCAACCGGAAGAAATAGAAGCAAGCCTCTCTGGCAACTACACGTCACTGGCGCGGTTCATCAATGCACTGGAGCGCGACCAGATGTTCTTCATCATCGACAGCGTAACCCTGGGCGGGCAACCGCAGGGTCCAGTCAAGCTGGGTATGCGGCTGGAGACATTTTTGAAGGCAGGAACATAGTGCGACTGGGACTCGAAAACAAAAGGAAGACGACCTGGGCGGTAGCGCTCGCCGTGGTGGCGCTGCTGGCAGTCGCCTACGAGTTCATTCCGTTTTTTACGGACTCGCCGGCGCGAGCCTCAAGCGCGCAGGCAGCGGCTCCTTTGGCCTCACACGCCCCGGCGCGTGCCACGAAGAAGCTTGGCAAGAAACAGAGAGCGGAAAATCTTGATCCCACCCTCCGGCTGGACTTGCTGGCCATGAGCGAGAAGACGCAATACGAAGGCACCGGGAGAAATATTTTTGTGTCGCAGGCGGAAAACGTTGTCATTCCTCGTCCAATTACTCCCGGTGCGCCCGATGCGCCTCCGATCGGATACCAGACACCTCAACCTCCGCAGGCGCCGCCGATCCCGCTGAAATTTTATGGCTTCGCCAGTCGGCCCGGCGAGCCCAAAAGGATATTTTTGAAGTTGGGCGAAGACGTGTTCGTGGCGGGAGAAGGCGAGATCGTGGACCGGCGTTACAAAGTGATTCGCATCTCTCCCAACTCGGTCGACATTCAGGACGTGGTGAACAGCGGTCCGCCCCAAACCATCCCGCTGACTCAGGGATGAAAACATATTTAGTGATTGGGTAATTCGGAAGCATAGCAATTTTTAAAATTACAAAATTGCGAAAATCCCCAATTACCAAATTTTCTTATGGCTCTCCATTCCCAGTTCCGGCGAAGCACACCTAGTCAAGGCAAGGCTTGCAGCGAGCAAGGCTGGGTCCTGCTAACGCTGCTGCTGGCGATGTCGCTGCTGATCATCTTCGCGGCGGCGATTGTGCCTTCGATTACATTCGACATCAAGCGCGATCGCGAGGAGGAGATGATTCATCGCGGCGTGCAGTACTCGCGAGCCATCCGCGCCTACTACAAGAAATTTGGCCGCTATCCCACGAAAATTGAAGATCTCGAGAGCACCAATAATCTGCGCTTTTTGCGCAAACGATACAAAGATCCGCTGAACTGCAAGAATTCGAAGTGCGCAGATTTTAAGTTGCTGCATTTCGGCGAAATCCAATTGACGCTCAGCGGAATTTCAGGCGCGACTATCCCCGGCGCGACTCCCGGCGGAACGACCGGCGGATTCAACAACGGAACGACTACCTCCGGCGGTTTTTCGCAGCCTTCCACATTCGGCGGCAACAGTAGTTTCGGGTCGAGTTCCAACTCGTCCTTCGGCCAGAATCCAACATCGTCGTTCGGCCAGAATCCGACCTCTGGCAATCCGCAGCCCGGATCGCCGATCTCATCATCCGACGGCGGGACGAATTCGTCAGGGACCATGAGCAGCAGCTCCGGAAACAACCCGACAGCCTCAGGCCAAATCATCGGCGGACCCATCGTGGGAGTCGCGAGCACAGTCCCAGACAAGACGATCCGCGAGTTCAACCACAAAAACAAATATAAGGACTGGGTGTTTGTTTATGATCCGGCGCAAGATCGGGGACACTTGATCACGACACCATACCAGCCGCAATTGCAGGGATTCGGGCAGCCGGGTACGACGAACGTCAACGGTCAGAGCGGCAGCGGCCTCGGCACAAGCACTTCGCCGTCAGGAACTCAAAATAATCCCAGCATGCCGCCGAGTGGGGGCTACGGGACGCCGAATCCGGGAAGCAATCCTCCTCCGCAACAACAGTAACTAATCTCCAAAAGGAAACGGCCTCATCGCACCCGATGAGACCGTTCCACTCTAGAAATTTTCGCGAGCCGCTTACACGCTGAAGGAAGATCCGCAACCGCAGGTGCTTTTCACATTTGGATTTTCAAACTTGAAGCCTGCGCCTTCCAGCGTCTCGACGTAGTCGACGATGCATCCATTGAGATACATCACCGAAGTCGCATCGACGAACACCTTAAGTCCGTCCATGTCGAAGGTCTTATCCATCATTCCGGCGCCGTTTTCAAACTGCATCGAGTAGGAGAATCCGGAGCATCCGCCGCCCACCACTCCGATGCGCAAGCCGGCGGGAACGGGGTTCTGCTGGCCCATGATCTCTTTCACCTTGGCAACAGCGTTGGGTGTAAGAGTAACGGGCGCGGCTTTCTTGGTGACTTCAGGGACTGTCGTGGTGGCCATTCGTATCTCCTTGGCTTTAAAGCTGTTCGATTATAGCAGATGTCGTTTCCCCAGAAGCATAACTCTGTGAAAACTGCCTAGTAGTTGGATGCGGACCGCGGGAGGGAAGTCGCATTCTTCCCACATTTGTAGCAGGTTCCGAACAAAGCCATTTATTCAACACCAGAGCTTGCAAACGGGGCTATAATCATCTCCGTTAGGGCTTCCCCCCGGAACTAGATGCGGGGTCCTGCAGCCCCGCTCACGAAGTGGAAAGCCGTTGCACTAGGTCTGACCCTGCCGAGGTGGCTTATGACGCTGACTATAGTGGCGGTCGTATTCGGAGTTTTCGCCGTAGGTCTGATCATCCTCCTGATTTACAAGAGCACTCTCACCATGCACGAGGACGATCAACTGTTTCTGGATGATCACAACTCACACATGCAGGAAGAGCAAACGGAACTGTTGACCAAGGTCAACAAACTTAACCTTCCGGTTCGGGTGTTCAGCATCGGGTCCGGAGTATTTCTGCTCGTGCTGGTAGCGATGCTGATTTACCAAAAGCTGAACGAAGTTCAGTAGCGTCGTTTGCGGAGTCGCGCATTCCGCCACTTTCAGGCCGGGCCGTTGCGAGGGAGCTAGACGTTCCTCGCTTGGTCTCGCTTTTCCCAGTGATCCTTTGTCTGATTCGGGGGGCGTATCCTCAACGCCTCGGGATACGGGAGTGTGCTTCCCCAGCGCTGTCAAGTTTGGCCGATCATCATTTTGAAGCCGCCGCTCTCGACAACACAATAGGGGCATGGGATAGGTGTTGGGGGGCTTGTTGACTTTGAGTCGGTCATGCTCCGGTCAGCCCTCCAAGTCGGACAATCTATTGATTCTCTATCTTTGGTTCCCGAAATGAAAATGGCACGTCTGTGCCGCGACAGTCGCCACGATTAGGCCGTTCCGATCGTTCGAAGGCCCCGCATCTGAGAAAAGGGGAAAACACCGATCCCTGACCGAAAACGACCACCCCTGGTGGAATTGGGCCGCCCGGAGCCTGCGAAATTGCGACCCGTCAAAGCTTCTCTGTTCCGGCTAAGTGGCCAAAAACAGAAGGCAAATGCAGCAGTTCCCGCTCCTCAATCGAACGTTGGCACCGGAATTGCACCACTGCCGGAAGTGACTGAACAACATACTTCAACGTTTCCGATTCGAAAATATCCACGCTGGCAGTCTACAATTGAGGCTGCAGTTAACGAACCCGATCCGACGAAGCTGCTGCCGCGAGTCCACGAAGCTGAGATGGCAGTCTTCAACCGCCTCCAGGAACTAGCCTCTAATCCCCAAGACGCGTCTTATCAGGCGGAGCGTCAGGCCATCACAGACGCCCTGAAAACTCTATGGGTTTTGAAGCGGGATAAGCTGGGATTCCCAGACTGGGAAAGGAGGTAATTAAGCAGCGATCTCGTGGAGCAAATGTCGCGCCTTTTCGATTAGGACCAGGACATTACCAGATTTACTCAGGACAGTGGATGCCCCTGCCGCTAGACACTCCTTCTCAATGAAGGCGTCGATGTGAGCGGAGTAGATGATTACCGGTACGGCTGGCATGAGCTTCTTCAGTAGCCGAGTTTCTTCCAAACCGTTCATTAGGGGCATGGCAAGGTCCGTCACTATTAGAGCGGGTTGAAGCATTTTTGCTTTTTCGATGGCATCCTGGCCATTCTCAGCCTGTCCACATACCTCAAAATCCCACTCGCGCGTAAACAGTTCGCAAATGATCTTTCGAACTGTCGGATTGTCATCGACGACCAACACCGAGCGAACGGGCACATGTCCCCCGGAATCCTTACTTTTTTCAGATGCTGTGCTTCAGATGCAGTCGATCCAACCAAGTGTTGACTCAATATTAGGAATGCTGGGGAGAAGCGCGGGGGGTCACACAGTACGCCCCATACAGGGAATCTTGTATTCGTGCCACGAAGATCTTAACAACTTTGGTCTATCCAGTTGCAGCGTTTGGATTTTCCTTCTAGCACCAAAACCTGGTATCAGCCAATCCCAGAGGACCTCTCACGATTCTCGTTCACCCCAGTCAGCAGGCGTCAAGGGCACTCCCCAAATATTTTTTGGCTCATCGAGTGCGATACCGAAGCGTCGCCGGTCGTGAGGATCAACATAGACGACATGAGCCGCGGCACGCTTGTCCGTCAGATAAACATGAATCCAGATTTTCATCCCTATGTTCAATTTGGCTGCAGTTGCGATCAATGCACCATGAAGGCTGACGGTGATGGTCTCGCCATCGTATGTCTGACTTTCATCACCAGCCAACACAGTGATTATTACCTTTAAAGGAACACGAGTGCTGCGCCGGGATTCATGAAGGGGTGCTCTCGACATAAGTGGAGAGGATACACTAGAGGTGTTGAGGGGCTTGGTGACAAAAGAGCCACGTCTGTGCCGCGGCGCGGCCATCAGTCGGTCGTGACCGATGAAGAACTCCTCGCCGCAGCCGCAACCATTACACGGCCCGCTTTGAGGAGCGGAGGGACGATTTCCGACAGGACACTGTCCTTTCCTAATTGGGAATCAACCGTATTGAGGTGACCGTTGTTCCTGGCGGAGAATCGAACTGTGAGGCTAGGTCCTCACGAATATTTTCTTCAGAAGTCCCAAATGGCATACGAGCCCTCCCTCAAATTGGTTCATGCATTTATGAAGCCCGAAACACGGAAAGTCTTGGCAGTTCCCTTGGCAGCCTAATCGTGAAGCATTCTCACGGGCAGAGACCACAATCGAACTCACGAACCGAGTTTGCGATTCGGTATTTTGCCGTTCGATCAAAGACGACGACTGACTGCATTCCCGAGTCTCTCCAGTGGTGAGCCGGGCTTAACTGTCGAGTCGAAGCAGCCAAGGCCGCCATCGACAGCCGACTTTTATGAATTGCTGATGGATCACGGAGGGACGCCCGAGGAACGGCACGCTATCAGCGATGCGCTTGCTGGGCTAAGTATTCTGCGGAGAGAACTAGAGAGACGCTCTTAGGAAAAAGGTTCGAGCAAGTCCTAAAAGAGCAAGAGTCCGCCCTCGGTATGAGAGCGGGCTTGTTATATCAACCTCTCTTTTATACGAAAAGCATACAAGCCCGTCTTTGTCATCAACCTTGGGATAACCTGTTTCACTTGCCCTTAATAACCACGAAAGTCTCGTTGCGACTCACTTTTTCCATCGCTGTGAACAAGTCGGTGGCAACACGGGACCTCGAGACATACCCTTTCGCGCCTGCACTCATGGCTTGGCGAATCACTTCGGGGGATTCGTGCTGACTCACGACTACAACCTTGGCTTCAGGTAGCACCCGCGTAATCTCTCGCGTTGCCTCCAGGCCGTCCATCTTGGGCATGGTGATATCCATCAGCACAATATTTGGATGCGAAGTTTGCGCCTTCTCGATGGCATCGATGCCATCACATGCCTCCCCGCAGGGTGTGAATATTGGGTGTGTGGAGAGTAGCGTGCAAATGGCTTTTCTTACTGCTGCGGAATCGTCCACTACGAGAACACGCATCGGACGCACCTAACCCCTGCTGAAAAGTTTTTTCGGTTCCGAAGGCACCTGGTCGAACAACCACGAAGTCTGCTTACAACTAGACTACGTTCTTGTCCCAAGGGCGGATATGGCCCCAATGTGCCAGGATGTGCCAGGAAGGATCGACTCGTTGAGAGTTCCCGACCGGTACGGAAACGGATTAGTCGAGAATAGACCTCAAGAAGTGACAAGACAAAGAGATGACAGTTCCGAAAATGAGGGCGGCGCGGAAACATCCTCGCATGCGTTTGCCTGCGATCATGGCGGCAGGTCGGATGCAGTCGGTGTTTAAGGTGTCGGGATAGATCTGATTCGGTTCTCTGAACAGATATAATCAGTCGGTCCAATGAGCGGATCACCTCGGCTCGATTCGCTGATCTCCTGAAGGAAGGCGGATCGGGCCTTCGTGTTTTAATTCGATGTCGGTCGGGTGGTTCTTCGCAGTTGTTACAAATAGCGAACAAGCGGTTCCTCGCCTTGCAGAGCTAAGTTTAGGTGGTATGGTGCTCACGCCCACTTTCGCCTCGCTCCGGTCCTGCAGGAGTTGCCTTCCCCTTGCGTTCTCTCTTGCAGGACCGTTGAGCAAAAACGGTTCTGACGCGAGATACAACGGTGCTGCACAGCGACCTCTCTCCCGAGTTCCCATCCGATAGCGAACTGGTCCCAGTAGAAGCACTATCGACGAAGAGGATTCAGCTTCTCTGGTGCTCTGGTTTGCGGCAACGGAGGCAACGTCATCTTTTGTTGAATTCCCACGCCTTCGGTGATCGAATACATGAAATCCGCAGCAATGTTTCGAAAAGTTTCCGTTTCTCCGTTGGGCCAGCGAATGCTCACCTCGCTCATCGTGTTATTCGCGCCCAGACCAAAATGTAGCCGCAAGTCGTTTTGTGAAAGATAACTCGCGCCGCCGCGCACTTCGTCGAACTGCGCGAGCGAACCCGCTTTCCCCGTAACCCGAGCGCCAATTGCTGCCTTGTTGCTCCTGGTTCCCACTAACTTGAACAGCACGCGGTGATTCGGAGCGTCGTTGTGGTTCAGAAGAAGCGAAGGCGGCTCACCGACATTCAATACCACGATGTCGACGTTGCCATCGTTATCGATATCCCCAAGAGCCATGCCCCGCGCGGATTTCAATGGCAAGCTCGCCAGTCTGGACGACACGTCCTCAAACGTTCCGTCGCGATGGTTGCGAAACAGCGTCAGAGGTTGGCGGTACTGCGTGCCGCCGGGAATCGTGTCGACCTGCGGGTAAACATGACCGCTGGCGATGAAAATATCGAGCCAGCCGTCGTTATCCATATCGAAGAACGACGTTCCCCAGCTCACCAGCGGATATGTCGGCTTCATGATCTTAGAACGCACGCTAGCGTCTGCAAAGCTGTCGTTCCCGAGGTTGTGATAGAGCGTCGAGCCCTGCTCCACAAAATTGGTAACGAGCATCGACAGGCGCCCCTCGTGGAGATAGTCACCCCAGGCCACGCCCATAGAGCCCTGCTGCATGCCGTCGCCGCTCAACGCAACACCTGCGAGCAAGCCGATATCTTCGAAAGTGCCATCGTGCTTGTTGTGATAAAGAAAATTCGGCCCGGCATCGTTGGCGACGTAAAGATCCGGCCATCCATCGTTGTCATAGTCTCCCAGGTCGCGCCCAGTCCGTAATAATGATGCGGATCGTCCACTCCAGCCTTCTTGGAGACTTCCTCGAACCTACCGTCGCCCCGGTTGTGAAACAGCATGTCCGATTCACCGGGCATTCCCCACGGCCCGCACTGCACCAGAACGGTCTTGAAACGACAGAAGCGGGGATCGTTGCCGAACTCCGGCAGTTTGTCGATGTCAACATGCACATAGCGCGACACGAAAAGATCGACGCGTCCGTCGCGATCATAATCGGCCCAGGCCGCGCCCGTGCTGAAGCCGCCGCCAGCCACACCAGCTTTCTCGGTCACGTCTTCGAACTTGCAGTTGCCAAGGTTGTGATAAAGCGCATTGCCTCCGTAGCCCGTGACGAAGATATCCTGCAGCCCATCGTTGTCGTAGTCCGCAACCGCGATGCCCATCCCCCAGCCCTTGCGCGTAACGCCCGCGGCTTTGGTGATGTCAGTGAACTTCAGGTCGGCATCCTGATGATAAAGCGTGATCATCGGATCACCACCCTGGGGATAGCGCTCCACAGTCGATCCGTTCACGGTAATGATGTCGAGCTTGCCATCGTTATCGCAATCGATCAGGCCGATGCCTCCGCTCATCGATTCGACAATATATTTTTTGTCGGGG
>Ga0070717_10001049_pt1 | contig 18544 bp, 10 predicted proteins | sample LARL113metaG_FD_71366 | JGI IMG/M metagenome (GOLD analysis project Ga0070717, IMG submission 71366) | Corn, switchgrass and miscanthus rhizosphere microbial communities from Kellogg Biological Station, Michigan, USA - LAR L11-3 metaG | ecosystem: Host-associated > Plants > Roots > Rhizosphere ... | reverse complement strand
CCTCCCTTGATCCGTTCGTTGGTCCAGTAGTTGTACCAATCGCAGCCTGCGGGCAGATACACCTTGCGGCTGGTGGCTCCCTGTTCGGTCACGGGCGCGACCAGGAACGCCGGGCCGAACATGTATTCATCGGGAATGCCTGCCACGTTCGGGTCGTCCGGGAAATCCATGAACAGCGCACGCGTGAAAGGTGCGCCGGTCTGGTAGCTGCCGTAGGCCAGCGAGTACGTGTACGGCAGCAATTGGTAGCGCAGCCGAAGGTATTTCGCGAGAATCGGTTCAGCCTGCTTGCCATACGACCAGACCTCGTTGTGCATCCTCTCCCCGTGCGCGCGCATGACAGGCTGGAAGGCGCCCCACTCGAACCAGCGCACAAACAACTCGGGATAATCCTCGTAGCCGTCGACGTTCTCGCGTGCATCCGACGGGTCGATGAGCGGTGTCCGGGTCGCGTGATAATTGGGCGAAATTATCGGCGAGAAGAAGCCGGCGATATCGGTATCCCAATACGGCATGCCGCTGGCAGTAAAGTTCAACCCGGCGGGGATGGAGCGCTTCAGCATGTCCCATGTGGAGGTGATATCGCTTGACCAAAAAACGGTGCCGTTGCGTTGTGCTCCCAGGTATGCCGCGCGAGCCAGGATCATTACCCGGCGGCTGTCTCCAAAGTCGCGCCGGAATCCCTCATAGACGGACGCGGTGTGGAAGAGTGGATAAACGTTGTAATAACGTGTCCCTGAGCCGATAGAGAAGAAATCCTTGGCCGGATCGACGTCCGGTTCGGTCTCGTCAAGCCAGATGTAATCAAAACCAAATGGTTTGACGTAGCGATCGCGAATGGATTCCCACCACCACTTTGCGGCTTCTGGATTCGTGGTGTCGATGTTAGGGCCAATGGCTTTACTGAAGCCTCCCGAATCCGGCTTACCCTCCGCATCGTGGATCAGCCATCCTTTTTTCTCGAGCATGTCGTAAAACTGCGTTCCGGCGGCGAAGTGCGGCCAGACGCTTAACAAACTCCGGATGCCCATCGAGTGGAGCTGACGGTTCATGCCGGCGGGATCGGGCCATCGCGCCGGATCGAGATCGAGATTGCCCTGCTTGGTCATGTTGAGAAAATCCACCACCAGCACATCCAGCGGGAGATTGCGGTCGCGATATCCTTTGGCGACATCCAGAAGCTGCTCCTGTGTGGGATAGATCGCCTTGCTCTGAATATAGCCATAAGTTGCGCGTGGCAGGATGTGCGTGACTCCGGTGAGTTGGCGATAGCCTTCGTAGATTTCATCGCTCTTGTCGCCCGCAATGACAAAGAAAGATACGCGCTCTCCGACCTCCGAAGACCACACGTTCTGCTGATTGAAGCCCAGGTCGATGGTAGTTTTGGATGGATTGTCCCAAATCATTCCGTAGCCGCGGCTCGAAACCATGAACGGAACACAGACGTTCTCTCCGCCGATGGACGAGTAATCGTGCCAGCACGGGATGCGGTGATCGCGGAGGTCGAGAGTGCCCTGTTGTTGCTGGCCGAGACCGTAATAATGCTCGCCAGCTGGTGAGTCGAATGTTGCCGAAGCGCGAAAGCCGGGCGCGTCCTTCTCACCGCCCCCGGCGCCATCTTCGGAGTGATTGGGAGTCATGGACCAGCGCCACAAGGTGAGTAGAGGCTTACCGGATGCGGTGGTTACGGAAATGACGTCGTTGAAGGGTCGGTGCCCTTGATCGCCGCCGCCGAAGTAGATGTCCCGAAGCGACTGGTTCAACGGATCGAGCGGCATGGGGTGCGGAGCCGGCAGATTCTGCGGCGCCACACGCACCACCATCCGCGGAGAGCCGATCACATCGTTTCCGCCGGAATCCTGCGTGCGTGTCCAGGTACTGTTCGAGGGCGTGGCAGTAATTCCGTAGCCGGGCGTCGCCAGAGCCGCCAGCTTCTCGGTGCTCAATGTGATTCGAACGATATTGGGGCCGTAGGGCTCCAGCGCAATCGTCCGCCCTTCGCGCTCGAGAACATATTTGTTGTCGCCGTCAGGAGGAACTGCGCGTGCGACCGCCGGCAAGCCCAACATGAGCAATAAAGAGGTGCAGGCGAGAGCCGCGAATTTCTCGAATGGCATGGAATCAACCCAGAATGGATTTCTCATAATCATTGAGATCGGATCTCCAGTACAGCCACGGTGTAGGGCTCGAGATTGACAGCAAAGTCCTTCGCATATTCAAAGGGCCGACTCACGGGAGCGATCGCATTCGGGTGCTCGAGCGATGCGGAATCTGTGAGTCTTGCCGTGATAGTGTGGATCGTCGCAACGGCCTTCGCAGGAACGGCGGCACCCTGGAGCCGTACGAGCAGAACATTGTTTTCCGCCCGATAATTGACCGCCTTGATGATGATTCGACGCCCGTCGGCGCTCGTGGTGGCCACGGCATCGACAGAACCAGGCACCCACTCTTCTGGTATGAGCGTCGAAATCTTGTCAAACCAACGGCTGCGGTCGGCAATGTCGCGAACTGCACCAAATGCGGAGGCAAGGTACCGCTCCGCGTAGTGTTCGCGAAAAAGCTTTTCCACCACATAGCCCGCCCCTGGGAACCAAGACACGTGATCGTGATAAATGAAAGATGTCCACTTCGGATCGTCCGTCGTGTTGCGCATGAGCAGGGCGGGACAGGTCATGGTCAGACCGGGGCTTAGTTCCTCATACATCATCAGACTGCCGGCCGTATGAAGACCCGCACGCCAGTCATACGTGTGCTGCAGGCTCCACTCCAGGACGCCGACCTCAATGTGCGGGTGCTTCGAGGCGCGCACGTAGTCCCGCAGCTTGACCAGGTAATCGCGGATGCGCCGTATGCCGGTTTCGAAGTTCTGGGGTTCGTACTCGTAATTATGACAGCCGAGTACGTCGAAGTTCTCTCCGGCGAGGTCGATGACCTTCTCGCTCCAGTCCATGTCATTGGACCGCTTCTGCCCGCACGCCACGATGCGCGCGTGGGGAGCAATGCTCCGCAGGCGGCTGCCGTAGGCGTTCACGATTTCGGCGTAGCTCTCCGGAGTGAAGCCATTGTTCATGGGCTCGTTGTCGATTTGAAAAAGCGTTACGCCATAGGGCTCGGGATGTCCGTTGGCGGCCCGTTTTTGTCCCCACTCGGTCGACGGCGGGTCATTGAGATAGCGGACCCAGTCCATGGCATATTCGATCTGCTCTGGTTTTGTGCCGGAAGCGGGCAGCACAATCAGAGGCTCGGCTCCCACTCGGCGGCAAAGTCCCAGAAACTCGTCTGTCCCAAAACCGTAGTAGTCTGAGTAGCCGCCCCAGAAGGTATTGGGATGATAGCCGCGCGCGGCGTAACGACCAAGGCCTTCTTCCCACTTGTACGTGGAAGCGAACGAGCCACCGGGCCAGCGGATGAACGGTGGACGAAGATCGCGGAGGGCCTGCAACAGATCGGGGCGCAGCATGCCGTTGCGGTGCACATCGGCGCGCATAATCGAAACGAAATCGAGCAGGATCGCACCTTTGCCGGTGGCCGCGATCTCAATGTAGGCCTGCGTATCCCGCACCGGGCTTGTAAAGGAAAAGGAGACCTCCTGCCAATCCGAATCCGTAATCGCGAGCGGTTGTGACGCGATGGGCTCACCTTTGGAACTCTTGACCAGGAGCATCACCTGTGGGGAGCCCTTCTCGCGCTTTAACCAGAGCGAACCGTCATACTTCACCCCGGCATCCAGGAAGACGCGCCCCTGCCGGATACCCGCACGCCCGCCATCGACCCGGAGGCGCACGCTCTTCGTGCCATTCTGGAATTCGACATTCGCAACTTCGACTTCGCCGCGCTCCGAGGACGATTCCCAATACGTCTTGAAGTCTTCCCCTTCAAAGCCGGCGCCGCGAATCTGTTCGGCAAAGAGCCCGTCCTCAACGGAATGGTTAATGTGCTCGAGAAAGTGCCCATAGATTCGCTCATCGATTCGAGTCGTGACCCTGTCCGTGTCGACGAGCAGGACGGCAACCCGCGGCTCGCCCCCGGCCTGATCAGCACTCGAAAGCAATGAACTCGAGACGCCCGACAGAGACACGGAGGCGGACGCCGCCATCGAGTTCTTGAGGAACTTTCGTCTATTCATGTGCAAAGAGTTTGATCACTTATTCTCTTTCAGAATCTCTTCAATCGTAGACTTCGGTACAGGCAGACGATCTTCGTTCTCCTTGAGCCACTGGTGATAGTCCTGCTCGATCTCCGGCGACCATTTCGCATCGATCTGTCCAGCGGTGTATTTCTTCTCTTTCAGGCGCTGGTGTCCGAATGTATCTTCCAGGCGGGTGCGTTCCGAAGCCTTGACGACCTGTTCGGCGAGCTGGGGCGGTATAAAGAGCACGCCGCCGTTTCTCCCCAGAACCACATCGCCCGGCATGGCCAGCGCCTGTCCGATGCGCGTCGGGCCGTTGATGCCGACCATCGTTGAGTTCAGCCTCGCGCCGCTCGAAAGCGTGCCGAAGTGATGGGAAGGATCGTAGGATCGAACGAACGAAGTGAAATTGGGCAGTTCGTTAAGGCCGTTGATATCGCGAACCGCGCCATCGTAGACGATGCCGTTCCCTGACCGGGCGTATATGGCGTTGCCCACGTTATCGCCAATGGAAGGCCCATCCTTCTTGAGTCCAAAGTGGTCGGCCACATAGACGTCGCGCGGCTGCAGCATGTCCACCGGCCATGCGTTGGTAGCTCCCTTGCGATTGTCCTTGGTTCCCTGTTGTTCAATCACTTTTTGAACATCGGGTCTGCCGGGCATCCACATCGCGGTGAGCGCCCGGCCTACCAGGATCTGGTCGGGATGAATGCAATACCAGCCGTCTTCGTATTGATGGTTGAACCCCGCCGACCGCAGCGTCGCCCATGCTTCTTCGAGAGTGACATTCTTCATCCGATCGAGAATGTCATCGGGCACCTTGGGCCGACCGTCGGGAAACCTGTCGCCATGCCAGTCGGGCGTGTACTTGATGACGTCTTCGGGCGTGAAGAATCCTTCCTGCGAAGTCAGGCAAGGCGTGAACGCAAGCAAGGCTGCTGCGGCCATAACACCTGCAACGATTCTCTGCATCCTTTTCCTCTCGTCGATGTTGTTGGACCGTTATTTTTGAGGCTCGAACCACGATGTCCCGGGAATCTGAGCTTTCTTTGCGACTTCCTCGTTCATCTCCACACCGAGGCCGGGCCGATCGGGCGGAGTCACATAACCATCCACGATGATCTCGCCTTCCTTCACGAACGATTTCCAGAGGTCGAGATGATTGATCCAATGCCACTCGCAGGCGAGGAAGTTCGGGAAGGCCGCGCATGCATGGGCCGTCGCCATTTGCCCGATGGGCGAAACCACGCAGTGGGGCGCGACAGGAATGTAATAGGCCTGCGCCATGTTGGCGACTTTCTGCGCTTCGGAAAGTCCGCCGACTTTCTGAAAATCGGGCTGGATGATATCGACTGCGTTCTTTTGAAGAAGTTCGCGATATCCCCAGCGCATGTACAGGTTCTCTCCACAGGCGATTGGGGTCGAGGTCGAATGGCGAATGTCCGCCATCGCGTCGATGTCTTCGGGCGGGACCGGCTCTTCGAGCCACATCAGGCGGAACGGCTCGAGCGCCTTGGCGACTCTCTTCCCCGTGGGAGCGTCGTAGCGGCCGTGCATGTCGCAGGCAAGATCCATGTTGGCCGGAATGGACTCGCGCACATGCGAAACCCACTTCACCATGCGGTCAATTTCGCCGTTGCTGGCGGTCCAGTTGACCGCATCGAAGCGGGCGGGATCGCGGGCATCGTCGAGATCGATCTTCATCGCCGTGAAGCCCTGCGATTTGATCCAGGGAAGTTTCCGGTCCGACTCCTCGCCGATGGGGACGTCCATATCCGAGTCGCAGTAGATGCGAACCTTATCGCGGAACTTTCCGCCCAGAAGCTGATACACGGGCAAGCCCAGAGCCTTGCCGGCGAGGTCCCACAATGCAATTTCGAGGCCCGAGAGAGCCGTGATGTACTGCCCGCCTTGCGCTCCGGCGAAGATTCCGCCGGTGCGAATTCTCTCCCAGATAGCCTCGACGTTGAGCGGATCGCGGTCGACCAGCATACGCCGCCAGCCGTGGAGCAGCGAGGCAGCTCCGACAGCGGCATCGGTCGCTTCACCATGCCCATAGATGCCCTGATCGGTGTAGACCCTGACGTGTGTCTGCGGCCCATGCACCATGACCTGCGCGGTCCGCACATCGGTGATTTTGAGTTTGGGCCTTTGATGCGGCGTACTGTTTTCTTCAACAGCTTTGGCCAAGGCGGGAAACGAAAACAACGAAACTGATCCGAGTGCCTGAAGAGCAGCACCCTTCAGCATCGACCTCCGTGAAAAGTGAGCCATGAGCCAGGGACCTTCCTGTTCAACTGTGATCTAACTTCACCGGCAAGCGTTAGCACGAAGGGCGGCAGCCAACGGTTGACGTGAGTCTTCAGGCAAATCTCCTGAAGGTGGCGAAGCTTACAAAAGCGATTTAGGCCTTGTCAATGGGGCACCATTCGACGATACTTTTTCGGGTAAACGAGCCAGTACGCCTGTCGCACTGGAATGGAGAAAACGAAATAGAATCGCAAGTTGTCAGGTCCGCTGCGAGAGTTTCCACCGCCACTGCTTACTGTACATTGCGACTCGGCATACGTTGGCTGCCTGGCTGCCGAGTTTCCCTCACCAAGCGGTGAAAGCCGCCGAATGGAGAAAAAACAAATGAGCACAGAATCACGAGGCGTGACAACTCTGACGCGCCGGAAGGCGCTGCTCGTTTCGGCGACGGCCGGGATCGGAGCAGCTCTGGTCAGGCCGGGAGAAGCGCTCGACAGCACAAAGACCGCCGCGCACCAGGAGCCTGGGGTCTGCAGCACACCTCGCACTGCCGTTGCGAATACCCAATACGGCAAAGTGCGCGGGTTTGTCGATGGAGATGTCTTTACCTTCAAAGGGGTTCCATACGGGCAGGACACGGGTGGCGAAAATCGCTGGCTTCCGGCCAAGCCTCCCCAGCCCTGGAAAAACGACTTCCCTGCCCTGCTGTACGGGGCCAACTGCCCGCAACGACTGCACGATTACACCGCGATCGAACAGTCGTTTCTGCAGGACTGGGATGACGGGTACATGAGCGAAGACATGCTCAAGCTGAACATCTGGACGCCCTCTCTCAGCGGCAGCCGTGCGGTCATGGTCTATTTTCACGGCGGAGGATTCTTTTTCGGATCAGCGTACGAACTGCCGTCGCAGGAAGGCGCGCAGATGGCGCGGCACCACGACGTCGTGGTAGTCACGGTCAATCACCGTCTCAATGCGCTTGGATTCTTCGACGTTTCTGAAGTCGGCGGATCCGCATACGATGAGTCCGTGAATGTGGGCATGACGGATCTTGTCGCGTCTCTCCGGTGGGTGAGAGAGAACATCTCGAATTTTGGCGGAGATCCGAACAAAGTGATGATTTACGGCCAGTCCGGCGGTGGCTCCAAGGTGACTTGCCTCATGGGTATGCCGTCTGCGGTGGGGCTGTTCCACCGTGCCTCGGTGCAATCGGGAGGTGGCGGCAACTTCCCGAGCGGCGAGCAACAGAAGGAGTTTTCGCGACAGGTGGTGAAAGAACTTGGAGTCCGGCCCAATGACATTGCGTCGCTCCAGAAGATGGAGTGGTCGAAACTCATTGCAGCGGGAAATGCAGTTGAAGCCAGAATGAATCCGCCCCGGCGTGGATTCATGTTCGGGGCATCTGCCAGAAGTGCTGCTCCGCGCGTCGGATGGTCACCTACCCTCGACGGCCGAATTATCCCCATGAGGGCGTTCAATGACGCTGCTCCGGAACTGTCGAAGAGCGTGCCAATGCTGATCGGTTCGGTCAGCGAAGAAGGCAACAGGATGAGTTCCAATCCCACCGAGGAGGAGTGGCATGCAAGCCTTGCCAAGGATCTCGGCGAATCGAAAGCGACCGAACTGATCGCCGCCATGAAAAAAGCGCATCCGGAAAAGGCGATTCGTACATTGTCCTACGGCGTTGCCGGCCTGGGTGGCCGAAACCACGTGGTGAGCATGGCCAAAATGAAATGCGATCTTCACGCCGCGCCCGCGTATCAATACTTCTTCACCTGGCAATCGCCCATGCTGGATGGCGTTGCCGGGGCATGGCATACAGCCGAGCTCGCATTCTGCTTCGACAATACGAAACGATGCGAGCAGGGCACGGGGAACACGCCAGAGGCGCAGGCGTTGGCCAAAAAGATGGCGACGGCCTGGGCGAACTTTGCCCGAACCGGAAATCCCAGCCAACCTGGGCTTACGTGGGCGCCGAGCGACCCAGATCGCAATCAGGCCATGGTCTTCGACAATCAATGCCGCATGGTCGACGACCCCGAAAGTGATGTGCGCAAGATCCTGTTGTGACCGGGCCTGACCTCAAAACCAGAAGGCGATTCGGTTGTAATCACGCTTGTCGGCGAGGCGATTTGTTTCAATCCCGCAGGAGATGAACATGTTGAAGCAGGCGAAAGCGCGAACGAGGAGGCTTCTTCTTACAACAGCACTGCTCGGTGGCCTGCTGGTATTGGTCATCACAATCACCGCCACGTACGGAACGAAGTCCTATGCAAGAGTTGGTGACTCCGGACCATCGGATCAGTCGCCAGCCCCGGGAACGGCCCGACAGAATGATCGTGATCCGGCGGCGCTGCTGGACGCCTACCGGCATGTCGAAGTGGCTTCTGTCTCCGATGCCATCGAGCAGCTTTTGGGAAAGCGGATGTATCTCTCGCACCGAATTCAGCCGCTGGGTTCGCCGCGGTTCACGGGGTACGCGCTGACGGTGCGGATGGAAAAGCATGAGAATCACGATCCCCCCTCGGTGGACGGAATGCTCGAGGCAATCGATCACGGAAAGAAGGACTCCGTTTACGTGATGTCAGTTGAGGACGGAGCGGATGTGGCCGGAATGGGTGGCCTGATGGGCACCGCAATGGCGGCACGAGAGTTTTCCGGCGCGATCATTGATGGCGCCGTGCGCGACACCGCCTACTTGAAGAAGATCGGGTTTCCGGTGTATTCCACCGGCGTAGCTCCCTCGACCTTGGTCGGGCATTACCGCTGCGCCGGGACGCAGTTGCCCGTGGTCATCGACGGCGTGACCATTCATCCCGACGACCTTATCACTGCAGATGGCGATGGCGTTGTGATCGTGCCCCGCGATCGAGCCGCGGATATTCTCGCCTTGGCCCAGCAGTTGGATTTCAAAGAGCATTCGATGTACCCGCTCATCGAGAAGACGAAGTCAATCGCGGATGCCGTGAAGCAGTTCGGCAGATTGTAAGCCCGTGCGGAACATACTGGGGTGAATGGTTTCGCTGATTGAGATCAGATGGATTGCAACCGAAACGGAGGCCCTTGTTGATGAGGATGGGTATTGCACTGTTCGTCTTGGCGGCAATGTGGGCCGGCTGCCCGGCCACCAAAGCTCAAAGCAACGATACGGCCGCTTCCAAACCGATCGTCGCCCACATCGATGCGCGGCAGACAGCGGCGCCAGTCTCGAATTACGTATTCGGGATGTTCATCGAGCACATCGGCAAGACCATGTACGGCCCTTTATGGGCCGAAATGCTCGACGACCGCAAGTTCTACTTCCCGATCTCCTCGAAAGAGGACGAACCTGAGCCGCGGCGGCAGGGCGGCGGCCCGGGTCGCATGCCGCTGCAGAAGTGGCGCCCCATCGGCCCCGAAGAAGTTGTAGTGATGGACAAGGAGAAGCCGTTCGTCGGCGAACAGAGCCCGCGTATTCAGCTTGACGCCGCCACTCCGCATGGCGTCCGGCAATCAGGTCTTTCCCTCGTGAAGGGTAAGCAATATGTCGGGCGCATCTGGCTGCGCGGCACGCCGGGGAGCAAGGTGAAAGTGGCGCTAGTGTGGGGCACGGGCGACAAAGATCGCCAGACGGTGAACCTGCCTGCAGTGACGGCGAGTTATGCGAAATTCCCGCTCCACTTCACGGCTCCCGTGGATACAAGCGATGCCACCCTCGAGATCACCGGAACAGGCGGCGGGTATTTCCATATCGGCGCGGTTTCGCTGATGTGGGCCGACAACATCGATGGTTTCCGGCCCGACACGATCTCGCTACTCAAGCAGATCAAGTCGGGATTCTGGAGGTTTGGCGGCAACTATACCTCGAATTACTCCTGGTACGACGCCATCGGCGATCCCGACAAGCGCCCTCCGGACTGGGATTTTGCTTGGAACCAGATGCAGACCAACGATCTCGGTCCCGATGAATTCGCGGAATTCTGCAAGCTCATCAGCGTTGAGCCGTACATCAGCGTCAATGCGGGCCTGGGCGACTCGCACTCGGCCGCCCAGGAAGTGGAATACATGAACGGCGCGGTTACGACACCGATGGGAGCCTTGCGCGCAAAGAACGGTCACCCTGTGCCCTATCGCGTAAAGTTTTGGAACATTGGCAACGAGCCCTGGGGTTCGTGGCAGATTGGCCGCACCGATCTGAAGTACTTCATGCAAAAGCACAACGAATTCGCGAAAGAAATGCGCAAGGTGGACCCATCGATGGTTCTCATCGCCTCCGGCGAGATGCTGGAGGACGGACAAGTGCCGGGGCCACTGCGCGCCAAGTACGTTGGCAATCTTGCCGGCGCGTATGAAAGCGATTTCGACTGGACCGGCCGTTTTCTGAAGGACTGCTGGGGAAACTTCGAGGGCATGGCCGAGCACTGGTATGCGCGCCCCGGGCAGCGCTACGACGTGGAAAAAGCGAAGAACCTGCCGCCCGATGCGCCCAACGATGACGCCTTCGACAAGATTGACCAAACAACGCTCGAATTTGCGCGCTATCCGGCGAACATCGTGCGGTCGAAAGCAGAAGAATGGCACGGCTACGAACAGCGCTTCCCGGCGACACTCGAAAGAAAGACCTTTTTGTCCATCGACGAGTACGCCTACTTTGGCGGCAGTTTCGGCCGCTCCCCGAATCTTAAACAGGCTCTCGCGTACGGGATGACATTCAACGAGATGCTCCGCCACACCGATTTCCTCACGATGGCGGCGCACACCATGGGGACCTCGACGCTCGATTTCAACCGCACCGGTTCGATATTGAATGCGCTCGGACTGGTGTTCAAGATGTACAGCAGCAACTTCCCGGGCTCGATCCCAGTGGGCGTTACGGGAAATTTGCCTCAGCCGGACCCGACATTTCCACCGGCGCCCGATCAGCCTAAAACCAGTTCTGGTAGTCCGACATATCCGCTCGACGTGTTCGCCGCGCGGACGCCTGACCGCAAGTTCCTGACCGTTGCAGTTGTCAACGCGACGGAGTTGGAGCAGAAGCTTGATTTCAATGTCGACGGCGTGAGAGTGGCGGGACCATCCACGCTGTGGCAGTTAACCGGAAGCAATCTGGATGCGGCCAACCGCGTGGGGCAGGAACCGCAAGTTGCAGTGAAGGAGATCGCAATCGGGGAGCCCCTGCATTCGCTAACGGTGGCACCAATCAGCATTAACATTTACCGGTTTCCGGTCGCCGAGTCCGGGCCGTGATTGTCACTGCGCGACGATTGGGAAGCTCACTGATCTGTTCGATCGTGGCGAATTGAAGACCCGAGTCGGGACAGTACTGCCCCTAGTTCAGGCCCGTGATGCTGAATTGAATCACGGTCTCCACGAATACGTGAACTTGATTGTGAGTCGGTTTTCGTAGAACTGAGGCGGGTTCGTCGAAACGAGGCTGGCGAATGCCTGCCCGGCAGTGTAAATGACGTACAGATCGCTGTCTGGCCGATAGTTCCAGCGCAACCGGACGTTGGCGTTCACGGCCTCGCGATTGGCCGTATTCATTTGAGCGAGCGCCGACAGGGTGAGGAACCTCGAGAACGAATAGTTCGTCTGCAGGCTCCCGACAAGCACAGAAAAGTCGCCCCCGGGAACTGGCAATCGAAAACGGTTCCACTGCTCATAGAAATTGAAGGAGAGGCGCTCATTGGCCCGATACGTACTCCTGATCCGGGCTTCATTCAACCGGCCGTTATAGTAGGTTCCAAATCGTTCGAAGAAGCTGACCGTCAGCCGTCGATCCTGTGGAGAGCCGTAAGTGAGCTGATGACGAGTCCAGTGATAATCACCAACAGGAAGGAATACGTTCTTGTAGATGTTGAATGGCTCGGTCAGCTTCTGGGTAACAACGTTGACGAGGTCATCATCCGTGTAAGAGCCGTTGTTGAATTCGGCTCGGAACGTGCCCTGCCATTCCTGTGTCTGCAACACGTGATGCGTGTCCGGAGCATGAAACAGGAAGCCTTCAAAGTTCAGTTCGCGAAGCCCTGGTAATCTCGGCCGCGGCTTCAGGGCTGCGTCCATGTAGTCACAGGCACAATCGGTCCGCTCAACGAATCCGACCTCCGGATTGAAGTTCGGTGCGATCTTCCGATGGTCGTAGAAGCTCTCGAACCAGCTCGTCTCGTAACTGAATCCGCCTCCAAGGTCCGTCTGGCCGGAGCTGATTCCTGGTGTTCGCGTCTGGCTCGCAAACCCGTTCACTACCAGGTTTCGGAAAAATACGAGTCGTGTATCCGCACCGCTTGATTGATTGAAGCTGTCAGTCGCACTTCCCGATCTTTTGTCGATCCCCATCAGCCCGAGGTACGAGCCGCTCCACAGGGCGTATTTGGCGCGGAGAACCGCGAAATTGGCCCATCGGTTTGGCCCCGATGTTCGCGTGTTGACATCCATCACCCCAAGCTCAAACTTCCCCAGCGAGCCAGTCACCTTGGCCCCGGCGTTGATGGGAACCTGTTCGCCGCTTACCGGATCGATCCCGATCTGGCGGCTGAAGAAGAGAAGGTCCGATTCCCCTTCGAGGGGGAAGTTAAAGACTCCGGCATTCTCCAGGAAAAACTGGCGCTTCTCCGGGAAGAACAGCTTGTACGGAGTCAGATTGAACTGCTGTGTGTCCACATCGGCATCCGCGAAATCGGTATTGACCGTGAAATTGGCGACCAGGTTTGATCGCAGGCCTAGCTTCACATCGACTCCGCCCGTGTACAGCGCGCTCAGTCCGGGAGTGAGGCCGGTTCCCGCAGCATCCGCTGGAAAGTGACTGAAACCGGTCAGCCCGTAAGGCTTCACAATGAATAGGCGTCCGCTGCCGATATCGGAGATCCCGTGCAGCTCCCCAGCCTGGCTGATGCGTGCGGAGCCAAACATACGCTTCCACCCGGACCAAAGATCTTCTTCATTCTTGCGGCGGATGAAGCGTTTGAAATTGATTCCCCAGATCACGTCGCGAGACTGCATAAAATTCAGTGTTACAAACGGAATACCGATGGTGAGGGTCCACCCATGTTGTGAGACACGCGCTTCAGAAGTCCAGACCCCATCCCAGCCGGAATCTCCATCGCCCTGGCTGCTGTCGGTTCGTTGCTCTTCCGTGATCAATGCATCGCGCTGCGTTCCCAGCGGGTTCACCTGGAAAACATACGCATTGCGGCGGTCGTGGGCCGAATCGATGATGATCTCGAAATAATCATCCAGTTCCTGGCTGACATCTCGCCGTAACTCCGTGGCGACGATGCCGGAAGGATTTGAATCGAAGCAGGTAACCCCAAAGAAAACGGCGCTTCTGGTGTAGAGAACCCGCACCTCTGTTTTTTCCGTAGGTTCTTGTCCCTCGAAGGGCTCTCTCTGCGAAAACCCGGTGACAGGCGTCGCCTGTTGCCAGATTGGATCATCCAGGGTGCCATCCAGTCGCGGGGCGTGATCGACGCGAAATGCCTGGACCGTTTGAAGGGACTGCTGCACACCCGCCTGCCCTCGTCCCGCAGGTGAAGCCTGGTCCGATTGCCCCCAGATCAGCGCATTGCAGTTCAACAACACGAAGGGAACCGCTCGACCAGCCCTCACGAGCCAGCATCTATATCGCCGCATGGAGGGCCTTCGGTTCGATTCACGATTCATGTTGGGCAGCTATCGAGCAGCGCTCTTTCCCAGTTCGTCCAAAAGTAAGCTTTGAATCCTGTCGCCAGTTTAGCCGATGGTTCTTGAGGCCAATTAGCATTGGAGTGACTTCGTTCTCCAGCACGGCAATAGTCGAGCTTGGATTTGTAGTTCAATCTGTATTACAACAGGAGCTGGTATAAGTTTGTTTGCTTCTATCGGTTCGCTTTATCGGCTGCAACGGCCAGGAGGAATGGTTATGGGATTGTTCAATCGGCGTGCTTTCATTGGCGCGGGGACATGTACGGCCCTCGCGACCCTGGGTTTGCCCGGCCATGCTACGGCGTCGAGAGTCAGGTTCAAGATTGGGGTTACTGACTGGAACCTGAAGCTGGAAGGCAAGATCGAAGCCATTTCCCTGGCCAAGCAATTGGGGTTTGATGGGGTGCAGATCAGCATCGGCAAGGGGACAGACAAGCTCCCTCTGTCCGATCCGGCATTGCAGAAAGCCTATTTGGACGAGTCGGCGCGAGTGGGTCTGCCGATCGAATCGCTATGCCTCGAAATTCTGCATCAGAACTGCCTAAAATCCGACCCGCTGGGACAGCGATGGGTCGCTGATTCAATTTCCATAGCCAAGGCTATGGGCGTGCGCGTGGTGCTCCTTCCCTTCTTTGGGAAGTGTGCGCTTCAGACACCGGCGGAGATGGACAAAGTTGGCGACGTTCTGAAAGAACTTGCCCCTGCTGCCGAGAAGGCCGGGGTCGTCCTCGGCCTTGAGGACACGATTTCGGCACGCGACAATGTGCGAATCATGAATCGTACCAAGTCTCTCGCCGTACTTACTTACTACGACGTTGGAAATTCGAGCAGTAAAGGGTACGACGTGGTGAAGGAGATCCGCTGGTTGGGGAGCACCCGAATTTGTGAGGTCCACTTAAAGGACAGCCCCAACTACCTGGGAGAAGGGAAAATCGACTTCAAAGCTGTGATCGATGCACTGGCCGACATCGGATTTGACGGTTGGGCACAGCTTGAGACCGACAGTCCTGCGTCAGTAGAGGCCGATATGCGCCGTAACCTCAAGTTCATCCGGGGCTTGATTGCGGCTCGCGACGGAAGCTGAGGACGATCGATTGTGACCGTCCTGCCATATTGACTCACCTATTGCCGGTCTATTAAGGTTCGGTTCATTCGCAAACGGGCATTGAGGGAGTCCAATGCATGCCTTTGCACTACCTGTTTCGCGCCGAGACTTTCTAGTCCTTGCGGGAGCGTTCGCCGGGGCACGGTTCTGTCCTGCGATTGAGTCGAAAGCTTCCGAGCTTGTCCCCCAGCCCTACTTTGCCGGGGTAAACCGGGCACTGGAAGCCTTGGCGAAACTCGGAGCACCGGTCGCGGCTGAAGACGCACAGCGGATCGCCGCATTGGCGAATCAGGGCGACAGGGCGGCGGTCGACGCAGCTGAGAAAATCCTGGATCGCTATACCTTGGCTTCCTTATCCCTTGACGCGGACGGAACCGGGCGCGTCGCGATGGGCGGAGCGCAGAGGACACTGGTTGAGCAAGGTTGGCGAATGTTTCTCGTCCGCATAGCCAACCCCGGTGGGCGAACCGACAACATCAACTTCGCTTCTGAGTCCCAGGGGCCCGGGAGCATGATGTCTTTTACCATGGCGCCACGCGCTCATATGGGAGATCGCCTGAACAAGGCGCCCCTTATCGAAAAAATGTGGTTGATGTCTCAGATATACGAGGCGAGCCCGGGTCCGCCCGGAGATCAGGCCAACAAGACCATTCAACTTTCGGGCATTCCTGTCGAGTATCGGATCATCGAGCTGTTCAGCCGCGCTTCGGGGCGCCGCAGCGACAAGTTCACGATCCAGGGTTTCCCCAAAGATGGCGGATGGCCCTATGACGCTGGCCATCGCGAACTCGATTTTGACTGCCTGCCATCACGACTGGTGAGTTTAGCTGTATGCGACGCTGATGGTCGAGGCTGTGTCGCTTCCCTTGCGATCAAAGATCGGCAGGATCGAGTCTATCCGCCTGAGGCAATGCGGGTGGCGCCGGATCTCTTTTTCCAGCCTCAAATCTACCGCGGCCACGGCGAGACCATTCTGTTGCCCGACGGAGAATACACGGTAGAGAGCAAGCGCGGCCCCGAATACCTGCGCTGTTCGCAGTCGGTCACGATCGACCCCAGTCACGCGCGCCTCGAAGTGAAACTTCAACGCTGGATCGATCCTGCGCAATGGGGCTGGTATTCCGGCGATACCCACATTCATGCCGGGGGTTGTGCCCATTACTCGAGTCCGACCGAGGGTGTTTCACCGGAAACCATGATCCGCCAGGCGCGCGGCGAAGGGCTGGCAGTGGGAGACGTCCTGACGTGGGCTCCCAGTTGGTATTATCAAAAGCAATTCTTCTCCGGTCATGCGATAAGTCCACCAGCAACACTCGAGCACCCTGAACTGCAACTTGCCAACGATGTGAGCTTGCGGCCGCATCCAACAGCCGAAGATACAGAAAGCATCCTGCGTTATGACGTGGAAGTGTCCGGCTTTCCATCCAGTCATGCCGGGCACCTCGTGTTATTGCGTCTCAAGGAACAGGATTATCCGCGCACCCAGATCCTTGAAGACTGGCCGTCGTGGAACCTGCCCGTCCTGCAATGGGTCAGATCGCAAGGAGCGTTGGGCGGTTATGCTCATTGCGGAATCGGCATGACCACCGATTCCCAAGATTTGCCGAATTACGAGATCCCGCCCATGGATGGCATCGGCACGCAGGAAGCGATTATGGACGTAACCCATGGCCTCGTAGATTTCCTGTCCGGTTGCGATACCAATCCAGTGGCCGAATTGAATGCCTGGTATCACATGATGAACTGCGGCTTCCGCATGACGTTCGTCGGTGAGACTGATTACCCATGCATCAGCGACGAACGGATGGGCATGGGCCGCAGCTACGTGCGCCTGGAGCAGCGCCCTGTTGCCGACGCAGGGTATGAGGACTGGGTCCGCGGTATGGCACAAGGGCGCCTCTACTGTGGCGATGGACGCAGTCACTTCCTCGACTTCAAGGTGAACGGCCGCCGCAGCGGCGAGGGCGATCTCGCTCTCAAAGCGTCGGAGACGGCAGAAATCGAAGCTCTGGTGGCTGCACGGCTGGAGCCTGAACCGCCAGGCGACATGGCGGCACTGAAGCACCGCTTCAACGGTTGGCACCTTGAACGCGCCCGCATCGGCACGACCGGTACTGTGCCTGTGGAACTTATCGTCAACGGCATCGCGGTGGACAAAGCGACCCTGATCGCAGACGGTAAGCCGCGCACCATCAATTTCAAAACGCCGATCACCCGAAGCTCCTGGGTCGCCTTGCGCATATTTCCCTCATCTCACACCCACCCGGTGTTTGCGATCATGGGCGACAAGCCGATCCGCGCTTCGAAGCGCAGTGCGCAGTGGTGCCGGGCATGTGTCGACAAGGTCTGGGAAGTCAAATCGCCCTTTATACGAGAGAGCGAGAAGCCGGCGGCTGTCAAAGCGTTCGATCAGGCACGTACGGTCTATGAAGCTGTTGCCACCGAATGTGAGGTTGCGTAGTGCGTGGCATGATTCTCGGCGCGCTCTTCATTGCTGCCGCGTTAACCTTTGTCAAAGCCGAGAACAAGACCGATCCTCAAGAAGCCCCTATTCAAATCACCATCAATCCGGAGGCACGGGTTAGCGTGGCGTTGACCGGCGCATTGCCACGTCCGGTTTCCTGCGGAACGGCTGCCGACTTCTCTGTGAAGATACTGAATCAGGGTTTTATCACTTCCCGGCTGGAAGCTGAATTCGTGGGTGATACTCCCGCAGGTGTCACCCTTGATTTCCACCCGGCGTCATTGAAAGGCGTGCGTGAAGAGTTCCGCCATCTTCGCATTACCCTCACGAGACCAGACCCTACCGATCTCACCATCATGTTTAAAGCACATAACGAAGTCCCCGATCTTGGTGGGCGCGATCGTGTGCATTTTGTAATGCACTGTGTTCAGACGCACTGAATTGAATATTCTGGCGAGGACCGCTCCGGTTGTCACGTGCCCAGGTCACCCCGGAACTTATCAATAGACAGTCGCGTCTACATCGAATGCTTGTTACTATTTCCGTACCGTTACCGCGGGTAATTTGCCGTGATGATTCCGCCAGGGTGTGGAGCCGAAGCGCCGGCTTGTGTCGGCGACCGCCCCCTACCGGATTCGCATCGGCCCCCGCCTTGGAGGGAACACTTCCCATGGAACTTCGGATTGCAGGCCTCACCAAGGTCTATAAAGGCGGCGTTCGCGCCCTCGACGATGTAAACCTCACGATCCCGCTGGGTCTCTACGGGCTGCTCGGCCCCAATGGCGCCGGCAAGTCCACGCTGATGCGCACCATCGCCACGCTGCAGGAACCCGACTCCGGCTCTATCCACATGGACGGCCTGGATATGCTTCGCTCGAAAGACGAGGTTCGCAGAATCCTGGGCTACCTGCCCCAGGATTTCGGCGTGTACCCGCGC
>Ga0070717_10001048_pt1 | contig 18553 bp, 9 predicted proteins | sample LARL113metaG_FD_71366 | JGI IMG/M metagenome (GOLD analysis project Ga0070717, IMG submission 71366) | Corn, switchgrass and miscanthus rhizosphere microbial communities from Kellogg Biological Station, Michigan, USA - LAR L11-3 metaG | ecosystem: Host-associated > Plants > Roots > Rhizosphere ... | reverse complement strand
GTACTATTTCCGGAAGTTGCTTGGACGCGGGGGAATGGGTGAGGTCTATCTGGCGGATGATCTCTCGCTTTCCCGCCAGGTTGCCATCAAGGTCATCTGGATGGAGGATCAGCAGCAGGGCGCTAGCGGTTCAACCAGAAAAGCATGGCGTTCGTTCCGGCGCGAGATGAAGGCCCTCTCTCCTCGATCATCCCACGATCCTGCCCTTGCTTGACTTTGGCAAGCAACAGAGGCAGGGGAGAATCCTGGCCTGCCTGGTGATGCCCTATCTGGAAGCGGGATCCCTGGACCAGTGGCTCGGGCGACAAAGCGGCTCGCACGCTCCCGTGTTGCTCACACCTGAAAATGTGGCCGCTATCATCAGTCAACTCGCAGATGCCCTCCAACATGCTCATGATCGTGGGATCATTCACCAGGATGTCAAACCCTGCAATGTGCTCATCCGGGGCGACACTCCCTATCCAGGTCGTCCCGATGTCCTGCTTGCTGATTTCGGTCTTGCCAAGTTCATGGCGACAATGTCGAGTTCGGGGCAGTCCATCCGCGGGACCCAGGACTATATGGCTCCTGAGCAGTGGAACAACGAGTCGGTGCCTGCCACGGATCAGTATGCACTGGCAGTGATGGCGTACGAGCTCTTGACAGGGGAGCTTCCCTTTCGCGGCGACTCTCCTGCGAAAATCATGTACCAGCATCTGCACACGGTTCCACCTCCACCGAGTAGCATCATTGCTCATCTTCCCAGCCAGGTAGATAGCGTGCTGCTCAAAGCACTGGCGAAACGACCGGAACATCGCTTCGCTTCGGTCTCTGCCTTTGCGTATCGTTTGCAATTTGCCGTGTACAGCGTCGATTCGCTTCGGGAAAGCAGCGAAGACCGAGTAGATTCTCCAGCACCCGAGGAGATAATGCATATCCTGGAGCAAGAACCAGAGCAGCTGCTTGACCGCTGGCCCTTTCAGATCACACCCGCCAGGGCAGGTGCAGAGCAACCAAGGTCCCGCGACATTCGCAGGTATGGGAAACGTCATGTTAATCCAGCCTCTCCCCGTGCTCCCATACCGCATGATGGCAGAAAGGCTCCGCAAGCGAAGCTTCACCGCTTCATACGTTTGCGCCGATGGACCCTCGTAGGGATGCTTGTCTGTCTGTTCTGCCTCGCCATCCTCGTCCAACAGCATGCTGGAGGCAAAGCCACCCTCGTCAATCTCGTGGGAGTAAACACGTACTCAATTACCGCCGTTTCTATTTCTGCAACGGCGACGGCAGTCGCCTCTGACGCAACAGCTACCGCGATGCATCCAGATCCCTATCCACCATACGGCGGAACCCTCGTCCTCGATGATCCGCTGCGCGACGAGCGTGGGCTCTCTGGTTTGAAAAGCAGTTCGTCCAACCCGGGTGATGGATGCCTCTTCTCAGGAGACGCCTATCACGTGACAGCGGCAAGAGATCTGAACCGAAGCTGTATCGCTACAGGAAGCAGCTTCACGAACTTTGCCTGTGAGATGCAGATGTCAATCCTTACAGGGAGCACTGGCGGGATGTCTTTTCGCGCCGATCCGATTCATGGATACCTTCTCCTCATCCACGTTGATGGAGGGTACGAACTCGAGTATCTTGGAACCAGTGCATCTTTGCTGCTTGCTCGTGGCACAACGCCGGCCCTGAAGGGAGGGACGAACCAACCGAATGTGGTGGCTGTTGTCGCGCAAGGAATGACGCTCGACCTGTATATCAACCATCAGCACATTGTCCATGTGCATGATGGCCATCGCAGTTGTGGTCAAATTGGCCTCGTCGCTGATGCTTCTGGGGCAACTGGCCCATCCGAGGTAGAATACAGGAACATGAAAGTATAGAGCCTCTAGTCGATGATTCAGACTGCCGCTTTTGACTGACCCAGGTGAGATGTATTGTCCCACACATAAGAAGCGTCACCATAAAACAGTAATCGCTGCTATGGCAGACGTGGAACACCGGGTCGAGGGCATTGATAGGTTAGGACAGCACACGCTGGTTTCCCGTCCATAAGATGAGGCAATAGGTGTAAATCCCAACATTAAACTGGTAGGGGAGTACAATTATTCTGGTGGCTTCTGGCTTTCTCTGTCTTCCGTGTTTTTGGCCCATCGCTCTTGAGAGGCGGAGCGTAGCTCTCCTCCTTCCTCAAACAGCATCTCCGCATTGACCAGGATAATTATACCGCTCCCACCAGTTTAATGTTGGGATTTACAACAAAACTTACCGCCCTGAGGCCATATATGAGAAGTATAAAAATAGATTTTACCATAGAAGCGGTAGAAGCGAATTAACATGATATATTTGACGATGTGTGCACACTCGCTCAAAAATGAGCGACCTCTTGATCTTTCGACTCCAGGTGGGTACGACGATCCAAGAATATCCCTCCAAATTCTTCCCGACTGTGTCGGGGATATCAGGCCGCGTTCCACGGCACACCACAACATTCGGGATGGTATCAAATTGTCCCTATTTTTCCTCTTCATCGGGTGGAATAGTCTCTATTTCTGTTTCGGACCCATCGGGTTCTTCGATTTCGAAAGGACGAGGTGGGTTTTTATCTGGTGATGGGCCACCATATTGTGGTGGATTGTTGTCTTCGGAGTCTGCCATGACTGTCCCTTTCACTTTTGTGTTGTTCAGGCCTTGTTTGGGTGCTTTGTGATAGCTGAATAGGGATCCTTGTTTTAAATGAGTTCTGGCTTTTTAAATATAGTAGCAATTTTATGTTTTAGATTCTGTGTTCTTGTTTGAAGCGGGTTACTATCTTTTAGATTAACATTTTTTTTGTAAAAATCCAAGATTTTTAGCTGATTTTTGGGGCTAATAGCCGATTTGTTAATTATTACTCATTTTACGAGTGAGATAGATACCTAAAAATACTTGAATTCGTACGTCTTATATGTTAGAATTGCTTAAAGCTTTCTTGGGTTCACTGAAGAAGTTCTGTTTAGTACTTATTGCGTACTGTTGCCTGATGGAAGAATGAGATAGAGAGTGTTCTGTATGTGTAGGTGAGCGCTATGAGTGCGGATGAAGAGTCCGGGAAGAGTGATGAGGAACCAAAGGGGGATTTGGCAGGGTTGGAGGAAGGTTCTAAAGGGCAAGGGCAGGCTCCTAGGAGGAGACGGAAGGCTCCGGTGCCCTTTGGAGATGTAGAGGATGAGGATGTGTCTGCTCCAAAACCCTTTGGGGATATTCAGGATGCGACCGCTAAGAAAATGCTTTCTGAGATTGGAGTTAGGACTTATCTCGCTTATGCTGTTGTTGGAGTTTTCCTGCTTTGCATGCTGATCTATGTGATCCGTATGGTGTGGGTTGGTGATGCTGCAGGCTTGACGAATGGTATTTCGATCTTGGTTGGAATAGTTGGGTTAGTAATGGGTTACTTCTATGGTACGGAAGAGGGGCGGGGTAAAGACTAGGTGTCGTAAGGAGTATTAGAATGGAGTCGATGATTAGACAATCTTCTGGAGGTGATGTAGTGGCAGACACAAAGAAGCTGAGGGTTCAGTTTGATTTTTCCCCTGATGCGTTGGAGCGATTGGATGATCTTAGAGAGGCATCTGGTGCTGCGACTAGGGCTGAGACTGTTCGAGATGCCTTGAGTTTGTATGAGTGGTTTATCAAGGAGGTGAAGGCAGAAGATACTGTGCAAGTCTATGATCCGGAGGGGAAGCTCCTTACGTCGTTTAAGGCTAAGCTTCTTCGAAAGAGATGACTGTGTGGATTTCGTGAGGAAACCTAGCCATAGTGTAATCTGGATAACATTTATGTTGCGTAAGGCGCGTTCTCAAGCCATTGGCCTATCGGTAGTTTTGTGACGTAAAAGTACAACGGAGCCTTGTGAGAAGCCTTGTGGGGCGAGATGAAGACCAAGAAGGCCTGGAGATGGGCCGCTCTTCCCTCTTTCCCACTCAATCCGCTTGTAGAGGGTATCTACAGGGAGTGATGTATCCTTTCGTTAAAAAACTACCGACAGGCCTATACTCCGAACCGTCATCCAGTATCGGTCGATTCAAACAGGCCCAGCGAACAGATAATCTGCGGTTCCTGTGCCTCCAGTTGTTCGTGGACCTGGCAGAGGCGATTGTCGGCACGCAGGTCGATGACCAGTGCTGCCAGTTGATCGTCGCTGATGCCGCTGCGCAACTGGCGGTTGAGGGTATCCCTGGCAGTCTCCTGGAGCGGATATTTGTAAATATCTTCGAGCGCGTTGTGCAGCTCTGGCGGCGCGGGAAAGAGTGTGAGCTGTGTTTTGTCGATATACTCCTTCAGCCGCGCATACGTTTTGCGCCGTGCGCCGGACGCGGCCCCCAACTGGCCACCGATGCTGCGCGTCTCCTCTTCAACAATATGTTCGACTGCCTGCCTGACCAGCTCGTGTTGCTCCGGCGGGCGTTCAATTGGCTTGATATCATATGAGCAAGCCGCCGCGCGCAGGATCGCCAGTTGCGATTGGGTGACGTTCTCGCCTTTGCGATTGACCCAGGCCAGCGCATCGTTGCCCTCGGAGGTGCGCAGGTAGACCAGCACACCCTCGGGCGCGGCGACGCTGCCGCGATGGGCATGCGTTGAGAAGATGACATCGGGCAGCTTTTCGATGATGCCTTTGAGCTTCGGGTTGGCATCGATAGCATTTTTCCAGATTTGATAGGCCTGCGATGCCAGATCGACCTCGCTATCGGCCTCGCCATCCAGCACACCGGCTTTCTCGTTGTACAGGTCTTGAAAAGCTACCTTTGCCGTTGCAGTCAACTCGTCTTCAAAAAAGGCTTCGTCCGTGCCGACCACCTCGGCATTCTGTTGCAGACGCTCTCGCACGCGCTCTCGGAGGCGGATGAGGCGTTCCACGCCATCGGCGGGCAAGAACGAGTAGCAATAGATAGTATCTGACTGCTGGCCAATGCGGTCAACACGGCCCGCGCGCTGGATCAGGCGGATGATGGCCCACGGGAGGTCGTAGTTGACTACAATGGCGGCATCCTGCAGGTTTTGCCCTTCGGAGAGGACATCCGTGGCGACTAGTACGCGCAGTTCACTCTCCGGACTGATCCGGTTGCGCTGCTCATTGCTGATAGGGCTGAACCGCCAGGCCAGTTCGGTCGGATCGTCCGAGTCGCCGGTGACGCCCTCCATGGATAGAATCCCGCGCGCTTTGAGCTGCGCGGTGAGGTAGCGCACGGTATCGGCGAACTGGGTGAAGATTAGCACTTTTTCGTCGGGGTGCTGTTGCGTGAGCAGGTCATAGAGCGCGGCGAGTTTGGCATCGCGGCTGGCATCCCAGGCACCGCAGGTGTCCAGCACAGCGAGCAGGTTGCGCGCGTCGGCCAGCAGGTCCTTTTTCAGCTGGGCATGGAAGAGTGTCGGGCGCAGCCACTTGAAGCGGCGGCGCAGCGGCCCGGTATACTGTGCGTAGACCTCAGTGGCTCGCCTGCGAAATGCGGCCTCGCTGTCCAGCGATGTGGCAATATCGATCTCGTCAAGGGTGGAAGTCGCGCCCTCGTTCTCCTCCGCCGTCTCTGGCAAGAGCGCCTCTTCGTCCTCGTCGTTGGCACGCGCGTCGAGCAGCGCTGCGTCCTGCGTGCCCAGCGGCAGGTCCAACCCTGCTTCAATAGCATGTAAATAGACGAAGTTGCGCAGGATGTGCCGCTCGACGGACTGGATAAAAGCTGGCCCGCCGCTCTCCAGGCGTTTGAACAGGTTCGTGCGACAGAAGCCCATCAGGCGTTTCCCGGCGTGCGAGAGATTCTCCAGCTGCTTGGCTTCCGCGGAGGTTGGCCGCTCTTTCGGTGATTTCGCGATGTAGTTGGCAAGGCCGTAGCGCGGCAAGTTCAACCCATTTACGGTCTGCACGACACCATCTGAATAAAGCGTGGCGTAGGGATCGGCTTCCCGCGCCTCGTCCACCAGGAACTTGACGGTGCGCGGCACGCGCGCGGGAAAGTAAGAGCGCCGCCCGTCGTTGAAGACCAGGTAGGTGCGCCCGGAGGCCTGGTCGGTCTGGGCGTAGTTGTCCTGGATGAAGCTGCGCGTGCGCCGCACGAGGAAGAGCCGCATGAGGTCGCGCCAGTCATCGGCGTAGTCGCTCTGCTCAAACGCCGCCAGCGAGCGCACCGGGGCTTGATAGCGACTGTTAAAGGTCGTTTCACCCATCTCACGCAAGAGCCGTTCTGGGCGAACGCCGAGGTCGCGGCTCTCTTCGTCTGAGAGGAACAGGCGCAGCTGCGCCGAGAGATCAAGATAGGATTTGTTGTAAGGCGTGGCTGAGAGCAGGATACACTTACTCTCGTTCTTCTCGATGTAGTCTTTGATAGCTTTGTAGCGTTTGCCCTCACGGTTGCGTAGATTGTGGCTTTCGTCGATCACCACCAGGCGGAAACGCCGTAGGTCGGGCAGCTCGTTCTGTACGTTGGTGGCGGAGATGACTTTGGAGACCAAGCCATACTCGTCCATGTACTGCTGCCACATACGGGTGAGGTTCTTCGGACAGATCACCAGCGTCTCCAGGCCGAAGTCGTCCTGCATAATGCGGGCCAGCGCGGTGGCCATGAGCGTCTTACCCAGGCCAACCACGTCGCCGATCAGCACACCGCCGCGTTTGTTGAGATGGTGGGCGGCGATCTTGACGGCAGCGACCTGGTACTCAAACAACTGGTTCTTGAAGATCGTGGGGATGCTGAAATCTTGCAGCCCTGCGCGCGCTTCCTGCGAGAGGTGATAGGCCATCTTGAGGTAGATGTAGTAGGGTGGGGGCATCTCGTCCCGCGCCCAGCTTTCATCGATGATCTCGGCCAGTTCGTCGGAGATATCCAGGCACCAGCGATCGTCCCAGCGCTCATTGAACCAACTCTCCAGTTTAATACAGGCATCGCTATCCAGCACATCGACGTTGAGTTCGCCCTGGTGCTGCAGGCCTGCCAGCGTGAGGTTGCTGCTGCCGAGGTAGCCGACGATGGGGGTGATGCGGCTCTGCTGGTACAGCAGGTAGAGCTTGGCGTGCAGCTTATGGCGCAAAAAGAGTTTGACGACGACGCGCTTTGCTTTGAGTTGCGCGCTCAAGCGTCGCAGCCCTTCCTGGTCCTGGTTGGTCGGCGCACCCATCACTAACTGCTGGCGAAACTCCTGCGCCATGCGCTGCTTGAGGCGCACGACTGTTGATTGGTCGATTTCCTGCCCGCCGCGCAGGCTGAACAGCTTGCGCAGTTCGTCCTCTGGCCGCTCGGCCATGCCAATGAGTAGCCGACAACTGCCCGTTGTGCCGCCTTGCCAGTGCTCCATCAGGCGGTCGAGATACTGCCAGCCGCGCAGGTTGAAGTAGCCGACGCAGAAGTCGGCACGCTGCGAGACCTTCAAGGTGTCCTGTAGGGCTTCTAGCAAGCGGCTTTCGATGTTGTCAAAGATGCGCGGCATGGGGCATCACTCCTCTTCCTCGTTTGCGCTGCTCTGCCCCAACCGATACTTGATATCGTAGTTGATAATGAAATCTAGCTCCTCGTCGGTGAATCCGTAATGCTTAGCAAGTTCGCAATCTATTTCGTCGATGATGGGTTTAGATTTTTGCAGCTTGAATGATTGTGTTGCGGTTCGTCCTGTTTGCCTCTGATTTCTTATCAACATTGTGCTATTTCGCTGTATATCTTCTAGATACTTTTTCCCAAGCTCGATTAGGAACAAGTTATTGATAACGGATTCAGGAATAGGAAAATTGTGAATGTCGTATGGATTGAGGTGTCGGCAATTTGAAGTAACTGTATACCACCACCAGAATGTACTACTGCTCAAAGTAGCGATTGCTATGGGTATCATTCCTTCGTTTTCAAGAGTAAACCAAGTTTCACGAGTAGAATGACCTGCTTTATCATTGATTTGAAAGGCAGGTGAAAAATCTGTAAAAACTTTCCAATATAAACCGCCGTCTGTCCTATAGTATACCCGCCAAGGGCTGCTTGCCATGAAATGACTTAATGTAGTTTTTATTCCAAGGCATTTTTCCATCAACGAGTACTCAATTTCATTTTCTAATTTAGGTACCCAAAATGCTGATCTTTGAGGTGGTACCTCTATATAATTAGTTTTAGTCATAAGCAAATCTCGGCTATCAGCAGTCCATTTTTGGTAAGTGGTTGAAAAAGTCCTTGTCTGTTCTGAAGGTATCGCGATAAAGATAGTAAGCGCACGATTTACCGTATCAAAAAGTTTGCCTGGGCGCCAAGAATAATTAGAGTACCATACATCTCGCCGTGCTTCCAAAAGTTCCTGCACGATTTTCATTCGTTGCGTAGAAACCAAAGCCAAGGGTACGATCATACTCATACATCCTTGGAGATGCAAAATTTGCAGGCCTCGTTCGATGCACATTGCGTGTATTGCTCCACTTTCGCCACATTGATATGTACGAGGAATATAATTAATTTCCCGGATTTCAAGGTAGGGGGGATTCCCAATGATCACATCAAAGCCACCTTGCTTCATGATTCCGTAGAACTCGATCCACCAGTGGAAAGGGTGGTGGCTCAGCTGCCATTGCCCAAACCTAGCATCATACTCTTCTCGTTTGGGAATGCTGTTACGATCAATGCCGTAGTCCGAAGCCATGTACCCATCCAGTTCCGCACGCAATATTTCCAGCATCTGCTGGAGTTGCCGCTTGTGCGCTGCCAGCGCAGCAGGGTCAAGATCCTGCTCCGTCTGAAGTTCGCGGAACTGCTCGAAGGCGCGCTCGATGTCCTGCGCCTTCCGCTCGATGCGCTCCAGCCGGTCATCGAAGATCATCTGGTTCTGGAAAGCCTTGCCCACGGTTTTGCCCTCGATGGCCCGTTTCGTCTCTTCATAGGAGGCAAAGCCTACCAGGGTATTGCCAGCGCGGATGTTGAAATCGATATCGGGCAACGGTTCAATGTCCTCGAAGCGATCGACCTGGGAGACGAGTTTGAGGAAGAGGCGCAGCTTGCAGATTTCAGTGGCCTCTTCCATGATATCGACGCCGTAGAGGTTGCGGATGATGATCGACTTGTAAATGAAGTAGGCACGGCTTGGATGTTGCTTGACCCGCTCCAGTATAGCCTGGAAGTGGACGATATCGGGGGAGCTATGCAGCCTCTCCGGGGGTGTGGCGGCATCTAGCACCTCGCGCTCTTCGACCAGGTCCTGCATGCGTTCCAGGCAGGCCTCGTAGAGTCCTTCGAGGATAGTGAGCGCCGAGAACAAGAACGCGCCGGATCCGCAGGTCGGATCAAGGACGGTCACTTGCTCAATACTGTCGTACAGCGCTCGCAGGAGGTCGGTGCCCGTGCAGTAGGTGATCACATCTTCAACAAATCGGCGGCTATCCAGGTTGTGCGTGATGAGGTCATTGGCCGACATGATATCGCCGGCTCCCAGTTTCGCTCGCAGGTCCTGGCAACGTGTGCGTCGTGCCACGACCTCGCGCCAGGTCTCCGTTGGCAGGGCATATGCTTCCGGTGCAGGCTTGTTCCACTCTCCGCGCTGCGCCACATTGTGCCTGCCTGCCTCGATTTCGGGCGGCAATGGCACGTCGCACCCTTTCTTGACAGCCTCATAGATATAGGCGTCTGGGTTTTCGTGCAGCAGCGACCAGACTGGCCCATCGGGGCGGAAGGCGATCAGGCACCCCTGCTCGGTGGCATCCAGGAGGAAAGGAAGGATGGTATGTTTGCCGATGTACTCGGTGATGTCCTCTTTGGTATAATAAGCCCCCATCTGCTTCTGGTTGATGTACTTCTCGAAGATGTAGCCGAGCACATCGGGGTTGATCTCGCGGTCGCTGCGCAGGGGGCGATCATCCAGGTACCAGTCGAACTCATCGAGGAACGCGAAGAGTTGTTCAAACGCCTCGTCGGGGATGGTGATCTCCGGGTTCGCGCGCTCCAGCATATGCACGTCGAACAGGCCTCCATTGAGATACGGCACCTTGCCCAGCAGCGCTTCGAGTTCAGGTGCATGCTCGCGCTGGCTCAGTCCTTCGTGAAAGAGTTTCAGCAGGAAATAGCGGTAGAAGGGATGGAACTGTCCCTCTCCCCGTTCCTGCTGTACGCGTTTGAGCCGGCTGGAGAGGTAGTTGGGATCACCATCGAGCTGACCTGATGCCTGTGTATCCAGGAACCCCTTGCGCTGGATAAAATAGACGAACATCAGGCGGTTGAGCATGAGCGAGGCATACCACTCGCGATCAGCTTGCGCGTCAATCCCCCCGATGAGGTTCAGGAACGCAGCGTGCTCCAGTTTGAAGCGGTCATAAAACTTCTTCGTCACGCGCTCGACGTCGAAGGCTCTTGCCACGCGCCCGGCCACCTCGGTCATCTGCAGGTGCTCTTCCTCTTCCAGCCTGATGGCCAGCCGCTCCAGTTTCTGCGCCAGCAGTTCTCCTGACTGCCCCTTGTGATAGCGGTGCATGCGCGAGGCCAACCGCTTGCCCTGCTCACGCTTGACCCACTGCCATACCTGGTTTCCTCTGGCCGCATCCACATAAATGACGATGTGTTCGTAGGTATGGCGGGTCACCTCCCGCTCAATCTTGCGCAGTGACCCATCGGTGGGAATCTTGCCTTCAGCATCCGGGTCGCACACGAAGACTTTCACTCCGCGCTTCTCTACCAGTGGCCGCAGCACATACGTCACCCCTTCGACGGGAATCGCCAGCGCGTGTTCGCTGAGGATATCCCAGCCCAGTTCTTCCACGAAGAGCGTCTTGAAGTTGAAGTCACGCAGGTGCTGCTGTATCCTCTGTCGGTTCGTCGTGATTCCCGTTGTCGTGTTCGCCGCCATCTTTGATGTCGCTTCCCCTCTACTAATGTTGTGTGGTGTGTTCATCATACTGGTAATCCGAGCTGTTGTAAAGCAGGAGTGTAAATAGTTAAATTCATTCTAATGGCGGAATCGGGGCAAGACACTGATGTGTGTAGTGGTTACCTTTTAGGAGAGCATTCCAACTGTCTGAGTCCCCAATTTAGAAGGGTTTTCCGAAAAGAAGGGCTGAAGGTGTAACCTTTTGGCGACTTGTGTGTTATAGAAGTGAGAACATCATCTCCCCCCTCTTCCTAACCCAGGGTGAATCATACCCTTCGTCCGGTCTGTTCGCGGGGTAGCTGCCTATTGTTTTGACCGGCTCTACTATGTAGGCTGGTTTTTTTGTGTCTTGAAAGGAGACTCCCTGTTTCTATGGCTCGATTCCTTTTGATCATTTTGAGCCTCCATTGTCGGTACTCTTGTTAGGAGTTGCAGGATGCTTCATCCTTTTCCTGGTTGTGATCACCCAGGTGGCTTGTGTTCCGTTAGCAGGTGAGTGGTTCATCCGTTCCCTTGCCTTACTTTTAGAACTGTATTATAGTGGGCGTGCAACAAAGCCCAGCTGCCTCGTAAAGCGTCCTACGCAGGGATGTGAGCGGGATTGTGAAAGAAGAAACAATGATAAATAAGTTGCCTAATGCTCACCTCATGGACTTATTGGGTGAGCAGGCGAAGTTAGTAGGGTCTGTAAATGCTGCGCTTCTTGAGTCGGCTCATGTCATTTGACAGGTTAAATAACCGGTCTGCCAAATAAGATGCCACGCAGCCAAGCGCTTTCAGCAGATTGCCTCCGCCACATAACCTGGCGTGCATGGTGAGCGGTTCTTTTTTTCGTTCGTCACCTCTCTTTTTCGCTAGGTCTCCTTCTCTTTCGCCAAGATATTAGGCAGATGCGCCAGCAAATGCGGCAAAATAGTCGCATTTCTGGCAGATCTCAGGTATACTTGCTCTTGAGAGGGAAATATGCGCTGATTGTTGCGAAGCTGAGGGAAGACAGTCATGAGGATGACGTCCGAAGAATTCTATGCCTGGAGCCAACGTCTCCAGTTCTCCAAAGAAACCGAGGCGCTCATTGCGGCCATTCGCTCTTCTCCTCCTGTTCGTCGTGTGACCGGGCGCGCCAATAATGTGACTGGACGCTATCCCAGCCCCAAAATGCACTGTTCCATCCAGTTTGAAAGTGAGCATGTGGAGTTTTGGGCCATCTATGGGATGGAGCGAGACGATGATGTCTTGGAGTTTTACGACCAGCCCTCTCGCATCCCGCTCAGTTATCGCACCAAATCAGGCCGTAAGACAACCCAATGGCACACCCCTGACTTCTTTGTCTTACGCCGCGAGTCGGCAGGCTGGGAAGAATGGAAGCCTGCGCAGTCGCTCGATACCCTGGCCGTTTCCATGCCCGCTCGCTATCAGCAAGTCGGGACAGGGCGGTGGTGCTGTCCGCCGGGGGAAGCGTATGCGAAGCAACTAGGACTTTCGTATCGATTGCGTTCCTCCGCCGAACTTCACCCACTCGAGATTCAAAACCTGAAGTTTTTACAGGACTTCTGGGCACATGATGTTCCCCCAAACCCAGAGCAAGAAGCGCTTGCTCTGGCTCATATCAAGGCCCATCCTGGTATCCCTCTCAGCGAATTGCTTGCCACCTATCCTAATCTTCCGGTCGATGTGCTCTGGACCTTGCTTGGCACTCGTCGGGTGTTCACCGATTTGAGCGTGACCCTCCTGATGTGCCATGACCAGGTGACCCTCTATGCAGAGGAAACACAGGTACGCGCACGTCACGAGGGTAAGCCTGCCATATTGGAGACTTCACTGCCCAGTACACCCCTGGCCTGGGATGGACGACTCTGGATGATCGAAGCACTGGGGGATATGGTGCAGTTGCGGCCAGAAGTTGGCGAGCCACTTACGCTGCCGCTCGCTGAGTTTGAGTACCTGAAGCTTGAAGGCTCTCTCTGGATTGTTGACGAAGCATCTCCCTCTCCTATCACACCAGAGGTTCGTCAGCTCCTCGCACATGCCAGTCCCAGAGCGCAACAGGCGGCGAATCAACGGATGACTCACATGCTTGCCTATGCGAGAGGCGAACCCATCACGGCTCCAAGGCGTTCTGTCCAACGGTGGTGGAGTGCGTACCAGGAAGCCGAAGCACACTATGGGTGTGGCTACTTGGGGCTCCTCGACCGGGTGGGAGCGCGAGGAAACCGGACCTCTCGTATCTCAGAGGTCTCCATGCAGTTGCTCGAAGCCTCTTTGCAGACTCACTACGCTGCTCCCCAGGCCAAAAGCGCGGCGGCAGTCTATCGGCTGTATCGAGAGAAATGTGGACAGCAAGGTATTCCTCCCGTAAGCGAGCGAACCTTTTACCGGGTTCGCGCCCGTTTCATGACCAACGAGGTGGTCGCAGCCCGCCGGGGACGGCGTGCTGCCTACGCTTCTCAACCGTTTTTCTGGTTAGATCAGACCACCCCGCGCCATGGAGAGCGCCCTTTTGCACTCGCACATGTTGACCATACCGAGTTGGATATCGTCCTCGTTTCGTCGATAACTGGGAAGCCTCTGGGCAAACCTTGGGCCACGTTTCTCACAGATGCCTACAGCCGACGCATTCTCGCCTGCTATGTCACGTACGATCCCCCCAGTTATCGCTCAGTGATGATGGCCTTTCGGCTCTGCGTCCAGCGCCATCAGCGCTTGCCGCAGGAATTCATCGTCGATCGCGGCCCAGAGTTTGGCAGTGTGTACTTTGAGACGCTACTCACGCGGTACTTTGTCACGAAAAAAGACCGTCCGGCCTCGCAACCGCGTACGGGTTCGGTGATCGAGCGGCTCTTTGGGACGACGACCATTCAGCTCTTGCATCAATTGTTGGGGAATACCCAGGCAAGCAAGCATCCACGCCAGATGACGCGTGAGGTTGATCCCAGGCGTTTGGCGGTCTGGACACTGGCGCGGTTCTCCGCACGGCTGTGCCAATACGCCTACGAGGTGTACGACCAGATGGACCATTCCACCTTGGGGCAGAGTCCGCGCGAAGCGTTTGCGCAGGGGATACAGCTTGCGGGCCTACGTACCCATCGTTTGATTCCCTATTCGGAAGAGTTTCTTCTGCTTACCTGTCCAACAACGAACACCGGATGTGCTAAGCTCGATGCGGCGCGTGGCATTGTGGTGAATGGGTTACGATACGGGAATCCTCTGATGCGTTCCTCGCCGGATGCAGGAAAGTGTGTGCCGGTCCGCTATGAACCCTTTGATATGAGCATCGCCTATGCCTTCGTCGAAGGGCAGTGGTTGCACTGTACCGCCGATGCGTTTCTCCAGGTCCAGGGACGTTCGGAGCGAGAATGGCAACTGATCCTCGACGAATGGCGCGAACAGCAGCGACAACATGGCAGAAGGCGCGTGAGCATCGATGGCCCATTGCTTGCTCGGTTTCTGGAAGAACTTGCGACCGAAGAACAACTGTTGCTCCAGCAGCAGCGCGATCTAGAAGGGCTACTCATTCGCGAGGCGATTGTCGGCCAGTCCCAGATGGCCCGTCAAGAACCGAGCGCATCAGAGCAGGAGATTGACGAAGAGTTGGATCTGGCAACCCTTCCCCGGTATGAGGAGTATCGCTAACATGGCATACCTGACAGGAGAGGCAAGAGCACGGCTGGATGCCTTTAAAGCCGTGACGGTGAAGCATGCGCGCCTGCAAGAAGTCGATCAGGCGATGTCCCTGATCGTCGAAGAGCACGGGGATGCCACACATGCACTGCTCTGTGGACCGGGTGGCGTCGGCAAATCGACGGTGCTCAAAGTGGTCACCGAGCATTTCACCAGGGAGGAACCTGATCGAGCCGTTGTACCGATCGTCATACTGGAGCCGATCCCGTCGGATACGGGACCCTATCTCCGGCTGGATTACTATCGGCAGATCTTAACGGCTTTGAAAGGGCACGTCCTGGTCAAAGAAATCCTGGTAAACGTCGCCCACCTCATGGCCGCGCCCAAAGCCACATATGTCCGACAAAATGGCTCAGACTGGCTCGATATGCGTGAAGCGGCGGAGCAAGCGCTGATCCGTTCGCAAGTCAAAGCGGTGTTCGCTGATGAAGGGCACCGTCTCATGCAAGGGGGTAGGCGTTACACCACCGATGAGCAACTGGAGTGGCTGAAATCGCTCACGAATCGCACGAATGTGCTACATGTTCTTGCCGGTCCATACGAATTGTTCGCGTTTCGGAATACGAGTGGGCAACTCGCCCGTCGTGGTCGAGATATTCATTTTCCGCGCTACCACGTCGAGGACAAAGAAGAACGCAAAGAATTTGTGGCAGCTGTGCACTATTTGCTCGAACGGGTTCCGCTGACCTGTGACCTGAATGCCCTCCTTTCGCGCTGGCGGTGGTTTGCTGAAGGCAGTGTCGGGTGTGTTGGAGTTTTGAAAACGTGGCTGGTCGATGCGGTGGCGGCGACCCTCATACAGGGAGGGACAAGTTTAACCGAAGACATGCTCACCCGAACCATGCCTCATCCGGCCAAACGAGTAGGTCTGGAAATGGAAGCACGCGCTGGCGAACACAAAGTGGCAACCCACAATAGCGAAAGCGCGAAGCAGTTCCAAGCTCTACTAAGAAAGCCAGGAAAAACAGGAAAGGGCCAGGAACCGCTCCCGGTGGGAAGTATGCCAGGGCCGCACGTTGCCCAAACAGAGCAGGCACCAGAGAACGTTCCCGCGTCTTTCCCCATGCCGCAAGTTTCTCCCAAACCAAGCAAACCCCACGTGGGCCAGCGCGCTCCAGGACGCGATCCCGTTGGGGAAACGAGCGTTCCATCGGTGCGGAAAACCACTGGATGTTCTTTTACCGAAGTCATTGAGGTGACGCTGTCTCAGAAGGAAGAAGCGAAGGTTTCCCGCGTCGAGTGTCCAACCTGTCTCGCCGTGAGAGATATCCAACCAAAGGGAGAGAACGTGAAGTTTCCCTGGCACCCAAAACGCGTGACGAATACCCCAAATCATGGGTTGCGTTGGGTCAAGGGAGAAAGTTCCTGGAAACTTTCTGAATGAGCAATGGGAACCCAGGAAAACGAACTCCAGAACGTGCTTCTGGAGGCACAAGACGAAAGGCGTGGAACGGTACATGTCAACCGAAGCCTGGCGGGTCGGATCGATACCGCCTTCGCCTGCAACAGGACGAAGCGGCAACGGGAGAAGCCACCTTCCAAGCGGGGTAACAAGCCGAGCCAGAGTGGAATCTCTGTTCTCGTAAGGAGGAGACACGATGAATGAGCAGACCTACCTTCTTTCCTTTGAGGGAGTCTCGGAGGCCGTGGCGAACCGTTACGCAGAGGAATTGCGAGAGGTCCTGTTAGATGCCACCACGGAGATTGCTGTGCAGCGGCAGCGGGAGAATCCGCAGGCCCAGGATCTGGGAGCTTCCCTGGCGTTGATCATGGGGACGCCTGCGTTGGTGGCGGTGGTTCAGGCAATCGGCAACTGGCTGCAAAAACGACACAGCGCTTCGTTAACGATTGTGACAGCTGAGAAAAAGATTGTCGCCAAGAATCTGACGAACAAAGATGCAGCGCACCTCCTTCAGCTGTTCTTGACGCAAAGCGCTGAACACAAGGAGTCCGATCCATGAGTACATCCGCTCTTCCACCCATTGCCCCTACCACCCTCGTCATCTTGCTTGGTGCCAGTGCCTGGCCGAACTCTCCAGGCTTCCAGTCATCGCAAGCCTTCGGGCATGCCGCGTGGGGGTTCAAGTATTACGTGCTCGATCCGCAAGGCTTTGGCTTGTCGACGTCAAATCTCTTGGATTTGTTCGATGCGCCTTTTAGCGCCTCCGATCAGTTGGAAATGCTCGGTTCTTTCCTCGAACAACAGACACAGGCGCTCAAAGCAGCGAATCAAGCAGTGCGCGATGTCGTGGTTTATTTCGTTGGCCATGGTGGCTTTGTCGGTTCATCTGCGGATTTTTACCTCCTACCTCGCCGTGCCAATGCCAGCAGTTTGAGAGCATCGGGCATGGCCATTGACGCGCTGGCAGAAGTGTTGCGAGAAAAGGCTCGCCAGATGCGGCGGTATCTGTTTCTGGACTGTTGCTTTGCCTCTGCCGCTTTTCGCTCCTTCCAGGGGGGACCAGATCAGACCGCCATTACGAAAACGCTGGATGCCTTTCATGTCCAGGCCAGAAGTAGCGGCTTTCCCGGAAAAGGGACAGTCCTTCTCTGTTCTTCTGATCAGAAATCCCCTTCCCTGCTCTTGCCCGACGAGAGTAGTACCATGTTCTCTCATGCCTTGCTCGATGTGCTTAGGAACGGAGATCTCCACCGGCCACTCCAACTGTCATTGCGCGATATTAAAGAGTTGGCAGAGGATCGACTGGCTGCGTTGCCGGAGAAAAATGCCCCTCGTCCTGGTCTGCACTCCCCTGATCAGAGCGAAGGCGACGTAGCTGACGTCCCCTTTTTCCCGAATCCTCGCGCCAGGGAAGAGAGCGTGCGCAACATCGCGGAACAAACAGCTCCTCTACTGAGCCAAACGTTTGCGTCAACCACCTCTCCGCACGCAGTCATACCTCCGCAAGGCCCGGTTCCTCAGTCTCCGATTGTCTCTCCGCGAGATGCTATGCTTCCAGGTTCAGCACCTCCCATGCAGCCCAAACGCCAGCGCTCACCTGCTGTCACTGTTGTCCTGATTCTGCTGGTGTTGATTCTGCTTGGGGGAGCCAGTTTGGGCATCTATCGTGCGGTTACATTAAATCATGCTTTGAGATTCAAACCTCCTGTTACATTCAGCGTCTGGCAAGCCCAGCACTCTGACACCTCGTCAAGCCTTGTGGGGGTAGCCTGGTCGGGCTCGCAGTTTGTGGCCGTGGGGTACCCTGGCACCATTCTCACCTCGCCCGATGGGCGCACCTGGACGGTCCAGCACTCTGGCACCTCGTCAAGCCTTGTGGGGGTAGCCTGGTCGGGCTCCCGGTTTGTGGCCGTGGGGTACTCTGGCACCATTCTCACCTCGCCCGATGGGCGCACCTGGACGGCCCAGCACTCCGGCACCAATGAATTCCTTACTGGGGTAGCCTGGTCGGGCTCCCGGTTTGTGGCCGTGGGGCCGGGTAGCACCATTCTCACCTCGCCCGATGGGCACACCTGGACAGTCCAGCACTCTAGCACCGATCAATACCTTAATGAGGTAGCCTGGTTGGGCTCGCAGTTTGTGGCCGTGGGGTACTCTGGCACCATCCTCACCTCGCCCGATGGGCGCACCTGGACAGTCCAGAACTCTAGCACCTCGTCAGGCCTTGTGGGGGTAGCCTGGTCGGGCTCGCAGTTTGTGGCCGTGGGTGCGGCCGTGGGGACTGGAGGCAACATCCTCACCTCGCCCGATGGGCGCACCTGGACGGTCCAGCACTCTAGCACCTCGTCAGGCCTTTTGGGGATAGCCTGGTCGGGCTCGCAGTTTGTGGCCGTGGGGAACTCTGGCACCATTCTCACCTCACCCGATGGGCGCACCTGGACAGCCCAGCACTCCGGCACTTCACAATCCGTTTATGGGGTAGCCTGGTCGGGCTCGCAGTTTGTGGCCGTGGGGAACTCTGGCACCATTCTCACTTCGCCCGATGGGCGCACCTGGACGGCCCAGCACTCCGGCACCTCGTCAGGCCTTACTGGGGTAGCCTGGTCGGGCTCGCAGTTTGTGGCCGTGGGGAACTCTGGC
>Ga0070717_10001047_pt1 | contig 18556 bp, 21 predicted proteins | sample LARL113metaG_FD_71366 | JGI IMG/M metagenome (GOLD analysis project Ga0070717, IMG submission 71366) | Corn, switchgrass and miscanthus rhizosphere microbial communities from Kellogg Biological Station, Michigan, USA - LAR L11-3 metaG | ecosystem: Host-associated > Plants > Roots > Rhizosphere ... | reverse complement strand
GATCAGGTACGGCCGTGGGCTGCCGCGCGTCGCATCGTGATGACCGTGGGCGTGCTCGCCTTCGCGATGGCCTTCACCGCAGTGGCCGCCGCCCGCGGCCGTGGCTGCGCCGGCGCGCACACGCCGATCGCCCGCACCAGCCGGGCCAGCCTGCAGCGAGCCGTCGTCTGCCTTGTCAACGTGGAGCGTCACATGCACGGCCTGCCCGGGCTGACCGAGAGCTCGCGCCTCAACCGCTCCGCTCAGGGCTGGACCAACGTGATGGTCGCCCACCGTTATTTCAGCCACGGCGCCAACTTCGCCGCGCGCATCAGCGCGGTCGGCTTTGACTGGTCCAACGTCGGCGAGAACATCGCCACCGGCTACCGGACGCCCACGGCCGTCGTCCGCGCCTGGATGGCCAGCACGAGCCACTGCCAGAACGTCCTCAATCCGCTCTTCCGCTATGTCGGCACCGGGGTCTCGGATCACGCCATCGCCGGGTACAGCACGCGGACGGGCACCTGGACCCAGGACTTCGGGCTGCGCATGGGTCAGCATCCGGCTTCGGGCAACTGGGGCCCGGCCCAGGGCTGCCCGTACAACTAGGCCTGTCGTCCGTTGTGCCGCGCGCGGGGCGCGGAGCGAACGTCAACGACAGCTACCGAGGCTGAGCCGGATCGCCGGAAACGCGCGAGGCGGATGCGGCGGGGCTAGTTCGCCGCGACCCGCGCGGCGCTCTCAAAAGGCGCCGTGTCGCGGAGGTACCACTCGGCGTCGAGCGCGGCCTGGCATCCCGAACCGGCGGCGGTGACGGCCTGCCGGTAGGTGTGGTCCACGAGGTCGCCGGCGGCGAACACGCCGGGAACGTTGGTCAGCGTCGACTTGCCCTGGGTGACGACGTAGCCGCCGTCGTCGGTTTCGACCTGGCCCTGGACCAAGTGGGACTGGGGATCATGGCCGACGGCGATGAAGGCGCCGGTGATCTCCAGCTCCTTCTCGGTGCCGTCCGAGGTGTTGCGCAGGCGAGCCACCGCCAGCGACTTGTTCTCCCCCGCGTGGAACTCCTCCACGACGTAGGGCGTGACCCAGTCGATGTTCGGGATCGCGCGAGCGCGCTCGAGCATGATCTTGGAGGCCCGGAACTCGTCACGGCGGTTGACGATCGCCACCTTGGAGGCGAACTTGGCCAGGAACATGGCCTCTTCCATCGCGGAGTCGCCTCCGCCGACGATCAGCGTCGGGGCCTGCTTGAAGAACGCCGCATCGCAGGTGGCGCAGTAGCTGACCCCGCGGCCGGAGAGCTCCTGCTCGCCGGGGACGCCGAGCTTGCGGTGCTGAGCGCCCATGGCCAGCACGACGGCCCGCGTCAGGTGCAGGTCGTTGCCCACCCAGACCTTGTGGGGCTCTGACCCGTCCGGCGAGAGCTCGAGCGCCGTGACGTCATCGGTCTCCAAGCGCGCGCCGAAGCGCTCGGCCTGGTCGCGGAAATGCTGCATCAGGTCGGGCCCCATGATCCCGGGGGGAAAGCCCGGGTAGTTCTCCACGTCGGTCGTCTGCTGCAGCAGCCCGCCCCACGCGAACCCCTCGATTACCAGCGGGTCCAGCTCGGCGCGCGCCATGTACAGGGCGGCCGTGTATCCGGCCGGCCCGCTGCCCACCACGATTGCCTTCTCGATTCGCTGTTCTGAGTCGGTCACTTCATTAAGTATAGCTTGGGGTCTCGTCGTCGCGCCAGCGGTGCACTGTGCGCCGCAACTGAAAGTAGGCCACGGCGCCGGGAAGTGTCGGCAGCCAGAAGGAGAATGCTCGGTAGGCGAGCACCGAGACGACGGCGAGCGGCGGCGAGATCCCGAAGGCCGAGAACGCGCCGATCATGGCGCCGTCCACCCCGCCGATGCCGCCGGGCAGCGGCAGCACGTTCCCGAGCTGACCGATGAAATAGGACATGACGACCACCGCGGTGGGCGGGCTGCCGCCGAAGGCGTGGAAGCAGGACCACAGGACGGCGATGTCAAAGCCCCACCAGGCGACCCCGCCCAGCAGCGACCACTCCTTGTCGCGCACCAGCTGGATCGCGGTCCGAATGCCGCTGGCCGCCGCGGCCGGGAGCGCGGCGGCCTGGCTGGCCAGCCGCCCGACCCGGCCGCCGTGGGTCCACCGCGCCACCAGGCGGTCGAGGTCAGTGGGCAACAGGGACACGCCGAGGAAGACGGCGATGACCCCGGCGCCGAAGATGGCGGGGACGACCGTGATGGCAAACGGGTTCTCGCCCGGGAACACCCCGAAGTACAGACCGAGACCCCCGACCACCAGCGACCCCATGAACACCGCGTAGAGGACGGCCATGAACGCGATCATGCGGCAAGCGACGATGCGCGGCTCGAGCCCCGATCGCCGCAGCGCCCAGGCCGTCAGCGCGATGCCGCCGGCGCCCGCGGAGGCGAACAGGCGCGTGGCGGCGACGCCCGCCAGGCTGATCTCGTAGCTGGCGCGCCAGTCGATCCGGGTGTCGTCGCGGACGAACACACCGCGGAACAGCACGACGTAGCCCAGGAAAGAGAAGCACTCGAGCACCGCGGCGAGCGCGAGCCACCAGGCGTTGCCGTGCTGGATCCGGCTCCACGTGTCGCGCAGGCCCAGGAGCTTGGGCAGCACGAAGTACAGAAACGCCACCACCGAGACGACGAAGACGATCGATGCCACCAGCCTCCGGCGCGTGAGCCGGATGCGCGGCATCTCCTCCGTCTGACCCGACTCCCGGCGGGGCGCACCGTCGGCGATCCCGGGTGTCACGGCCTGGCCCTCCACGGGCCCCAGGCTCTCATCGGCCCCGACCGCGCCGGGGCGGCCATGATCGATGGGAGCTCCCCCACGCACGCGCGAGCGCCCTACCGGGTCGCGGCCCGCCGTTGCAGCGCCTCGAGGCGCTGTGTCAGCGCCCGGACGCCCGGGAGAGCGCGAGGAGACTGTGTCCGCACCGCCTCGGTCAGCAACGCGCCGGCCAGCAGGTCGGCGGCGTAGTGCTCACCCAGATAGACGAGCGCTAGACCGAGCAACAGCGCGTAGGACCAGCCGACGGCACCGGCCACCGGGCCCACCTCACTCAGGAGGTGAGCGCCCATCAACGAGGTGGCGAAGTGCAGCGACGGCATAGCGGCGAGCGGATTGCCTCCAAGGACATCGTAAAGGTCCGGCCAGCGGTCGCCCCAGAACTGCTCCCCGTACTCGATCATCATCCGCCGCACCGCGCGCATCCGGGCGTCCTGGAGCCGGCCGTGGCGCGCCGCGTACCATGGCGGCGCCGTTGGGATCGCCCAGTAGAAAACGGCGCCGAGGTCGAACACCGTGTACATCCGTCCCGCCGCCGCGGGAGCGCGCTCCGGCGCGCGCCACATCACGTAGGCCACGCTGGCGTGCGGGACGGCGAACCACACCCAGTGACACCACACCAGCATCCGCTCGAAGCGGTTGATGTGCGCCGGGTCTGAGAAGTCGCTCTGCAGGCGCACCGTCGGGGGCACCCCCAGGCCGAGCAGTCGGTCGATCGCGATCGGATAGTCGAGCCGCACCCGGGCGGCCAGCGCCTCGGGATCGTCGTTGGGCATTTCGTAGGCGGCCAGGTAGCCCCACATGTTCAGCCCCACCAGTCCGACGTCGCGGGCGTGACTGCGCGGGGCGGCGACCGTCAGCGCGGGGACCGCCAGTGCCGAGGCCCCCAGGACCGCCGCAGGGGGCAGCTTGAGGCGTCTGCGCAGAACGGGCGCTGCCACCCCCGCGGCAACGAGGGCACAGGCTCCCGCTCTGATGGCCCGTGACGCTCGCAAGGGGCGCCAGTATAGGAGCCCGGCGGTGGACTGCCGTCGGAAAATGGCCGCTCCGGATGGACTTTCCCGCGCTCGCCGCGGTGTCGCAGCCGGAGTGGGCCGAGTCGGCGCGGCGATGGCCGGGGCGCGGGTCAACCCCCTGGACTTATAGAATGCCGCCCGCCTTGCGACACGACGTCAACGCCGCCAAGTCCCGCTCCCGGCGCCGCGAGCGTCCCGGTCGCGGACGGCGGATCCGCCTCCGTGGCGCGATCCCGGTGCTTGTCGTCGTGCTGGCCGGATCACTGGTCCTCGCCCCCGCGGCGTTGGCGAACTTCATCTCGCCCAAGAGTGGCGGCTCGCCCAACGCCAACCAGATCCACTCGCTCTACAACATCATCCTTTACATGGCCGCCATCGTGGCGGTGCTCGTGGAGGGCGCTCTCCTCTACTCCGTGTTCCGCTTCCGGGCCAAGAAAAGCCCGGTCGCGGCCCAGATCCACGGCAACACCCGCCTAGAGATCGGCTGGACCGTGGCCGCCGCGCTCATCCTGGTGGTGCTCACGGTCGTCACCTTCATCAAGCTGCCGAGCATCGTCAACCCGCCCAACTCGGACGCCGGCGGGCTGGTGCTGTCGGCTTCGGTCAACGAGCCCACGCCGCCGAACGGCAAGAAGCTCGACGTCTGCATCCAGGGCCGCCAGTTCATCTGGCGCTATGTGTATGGAAACGGCTGCAACCACGATCCCTTCACCCCGCGCCTGCCGTACTCCTACACAACGATGGTCGTGCCCGTGCACACCACCGTCGTGCTGACCATCCAGTCCACCGACGTGATCCACTCCTGGTGGGTGCCGTCGCTGGGCGGCAAGGTCGACGCCGTCCCCGGCTACACCACGTACACCTGGTTCAAGGCGCTTCACACCGGGAAGTTCCGCGGTCAATGCGCCCAGCTGTGCGGAACCAACCACGCGGCGATGATCGCCTTCGTCAAGGTGGTCACGCCGGAGCAATACCAGTCGTGGCTGGCGCGCCAGAAGGCGCTCATCTCTGCTCAGAACTCCCAGGTGGGCACGCTTCGAGCAGTTCTCACCGCCCAAAATCAGCTAGGAAACTAAGAGACACATGGCGACGATCACGAGCGAAGAAGTCCTGAGGCCGGTCCCCCAGGTCATCGCGACCAAGGTCACCGCACCCCGGACGACCAAGCGCTGGGTCGACTGGGTCACCACCACCGACCACAAGCGGATCGGGATCATGTACCTGGTCCTCACGTTCGTCTTCTTCTTCCTGGGCGGGGTCGAAGCGCTGATGATGCGGCTGCAACTCAGCGTGCCCAACAACACGCTGGTCAGCTCCGAGCACTACAACCAGCTGCTGACGATGCACGGGACGACCATGATCTTCCTGTTCGTCGTCCCTGTCTGGGCGGGGTTCGCCAATTACTTCCTGCCGCTGATGATCGGCGCCCGCGACATGGCCTTCCCACGGCTCAACGCCCTGTCGTTCTGGCTGCTGCTGTTCGGCGGCATCGTGTTCTACGCAACTCTGTTCTTCCATCCGCCGAGCGCCGGCTGGTGGAGCTATCCACCGCTGTCTGAGTCGATGTACTCCCCCAGCGCCGGCCAGGACGCGTGGATCTTCCTCATCCACATCACCGGCATCTCCTCGCTGGTGGGCGCGATCAACTTCTACGTGACGATCGTCCACATGCGGGCGCCGGGCATGACCTGGAACCGCATTCCGCTGTTTGTGTGGACCATGCTGGTGTACGCGATCCTGCTGATCATCGCGCTGCCCACGGTCGCCGCCGCGGTGACGATGCTGCTCACCGACCGCCACTTCGGAACGCACTTCTTCGATCCGACCGCCCACGGCTCCCCCGTGCTGTGGCAGCACCTGTTCTGGTTCTTCGGTCACCCGGAGGTCTACATCATGGTGCTGCCGGGGTTCGGCGTGATCTCCGAGGTCATCCCGGTGTTCAGCCGCAAGCCGATCTTCGGCTACAAGGCCATCGCCGCGTCCACGGCCGTGATCGCATTCCTGGCCACGCTGGTGTGGGCCCACCACATGTTCGCCTCGCCGGTCCCGATCGTCGTGCTCGGCTTCTTCATGCTGAGCTCGTTCCTCATCGGCGTCCCCACGGGGGTCAAGATCTTCAACTGGATCTCGACCCTGTGGCGGGGCTCGCTCGTGATGTCGACGGCGCTGTACTTCGCGATCGGGATGATCGCGATCTTCGTGCTGGGCGGGATCACCGGCATCTTCCTCGCGGTCTTCCCGGTGGACTGGCAGCTCAACGACACGTATTTCGTCGTCGCGCACTTCCACTACACGATCTTCGGCGGCGCGGTCTTCCCGGTGTTCGCCGCCGTCTACTACTGGTTCCCGAAGATCACCGGCCGGCTGCTCAACGAACGCGTGGGCAAGCTCTCGTTCTGGCTCGTCTTCATCGGGTTCAACATGACCTTCTTCGTCCAGCACGCGCTTGGCCTGTCCGGCATGCCGCGACGGATCTACACCTACCAGCCGGGCCTGGGGTGGTCCACTTACAACTTGATCTCGACGATCGGATCCTTCATCCTCGCAATCGGCGTCCTCGTGACGGTCATCAATGTCGCGCGCAGCCTGCAGGTCGGGCGGATCGCCGGCCCCGACCCCTGGAAGGGCAACACGTTGGAGTGGTTCACAACTTCGCCCCCGCCGGTCAACAACTTCGACGAGATCCCGCGGGTCCGCTCAGTCGAGCCGATGCGCGACATCCGACGCCAGGTCGAGCGCGCCACCGGCGTGACGCAGAAGACCGGCGGCAGCGAACAGTTCGCCCGCACGGGCGGATGACCTGCGGGCGTCAGCACCGTCCCCCCCGCCCGCGACCGGGGGCTTCGGCCCACGGCGCGGAGGCGCGCGCGTGACCTCAGTCCCCGTCGCGGCCTCGGGCGCGCTGCGCACGCGCCAGCTCGTGGCCGACTACGTCGACCTGACCAAGCCCAAGGTCCAGTCGCTGCTGCTGTTCACCACGGTGATGACGATGGAGGTGGCCGGCGATCCGGCGGTGTCACGCGTGGCTCTCACCTGCGTCGGGGGCTATCTGTCCGCCGGTGGGGCCGGCGCCATCAACCATTACTGGGATCGGGACATCGACGCCCGGATGCGCCGCACGGCCAACCGGCCGATCCCGTCGGGGCGCGTCAGCCCCGCGGCCGCGGTGCGCTACGGGATCCTGCTTCAGATCCTCTCCTTCCTCCTGCTGTCGCTGACCGTCAACGTGCTGGCGGCAGCACTGGCGCTGGGCGGCTTCGTCGGCTACGTCGGCGTGTACACGATGTGGCTCAAGCGCCGGACCCCCCAGAACATCGTCATCGGAGGCGCGGCCGGCGCGATGCCGCCGCTGGTGGCGTGGGCGGCGACGCGTGGCTCCCTGTCCTGGACCGCGGTCTACCTGTTCGCGATCGTGTTCTACTGGACGCCGCCCCACTTCTGGGCGCTCAGCCTGCTCATGAAGGACGAGTACGCCGAGGTGGGCGTCCCCATGTTGCCGGTGGTGCGCGGGGAGGACGTCACGCGCTTGCACATCGTGCTCTACTCGGCGCTCCTGTACGCCGTCAGCCAGCTGCCGTTCTGCGTCGGCGTGTTCGGGGGCGTCTACCTGGGCGCCTCAATGGCGCTGGGGCTCGCGTTCATCGGCGGCGCCGTATGGCTCTACCGCCGGCGTGACCGCGCCACGGCGCTGCGCCTGTACCTCTTCTCGATGCTCTACCTGGCGTTGCTGTTCGCCGCGATGGTGCTCGACGTCAAGTTGTAGGACTTTGACAACCACTACGATCTAGGACCAGCATGGACCGAAAGCTCGCCCGCAAGAACCTGCGCTCCGGCCTTTTGGCTGCCGCTGCCTGCCTGTTCTTGTTCGGCATCACGTTCGTCGCCGCCGCGATCTACGTCCACTCGTGAGCGAAGTCGATCAGGACACGCCGCCCGTTGGCGAGGAGATCCACCTCCCCGGGCCGTCGTTCCTGCCGGTCGCCTGCGCCGCCGGCATCACGCTGATGGTGATCGGGACCACGATCAACTGGTTCCTCTCGATCATCGGGCTGATCCTGTTCGTCGTGACAACGGCGATGTGGATCCGCGACACGCGCCGCGACATCTCGGAGCTCCCGGAGGAGCACCACCACTGACTGCCTCGTCCGCCTAAGCGGCGGACGCCGGCACGTCGCAGTTCGCGCCCGCGCCGCACCACACCCTCACGATGTCGCGCATCGACAGGATGCCAACGACGTCCGATCCCTGCACAACCACGAGGTGGCGGAATCCGCCGTCGATCATCGTTGCCGCGGCGCGCTCCAACGACCAGTCACGGCGGGCGAAGGTGAGGTTCGCGGTGAGGTGCTCGGAGACGTACTCATCATCAGGATCCTTGCCCTTGGCCACGGCCTCGAGGATGTCGCGCTCGGTGATGACGCCCGGGCCCGGCGCGTCTGGGTCGTGGACCACCGCGGCTCCGACACGGCGTCCCCACATCGCCGCGGCAGCGTCCCGGAGCGAGTGTCCCGGGCCGAGGGTCAGAACCACATCGGACATCCCTTCTGAAACGAACATGGTGCGCCTCCGGCTGAGTTTGCAACGATTGCCTCAATCATAGGCAATCACGTCGGACGCCCTACGGACCTGGTTTCGTTCGTCGGTCGAAACCCATAGGATGCAGGGTGGAGATGAGGACACCAGGCGGGAGAAGTCGTGCGTAACAGGCCTCTGCTGCAGATGGCTGTCATCGGGGCGATCGGGATCATCATCGGCATTCCGGTGGCGCTCGCCATTCCGTGGTTCCCGGCCGACGGCTCCACGCAGGCGCACAACATCCACACGCTCTACACGGTCCTGCTGATCGTGTCGGTGCCGATCTTCGTCCTCGTGGAAACGGTGGTCCTCTACTCCGTGTGGAAGTTCCGGATGAAGCCGGGCGAGGAGGAGAAGGACGGCCCGCCGATCCACGGCAACACGCGGTTAGAGGTCGTCTGGACGGCGCTGCCGGCCATCCTCATCGTGGGCCTGTGCGGCTACGCCTACTCAGTCCTGCGCTCCAACGAGAAGACCCACCCCGGGGCGATGGTCGTCAACGTCACCGAGCGCCAGTTCGCGTTCCAGTTCGGGTACCCCGGGCCCGGCGGCAAGGAGAGGCTATCGCCCGACCTGTTCCTGCCCCGGGGCCAGCCCGTGGTCCTGCACCTGCGCTCCGTTGACGTGGTCCACAGCTTCTTCGTACCCGAGTTCTCTGTGAAGATCGACGCGGTGCCTGGCATCACCACAACCTTGCGGATCACGCCGACGCGGCTCGGAAGCTATCCGGCGGAGTGCACGGAGTTGTGCGGCGCGGGGCACTCGCTGATGCGCGCCCCGGTGCGCGTGGTCACGCCGGACGCGTTCCGGACCTGGCTGGCACACCAGAGCCCCAAGGCGCCGCCGCCGATCGGCACCCCGCCGCCGGACGTGCTGAACTCCGGCGAGCCCGGGTATGCCAGTGGAACGAGTGGATCGGGCGGGGGTTCCGGATGAGACGCACCATTTTCAGCATGAGTAGGACCGACAGGACCTTTAGGAAGGAGAGCTGATGGCCATTCCGGCAAAGCTCCGCGCGCCCGGCTGGTACAGGGCCGCCATGTTTGACGTGATCGGATTCGCGTTTGCGTTCGGTCTGACCGTCCTGATTCGGTGGCTGATGCACGAGCACCCCATCATCGACGGCAACGCGATCACCATCGTGGCGCTGATCGCCGTCCCCCTGTTCTTCCTCGTCGGCTTGGGCACGGCCGACTACTGGTTCTACTGGATCTCGGGGCGCCCGACGCGCCCGGAGGACCACTCCGCCCACGGCGCCCACACCTGGCGCGACTACTTCCGCGTCAACACCGACCACAAGGTCATCGGGATTCAGTACACGGTCACCTCGTTCTTCTTCCTGCTCGTGGGCGGCCTGCTGGCGATGCTCATCCGCGCGCAACTGGCCAAGCCCGGGATGCAGTTCCTCACCCCCGAGCAGTACAACGGCGTCTTCTCGGTCCACGCCACCGTGCTCATCTTCCTGTTCGTCATCCCGGTGTTCGCCGGGCTGGCCAACTTCGTGCTGCCGCTCATGATCGGCGCCCCGGACATGGCCTTCCCGCGGCTCAACGCCCTGTCCTACTGGCTGCTGCCTCTGGCCGGGATCATGATGCTGATGAGCTTCCTGGCCCCCGGCGGCTCGTTCGCCGCGGGCTGGACGGCTTATGCCCCGCTGTCGACGACGATGCCCCTGGGGCAGCTGTTCTTCTCGATCGCGGTCCAGCTCGCCGGCGCCTCATCGATCGCGACGGCGCTCAACTTCCTGGTGACGATCATCACCATGCGTGCGCCCGGGATGAGTTTCTTCCGGATGCCGCTGCTGGTGTGGGCGAACTTCTCGACCTCGTTGCTGGTCGTCATCGCCACCCCGTTCATCGCCGCCTCCCAGTTCTTCGTCCTGCTCGACACGGCGCTGCATTTCCACTTCTTCGACGCGTTCGTGGGCCCCGAAAAGAACGGCAACGTGATCATGTACCAGCACGTCTTCTGGTTCTACTCACACCCGGCCGTCTACATCATGATGCTGCCCGGGTTCGGGATCATCTCCGAGGTCATCGCCGTCAAGTCGCGCAAACCGATCTTCGGCTACCGGATGATGGCGTTCTCGCTGCTCGCGATCGTGGTCCTCGGGTTCACCGTGTGGGCCCACCATATGTTCGTCAGCGGCATGGCCCCGTGGATACGCATCCCGATGATGATCACCACGGCGATCATCGCCATCCCCACCGGGATCAAGATCTTCTCCTGGCTGGCCACGCTGTGGCGCGGGGTGCTGCACCTCGACACGCCGATGCTCTTCGCGCTCGGCTTCTTGACGATGTTCACGCTCGGCGGAATCAGCGGGGTCATGCTGGCGATGATCCCGTTCGACATCCACGTCAGCCAGACGTACTTCATCGTCGCCCACATCCATTACGTGCTGTTCGGCGGCTCCCTGTTCACGATCTTCGCCGGCGTCTACTACTGGTTCCCGAAGATGACCGGTCGGATGTTTGACGAGCGCCTGGGCAAGTGGCACTTCTGGATGACGTTCATCTTCTTCAACCTCACCTTCGGCCCCATGCACCTCATCGGCATCCAGGGCATGCCGCGACGGGTGGCCGAGTACGCGGCGAAGTTCGCCGCGTGGAATCTGTTCATCTCGCTGTCCTCCTTCGTGCTGGGAGCCAGCACGCTGATCTTCCTCTACAACGTCGTGGCCAGCTGGCGCTGGGGCCCGCGCGCCGCCGCCAACCCGTGGCGCGCCATGACGCTCGAGTGGCAGGTGTCCTCGCCACCGCCGATCTTCAACTTCGACGCGATTCCCACCGTCGTCGGCGGCCCCTACGAATACGGGGTGCCCGGGGCGGTGCACGGGATCTTCAAGCCGCCCACCGAGGCCCGCCCTGTCACCGTCGGCGCCGGCACTCAGACCGCGGGTGGCGGTGAGCATCACTGATGCGCACGATCCTGGTCATCGCCAACGAGACGATCGGCGGCAAGCCGCTGATCGACGCGATGCGGCGCCACGCCGCCGAGGAGGAGTCGCGCTTCGTGCTGTGCGTGCCGCAGACGCGACCACGCGCCGGCTACGTCGTCTATGACGACTCCGTGTTCGACGCCGCTCAGGTCCGCGTCGACCTGGCCGTCGGGTTCGTCCGCTCCGAGGGGATCGAGGCCATCGGCGAGGTCGGCGACCCCGACCCCTACGCGGCCACGATGGACGCCGTCCGCGAGTACGACCCGGATGCGATCATCATCTCCACGTACCCCGAGGCCCGCTCCGGCTGGCTGCGCCGCGACCTGCCCGAGCGCATGCGCCAGGCCACCGGACTGCCGGTGGAGCACGTGGTGGCCGACATCGACTCCGAGGGCCTGGAGTTCCACATCACCCTGGCGGTGGCCAACCGCTCGGCGAGCGGCGACGAACTGCTCGACGCGCTCAAGGCCAAGGCTCAGGCCGAGACCGATCGGCATGACCGCCTGTTCATCGTGCTCGTGCCCCAGGAGGGCGGCGGAGGGGCGGCGGCACGTCGCGCCCGCACGCGGCTCTCGCTCGTGCTGGGCCGCCTGCGCGAGTCCGACCTGACCGCGGCGGGCATGATCGGCGACCCGGACCCCTACACGGCGATCACCAATGCGCTGCAGTGGTTCCGCGTCGACGACATCGTCATCTCGACGCTGCCGGAGACCAAGTCCGGCTGGCTCCGCGCTGACCTCATCGAGAGGGTGCGCAACGCCACCGGCAAGGACGTCGAGCACGTCGTAGCCCACGACCCCACAGCCCGCGCCGCCTAGCGGTGGCTCTCGACCGCTAGGAGGATGTGATGGAAGCCGCTTCGATCGCCCACGCCGACCACCACCACGGGCCGCCCGCCGCGCATAAGTCCTCGCGGGTGGAGGCGCCGACGCTCGGGATGCTCCTGTTCATCATCTCCGAGGTGATGATCTTCGGAGCGTTCTTCACGGCCTACTTCTTCATCCGGGTCGTGACCAATGACCCCTGGCCGGCCCCCGGCACCAAGCTCCCCGAGGCCGTGGCCGGGATCAACACCGCGATCCTGCTCTCCTCCTCGCTGACGATCCACTGGGCGCTGACCGGTATCAAGCGGGGCAACCGCTTCGCGCTCAGGGCCGGGATGGTGACCACCTTCCTTCTCGGCCTCACCTTCCTGACGGTCCAGATCAACGAGTACGTCCACATCGGGTTCGCTCCCCACGACTCCGCGCAGGCGACGGTCTTCTACGCGCTCACCGGCCTGCACGGCGCCCACGTGTTCATCGGTCTGTGCCTGCTGGCGATGGTGACGGTGCGGTCGTTCCGCGGGCACTACTCCCCCGAAAACCACCAGGGGATGGAGGTGCCGGGGATCTACTGGCACTTCGTCGACATCATGTGGGTGGTCGTCTACACGACGGTCTACGTGATCTAGATGTCCCCGCGGCACGCCGCGTGAAGCCCCGCCTCATCCCGCCCAACCCGCTGCGCTCCGAGGCCGACGCGTTCGGCTTCCTGGTCTGGTTCGTGTGCATCGTGGCGGCCATCGCCATCGTGGTCCTCATCATCCAGGCTCTCTGACGGTCACCGCGGGTGTGCGGCTCCTAACACTGGGACTCGGCTGGCCCGGCCACGCCGTGGCACCATAGATCCCGGTGCTGGTCCCGCCTCTCCCCTTCGCCGACGCGCCGGTCCAAGCGATCGGCTTTCCGGTCCTCATCGTGCTCGCGTGGGTCCCATATCACCTGCGGGCGCGCACTCTGGCCCGTGGCGGCCGGCCGGTGCCCGGCTGGCGTTACGCGTGCTATGTGAGCGGCCTGCTGGTGCTCGAGGTCGCGGTCAGCCCGCCCGTGGACACGCTCTCAGCGCAGCTCTTGATGGCGCACATGGCCGAGCATCTGCTCATCGGCGACATCGCGGCGCTGTTGCTGGTGCTGGGCATGACCGGACCGCTCATCGCCCCGCTGCTGCGCAACCCGGTGATCGCGCGCCTGCGCATCCTGGCCCACCCGGTGGTGGCGATCGTGCTGTGGGCCACCAACTTCTACGTCTGGCACGCGCCGTTCCTCTATCAGGCGGCGCTGCGCCACGACGCCCTGCACGCGCTCGAGCACGCCACCTTCCTGATCTTCGGCATGGCGGTGTGGATGGCGCTGCTGGGCCCGTTGCCCAAGCCGCAGTGGTTCAACAACGCCGCGCGCTTGGTGTATATCGTCGCCGTGCGGCTGACCGGCACCGTGCTGGCCAACATCCTCATCTTCGGCGGCACGGTCTTCTATCCCATCTACCGCTCCGGGGACGCGCTCTGGCACATCTCCGGCACCGCCGACCAGGTGGCGGCGGGCGGGCTCATGATGGTGGAGGAGAGCTTCCTCACAATCGGGCTGTTCTGCTGGCTGTTCCTGCGCGTGGCCCGCGAGAACGAGGCGCGCCAGGCGCTCATGGACTACGCCATCCAGCACAACCTCGAGCTGGACGACCGCCGGGCGGCGCGGGCGGTGGCGGCCGGCCGCACCGACGAGCTGTGGCGCCGGCTGCGCGAGCGCGCCGCCGCCGCCGAGCAGCCTATTTCGCCGCCGTCGACAGGAAGTTGACCAGCGCCGTGACCTCGGTCGGCGTCAGCGTCTGACCGAAGTTCGACGGCATGACGCCCGCCTGGTAGCCCGACGGGATAAAGGCGTAGGGCTTGACGATCGCGGTGCGGATGCACTCCTGCAGGGTGGCACCGCGGGCCGTCTTGGACTGCGGGGTGGCGCAGTTGGCCTTCAGGTCCTTGTCGAGGTTGGGCCCGACGGTGCCATTGGTGCCCGCGGCGGCGAGCGTATGGCAGCTGCCGCAGCCGCCGACCCCGGTGAAGACCTCCTTGCCGGCGGCGGGGGTCGTGCCCGTCACGCCGCCCGCAGTGCCCAGCGCGCCCGTGTCCTTGCCCGGCCTGGCGGCCACGGCGGCCACGTAGGCGGCCACGTCCTGGGCGTCCTGGCCCTCGACGATGCCCTTCGGCATGACGCCTTGGACGTTGGGGTAGCGGATCCAGTAGTCGATCAGGCCCTGGATCGACGTGCTCTTGACCCCGTCGATGCGGTCCTGGCGGAACGCATCGTCCAGGTTGGGGCCGGTCGTGCCACTCGTGTTGGCGTGCGACAACGTGTGGCAGGAGCCGCAGCTCTTCTGGAACATGACCTTGCCCGACACGAGGTTGGCCGTCGGGTGCTTGATGCTGCTCGCGCAGCCCACGGCTACGAGCATCACGCCAGCTCCGGCGGTGAGCCGGATCACGGTGCGACGGAGTCGTGATGGGCAGCGCAGCATCTCCCAGATCGGCACTCTATCCAAGGACGCGGCGCGCTTGCGCCCCCCTCTCCGTCTCGTTACCGCCCGACCCGCTGGTAGCATCCACGCGCATGAGGTTGCACCAGAGGTACCGGATGCGCACGCCGTCTACCGGACGCGAAGTGATCATTCAGGCCGAGCCGGACCAGATCTACCTGGACCGCGAGACCGGCGAAGAGCTGGAGGCAGTCGCGCAATTGCTGCCACTCGCCCCCACGCCCTCCGAACTGCCCTGGAGGATCGAGAACCTGCGCTTCTGCAACTGGTGTGACCAGATGGCCCAGAAGGACCTCAACGACTGCCCGGTGTGCGGCAGGCGCATGGAGCCGCTCGGCTCCTGAGGTTCGCCTCGTGGGCATGAGTCAGCCCCTCGCGCGCCGATCCAGGTTCATCCTCGCGGTCGTGGTCGCCATCGCCCTCGGCGTGGGCCTCGCGGCCTGCGGCGGCGGCGGCACCTCCACCGCCAACACCGCCGGAGTGCCGCCGTTCACCGTGCCCAACCAGGCGGTCGCATCCAACACCGCCGCCGCGGCGGCGAACACGAACACCACGTCCACCACCAAGACCAACACGACCGCCAGCAGCTCGACGACGCCGTCGAGTGGTGGGACGACGCCGTCAAGCGGCTCCACCGCGCCGGCGGGCACCACCCCGTCCGGCGGCAGCGCCCCCACCGGGACGACCGGCGGCGGCACGGGCGGCGGTGGGACCGGCGGTGGTGGCACGGGCGGCACGGGCGGCGGTGGGACCGGCGGCGGTGGCACGGGCGGCACGGGCGGTGGTGGCACGGGCGGTGGCGGCGGTGGTAACACCGGCACCTCCGGCGGCGGCGGCCTTGACTCGGCGTTCTGCCAGCAGAATCCCGGGGCCTGCTGAGTCGGTCAGCCGGGATGGTCAGCGTTCAAGACGTCACAGGCCCTCGCACCGCCGGCGGCGCTCCGTCGGCCAGGCCGGCGCCCAGGCGAGCGAGCTAGGTCTTGGGTGAGCCGGGCCCGCCGACGTACGTCTTAGGGTACGGCTGGTTGATGACCTCGGTCGCCGAGTACTCGACCCGGGTCCCGGTGTAGTTGCAGAGGTACTGCTCGCTCTCGCCGACGGTGACCTGCGCCGTCTGGGAGCCGGCGGCGTGCGTGCAATTGGCCCGGCGGCTTTGGCGGTATGAGTACTTGCTGGCCGTGAGGTTGTAGGAGAGCACCGGCGCCCAGGTGGGCACGGTGAGCCCGATCACGTCCCCGGGCTTGACCGGGAGCGCCGTCAGCGTGCTGAAGGTCGGCGGGAGCGACAGCGGCTCCTGGAGCACCTGGCCCAGGAACGGAATGAGATGGTAGGTGCCGCTCTGGGCCGCCACCGTGTACTTGTTGTTGGGCCCCGGCTTGAGCACGGTCAGGGCGACCTGCGGCGTGCCGCCGTACTTGAGGTCGAGACCGTGGATGAAGCCGAGCTCGGACTTGGTGTCAGAGGAGAGCTTGGAGAGGCCGATCGTGAAGCCGACGATCCAGCCGGCCTTCTTGACCTGCGTCGGGTTGAGCAGGCCGTTGGTGTTGGACTGGACGGCCGTGGTGCGCGTGAGGATGATGACGCAGTTGGATGCGGAGACGCCCGCGGGGCAGGCCGGAGCGATGATCGGACTGCCAGTCGTCTGGCCCAGCTCCACAATCTGGGCCGAAGCGACGCCGGGCGCGATGAGGCCAAGGGCACTCATGCCGGCGGCAATGGCAAGGGAAAAGCGTTTCATGGTCCCTTAGTGAACACCAACGGAGGGCGTCAGTTGCGCCTTGATGGCAAGCCTGCAAAGACTCGACACGTGTCCGAGCCGCGCGAAGAGGGGCCCGGTGGGGCCGCATATGGGTGGCATGGCTGAGCTAGATCTTGGTGACGTTGACCGCTTTTGGCCCTTTGGGACCGGCCTCCTCCTCGTAGGAGACCTTGGATCCCTCGGCCAGCGAGCGGTATCCGTCACCGTTGATGCCCGTGAAATGCACGAACAGGTCGCGACCACCGTCGTCGGGCGTGATGAACCCGAAGCCCTTGTCGTCGCTGAACCACTTGACGGTACCCGTTGCCATGAAAATCCCTTCGTTTTCCCCGTAGTGCAGGCGAAAGCCCGACTAGACGCGGGAAACGTACCAGGGTCGGCGCACCAACGGTAGGTTATTTGTCGCTCGCGGTAAACGACGGTTCCGCAGGCGCCCCGGCCTTCCTCCATAAACGGGCGCACCGTGACGGTGCTGGGCCTGGCCGCGACCCCTACCGAAGCTGCGCAGCGGCGGCGGCGATCTCGTCCGGATCCCCGGGAGACGGCGTCCACGGCAGCCGCATCGGGTCTCCCTCATAGCGCGGGATCACGTGGATGTGGAAGTGGAAGACCGTCTGCCAGGCGGCCGATCCGCACGAGTTGATCAAGTTCACCCCGTCCGCGCCGAAGCGCTCGACCGCGGTCCGCGCCAGCCGCTGGGCCGCCGCCACCGTGGCCGCCAGTTCCTCGGCGTCGATTTCCAGGAGATTCGCGGAGTGGGCGCGTGGAATCACCAGTGCGTGGCCGCGGGTGGCCGGGTTGATGTCCATGAAGGCCACGGTTCGCTCATCCTCGTCGACGCGGGTGGACGGGATCTCGCCCGCCACGATCTTGCAGAACAGGCAGTCAGGGTCACGATCGCTCATGCCGGCCAGATTAGAGGGTGCCCGAGGCGATCAGCTCGCGGGCGCGGGCGATCGCCTCCTCTCGGGTCGCCACCTCGCCGCTGAAGCTGGCCGCCTCCAGCTCGGCCAGGAGCCCGCCCACCATCGGCCCCGGTTTGATCCCCAGCGCGCGGGCCAGCTCATCGCCGCGCAGCGGCGGCCGCGGCGGGTGGGCCACCCAGGCCAGTCCCTCGGCCAGCATCTGCCGGGCGAGCTCCATGTGGGCGGCGATGGCTCGCTCGGCATTGTCGCCGCGGGTGGCCAGCCGGTCGGCCACACTGAGAACGGTGACGTCGACCGCAACGGGCGCGGTGGCGTGCAGGTAGTGATAGACCGCGCGGCGGCTGAGCGGCATCTCGTGGACGAGAAAGCCGAGGCGCAGGTGATGACGGGCGAGGGCGGCCACGTGGTCGCGCAGGCGCTCGGAAGCCCGCAGGCGGCCCAAGATCTCGCTCGCCAGGCGCCCGCCGGCCTGGTCATGGCCCATGAACGTCACCCGGCCCTGAGGCGTCACCGCGCGCGTTTGCGGCTTGGCGATGTCGTGCAGCAGCGCGCCGAAGCGCAGCGCCTGCCCGCGGGTCAGCTCGTTGGCCAGGGGCGCGCCCAGGTAGTCCGCCAGCGCCGGTGCGTCGCTGCCCGCCAGGCGCTCGGGGTCGCGCTCCAGCGCGATCGTCTCGGCGAGCACGGAGCGGGTGTGGTCGAAGACATCGAGGTGATGGAAGCGGCTCTGCTCCACGCCCCGCAGCGCAGCGAGCTCGGGCAGGACGGCGTCGGTGATGCCGATGCGGTTCATGAGGTCCAGGCCGTCCATGGCGGCAGGGGCGCACAGCAGCCTTCGCAGCTCGGCGAACACCCGCTCGGGCGCGACCCCCGCAAGCGCCGGAGCCGCCGCGCGCGCCAGCTCCAGGGTCGCCGCCTCCACCTCGAAGGAGAGCTCGCAGGCGATGCGGGCCAACCGTAGCGTCCGCAGCGGGTCGCGCTCGAACGCGTCGGCCGCGACGGCTCGCAGCCGTCGGTGGCGCAGGTCCTCCAGGCCCCCGAAGGGGTCCACGTGGCCCTCTCCGCCCAGGGGCGCGGCGATGGCGTTGATGGTGAGATCTCGGCGGGCGAGGTCCTCCTCGATGGTGGCGCCACCGAGGGGAAGCAGGTCGACCTGCCAGCTGTGGTCGTGGGCCACGACGCGCCA